>Ga0070761_10000414_pt1 | contig 28009 bp, 26 predicted proteins | sample HubBroMetageREF1_FD_66724 | JGI IMG/M metagenome (GOLD analysis project Ga0070761, IMG submission 66724) | Reference soil microbial communities from the Hubbard Brook experimental Forest, New Hampshire, USA - Hubbard Brook CCASE Soil... | ecosystem: Environmental > Terrestrial > Soil >... | reverse complement strand
GTCACCCAGTTGATTTCACCGTTTGCCGCTTGTCGTTTTTCCAGGCTTTCGAGTTCCATGTCCAATGTAGTTCCCCGTTTGCTGGTCTTGACTCCGCTCCTGCCTTTCCTAACTTATCAAGAGACGGCGCAAACCACTGTAATACTTGTGTAATAGCGGGATGGACGGCCGTTACGGAAGTACTAGGAAAGAATTACCAAGAAGATTAGGGGAAGAATATTCAAGCAAAAAGGCGCAGCCACCGGCCGCGCCCCGGCAAAACTCCACAGGTCTCAAGCACTTTTCGGCATCTGCTTCATAGCTTGTTCCATCTCTTCCATCGACACATCGCGTTTATGCGTTGCGATCGACCACTTGTGGCCGAAGGGGTCCGCCAACTTGCCGTAGCGATCACCCCAGAACATGTCACCGACCGGCATCTCTGTGGTCGCTCCCGCTTTCACCGCACGATCGAACGCGGAGTCCACGTCCTCGACATAGATGTGCAGCCCCATGCCGGTCCCGCCGGTGGACTGGGGTGACAAAGAACCGAATTCGGGGAATTCGTCCCCCAGCATGAAGATCGAATCGCCGATGATCAGCTCGGCATGCATCACCTTGCCGTCCGGTCCCTTGCTGACGCCTCTTTCCACCGCGCCAAAAGCCTGCTTGTAAAACTCGATGGCGCGCGCGGCATCGCGCACGGTCATGTATGGAGTAATTGTGTGGTAGCCCTCAGGGATAGCTTTCGCGGTCATATTCGCCTCCTACAGCCAAAATTCGTGCAAGTGAGCTTACACCAAAATCCGGAGATCGTTTGTCAAAGGAATGTTACGGTAGTGGGCTACTTTGAACCCCTGAACATTTTGAAAATATAGATCCCGGCCACGAGTCCGCCAACTGCGACAACAAGACCCAGCGCATCCCAGATCAGAAGAGGCCACATCATCTTGCCTATGCTGCCGCTCTTTCCGCCTAACGAAAGTAGCCCACTACCAGTGTTACAGCTGGACTGCCGCGACAATCAGAAGAATCTGGTGACGCCTTCCTGCAGCACTACGACGCGGTCTTCGATTCCAGCCGAGCGCGCTTCCTTCTCCAGCAGTTGCAGCGGCTCGTCTACGGGCTCGTGGGACAACCGGAAAGTTCCATAGTGCATGGGCACCATCCAGCGCGACTTCAGGTCGAGGAAGGCTCGCGTGGCATCGGCGGGGTCGGTATGCACGTTGCGGAAGCTCGGCGGATTGTAGGCGCCGATGGGAAGCAGCGCCAGTTCCGGCGACAGCCGTCGTCCGATCTCGCGAAAGCCCGCGAAATAAGCCGTGTCTCCGGCATGATAAACCGAGTGCCTCCCTGCCCGCAGCACATATCCGCCATAGCCGCGATGCGAGTCCTTGAGAATCCGCGCTCCCCAATGCCGTGAAGGCACGTGCGTTACCGACAAGTTGCCGTACCGCGAACTGTTCCACCAATCGAGTTCGATAATCTCAGAGAAGCCCAGGTCTGACACCAGATCGGTCACATGGCTTGGAATGATGATGGCTGGGGCGGTTCCGCGCGTACGCAGATTATTCTGCACCAGAGCCCGCAACGACGGCCGATGCAGATGATCGAAGTGGGCATGCGTCACCAGCACCAGATCAATGGCTGGCAGGTCCCGCACTCGAAGTCCGGGACGCCGCAGGCGCTTGAGCACGAAAAGCCAGCGCGCGAAGTTAGGGTCAATCATCACGCTCTGCCCGCCCAACTGCACAAAGAAACTGGAATGCCCGATGAAAGTCACTCCCAACTCACCGTTCGTTACCAAACGCGGCTTGTGGGTCTCACCGCACAGGGGAGTTACCGCGGAATGGCGCACCAGTCGCCCAAACTGCGACGCGCGCCTGCGGAGTGCCGGATTGCGGAGCGTTGCCTTGATCACCTAAGCCGCCCACCCTAAGCTGTCCATCCTGAACCGGTCTGTCTATAGGATGAATATTGCAAGCTGCTGGCTCTATTTTAGTTCAAGCCAGCCCCGAAAGACGCGTTATTCCTGCGGCACCTCTACCGACAATTTTCGATTTGCACTCCGGACCATACGGGATTGCAAAATTAAAACGATCAAACAAAGCTCTTGCTTGACCTTGATCCTGCCGCTCATATCTAATCGCGAGAGTCTTTCCTCACGAGGAGAAGTCCATCAATGCGCGTCGCTTTCTTGGGTCTGGGAATTATGGGGCACGCCATGGCCGCGAACCTGGTCAAGGCCGGTCATGAAGTAACCGTTTGGAATCGCACGCCGGGCAAACTGGTGGAAGGCGCGGGTATGGCTCCCACTCCGGGCGCGGCGGCACAGGGCGCCGAAGTCGTCTGGATGTGTGTTGCCGACACCGCCGCTGTCGAGAAGATATTGTTCGGCCCCGAGGGCGTGGAGCAATCACTGAACGAAGGCATGATCATCGCGGATTCCAGCACCATCTCGCCCTCTGCCACGGTAAAGTTTGCCGAACGGCTTCGCGCGAAAGGCGTGGCCTATGTCGACGCTCCCATGACCGGATCGAAAATCGGCGCGGCCAACGGCACGCTGATTTTCATGGTCGGCGGAGACGACGCAACCATCGACCGCCTCAATCCTCTGTTCGCAGCCATGGGGAAGAAAATTTTCCGCATGGGCGAGACCGGCAAGGGCCAGGCTACCAAGCTCACGATGAACCTGCAGATCGCCCTCATTTTCGAGGGCTTCGCCGAAGCGCTGACTCTCGCCACTAAACTTGGCGTGGACCCGAAGCAATTGGTTTCCTTGATCGAGGCCACCATGGTGCGTTCCGGCGTAGTGGAATACAAGGCGCCGTTCGTTCTGCAGCGCGACTTCACCCCCAATTTTCCTCTGCGGCTCATGCACAAAGATATCCTTCTCGCGCTCGACGCCGCGAAAGAGGCCCGCGTGAAACTACCCGCTCTCGAAACCGTGGAAGAGATCTACGACCTTGCCACAGAAGAGGGTCACCGCGATCTCGACTACGCCGCAACCCTTACGCTGCTGGAAAAGTGGGCGGGCGTGCAGGTCAAGGGCGAAGCGGCATAATGCGTTGACGTGTTCCAGCCTGCCCCCTAATATGGTCCCGCAGGGGGCGAGTTCCTTCGATTGATCGGCCAAACCATCTCGCATTACCGCATTGTCGAGAAACTCGGCGGCGGCGGCATGGGCGTGGTCTACAAGGCCGAAGACGTGAAGCTCGGCCGCTTCGTCGCCCTAAAATTCCTGCCCGACGACGTTGCCAAAGACCCGCAAGCACTGGCGCGCTTCCAGCGTGAAGCCAAGGCCGCCTCGGCTCTGAACCACCCGAACATCTGCACCGTTCACGAGATTGACGAGCAGAACGGCCAGACCTTCATCGTCATGGAGTTTCTCGACGGCGCCACCCTCAAGCATCTGATTGGCAATCGCCCCATGGACCTGGATCGCGTCCTCGAAATCGGCATTGAAGTTGCCGACGCGCTCGACGCCGCTCACGGCCAAGGCATCGTTCACCGTGACATTAAGCCAGCCAATATCTTCGTCACCAAACGAGGACACGCCAAAATTCTCGACTTCGGTTTGGCCAAGGTCACACCCAAGCCGGAAGAGGCTGCGGTGGAAGCCACAGCCACAGTTGTAGCCGAGGAGCATCTGACCAGCCCCGGCAGCACCTTGGGAACAATCGCCTACATGTCCCCCGAGCAAGTTCTGGCCAAGGACCTGGATCCCCGTACCGATCTTTTTTCCTTCGGCATCGTGCTCTATGAAATGACCACGGGTACGCTCCCCTTTCGGGGTGACACGTCAGGAGTAATCTTCGATGCCATTCTTCATAAACAGCCAGCCGCCGCCGTGCGTCTTAATCCCGATCTCCCGGCGAAACTCGAAGACGTAATCTCCAAGTCGCTGGAAAAAGATCGTGAGGTTCGCTACCAGTCCGCCACGGAACTAAGAGCGGACCTGAAACGGGTGAAGCGGGATACCGAGTCGCAGCGCCTTCACCTCGCACCTGCACCGGCCAAGTCAGCCGCACGATTCAGCCGCACCGGCAAGGCATTGATGGTCGCGGCTCTTATTCTTATCGCTGCTCTGGCAGTCTATGGGGTTCGAACCTACATTTCCCGGTCTCACGCCTCGGAGGCCGCGCCCATTGCCGCCAAGCCCTCCATTGAAACCATGGCCGTGCTTCCCTTCCGCGATATTTCCGCGCCGACCTCCGATAGTTGGGGCATCGGGATGACCGACGCCATCATCAGCCGCCTAACCTCGTTGCAAAACCTTGCCGTACGCCCCACCACTTCGGTTTTGAAGTATGCCAAAGAAGCCCCCGAGCCTGCGGAAGCCGCCAAAGCCTTGAACGTCGAGAACGTTTTGGAAGGCACGTACCAGCGCTCTTCCGACGTAATCCGCGTCACCGTGCAACTGATCGACGGCCGCACCGGAAATACCAAGTGGTCGCAACGTTACGATCTGCACAGCTCAGACATGCTGAGCTTCGAAGACCAGATCGCCACCAAGGTCGTCGAAGGCCTCCAGATCGAAATCTCTCCCACGGAGCAGAAGGCGATAGCGCAACCTGTCACCACCAGTGTCGATGCTTACAACGATTATTTGCAGGCTCGTTTCTATCAGAACGAGTATTTCGTGCACTCCCAGCTCGACAGCATCGAGCGAGGGAAGCGCCTGCTTTCACACGCCATTTCTCTGGACAAGAATTTCGCCGATGCCTATGCCCTGCTCGCGGAGTTCTACGGCTATCAGGCAGCGAACTTCACCGAGGACGGCGCAGCAAATATCAAGCGGGCAGAGGATACCGCCCTGAACGCTCTGCGGATCAATCCCCAGTCATCGGAAGGATTGACCGCCCTGGCGTTTGCCTACGGCGAGGGTGGTCAAGAGGGAGAAGCCATCCGCACCGCCCGGCAAGCGGTCGGCGTGGCGCCGAACAGCGCAATCGCCTGGGAGGTATTGGGGTATTCATGTTACTACGCAGGTCTCAATGAACTGTCTACGCAAGCCTGGGCCCGAGTGGTCACACTGAATCCCACTCCTCAGCCTCATTGGATGCACGCTCGTACGCTGCTGTATAGCGGCAAGGCAAAGGATGCCGAAGAAGAGATGCGCTCGGTGGTTGCAGCGAATCCCGATCAGTTCAAAGCTTTGTCCTACTTCGGCATGGTGCTCTATTACGAAGGCAAACTAGACGACGCCAAAGTCAATTTGGATCGGGCAGTTCTGCTGGGACGTGAGTCGACGGATGACACGGCGCGAATGCTCGCGGGATTCCTGTACGCCTCACGAGGGCAAAGAGAGAAGATCGATCCCCGTCTTTTGCAATACCGCCCCGAACAAATTATCGACGGCGATGGCGCTTACTGGCTCGGAAGCATCCACGCTCTCCTCGGCGACCGCCAGCAGGCCCTCGATTGGTTGAAGCGCACAGCCGCGCTGGGAGATATGAACTACCCTTGGTTCGAACGCGACAAAAACTATGAGAGTCTCCGCTCTGACCCGGAGTACCAGACAATCATGGCGGGTATCCGGCAACGCTGGGGAGCCTACAAGCAAGAGTTCGATCCTTCCTCGTAATTCGCGACGGACTCGACGACGGATGAAAATTGTTTCACACTGCCAATCGGGCAAAATGGGGATACCACTTCGGGAAAAAAATCCCTGCGCAATAAGTAAACCCCGAAAGCGCAAACCTCTGCACCAGAGTCTATAGGTTAACCTTAACGAGCTAAACACCTGCAACGAAAAGACTTTAAAGACGACGATCTACCCAGTCCGGCTCCAATCCGTCGCCCTCAGAGATATCAGTATTTGGTGAGCGAATTGCTTTATTGGGTTGCCGTATATGTGTGGCCGTCCGCTCGCATCACCAAGAGCACAAGATCTTTCCTTAATTCTCCGCCCTAAAGGAGCTTGCAATGCGCAGAACACGTCTCTTCTTTTCCCTTTGCCTTGGATTGATCCTCTTGTTTCTGGCCGGATGCGGCCAGACTTCGGTCAGTTCCAATACCCCGTCGCCTAATGCTGGCGTCCCAGTCAGCCTCAGCATAACGGATCAGCCTCCGAATGGCGTGACGGTCCTGTTCTTCCAGGTCGGCCTCACAGCCGCTTCCCTGACGCCCGCGTCGGGTTCGACAAGCGTTTCGCTGCTGAACGATAACACTCCCATCCAGGTTGACGTCACCCAGCTCCAGGCCATCTCCGCTTTCTTGAGCGCGGCAAATGTGCCGGCCGGAACCTACAACAACCTGAGCCTGACTTTCGCCAATCCAACGCTGGTCATCTTCAACGCTTCGGATCAGGCGCTCGCCAGCACTTGCGCGCTCAACACAGTTTGCCAGCTCACGCCATCGATCGATAATTCTTCTACGGTCACGTTCTCTTCAGCGCCCTTCCCGCTCAGCGTGGCCAACAGCGCGCCTCTCGGTTTGCTAATTGACTTCCATCTAAACAACGTCATCCAGTCCGATCTGTCAGTAAATCTGGGGGTCACGAACGGCGTCACCGTCAACCAGTTACCACCATTTCCGCCTTTTGGTCCTCCTCAGTTCGGCTTCCTCTCTGGGACGGTGCAGAGTGTCAACAGCAGCCAAAACCAATTCACTTTGCAGACTCTCTTCGGGCGAACCTTCACCGTTGACGTAAACAGCAGCACCACTTACGACAGTTTCCCGACCAGCGTTTGCGCAGCCGGCGCTTTCTCCTGTCTTGCTTCCGGGCAGGTGGTTACGGTGCAGGTGGCGAGCGTGCAGACCGACGGAACCCTGCTTGCCGCAGAGGTCTCTTATATACAGGCAGCGGCGCAGCAGGTTGTGCAAGGAAACGTCATTGGCCTCAACACCTCGAACGGCAGCACAGTAATGACGCTTGTTCTGCATTGGTGCCCGCCGGGCGACGGCAATTTGCCATTTGGGGGCATGGCGTCCGTTACTGTTCCGAACTCCGCTACTTTCTCGGTCGATTCCGGCAGTTTCACCATTCCTGCCGGACTGAGCTTTGCCAGCGCGTCCGATCTGCTCGTCGGCCAGGAGGTGCAGGTTGATGTGGCAGCCGGATCGGTCAGCAGTTCCAGCAATCCCGCCCATTGGGCTCCTCCCTCGGTCTCATTTACCGCCAATAGCGTGGAGCTTGAGCCGAGCCAGATCACTGGTACGGTGACGACAATCAACTCGAGCGCGTCGAGCTTTACCATTACGACATTCCCGAATTTCTTCGCGCCCTGGTTCAACCCCAACTGGACGCCAACTCAAATCACGGTAGACACTACGTCACAAACGACCTATCCAGGACTCAGCACTGGCAGTTTCTCGGGAGTGACGGACGACAGCGTGGTATCAGGACTCGGCTGGCTGTTCGCGACGCCGAGTGGTTCTACTCCGTCGACGATGGTGGCAAAGACAGTCCTCGAACAACCAAACGGATTCTTCTGATCCGTTGATTCGGATGAGTAAGAGAGATGTATAGGGAGCAGCAAGGGATATGCTGCTCCCTGTTCTTTTAGTTTTGGGTATTAGTAGACCAAGAGAATCCGCAGGTCGCGCAAATTGTTACCTGTGGGACCAGTCTCAATGGCATCGTCCAGTGCCCTGAAGAGCGGATACGCATCGAACTTCCCAAGTGCTGCCTGCGCATCTAGCCCGCTCGACCGCGCGCGCGTTGCCGTGGTTCCATCTACGACCGCACCGGCCGCGGGACTGTTCCCGTCGACTCCATCCGTTCCGGCGCTAAGCACCGTGATATTTTCTTCCGCGATCTTCATAGCACAGGCCAGTGCAAACTGCTGGTTGCGTCCTCCGACGCCACCGTTCGTGACTTTCACCGTCACTTCCCCGCCGGAAATCAGGCACACTCGCCCGGATTCTTTCTTTAGTTCACGCAGGCGTTTCAACAAATAGTCGGCCGCGCGCTCGTAGTCCCAGTCATCGCAAGAGTTGTCCACATGCACCGCGAACCCGGCGCGCTCGGCCGCCGCGCGCGCCTCGTCTACCGCTGTCTGGTTTGAAAGAATCGTCCACCAGCGCGAGCGGTAGAACGCCTGATCGTCGGACTTCGGCGTCTCCTCCAGCGCATGACGCTCAAACAATTCGCGCGTGGAATGCGGAAGCTGCGGCAGCATGCCATGCTTCTCCGCAATGCGATAACAATCTTCCACACTGGTTGAGTCAGGCATCGTCGGACCGGAGGCCAAAGCATCAGGCGTATCGTCGGGAACGTCGGAGACCAGCAGCGAAACCTGCTGCGCCGGAAATGCCGCCTGCGCCAGCCGTCCGCCTTTCACTGCCGAAAGATGTTTGCGGATGGCATTGATTTCGGCAATGGGAGCACCCGAATGCACCAGAGCGCGATAGGTCGCAACCAGATCGTCGAGTGAGATTTCGTCGTCAATGGGCTTCTCGACGATCGACGAACCTCCACCGCTGATCAGAAATATCACCAGCGATGCCGCGGTTTGCGTGTCCAAGGCTCTGCGAATGGCTTTCGCTGCGTGGATGGATTCGGCGTTGGGCGTGGGATGTCCGCCGCGAAAATAGCGAAAGCCCCGAGCTTGTGCCGAAGGCTCAACCGAGCTCGCTACGATACCTTCGAGCGAAGACTCCCCGACTTGTTGCGCGATTGCTTCGACCATCGTATGTCCGGCCTTGCCGATGGAAATCACCAGCACGCGCGAATAGGCCTGCAAATCGTAAAGATCCTCGCAGACGCGCAGCACCCCGCGCTCGCAATGCACATGCCGCGCAAATGCCTTGGCAATCGAAGCCTCGGCCAGCGCGTGAAGAAAGATTTCGCGAGCAGTGCCGCGCATCTGGCGGGACTGCGATTCGCGGTCGGCATCAGACATGGTCAGGATTATAAAGAACAGCTTCCTTCACCCAACCTTCTATCGTCTCCCGCAACTCGCGCAACCGCCCTTCGAAGAAATGATCCGCACCTTCAATCAACGCAAGCTTCTTCGGGTCCGGCACTGATGCAACCAGGGCCTCCAGCTTGGCTCGTGGACCAAACTGATCGCGCGCGCCGCTGACGAACAACTTTGGCTTCGCACAATCGGACAGGAAATCATACGTATAGGTCCGTGGCGCTTCCGTGGCTGCGGCTACGGGAATCGCCGGAATACCAACTCCGATCACTGCTGTCACTCGCGCATCCGGACACGCCGCGCGCAGTCCGACCGCTGCGCCGAACGAGAATCCCGCAAACACCAGAGGCAAGTGAAACTCCGCGTCCAGCCAGTCGAGGGCAGTGCGAACGTCTTCCACTTCTCCCTTGCCGTGGTCGTGCTCGCCCTGGCTGAGTCCGGCACCGCGGAAGTTAAAGCGCAGCACGGGAAACCCAAAACTGTTCAGCGCCTTCATAGTGTGGAACACGACCTTGTTATGCAGCGTCCCACCAAACAACGGGTGCGGATGGCAGACGATTGCCGCATGTGTCGCATTCTCCGCGCCTGCGTTGAGCAGCGCTTCCAGGCGTCCCGCAGGACCTTCGAGGAAGAGCGACCTGATGGTTGAATTCTGCGCGATCACAAGATCAGATTACAGGAAGTCAGAAGGCAGAAGTGAGAATGCAGAAGTAAGAGCGCGGTGGCCTGACGCGCCGATCGGTCTTACCTCTACATTCTGACTTCTGCATTCTAACTTCTCGCTTCTGCATTCTGACTTCTCGGTTCTGCATCGTGATTTTTCCGTCTGCTATCCTCTTCCCTCATGGACGCTATCACGCTGACTCGCCAACTCGTCGACATCGAATCCATTTCCGGCAACGAAGCTGCGGTGGGGAACTATCTCTATGGAGAGCTTTGCCGCATCGGCTACCAGACGCGGCGAATGCCCGTGGAAGGCGATCGCTTCAATGTCTACGCCATATCGCCTGAGCAGCAGCATCCGGAAGTGGTTTTCTCCACGCATATGGACACGGTTCCTCCATTCATACCTTCTTCTGAAGATGCTGGGCGCATTTATGGCCGCGGATCCTGCGATGCCAAAGGGATCATCGCCGCGCAAATCGCGGCTTCTGAGCGGCTGCGGCAGCAAGGAATCTACGTTGGCTTGCTGTTCGTGGTGGGAGAAGAGCGCGACAGCCTGGGCGCGAAAGTCGCCAATGAATATGCTGCGAATGATCCGGCTCATCGTTGCAAGTATCTGGTCAACGGCGAGCCCACCGAGAACCGCATTGCACTCGCATCGAAGGGAACCTTGCGGGTCGAAGTGACGGCTTCAGGCAAAATGGCGCATTCGGCTTATCCGGAACTCGGCGAATCTGCTATCGACAAGCTGCTTAAGGCTCTTACGCGTTTGCGAGCGATGCCATTGCCATCCGATCCGGAGATTGGTCCATGCACTCTGAACATTGGATTGATCGAGGGCGGGCGCGCTCCGAATGTGATTCCTGACTATGCTCACGCGGATTTGCTCTATCGTCTGGTTGGTCCGTCGCAAGATCTGCGACGGCAGATTCTCGAAACTGCGGGCGATCAGGTGAAGGTTGAGTTTCCGCTCGAACTTCCCTTCTTGCGCTTTCGCACTATCGATGGATTGCCGACGATGATCGCTGCGTTCACTACTGACATTCCTAAGCTCACAAATTGGGGCGAGCCGTTGCTGATTGGTCCGGGATCGATTCACGTCGCGCATACGGATGGCGAGTTTATCGAGAAGAAGCAGCTGGCTGAGGCGATTGATTTGTATTGTGCGATTGCGAAGAAGCTGTAAAGCAGTGATCAGTGATCAGTGATCAGTGGTCAGTGGTCAGTGGTCAGTGGTCAGTGGTCAGTGGTCAGTGGTCAGTGGTCAGTGGCTAGTGAAATCCTTCCTGTGGGAATCTGCTTGAAATAATTTGGAAAGCGTGTCGTATTCGGGGGCGCTTTGGGGTGAAGGATTTTGCGTACTTCTAGTTACTCTTGAGATAGCCCCCCACCCCCCATACCTCTAAAAGGCTTGCTGGGCACGGGGTTTGCAAAAAGTGTCTGCAAAATCTTGATGGCAGATGGTTTAGGGGTCAAAATCTTGAGCGCACACGAGTTACGGGTCGGGTTGCTCTGTCTTCCTATGCTGCCTCCGCTTTGACCATCATGCGCTCGTTGCGAGGTGGGCACGAGGTTGGATGTCACAGGGCGGTTGTGGAAATGTTTACGACCGTTTTCTGCCGTACTTAATGTTTCAATTGTGGCCGATCAGGGATGTGCGCCGCTCTCACTGCTCGATCTTCGTCCCCAATCCCGCATACAAATAGTTCTCCCCATACGCCTTCTTCAATCGCGCAAACGCCGGTTCACCTGTGCAATGTCCCGGCGCAATCCTCTGTACTTTCCATTTTGTCTTTAAATTTTCTACCAGCACATCAAGCTCTTCCACCGGCGTCGTGACCAGGTGCAGCCCCCCAAACACAATCTCCGTTCTCGGATCGACCGCGCTTGCCGCTTCCAGAATCGCTTCAATCCCCGCGTGCGAGCACCCATCGACGAGCAGCAACCCGTTCGGTCTCTTGATCGCCAGCGTCAATTCCGGCAACTCCACCGTCCCTTTCTTTTGCGAAACTGTCCGCACCAGGAAAATCCCCGGCGATACTTCCCTCAATTGATCCACCAACACGAAATTCCCCGTGTCATATAGCTTGCCAAATGTGAAACGTTCCGGATCCGTTCCCCCGAAATACCGCATCTTCGCGGGCAAGCTCTCATCTGCCCGCAAAAACGTCGCCGGAATCGGTGCTCCCCCAAATCCATTCGACCCATCGGTGGGCACATACACTGTAACGTTCGGATTCACCTTCAGCACATATCTCAGCCCCGTCGCGTGGTCTGCGTGCCGATGCGAGATCACCACAAAATCCAGTTTCGTCAGGTCTATGCCGAGCGCCTTCACGTTGTGTTCAAAAATTGCGGCGTCATTGCCGGTGTCGAACAGAATTCGCTTTCCGTTGTGCTCCACCAGAGCGGAAAATCCCCAATCCTTCGTCAGTTCCTTCGATTCCCCGAACGCATCGTAGAGGATCGTCACTTTATCCTGTGCCCGACAGGGAACTGCCGCCACATACACCAGCAGAAACGTCAAAATCCTCAAAGCGTGGATTCGCAATGAACACCTCCAACCGGAAATCGGGGTTAGTATAACAAGCTGGATGCCGATAGCTGCTGTTAACGGGTGTTTCAAAGATGAGACACCCTCGGAGGCGATGTGTGGAGAGGCATATGAAAAAGGTTGGTCTGATAGCGATGTTTGGCACCATCAGTCTTGTCGTCGCCGCGTCGCTTGGTCTCGGAGCGCAGGCTGCCGGTCAAGAGGTTGCCAAGCCGGAAGACACGGAAGTGTGGCAGCCGGAGCCGAAAGTGGTGACGCCGGGCGGCGACTGCGGCGCGGCTCCCTCCGACGCGGTCATATTATTCGATGGGAAGGGCCTGGACGAGTGGGTGTCTGCGCAAGACCGGTCTGCGCCGGCGAAATGGATCGTGGCCAACGGCGTGGTCACAGTGAATAAGTCGGCGGGGAATATCGAGACCAAGCGGACCTTCAAGAACTATCAATTTCACATGGAGTGGAGAATTCCCGAGAACGTCACCGGTTCGGGTCAGCTGCGCGGCAATAGTGGATTGTTTCTGGCTTCGACCGGCCCCGGCGACGCTGGATATGAGTTGCAGATCCTTGACTCGTACAACAATAAGACGTACGTCAACGGCATGGCCGCGAGCGTTTACAAGCAGAGCATTCCGTTGGCGAACTCCATGCGCAAGCCCGGGGAGTGGCAGGTCTACGACGTGGTGTGGACGGCTCCCATCTTTAATGCAGATGGCTCGCTGAAGAGTCCTGCCTATGTCACTGCGTTCCACAACGGGGTGCTGGTCGAGAACCACTTCGAGTTGAAGGGCGAGACGCGGTATATCGGCCAGCCCTTTTACAAGAAATTCGACGGCGCGCCCATCAAGCTTCAGGCACATGGCGATCCGAGTCCGGCTATCAGCTTCAGGAATATTTGGGTGAGGGAGCTGGAGTAGGGGAGTTCAAGGAAAACGTCAGGGATGTTGAGGGTCTTCCAGTTTGGGGTGCTCCTGGTCGCTTTCTTCGGCGGGCGTTGGCATCCGCTTTGATTTGCGATAGACGTTCACTACTGCCAGCGTCCAGAAAGGAACTAAGTCAACGCCGGGCAGGAGCTTGGCCAGGAACGACGGCAAGAATTCCCAATGCCAGCCGAGAAGGCTGATCATCGCGGCTCCAATGCCGAGATCCAGGATGTCGTCGGCTGGCGAGATTACGCCTTCGACGAATACGGGGAAGACGATGATTTGCAGTGCGTCGGCGATGATGGCCAGGACCATGGCCGTTCGAAAGCGCGGCCCCGGCGAGATGGTGATGGCGTCATCGGTCATGGGAAGAATCACATTCTGCGTGCGTTCTCATTCTAAGCGATTCGCCGGGCTGTTCACCTGTGTTCAGTCCACCTGGTAGAGCTTCAACAGGATTACTGAGGCGTAGCGGGTGAAGTCCTGGTCAGTGGTGAAGATTTGCCAGTCGCGGCGAGAGGCGGCGGCACAGATCAGGAAATCGATGGCCGATCCGGAGATGCCTTGTGAGCGGCATTGATTGTTGATGTGGGCGGCTTCCTCGTAATCGGAAACCTCGATATGGGGTTCGTCAAAGGCGCGCAACTGGTCGCGCAGTTTCCTGAAGCTAGATTCGTGGCGTACGCCCGAAAGCAATTCCTGGCGGACCGGACCCAGGAGTTGGGCGCGCCCATCGCGGATGAGTTCCTGCAAGGCGGCGGTCAGGCGCTGCTCACGTGGGTTCAGGTTCGTACTCATCCGCCGCAACGCCAGTGACCAGATAGGGGTGTCGACCAAAACCTGCATATTCAAACCAGCATATTCAGGAGCGCTTTCTGCGGCGCTCGGCTTTGTAGTCGTAGCCGGGAACGAAATCGATTGAGCCGAACACCTTCAGAATGCGAAGCTGCTTGCGGCGTTTTACGTATTCGGCGAGGGCCGCGGTGACCGCTTCTTTCTTGGTTTTGTGACCGCCGACGCGGCGAGCTTCCTCGATCAAACTGTCATCCAGGGCGAGATTGGTGGCCATGTGTAGATTATTACACATTGGCTTGTGTAGAACAAGGGCGGAATCCGGGCGTAGAATTGTGGTGATGGTCAAGTTCACTAGTGCGCTTTTGCTGCTTGTGGCGGCCTCGGGTGGGGCCGTTGCTGGAGATGTGCATCCCGTCGCCGCTGCCGTGGATGCGCATTACAACCACCTGCGCAGTTTGCAGACGGAGTTTACCGAGATTTATCGAGGGTCAGGGATGGAGCGCACGGAATCGGGGACGCTTTGGCTAGAGAAGGGTGGGGCGAAAAAACCTGGCAAGATGAGGTGGGAGTACCGTTCTCCCAGGGAGAAGCTGTTTGTCAGCGATGGGAAAGATGCTTGGTTTTACGTCCCGGACGACCGGCAGGCGCGCAAGACTGACGCCCGAAAGCTCGACGACATTCGCTCTCCGCTTGCGTTCTTGCTGGGTAAGAGCAAGCTGGAAAGGGAGTTACAGGGGTTGTCGTTCGCTCCAGATGTTGCGCCGCTGGCTGCCGGGGATATTGTGCTGCGGGGAGTGCCTCAGGGCTTGGCCGACCGCGTCAGTGAAATTCTGCTGGAGGTGACGCCTGAGCACAGAATTGTGCGGATTGTGATTGAAGATGCGGATGGATCGGCGACCGAATACCGCTTCAGCGATCAACAGGAGGACGCGGTAATCTCTGAGGGAAGCTTCCAGTTCCACCCACCACCCGGAACGGAGACAGTGGAGGGCGAGTTGGGACATTGAGGTTATGACTGCAACAAACCGCTGTATCACATTGATGTCGCATTACTTACAGTTTTGGACTGGAGTTAGATCGAAGGGGGAGAATATCCTCCGGAAACGATCCAAGATTGGCACCGGTTACTTGCGATACTGGAAACGAGCGGAGTTGTTGTGATCTGCGCTCAGGACCACACGCGGGAATGCTAGACTGAGCCGAGGGAGTCCTCGGCGGGCAGATCAGGAAGTAAAGAAGAACTGGAAGATGGCGGAATTCGTCGTAAAACTCGCGGACGAACGTGGCCACACTCACCAGCAGGTGGAGCAAGGCTACTCCGTGGCGGAAGTGCGCGACCGCTTTGCCTCGCAGGGCTACCTGGTCCACTGGGTTAAACCGCAAGGAGTGCTCTCCACTGGCTTTTCGTTGCGCCGCGGGCGCAAGCTGAAGCAGGGCACGTTTCTGGTGTTTAACCAGCAATTCCTGACCTTGATCAAAGCCGGGCTGCCCATTCTGAACTCGCTCGATCTGCTGATCAAGCGGCAAAGGGATAGCAATTTGCGGCAGATCCTGGAGAACGTGCGGGAGCGAGTAAAGGGTGGTGAACTGCTGTCGGCTGCTTTTGCCACGCACGCCATGGTGCCGAAGATCTATACCACCACGCTGATGGCGGGGGAGAAGAGCGGAAACATCGATGAGGTGCTGAGCCGCTATATCAACTTTCAACGGCTGGCGATGAGCTTCCGCAAGAAGTTGTTCGTGTCACTGATCTACCCCACGCTGCTCGTGACCGTGGTGACGATCATGGTGATGTTCCTGTTCACCTACGTGGTGCCGAAGTTCGCCGAGCTGTTCAACAGCCTGGACGCGAAGCTGCCGGCGATCACCCTGTTCATGCTGTCGGTAGGTGTTTACGCGCAGAAATACTTTCCGTTTATCGCAATCGGGCTGGCCTTGGCAATCTTTCTGTTCTGGCAGTGGCGGAGGACCGATCGCGGGGCTGACCGGATTGACCGCGTGATTCTGAGCCTGCCGCTGCTGGGCGATATCCGCTTGAAGCATCAAGTCGCAACTTTTTCCCGGATGCTGGCGACGCTGCTCCAGGGCGGATTGCCGCTGGTGCCTTCGATGGAAACCGCAGGCGGTTCGATGAGCAGCCGCCGCATCCTGAAGGGCATCATGCGGGCGAGCGTGAGAGTTCGCGAAGGGCAGGGGCTGGCCAGCAGTCTGGAGGAACAGAATATCTTTCCCGACCTGGCAGTGGAAATGCTCGAAGTGGGTGAATCCACGGGCGCTTTGCCGGCGATGCTGAACTCCGTTGCCGAGTTCTATGAAGAAGATGTGCAGACGGCATTGGGCGCGGCCATGGCGCTGATTGAGCCGCTGATTCTGATCATTATGGCGGTTTTTGTGGGCGGGGTGTTGATTTCGTTATATTTGCCGATCTTCACTCTAGGGGTTCACTAGTAAGGAAGCGAGCCAAACGCGCGAGTATTGCGTCGCAAAGAACGCGACGCATGGCGCGGCTCGCTCAGATCCTTCGGCGACGATAAAGCCGTCGCCTCAGGATGACAGTTTGGGACGGAACGCGGGGTTTTTGAGAAATGGCGACAGCGGATAAGAAATCGCTTTTCGTAAACGGCGAGAACGGCGGACAGGTGGTGACGACGGGGAATCCCGTTACCGACCTGGAACGCGCTCAGGACGTGGCGCGGCGCTATCGCTGCGAGTTTGTCGACCTCACCGACTTCCAGCTTCACCACGAACTGTTCAAGAAATTCTCGCCTGAACTGATGTTCCGCTACAACTTTGTGCCGCTGGAAGAGACAGCGGACGGCAAGCTGGCCATCGCCATTGCCGATCCCAGCCAGTTGATGATGATCGACGAGATCAGTTTGCTGCTGCAGAAGCGGATCGTCACCAAAGTGGCTACGCTGAAACAGATCTCGGACATTCTCAAGAAGACCGAGCAGTCGCAGCGTGTTCTGGAAGAAGCCAGCGAAGGCTTCCAGATCATCCGCGAAGACGAGGCTACGGGCGCCGAAGAAACGCTGACCATCGACAAGCTAACCGCGGCGGGCGACACCAGCCCGATCATCCGGCTGGTCGATACCACGATCTTCACCGCACTCCAGCGACGCGCTTCCGACATTCACATCGAGACGCGGGACGATTCCGTGGTCATCAAGTTCCGCATTGACGGCGTGCTGACCCAGGCCATGCCGCCCATCGGCAAAGAGCACCACTCGACCGTGATCTCGCGTATCAAGGTGATGAGCGAGCTGGATATCTCCGAGCGCCGCGTTCCCCAGGACGGCCGCTTCCGGGTGAAGTACAACGGGCGGGCCATCGACTTCCGCGTTTCCATCATGCCGTCGATTCACGGCGAAGACGCCGTGCTGCGCGTGCTCGACAAAGAATCGATGAGCGAGAAGTTTCGCTCGCTGACTTTGGAAGTTGTTGGGTTTGATGAGGATGACCTGAAGAAGTTCCGCCGCTACATCAAAGAACCTTACGGCATGGTGCTGGTGACGGGACCAACGGGCAGCGGCAAAACCACTACGCTCTACGCCGCCGTGAACGAGATCAAGACCGACGAAGACAAGATCATCACCATTGAAGACCCGGTCGAGTACCAACTGCGCGGTATCACCCAGATTCCGGTCAACGAGAAAAAGGGACTGACCTTTGCCCGCGGCCTGCGCTCGATTCTGCGTCACGACCCGGACAAAATCATGGTTGGCGAAATTCGCGACCAGGAAACCGCGCAGATCGCCATTCAGTCAGCTCTCACCGGCCACCTGGTTTTTACCACGGTGCACGCCAACAACGTGGTCGACGTGATTGGCCGCTTCCTGAATATGGGGGTCGAGCCTTATAACTTTGTTTCCGCCTTGAACTGCATTCTGGCGCAGCGGCTGGTGCGGTTGATCTGCGAATCCTGCCGCACGCAGGTGAATTATCCGCCGGATGTGCTGGAAGCCAGCGGACTCGATCCGGCGCAATGGTCAAAGGTGGCGTTGTATGAAGGGCCGGGATGCATTGAGTGCGCCGGCACGGGCTTCCGCGGCCGAACTGCGATTCACGAGTTGCTGGATTTGAGCGATCGCATCCGGGAAATGATTCTGGCCCGGAAACCAACGTCGGAAATCCGCCGTGCCGCGCGGGAGGAAGGAATGCGTTTTCTGCGCGAGTCGGCGCTGGACAAGGTCCGGCTCGGCCTGACCACGCTGAAAGAGATCAATAAGGTCACCTTCATTGAGGCCATGCGGTAGAAGAAAGTGGTCAGTAATCAGTGATCAGTAATCAGTGATCAGTGGCCAGTTTGCTGGTTCCGAATTTACCGGCCACTGACCACTGGGTACTGACTACTGGCCAGCGTCTGAAGTGCCCCTTCAGCTATTGCATTTCGCACGGTATGGCGTTTGAATTGAAGAAGCGGGGCCAGATCAGTGTCCGGCCTGCCAGTTCCGAATTTACTGGCCACTGACCACTGATCACTAACCACTGATCGAAGAGAGTTGACTCCTCAGATGATCTCTAATTCCAAGGCGGCAAAACCCAAGCTGGCGTGTGAGATTGCCGCCGACCGGGTGCTGGTGGGGCGACTGGCCGAAGATGGCCGCAGCCTGGAAGCCTGTGCCGCCCGCGAACTGGCGCCGGGCAGCGTGGTGCCGGACTTGGTCGAGGGCAACCTGCGCCAGCGCGACGCAGTGAAAGCGGCTGTGCAGGCGACTCTGGGCAGTGTTGCCGGGCGCTCCCATGATGTGATCGCCGTGGTGCCTGACGCTGCCGTGCGCGTGGTGCTATTGGAGTTCGATACTCTGCCGGCCGATTCCGAGGAAGCCGCCAGCGTGGTGCGGTTTCGTTTGAAGAAATCTTTGCCCTTTGATGTCGATAAGGCTCGAGTCTCCTATCACGCGCAGAAATCGGATGACGGCGTTCGAGTGGTCGCCGCAGTCGCGCTGGCCAGCGTGGTCGAAGACTACGAGGCGGCCTTTCGCGACGCCGGATTCAGCCCGGGAGTGGTGTTGCCTTCCATGCTGGCGGCGCTGGGCGCCGCCGAAGGCGAGCGTCCTACTCTGGTTGTGAAAGTGGATGCCCGCACCACGAGCATCGCGATTCTCAATGCTGGGCAGCTTCAACTGTTCCGCACCCTCGAAAATACGCGCGGGGTTACGATTACGGGAGAACAGTTGGCCGAGGAAGTCTACCCTTCGGTGGTGTTCTTCCAGGACACGTATCATCTGAATATTGAAAAAATATTTGTCGCGGGACTATCCGACACGGGCAGCGCCGCTCCCGCGTTGCGCGCGCAAACCGGAGCCGAGGTACAGGAACTGGTGAGTCCTTCGCAGTTGGGAGCAAGCAGCGGAAGCTCGATACCGCGCTGGAGAATGGCAGGGGTGGTGGGAGCTTTGATTTCGTAAGTTCAGTGGTCAGTGGTCAGTGATCAGAAAGATCACTGGACACCGATTACTGACCACTGGCCACTGAATTTAAAATATGCGTCTCAACATCAATCTCGCCAGCCAGCCCTATGAAGACGCGCGGGAGTTCTGGCTGCGTTGGGGGACGGCCCTCGCGGCGGCGGTGATCCTTACCCTGGCCTTGGTGACGGTCACCATCACGGGCTGGTTCTCAGCCTGGCACGACCATGCTCAGATCAACGAGTTGCGTACCGAGATTGCGCAGCGCGACCAGATCCGGCAGCAAGCAGAGGCATTTCTTAATCAGCCAGAGAATCGGGCCACGCGGGACCAATCCCAGTTTTTCAACCAACTGATTGCGCGCAAGTCGCTTTCCTGGACGCGTGTTTTGGAGGATCTTGAAAAAGTAATGCCGCCGCGGGTGCACCTGGTTTCCATTCATCCAGTTCTGGATGAGGACAACCAACTCAGCCTGAAGATGGTGGTCGCGGGAGACTCCCGCGATCGGGCCATCGAATTGGCGCGGCGCATGGAGGACTCGAAACGCTTCACCCAGACCGAAATCGAGACGGAAAATTCTGCGCCGGTGGGCAGTGGAGATACGGTTGAGTTCGACATCGACGCAGTTTACGTTCCCCAGACCACGCCGGCAGCGGCCGCGCAGACGCGGCAAACTTCACAACGGAGCGCACGCTGATGCCAGACTTAAGGCAAACCCGGAAAAACATCAAGACAACCCTGGCGATCCTTCTGGGTGTGGATGTTATCGCCCTTGCTGTGCTGTTTTCACCGCTGGTGGGCTCGACGGAATCGCGGCACCAGGAGATCCGCCAATTATCGGGCGAACTGAAGGCCAAAACGATCCAGGTTGAGCCGCTGCGAAATCTGGATAAGAAGGTGAACATCGCGAAGCGGCAGATCTCGGACTTCTACCAGAGGCGTTTCCCCGCCCAGGACTCCGAGATCCCAGCGGAATTCGGCAAACTGGCCGCCGCCAATGGGGTGACAATCGGGCAGGTCAAGTACAAGGTGGACGAGGCAGAGATGGGCTTGCTGGAGCCGGTCGAAATGGATGCGGGCCTTTCCGGCAATTACAAGTCTTTGGCCACGTTCATCAACGCGCTGGAGCGCGATGACATGTTTTTCATCATCAGCAGCATCACCTTGGGCAGCGAGCAGAAGGGTCCGATAAAACTGCAAATGAAAGTTGGAACCTATCTGAAGGCGGGCGCTTAGTGAAACTGGGAATCGAAAACCGGAAGCAGATGATCGTAGCGGCAGTGTTGGGAGTCGTGTTGCTTCTGATCGTCGCCTATGAGTTCATCCCGTCTTCCTCAACCAACGCTTCGACAACAATGGCGGACCCGGCAAGCCTGGAAGCGCCGGCTTTGAAAATTCCAGCGGCCCATCACGGCCCCTCGTCCGGAAACAAGGAACGGCTTCCGCAGAGTCTGGACCCCACCTTGCACCTCCAGCAACTCGCCTTGACCGAACAGATCAAGTATGAAGGTTCGGGCAGGAACATTTTCGTATCGCAGGCGGAAGAGGTTGTGATTCCGGCAGTCGTCGCCAGGGCAAATACCGACAAGGCTGGCGGCGCCGGCCCGGGCGAAAAACCGTGGGGAGGGCCACCGCCCATACCGCCGTCTCCGCCCATTCCCCTGAAATTCTTTGGCTTCTCGAACCAGCCGGGGGAGCCGAAGAAGGCTTTCCTCTCGAAGGGCGAGGATATTTTCATTGCCCAAGAAGGCGAGATTATTGATCGCCGCTACAAGGTCGTGCGAATTTCTCCTGTTTCGGTGGACATTCAGGACGTGGTGGGCAGTGGTCCACCGCAGAGCATACCGCTGACACAAGGGAACCCAACATGAGACTCGCAGCGCCAGCGCGTGAAGGGGAGGGTCGGCCAATGGCGGTCCGCACTCGTCCCCGGGAGAGCGGGTACATCATGCTCACGCTGCTGCTCGTGGTCAGCCTGATGAGCATATTCGCCCTCGCCGTCATTACGCCCTTTAAATTTGACATGCAGCGGGATCAGGAGCAGGAAATGATCCACCGCGGCGTGCAATACTCGCGAGCCATCCGCGGATACTACAAGAAATTCGGACGTTATCCCACCCGGCTCGAAGATCTCGACGACACCAATAATCTTCGCTACCTGCGCAAGCATTACAAGGATCCGCTCAACAAGAACAAGGACTTCAAACTGCTCCACTTCGGCGACCCGGGGCTATCCCTTACCGGACAAATGGGGGGAGGAGCCGTCACGGGCGCAACCCCGGCTGGCTCTCTCACTGGGGCAAACGGCTTTGGAGCGAGTAGTTCATCACTTGGCGGGTCATCGCTTGGCGGTTCTTCACTTGGCGGGTCAACACTGGGCGGTTCAGGATTTGGAAGTTCAAGCAGTTCCGGAGTTAACCCTCAAGGTGTGTTCGCGCAGTCGTCCGGACAGGGAACGAATGCGGCCTCCGGATCGGATCCGACTCAGGATGCTAAGGGCACCGGGCAGGAAGATGAAAGTTCCAGCGGCCAACAAGTCATCGCTGGCGGGCCGATCGTGGGTGTGGCCAGCATCAGCAAGAACTCCACGATTCGCGAATTCAATAAAAAGAAGAAGTACAACGAGTGGCAGTTCATATACGACCCCACGGCCGACCGTGGCGGCCTGATCACGACGCCCTATCAGCCCTCGCTGCAGAGCTTCGCAGCCCTGCCCGGGCAAAATGGTGCGCCGGCAGGAAGCACTGGCAGCAGTTCGTTTGGCAATTCTAACGGCAGTTCGTTCGGCAATTCTAACGGCAGTGCGTTCGGGCAGTCGTCAAGCTTCGGCAATGGTGCGAATTCGCCTGGAGCCGCAGTGCCGGCGCAGCCACCCGCCAATCCACAACAGCAGTAGATGCGGTTCCATATTCATCGGGCAAAAAGAAGCGGCCTCGTCAAGGGATGAGGCCGCTTTTCTTCCGCGAAATTTTTCGCGGGCAATTCAGGGTTTAAACGCTGAATGAAGATCCGCACCCGCAGGTGCTCTTCACGTTCGGGTTCTCAAACTTGAAGCCGGCGCCTTCCAGGGTCTCAACGTAATCCACAATGCAGCCGTTTAGATACATGACCGAAGTTGCATCGACGAACACCTTCAGTCCGTCCATGTCGAAGGTCTTGTCCATCATTCCGGCGGCATTTTCAAACTGCATCGAATACGAGAAACCGGAGCAGCCGCCACCGACTACGCCGATGCGCAGCCCGGCGGGCACGGGACTCTGCTGTCCCATGATCTCTCTTACCTTGGAAACCGCGGCCGCGGTAAGCGAAACCGGCGGAGTCTTCTTGACTTCCGGGACGTTGGTTTTCACTTCTGGGACGGTGGTCGTAGCCATTCGTATCTCCTAGGCACTAAAGTATCTAAATTATACCAGAGGTGCCAAACCGGTGGCAGGGTAATCCGGGTAATGCTCCGGCTAGCGGAACTCCGCGCCGTTAGACGCTGCCTGCCTGGCAATGATTTCCTCCGGCGATGACTTGCCAACAGGTCTATAATGGGTTGCGTTAGGCCCTTCCTCCAGGTTGAGGATTGTGGGCTGAGGCCTGCATCCTGGGATGTTTGGGGGAGTTGCCAACAGCTTGCAAACTGTCGAGGTGGCCTATGACGTGGACGTGGACTCCTTTATCGCTCGGGATTGCGATTGCGTGTGGTTTTTTCGCAGTCGGGCTGATCATCCTCCTCATCTACCGCAGCACACTCACGATGCATGAGGAAGAGTCGTTGTATCTCGACGACGCGAGCCAGCATATGCAACAGGAACAGACAGAGCTGCTGGTGAAAGTCAACCGGCTCACGTTGCCGGTCTGGGTTTTCGGCGCCGGCTTTGGTGTGTTCTTGCTGGTGCTCGCTGGCATGTTCATTTATCAGGGCCTGAACGCCGTACAGTAGCCGTGCGGCTTACGCGGAGGCCGCGTCCTCGGCCCGGGGGTTGACCAGAGCTCACCGGGCTTTGCCGTCTCTGCTTGCTTCCTGCCAGAAAGAATCCTGGTATCTCAAACACTCCGCGCCGCTCTTCGAAGTTCCTGCCCCTTTGTATAATTGAGATCGTGCGAAAGTGGCGGAATTGGCAGACGCACCAGACTTAGGATCTGGCGGGTAAAACCGTGGGGGTTCGAGTCCCCCCTTTCGCACCAGGAGTTTAAGGCCGAGAATTGGCTGACCGCAGTCACGCTCGAGCGGCGCCCTTTTCGTCCCTCGCGCATGGAAAAGCCCCCGCTCTCTTTCGAGTGCGGGGGCTAGGTTAGGCGCTTGAGCCACTGCCAGGGTGTTACTTTTTTACCGCATCAGGCGCGAAGGAGTCCGCGAACGCTTGTCCGTTCGGCGTTCCCAGGCCGGTCACGTTGTCCCAGCCCACTTTCGTGTGCAATGCAGCCGGAGTGTTGCATGAAGTTCCGTCATAGTAATAGCTAGGCAAGGTGGAGCAATCGGTCCCGAACGAGACAACCAGCGTGGTGTCTTCTAAGCTGGCGTAGTCCCAGATCGCGCTGACGAACTTTGCGGGCGTCGCTCCTCCCAATACCTCGCTGGGGGTGTAATTGTTGGTTCCAGTCGTCTCCTGAATCGAGGCGCTGACATTGGTTGTGGAGCCAACCGGAATGACATCGGTGATCGCTCCCGCCGGCAATGAATACAAGTACTGTGCGGCCTGGCCTAGAGGCACTCCCGCTTCTTGATTAGCGATCGCCCACAGTCCGGAGAACATCGGGCAAGCCACACTCGTGCCTCCGTACACCAGCCAAACCTGTTCCGGAAACTGGCCAGGTTCGCTGATTAGAATCGCCACTCCCGTATACGGGTCTGCGATCCACGAAATATCGGGAACTTGCCGATATTTCCCCGGTACCCCGCTCTGGAAGGAAGGCTTGGCAAAGCCAGCCACACAAATGGGGTCGCCGTACTCGTCAACCCCGTCCTGTATGGCGCAGTTGCTCTGGCCACCGCCCGATCCGGCATAGAAACCGTCCTGGATCGGCGGATCGAAGATTTCGCCCTCTTCGGTCAGCAGAACTTCGTTATTTCCCCAGCCCGCCTGCCATGCGATCGAGTCGTCCGAATTCAGCGCCAGGCTCACGCCTCCCACTGCGGTCGCCCAAGGCGAATCCGCCGGAGCGCTCACTGTGGCAGGAATTCCGTAAACCGAGTAATCGCCGTCGTCCCCCGAAGAAAAGTTAGTGGAGATCCCTGAAATTGCGGCAATTTCGGAGATGAAGTTTTCCGTGTCCAGTTCCGAGGCTAACGTATAGGATTCGATCGAAGCATAGCTGCCCGAGATCACGTTGCCCAGCGCATAGTTAACCGCGTAGAACTCCGCGTCGTTTACGTCATCGAAGTTCGCCGAGGGCGGGACTACCAGGTCGATGTTGGCCTGGGGCGCGATGGCATGCGACCATTCCACATCGATGTTGATTTCCACGTCGGGAGCCTCGCAGGCACTCGGCGTTGGTGTGTAGATGATGCTGAGATTCACTGGGGGCAATCCAAACTGCGCCGAAAACGCATTCGCGTCGCTCTGAATGGTCGGGGAACCGCACCAGTCAAGGATCACGATGGTCTGTCCCTGTCCTGAGAATCCCTCACCGTAGAGTCCCGTCAGGTTGTATGCAGTCTGGACCGGGCCCGGCGTGTAGGCGCAACCAGGGCTCGTTGTGGTGAAAAGGTTTAAGTAATTTCCTTTGTATGTTCCGATAGGAAGCTCACCGTCATTGCCAGTAGTAAAGGTTTGCTTGACTGGCCCGGGGAAGCAGTCCGAAGAAAAGATATTCGACGACGTGGCCGCTGCCGGGCTCGCCGCAGCCGATTTGCCTTGCTGAAGATTCGCCGTCCGGGCAATCGCCGGATGCTCATACGCTCCTGTGTCTAGTCCAGCAACCGCCCTCACCAGCGGAGCTGCGGCTCCGTCCACGGACGGATTGCGGTCGTTGGCCCGGATGACCTTGTCCCGCACCTGGTAGTTGTTGAGCTGCACGTGGAACGCGGACTCTACATCGCCCACTGTGCCCCGTGCTCTGACATAAAAATTATTCGGCCCAACATTCACGACCTTCAGGTTGTGCGATTCAAAAAACTCCTGCACAGTCTTCGCTTCGTCCGCCGTCGGTGCGAACTGCGCTGCTATTTGCGCCCGGTTCAGGAAGTGGCGATAGTTGGGGGATGTGCGGTCATACAGTTGCCGTGCCAGCGCATCCATCTCACTGCGGTTGTGCGGGTTGAGCCAGATACTAACCTCGATGGTCTTTGACGGATCTTCCGCCCCGAGGTTCTTGGCCGTAGCCACATAGGTGGGTGTGTTGTGCGCGACGACCCCTCCGGCAGCGATGGCTGGCAGCGCCAGGCCTGCGACCAGGGTCGCTACAACGACATACAAACAAAATGTTGCTTTCTTCTGATTCATGTTAATCCCCCTTCAAAATGCCACTTTCTTCTGGTTCATCTTTTCCTGTTGGAAGAATTCTTGGAAAACCTGAACGGCAAGGACGAGTGTCCGTGTCGCAACCGACCGCGAATAACGGCCGAACCAAGATTGCCGTGCACCTTGAAACCCGGAAACAGCGCGGCAACTGGCCTCCTCAACTGAGGACGACATCGTAGTATTGATGTGGGCAAGTTGCAATGGGCTGGAGCAAATTATTTCGCGGCGATTTCCGCACTGTGCAAGATTTTGCGATAGTCGATGGCGCACCAGCGGAGCTGAGGTCCCCCACCGTCGCAATCACTGTTCTGCGGCAGCATGGCTCACCTCCATGCACCCGTAGAGGCAAAGACGCCTACGAATCCCCAGTAAGCAAGGACGGGGAAATTGGTCAGGACGCAAATTGTACCTGCGACCCTGCTGCCCTTGCTGAACGCAAAAACGCCGATGCCAATGCCGACGGCCTCGATGGTGGCTAACAGCCACACGACCGCGAGACCCGTGCTCAGAAGATAGTCCGTGTAAGGAAGGACAGCGCAAGCGGGGCCAACGACAGAAGCGATTCCGGATGCCCATGTTATGCGGGTTGTTGCCGGTTTCGCATCCATGTGAAACCTCATAGTGTCACATTTCGGTACCCCGGTGAAACTCAATCCTTTGTACCTGGTCAATGTGGTATCTTGTGCGCCTCGATGAAATCGCTGCTCATGATAGTTCTTTCCGCCGCACTGGCGGCTCCTCTGGCCATCATTGCCCAGTCCGGGCCGGGCACCAGTAATGCGCCTCCTGGGGCTCAGGTAGCCCCGTCTCAGATTCCGGACCCCGATGCCTTCTACATGCTTGGTCCCGACTCGCTGCCACAAAATGGCGTCCCCAGGGGCGAGATCCGGGGTCCGTTCACGCTGCCTAGCGACGCCTATCCGGGCACGCAGCACACTTATTGGGTTTACGTTCCTGCGCAGTACGATCCAGCCTTTGCGGCCAGCCTGATGATCTACAACGATGGGCAGGCCTTCATGAACGCTGACGGCGATGTACGCGCGCAGAACGTGATGGATAATCTCATCTTCCGGCGCGAGCTGCCGGTGATGATCGGCGTCTTTATCAATCCCGGCCGCCGGCCCGATCAGCCCGAGCCCACTGCCAGCGAGTGGGGCGACCACACCACGAACCGGCCCACCGAATACAATTCACTCGACGATAAGTACGCTCGCGTAATCGGGGACGAACTCCTGCCGGTACTTTACAAGGAATACAACATTTCCCGGGACCCCGAACGGCACGGCATCGGCGGATCGAGTTCGGGCGCCATCGCAGCTTTCACCGTCGCATGGCAGCGTCCGAACGAATTTCGCAAAGTGCTGAGCAATGTCGGCAGTTTTGTGGACTTGCGCGGAGGCAATGCCTACCCCGATATCATCGGTAAGAACGACAAGAAGCCGATTCGTATCTTTCTCTGTGATGGCCGGAACGACAACCGCGGCCAGGTCCCTGGCGGCGCCTACAACGAAGCCCGCGACTGGTTCTATCAGAACGTACGCATGGCGCAGGCGCTCACTGCGAAAGGTTACGATCTGAACTACGCCTGGGGCATGAACAAGCACGGCCAGAAGATGGGCGGGGTCATCTTGCCGGAGATGATGCGCTGGCTCTGGCGCGATCACGAGTTCTCAAGCGATCCGAAAGACGCCGTGGAGCGATCTTTCAACGTGCCGAAAAAAAGCGCCGAGAAGCAGTAGATTATTTTCGATCCTCTTCGCCGGCAGCGATGTATTCTGGTCGCACTTACGGAACGTCGTGCCAGGTTTTGCATTCCTGAGATCATGGCGAAACTGAAGATCAAATCGAAGAGCGGGTGCCTGTGGGATCTGGTCAGCCTGGGTGAGGTCATGCTGCGGCTCGATCCGGGAGACGAACGCATCTCCACAACTCGGCATTTTCGCGTGTGGGAGGGTGGAGGCGAATACAACGTGGCCCGGGGCCTGCGGCGCTGCTTTGGGATGGATACTGCGGTCGTCACGGCTTTCGCGGATAATCCGGTTGGACGCCTTGTCGAAGACTTGATGCTGCAGGGCGGCGTCAGTCAAAAATACGTACGCTGGGTGCCGTTTGACGGGGTGGGGCGGACGGTCCGCAACGGGCTGAACTTTACTGAGAGAGGCTTCGGGCTGCGCGCTCCGCTGGGCTGTTCGGATCGCGGGCATACCGCTATCTCGCAATTGAAGCCCGGCGAAGTCGATTGGGAGCAGATTTTCAACAAGGACGGCGCACGCTGGTTTCACACCGGCGGAATCTATTGTGCACTTTCGGAAATTGCGCCGCTCGTGGCCCAGGAAGCCATGGAGGCGGCGAAGCGGGCGGGCACGATTGTTTC
>Ga0070761_10000413_pt1 | contig 28078 bp, 24 predicted proteins | sample HubBroMetageREF1_FD_66724 | JGI IMG/M metagenome (GOLD analysis project Ga0070761, IMG submission 66724) | Reference soil microbial communities from the Hubbard Brook experimental Forest, New Hampshire, USA - Hubbard Brook CCASE Soil... | ecosystem: Environmental > Terrestrial > Soil >... | reverse complement strand
TCGGAGGCGCAAAAATCGTTCGATCAAATGAAAACTCTGGCGGGTACCTGGCAAGGCCGGGTGAGCACTATCCCGCCACAACCTGACATGGGGGACGGGACGAGTGTGCAGATCTCGATGCGCGTGACCTCCCGGGGAAACTCGCTGGTGCATGAGATGATGGCGGCGGGAATTACGGACGATCCGACTAAGAATGACCATCCGGTCACGATGTTCTACCTCGACAGCGATCGTCTGCTCCTGACGCATTATTGCGACGCCGGCAATCGGCCTCGCATGGTGGCCCGGACATCGCCGGACGGAAAAACGCTGGACTTTGATTTTCTAGACGTTGCCGGAAGCACGCAGTACGGACACATGCAACATGCAACGTTTACCGTGATCGACGCCAACCATCACACCGAGGATTGGACGTATCTGACGCCGGGCGACAAGCCGATGCGTGGGCATATGGATCTGCAGCGGACCAAGTAACGGTGCGCGTGTTCTATACAACGTTGGTAATGCGATCTGGTACGGCTAGGTAAAGCAGTCTGGAAAACCCTGATGGACCGTGAGTTTAACGACAGTCAACCGATTTACCGCCAGCTTCGCGACCGCGTGGTCGCGATGATCCTCGATGGCGTGCTCAAGGAAGGCGATCCGCTGCCTTCGGTGCGCACGGTGGCGGCGGAATATCGGGTGAATCACCTCACGGTCCTGAAGGGGTATCAACAACTCGTAGACGAGCAACTGGTTGAGAGTCGGCGAGGTCTGGGCATGTTCATTAACGCAGGGGCACGCCGTTTGTTGTTGCAGGGCGAGCGGCAGAAGTTTCTGGCGGAAGAATGGCCGCGGGTTCATGCGACGATTCAGCGGCTGGGACTGAAAGCGGAAGAGTTGCTGAATGGGGACGGAGCGGGCACGCCGAAAACCGAAGTGCTGAAGACATCTGGTTTGAAATCGTCCGAGTTGAACTCCCCCGAGTCGAAATTTCCCGAGGAGGAACGCTGAAGCCATGGCATGCATAGAGGCACGCGGACTGCGCAAGGCGTTTGGCGCGACCATTGCGCTCGATGGCGTTAATTTGCGCGTGGAGGAAGGGCGCATCGTCGGGCTGATCGGGCCTAACGGTGCGGGCAAGACTACCGCGCTGAACGCGATTCTCGGGCTGACTTCTTATCAGGGGAAACTGCGAGTGCTGGGGCGCGATCCGTGGACGGAGCGCGAACAGCTCATGCGCGATGTCTGCTTTATTTCCGACGTGGCCGTGCTGCCACGCTGGATCAGGGTTTCGCAGGTGCTCGAATATGTTGCGGGAGTGCATCCGCGATTCGATCGCGCCAAGGCGGAAGGTTTTCTGGCCAAGACCAGCATTCATCGCGGCAGCAGGGTGAGGGAACTGTCGAAGGGGATGGTGACCCAGCTGCATCTCGCGCTGGTCATGGCCATCGACGCGAGACTGCTGGTGCTGGACGAGCCGACGCTTGGGCTCGACATTCTGTATCGCAAGCAGTTTTACGATTCGCTGCTGAATGATTACTACGATCGTAGCCGGACCATTGTGGTGACCACGCATCAGGTGGAAGAGATCCAGAACGTGCTCACCGACGTGATGTTCATGGATCGCGGCCGCATCGTATTCAATTGCAGCATGGAAGACTGCGAGGCGCGCTATCTGGAAGTGATGGTGCATCCCGAGCAGGCTGTGGCTGCACGGGCGCTGAAGCCGATGCACGAGCGCCAGGCGCTGGGCCGTAATGTCCTGCTTTTCGATGTGATGCAAAGCCAAAATCGGGTCGATCGCCAGCAACTCGCCACGTTGGGCGAGGTGCGCACACCCAGCATCGCCGACTTATTCGTAGCGGTGGTGGGAAATCACGCGGGCAATCAGGCCAGCGAGATCAAAGGGGCAGCCAGATGAATACTCCATCGAGTGCCATGCAAGACTCTCCGCTCGACGTGCGGGAAATCGAGCCCTCGGTTCTGTCGGCAACCCGGCCCTTTTATTGGTCAGTGCGGCGGGAATTGTGGGAGAACCGTTTCATCTATATCGCACCGCTGGCGGCCGGAGCGGTCTATTTGTTCGCTTTCTTGATCAGCCTGATTTGGCTGCCGCATCATAAAATGCGAGCCCTCGGGGCACTCGACCTCGCACACCAGCACGAAGCCATCACCCAACCCTACGACTTCGCGGCGGGGCTCTTCATGGCGACCGCCATGATTGTGGGAGTGTTTTATTGTCTCGACGCTCTGTATGGGGAACGGCGCGATCGCAGCATTCTGTTCTGGAAATCGTTGCCGGTCTCCGATGTCACTACCGTGCTGTCGAAGGCGAGCATTCCTTTGGTGGTTCTGCCCCTGCTGACAGTCGCGCTTACCGCGGTGACGCACTTCATCATGCTGTTGCTGAGTTCGGTGGCTCTCCGTGCGAATGGGATGAGCGTGGTGAACTACTGGGCGCAGGTGTCAGTGTTCCAGATGTCGCTGATGATCTTCTATCACTTGCTTACCGTCCACGTGCTGGGGCACGCGCCGTTCTACGCTTGGTTCCTGCTGGTCTCTGCCTGGGCGCGGCGCGCGGCATTTTTGTGGGCGTTCCTGCCGCCGCTCGCGATCATGGCGGTGGAGAAGATCGCGTTCAACACCTCGTATTTCGCCAACATGCTGGGCGACGCCTTGTCCGGGGGAACGGAGTCTGTATCGCTTCCGGGCAGCATGCCGATTCATCCGGGAATGCAGTTGACTCCAGGGCACTGGCTGCTCAGCCCCGGCTTGTGGATCGGATTGGCGGTTACCGCGGCCTTCTTATTCGCCGCGGTGCGGCTGCGCCGCAATCGCGAGCCGATCTGAGGAAGAAGCTTTTAGCTTTTGGCTCTTAGTTTGGCCAGAACCCTAAGGCCAGGAGCTTTGAGCCAAAGGCCAAGAGCCGAGAGCTAAGGAGGAACTCATGCGATCGCCGCTGTTATTTCTTCACATTATCGCCGGAACGATAGGGGTGCTGTCTGGATTTGTGGCTGTATTTCTTCGTAAAGGTTCGCGCCGGCACGCGGTTGTCGGAGAGGTGTTTGTTATCTCCATGCTTGCATTGTCCGCGAGTGGGGCGATCCTGGCGATTGTGAAATTCCAGCCGGGAAATATTCTGGGAGGCATACTCACGTTCTATCTGGTGGCCACAGCATGGATAACGGCCCGGCGCAGAAACGGAGGAACGAGCATTTTTGATTGGGCCGGGCTGCTGGTTTGCCTGGCGGTCGGAGCGACTGAGGTGACCTTGGGGCTGGAAGCGGCGCTGAGTCCCACCGGGATGAAATATGACTATCCCCCGGCGCCTTACTTTATCTTCGGCGCCGTCGCCCTGATTGCCGCGACGGGCGACGTGCGCATGCTGGTGCGGGGCGGCATCTCCAGCAGACAAAGGATCGCGCGGCATCTCTGGCGGATGAGTTTTGCGTTCTTTATCGCGGCCGCGTCTGTCTTCCTGGCGCGTCCACAACTGTTTCCGGCTATATTGCAGCGGACCGGTGTTCTTGCGCTTCTGAGTTTTCTGCCACTGCTGCTGATGATTTTCTGGCTAATCCGGGTTTGGCTCAAGAACCGGGCTTCGCGCACAAACGGCAATGAAGAGCGTGCGCTTGGTCTGCTGCCTCGCCTGAAGGCGGAAAGAGTATGAAGCCGATTGCAGGCCGCAAAGGCACGGACTACGCTACGAACAACATTACGACTAAGGCTACAGATTAGGAGCTACTCGCTGCGCAGGATGGCGGTGATATCGAGGCTGGCGATGCGGCGTGTGGCCGACCAGATGCTCGTTGACGCTACCAGAGCGAAGAGGAAGACCAAGCCGGCGGAAGTTCCGAGGCCGATAGGCTTCGCTCCATCCATCAGGCTCTCGAGAAAGCGGCCCGTGAGCTGAGCGCCGGCGATTCCGGGGACGGCTCCGGCCATCACCATCAGTAGACCATCACGCAACAGCATGCCGCGAAGTTGTAGGGGCGTCCTGCCTAGGGCCATGCGTATTCCCATGTCCTGGGTCCGCTGCACGACGGCGTAGGAAACGATGCCATAGATGCCGAGTACTGCCAGCAGCAGGGCGAACGCGGCAAAAATCCAAACGGCGGTTCGGTAAAACTTCGGGCGGGAGAAGACTTCGTCCAGCCGCTGCTGCATGGTTTTCACGCTGAATACGGGAACTTGGGGGTCGACCGACTGGATGGTGTCGCGGATCGCGGCGAGATGATCTTCGGCGCGGCCATCGACGGTCTCCTCCACGCGCACGACGAACGTCGAGAAGAAATTGCCGGGAGTCTCCGAGGGAACAAACACCTGATTGCTGCCTGCCAGGGTGGGATCGGTCTCGTAGTCCATTCCTCTCACTACGCCAACAATTTTCCGGGGACTGTCGCCATCGATGGTGAGCTGATGATTGAGGATGTCCTGTGGTGCACCAAATCCGGCGGCGGATTGCTCATTCGCGAATCGTTCATTCACTACAGCAACTTTGGCGCCGGAACGGACTTCGGCTTCCGTAAATTCACGGCCGTACAGAATTCGTCCGCCCATGGTTTGGAAATATCCCGACAAGACCGGGATCAGCGTGGAATTGTGGGCCGGCGGTCGCCCATCCAATCCGAACGGTCCTCCGACGAAGGCCGAAGCGTAGAGTGGAAGAAATTCAGTCGCGCTCGCGGCGCGAACTCCGGGAAGTCTGCGGAGGCGGTCAAGCACCTCCTCAAAATAGGGAAGCTGGTGCTGATCCTGCTGGTGGGTGGTGCCGTCCAGGGACACGCCTGCGGTTACGACTCCTTGTACATCATAGCCACGGTCGATGTTCATCAAATGAACGAAGGCGCGCCCCAGGCACACCGATGCCGCGAGCAGAATCATGGTGAGCATGACCTGCGTGGCTACCAGGCTTTGGCGAAGCAAGCGCGAGCCGCGGGAGCTGCTGGTACCCCGTGAACCGAAGGCGCGAATGTGGCTTGCATGGTTCGCCGAAAAAGCGAGCGAGGGCAAGACAAGCATTGGCAAGACGCCCAACGCCACGGTGGTGATTACTGACACGATGAGGGTGAACGCCAGTACGCGTCCATCCAGGATGGAATACGATTGCGCGCCGAGTGGCGGGGGCTCAATCTTCGCGGCGAAGGAAGTTGTCCAGAATGCGATCAACAAACCGGCGAGAGTGGCAACGAACGAGAGCAGCAGGCACTCGGTGAGCAGTTGTCGCGTGAGGCGGGCGCGACTTGCTCCTAGCGCGGAGCGTAGGGACAGCTCGGCCGCGCGATCGGTGGTGCGGGCTATCAGGAGGTTCGCGACATTTGTGCACGCGATCAGCAGGACCAGCACCACGGCGCCCATGAACATCAGTGAGGCGTTTTTGACGGGGCCGGCAAGTCCGTCCTGCAGCGAGGTCAGGCTCGGGCGCAAGGAATTTCCGACTCCTGCCAGTTTCGTCAGGCGCTCGGCCTCTATGGCAAACGCGGCGCGCGCCTGCGGCCATGAGACGCCCGGCTTCAGCCGCGCAACCGTTCCCCAGCCATTGTTGCCGGGGCTGAAGGCTGCCGGCTTCCAAAGGACGGCTTGGCCTGGATAATCGAATCCCGGGGGCGCAACGCCCACCACCGTAAGCGGGATTCCGTCGATTCGGATGGTGGCGCCGAGGACTTTCGAGTCGCCTCCGAAAAGCTGTTGCCAGAGGCCGTATCCGATCACTGCCACTGCGTTCGGTCCGGGCAATCCCCAGCCGGTTCCGTTCACATCGTCTTTGGGGGTGAATGCGGTTCCGAGCACGGGATGCGAGCCCAGCACTGAAAAAAAGTTCCCGGAGGTCTGAGCAACATGGACCCGGCTTCCGCGGCGCGCCCCGCCAACATTGAGGTTCGCGTCGAATTCCTCAAACAGCGCGGCATCGGCGAGGTACGGGCTGTGCTGCCGCCATTGGTGAAAATCCTGCGCGGTATCGTGGGGCGGAATGAATTCGTGCAGCAGGGCCAGGCGGTCCGGCTCGCGAAATGGAAGAGAGCGCAGCAGCAACGCGTTGACTACGCTGAAGACACCTGTGTTTGCGCCAATTCCGATGGCGAGGGCAACGATGGCGAATCCTGTGTGCCAGGGACGAGTGGACCAGAGACGAAGAGTGTACTTGAGATCCTGTCGCACGGGCGAGACCTCCGCTGGAAACTAAGAACGACAACGGCGGTTGGCGATAGCACAACCGTTGGAGAGAATGCCTTGTCTTTGCGTCTTTTGCAAGAGCCTGCGCTGAGCGGCCCGATGTCGGGAGGGATTCTCGCCAGGGTGCCAGGGCAGTGGTACATTTGCGGAATGCGTAGGCTGATTCCCATCGTGGTCGCGATGTTGCTTTCTTTGGCTGCCGCGGCGCAAGAGAAAAAGACGGTGTCGTTTCCGACCGAGGACGGAGGCATCGTCTACGCTGACATTTACGGGGAAGGCGATCGGGCTGTCATTTTGGCCCACGGGGGTCAGTTCAACAAGGAGAGCTGGGAGAAACAGGCTCGAACGCTGGTGGGGGCAGGATTTCAGGTGTTGGCGCTCGACTTTCGCGGATACGGGAAATCGCGAGGGCCGGGCGCCTCCGACCCTGAGGATGCGCCGCTTCACTTCGATGTTCTGGCCGCGGTTCGCTATTTGCGATCCACTGGCGCGAAAAGCGTGTCGATTGTTGGCGGCAGCATGGGAGGCGACGCGGCCGGCGATGCGTCGATCGCTTCGCGGCCGGGGGAGATCGATCGCATCGTATTTCTTGGCTCGGCGCCGAACGAATCCGCCGACAAGCTTAAGTCAGCCTCTTTGTTCATTGTGGCGCGCGACGATGCCAGCGGCGATGGACCACGCCTTCCGAGGATTCGCAAGCAGTACGAGAAAGCTCCCCAACCCAAAGAGCTGATCATACTCGACGGCTCTGCCCACGCTCAGTTTCTCTTTCAAACTGATCAGGCAGACCGCGTGATGCGGGAGATTCTGCGATTTCTCTTGGCGAAGTGATCTACTACAGTTTGATTTCCATGCCTTCGGCGGCAGCGCGGACTTTGGGATAGTAGTTGAGCGCGTCTTTGACCACTTTGTCGACTACCGCGTCGGTGTGGTCTGGGTCGTGGTGATACAGGATTAATTCTTTCGCGCCGCTTTCCATGACTACGTTGATGGCCTCGCGCCAGTGGCTGTGTCCCCAGCCGCGGCGGCGGGCTTCGTATTCTTCGGGGAGATATTGCGCGTCGTAGATGAGGATGTCGGCGCCTTCGGCCAGTTTACGCACGGCCTTGTCGAAGTTGGGGTCGCCGGGTTCGTTGTCGGTGGCGTAGACCAGCACACCTTCTTTGGTCTCGAGGCGGAATCCCATGCAGCCTTGGGGATGATTCAGCCACGCGGTCTTGATGTGGATGCCGTCACCCATGGGCAGGCATCCGTTTTCGATGTTGTAGAAGCCGAGTTGCGCCCGCATCTGGGCGAGGTTCACGGGAAAATACGGGGCTGCCATCTGCTCGGCCATCACCTGTTGCAGGCCGCGGGTGCGGCTGGAGGCGTGAAAGTGAAACTGGCTTTTGGGGTTGTCATAGAGCGGGCGGAAAAAAGGCATGCCCTGAATGTGGTCCCAGTGGAAATGCGAAACGAAAACATGCGCGGCAAACGGGCGGTCACCGAACTCGCGAAGAAGTTCGTGACCGAGGACGCGGAAGCCGGTGCCGCAGTCGAAGATGTAGATCTGATCTCCCAGACGCACCTCGACGCAGGAGGTATTGCCTCCGTAGCGTAGGTTCTCGGCCTGTGGAGTGGGCGTGGACCCGCGCACGCCCCAAAACTTGATTCGCATAAACTCCAGTGCTTGCTTAAGCCGCAATCTTCGACCGCAACCGTACTCCCGTCAATTCGATTGCTGGTTCGCCAATTGCTGCTTCACTCGATTGCTCGCTTGCCCCAGCGTAGTCTGCGGTCTGTTTCGGGGACGCAGAAACACTTCCCCCTGGCCGCAAGCCCAAAACGTTCATAATACGCGGGATATTAACGATTCTAGACCTTGGACACGGGTCAACAAGTGACCAAAGTTTGGCGGGCTACTGCAAACATGGATCGATTGCGGTAGAGGGAGCAGATTTCGGACGATGTCAGAGGGCAAAGAATAGCGGCGGAAGTTGCGGCAGACAGACGGATGAAATCTCGGCGGTTCATGGGAGTGATTGCATCACAGGATTGTGCCGAGGCGCAACGTTTAGGGGACATGAGAATCTATCCCGTCGCCTATAATGAAAAACCCGCAGTTCGGCGCTGATCAAGCCGCACGGCTCGGATCACTAATAATGCTGCAACCGGACTTCAAACAATTTTCGCGTCTGGCGCGAGAGGCGACGCTGGTGCCGGTGGTGAAGTCGGTTAGTGCCGATTTGCTCACGCCGGTTTCCGCGTTTCTGGCGATTGCCGAGAAAGAACCGCACGCATTTCTGCTGGAGTCGGTCGAGCGCGGCGAGCAGATTGGGCGCTACACGTTCCTCGGTGCGCGGCCTTACATGCGGGTGACGGCGCGCGCGGGGACGGTTGAGATCGAGCGCGGGCGGCGGCGCGAGGTTGTAAACGAGAATATTTTCCAGGTGGTGAAGCGGTTGTTGCGGGAACACCGGCCGGCCAGCGTTGCCGGGCTGCCTCCGTTTACGGCGGGAGCAGTTGGATATTTTGCTTATGACGTGGTTCGCCAGTTGGAAACGATTGGCGATCGCGCGAAAGATGACCTGGCGCTGCCGGATGCTGAGCTGATGTTTTTTGACCGCCTGCTGGCGTTCGATCATCTGCGGCACCAGATTCACATTGTCGCCTCGGCGGATGTGAAACGCGAGAGTCCGCGGCGCGCCTATGACCGGGCGCTGCGCGACATTGCCGCGCTGGAGCGGAAACTTGCGGCTGGGCTGAGCCCGGCGTTGTGGCGCAAGTCGGCCAAGGTGAAGGCCGGGAAGCTGAAGATTCATGCCGGTACGCGGCGCGAGGCTTTTCTGCGCGGCGTGAAGCGCTGCAAGGAGTACATTGCGGCAGGCGATATTTTTCAAGTGGTGCTTTCGCAACGGCTAGACTTCACTCCCGAGGCTGCGCCGTTTGATTTGTACCGGTCGCTGCGGCAGGTGAATCCATCGCCATATCTCTATTTCTTGCGGTCAGGAGAAACGCACATTCTCGGGTCGTCCCCGGAAATGCTGGTGCGGGTTACGGGACGCAAGCTGGAGTACCGGCCGATCGCGGGCACGCATCCGCGCGGTCGCGATGAGGCCGAAGACCTGCACCTGGAACAGCAGATGCGCACCGACGAAAAAGAACGCGCCGAGCACGTGATGCTGGTCGACCTCGGGCGCAACGACCTGGGGCGAGTGAGCGAGTATGGCTCGGTGAAGGTAAAGGACCTGATGTATGTGGAGAGGTACTCGCACGTGATGCATCTGGTGTCGGCGCTGGAGGGTACGCTGCGCAAGGATCTGGACGCGCTTGACGCTTTTGCCGCGTGCTTCCCGGCGGGAACGCTCAGCGGAGCGCCGAAAGTGCGGGCGATGCAGATCATTGAAGAACTGGAACCGACGCGCCGCGGGATTTATGGCGGGTCGGTGCTGTACGCCGACTTCGCGGGGAATCTCGACTCGTGCATCGGGATTCGCACGCTGCTGATGCGGGGCAAGAAAGCGTATCTGCAGGCAGGGGCGGGGATCGTTGCGGATTCTGATCCGGCTTCGGAGTTTCAGGAGTCGCTGAACAAGGCTCAGGCAGTGCTCCGCGCCGTTGACATGGCTAGGGGCTGTGAGCAGTGATGAGTCACTGCTTTAAGAAATTCTCCACCAGCTTTTTCCCGGCGTCGGTCAGCACACTTTCCGGATGGAACTGCACGCCTTCGACGGCGCACTGGCGGTGGCGCAGGCCCATGATGGTGCGCCTGCCATCTTTTTCGGTAGTCCAGGCACTGACTTCTAATTCTGCGGGCAGATTATTTTCCTCGACGATGAGCGAATGATAGCGCGTCGCCGTCATGGGCATGGGGAGGCCCTGAAAGAGGGTTCGGTTGTCGTGCATGACGGGGCTGGTCTTGCCGTGCATGAGATGAGCGGCGCGAACTACGCGGCCGCCGAAGGCTTCGCCGATGGCCTGGTGCCCCAGACAGACTCCGAGTATCGGGATTTTCCCGGCGAAGTGACGAATGAGAGCGATGCTGATGCCCGCCTCGCGCGGCGTGCAGGGACCGGGGGAAATGACGATTTTTTCCGGACGCATGCTCTCGACTTCGCTCACCGTGACTTGATCGTTGCGGCGCACTTCGACATGAGCCGCGGCGTCGATCTCCGCGCCCAGTTCGCCGATATACTGCACCAGGTTGTAGGTGAAGGAATCGTAGTTGTCGAGTACGAAAATCACGCGTTGGCGCTCCTGATATCAGCTTACACCGGAGAACAATTTCGCGTTGTCCCCGCCTGAACGGGCCACCCCGTGACCCAAGGGTGTTATTGACCGAGGCGCTGCGGCGGAGCATCCTCAATTCATCGTTTCACAATAGAAGCGCTACTTCACGCCACTTGGAGGATGTAATGGCCGAGCCCCAGGAAGAAAAGAGGGGTGCGCGACGCTTCGCACTGCATGTACCGGTTACAGTCGATCACGAGAACGCCGCACAACCTGCCCAGCTGCGCGACGTCAGCGCGCGCGGCATCTGTTTTTATCTGGAGTCGGCCGTGGCCCAGGGATCGCCGATTGGCTTCACGCTGACTCTTCCGCCGGAGATCACGCTCACCGAAAGCATCCGCGTGCAATGTAGAGGTCACGTGGTGCGGGTGGAGGACGGAGACGACGGCAAACTCGCGGTGGCCGCCGTGATTGAAGAGTACGAGTTTCTGCCCGAAGCGTGAAAAACTGCTGGCGTTCACTGTGGAGAGTTTCCCGGTCTGCTTTTGATTTGTTGATCTGTCATCCCGAGCGCGGCGAGGGATCTGGTTTTTTGCCAGCGCCATCAGGGTTGACGCCGCGGGCACATACCGAGGTCCCTCGCTACGCTCGGGATGACAAGTAGTTGTAGATTGGTCTGCCGGTCCCTTTTCCTCTTTTTCTTTTTCTTTACTTCTTTCCTACTTGCCCTTCTCGTCCCTTCTCTCATTGCCTCAGCAGATGATATGTTTCCTTCAAGCTTCCAGTGAGGGATTCTTTGCCGCGACCTGCGTTCCAATCTGTGTGCGTGACCCTGTGGGTGACATTACGTGTGATGACTTTGGAGGCTATGCTGGCTGGCGGAGTTGCCGCGCAGACCTTTGGGCCGCCGCCGGTGGTGACGAGCGTTCGCATTGTGCATGAAGGCGGTCTGCCGGCGATTGAGATTCTCACCAGCGGCGGGCCTGTCATTCCCGAGATACAGGCCCTGGATGTTCCACCGCGGTTGATGATCGATCTGCCCAACTCACGTCTCGGACTGGCTCAGAAGCGGATCGCAACGCAGGAAGAGAACATTATCGCGATTCATGTCGACCAAGATCGCGTTGACCAACATCAGGATCAACATCAGAAACCGCCAGTGACGCGGATTATTCTCGACTTGCGGGCGCCGTATGGCTCCTCGTGGGAGGGCGCGGGGCATCGCCTAGTGGTGTATCTGAAGCCGGTCGGGGTTGCGCAGCCTCATGAGGATGCCGCTGGGAACGCGGGCAATAAGTCCCCGGCGATCAAGCCGACGATTCAGCCGCCGATGGCACAGGGTATGTCGCTGGGCGCGACTCTGGCCGCAGCTCCGGCCGTGGTGCCGGTGACGGGTGGTTCAGGCGCGATGGTGCTGGCGGGAAGCCGCATCGCGTCGGGATCGGCGGTAACTGCTGGTTCGGACACGGCGGTGCTGCGTGTGGCAGGTGCAGGAGAAGTTTGGGTGTGTCCGGGAACTACGGTTTCGGTGACGCCCTCGCGGACTAAACGCGACCTGATGTTTGGCCTGAGCACGGGAACGATCGAGACGCACTATTCTCTGAAGGCTTCGGCCGATACGGTGCTGACTCCGGACTTCCGCATCTTGTTTGCGGGGCCAGGCGAGTTTGACTTTGCCGTTAGCGCAGACGCCCACGGGAATACTTGCGTCCGGGCTCTGAAGGGCAATGCTTCTTCGGCGATTGTTTCGGAAATGATGGGCAACCGGATATACCAGGTCAGGCCAGCCGAGCAGGCGGAGTTTCACTCTGGACAGATCGACAAGGTGGATGCCGAAGTTGCGCCGGAGTGCGGATGTCCTCCACCTTCGCCGGCGATGCAGGCGGACGCGGCATTTGCGCCGAACGTGCCTGACTCGGAACTGCCGGAGAAGGCGCGAATCGGTGGGAGTGCGACTCCCGCGCTGCCGGCGGGCGGGTCTCCAACGATAGGTGGAGCGTCGGCTGGGGGGAAGTCTTCCACTGACACCTCGCCGCCGCACGCAACTCCTTCGGACACCAGGCTCTCGAATGGGCCGGAGACGGCGCCGCTGCCGGCGTCTCAGCCGAACCAGGTTCATGTGCAGGTGGATGCGCCGCTGGTATTTACCGCGAAGAACCGAGCGGCGGCGGTTTTACCGGCGCCTGTGCAGGAGGCGAAAGATTTGCCGGTGGAAGAGTCGATGACCCGGCAGGTTCATCTCGATGCCTTGATTCAAGCTCCCCTGCCGGGCAAGCAGAGCAAGCCCGAGCACCGCGGCTTCTTCCGGCGGGTGGGCGGATTCTTCGCCGGCATCTTCAAATAAATCGCTCCTAAAGTTTCTGTGACCTGGAAATCCTTTTCGCGCAGGCGCGCGTCTTACGGCAGGTTGGGCTGAGAGAGTGGGCGACAACTTGTCGGCAGGAGCGCGCCATGACCGCTGCATCTCCGGGGCCGGGGCCGGACCTATTTTCGATTCTCTCCGTTGAGAACAACAGGATGTATCGCACCCGGCGCGAGACATTTGTGTTCTCGCTGCTGGGCCAAGCGGCGATTTTGGGGTTGCTCATTTATTTCATGAGCTGTGTAATCGAGCACCCGCCCGGAGTCATCGATCGACTCCCCAAGTTTGGTGACCTGCCTCTAATCTTTTCGGGAGACAGCGGTGGTGGGGGAGGCAATCATGATCCGCTTCCGGCGTCGCACGGAAATCTGCCACGGGCCTCGCTTGATCCTCAACTGGCGCCACCGACGGTGATGCTTCCGAAGGAAATGCCGAAGCTTCCGGTGGAAGAGACGGTCGTCGTGGCTCCGGATATCAAACTCCCGCAGGGTGGGCAGATCGGCGATCCTACGTCGCAGTTTTCGAAAGTGCTGTCGAACGGGCCGGGAGGGCCGGGAGGGATCGGAGTCGGATGTTGCGATGGCGTGGGGCCGTCGACTGGGCCGGGAGCAGGAGACGGGCCGCCGGGAATTTATCCCGCTGGGAAGATGGGCGTGACCGTACCGCAGGTGATTTTCAATCCGGAGCCGAGCTTCTCGGACGAAGCGCGCAAGGCGAAAGCGCAAGGGATGGTGCTTCTGTTAGTGGTGGTGGGGAAGGACGGACACACGTATGACGTCCGGGTGGGGCAGAGCCTGGGAATGGGTTTGGACGAGAAAGCGATCGAGGCCGTCAAGAACTGGCGCTTCCGGCCGGCCACTTTGAATGGCCAGCCGGTGGCGACACACATTGCGGTACAGGTGGATTTTCACCTGTACTGAAAAAACTGGCGTCGGACCTTAGACCTCGGACCTCCCAAGGTCTAAGGTCCGAGGTCTAAGGTCCGACGCCGTTCTTCTTAGCTGCGGTTGATGACGCGGCGTAGGGGCTCGACTTTTTCGCGGAGATCGTCGGCCAGGTCGGCGCCGCGGCTGGCGACATCGCGCACGCGGTCTCCGGCCTCTCGCACATGGTCCTTCGCAGTGTCGGCCCAGTCACCGAGAGTATCCTTGGCGTCTTCGAAGCCGCGCTGCAGATCGCGGCGCATCTGCTTGCCGGTTTTGGGGGCGAGCAGAAGGCCAGCCAGGGCTCCGGCGCCCAGTCCGATTAATAGGAAGGTGATGGCTGTGCCCACGTTGCTGCTTTCTGAGGATTCGTAACGACCGATGCGCATGATTGAAGACCTCAATTTTCCGCCCGGGTTCAGTCCGGGCTGCTTCACGAGTGCCGGGAATCCGGCCTTTTCATTCTAGTCCTACGGCGCGGGCCGGGCGAATCTGATCTGTAGGCGCGCATTCCGCACACCTTCGATGAGCTTAGCTTCGGGAAGGTTTCTTTTCCGGCGCGGCTAAGTGTAAAATAAGCCTTTAGCCATCGTCGCTCGTCGCATTTGTAGGCTGGCGGTGGAACTTGTGGCCTGCCCGCCTTCTGCCGGCTCCGCAAACCGCAATCTTTTAAGGAGAGTTTTTCAAGCGATGTCGATCCCTGCCACCCAGCTTCGACCCGGCATGATCATCAGGCACAACAATGATCTGCACTCCGTTTTCAGCGTGGAACACCGCACGCCTGGCAACCTGCGCGCCTTTATTCAGGCCAAGCTGCGCAACCTGCGCACCGGCGCCATGTTCGAGCACCGCTTTCGTTCGCCCGACCCGATCGAAAAGGTCAACGTGGACGAAGTCGAGATGCAGTTTCTCTATGCTGACGGCGACAGCTATTACTTCATGGACACCGCCAACTACGAGCAGACCCACCTGAGCAAGGAAATCCTGGGCGACGCGGTCGATTACTTGATTGCCAATCTTGAAATCAAAGTGGAGTTTTTTGATGGCAAGGCAGTCGGTATCGAACTGCCGCAGACGGTCATCCTGACCGTGGTTGAGACCGAGCCGGGGCTGAAGAGCGCCACTGCCTCCAGCGTGACCAAGGCTGCGAGGACCGAGACTGGGCTCGTAGTGCAGGTTCCGCCGTTCATTAATGAAGGCGAGAAGATTAAGGTCGATACTTCGGAAGGCGCGTATCTGTCGCGCGCGTAGCTTTTTTGTCATCCTGAGCGGAGCGAGAAATTCGCAAAGCGAATTTCTTGCGGAGTCGAAGGATCCCTACCCTGTGTACGATTACAGCACTGCGGCAAGGCGTTCTGGCGGAGGATCGATTGAAATTCCTCGCCGCGCCGCCGGAATTTTAAGATTAGAGGGGTCCTTCGACTGCAAAGCAGCCTCGCGTTCGCGAGGCTGATTCTTCGCTCAGGATGACAGTTCGCTTGAATGCGAAAATTCAGAAATGACTCCTACTGAAAAACCTGTTGAGGCTCGCCGGTTTTTCGTGCGCGGACGCGTGCAGGGGGTGGGTTTCCGGTGGTTCGTGGAGCGAGAGGCGCATATCCTTGGAATCGCAGGATGGGTGCGGAATAATCATGATGGCAGCGTAGAAGTTCTGGCACAGGGGACGCGCGACCAGCTTTCCGGATTGCACGGGCGCCTGCGCGAAGGGCCGCGGGCGGCGCGCGTGGATGCGGTTGAAGTATCCGACGCGAGTCCGGTTGCGGGGATGAGTACGTTTCGCATTGAAGGAGCGTGGTAAATGCCGCCTGTCGCGGACATGAATTCCGAGCAACTGAAGCGCCTGATTCGCGAAGTGCCGGATTTTCCCAAGCCGGGGATTCTCTTTTACGACATCACGACGCTGCTGAAGGACAAGACCGGCTTCGCCACGCTCATCGACAAGCTGGCAGAATATTACATTTCGCAGGACGTCGATCTGGTGCTGGGCATGGAAGCGCGCGGGTTTATCTTCGCGCCGGCGCTGGCCTATCGCCTGAGCGCCGGGTTCGTTCCCGTGCGCAAGCCAGGAAAACTTCCGGCGGAGTGCGTCAAGTACGATTACGCGCTCGAGTACGGCACGAATTCGCTGGAGATTCACAAGGACGCGATTCAGAAAGGCCAGCGTGTGCTGATCGTTGACGATCTGCTGGCCACCGGAGGCACAGCCGAGGCGACAGCGAAGTTGGCGGCCACGCTGGGAGCGAAGATCGTTGGCCTGGGGTTTGTGGTAGAGCTGGAATTCCTGAAGGGCCGCGACAAGCTGAAGGAGTATGACGTGATGTCGCTGCTGCGCTACGACAAGTAGAGCCGGGCGTAGTTTCCGACCGCCTTTTCATCCTGAGCGGCGGCGAAGCCGGCGCGAAGGACCTTACGTGGGCCGAAGGTTTCGTTGCTGTGTGTTGGGATTCACCGTGGTGCATGCAATGTAGGGTCCCCGCCGGCGGTATTGCCGCTGCGCATGACTCGTGAGGTCCCTCGGAAGGCCTGCGGCCTCCTCAGGATGACATCGCGAGTTAAGTGTGAGCTTTTAGAATTGTGGTTTCCAGCAGTGCCAACATCTGGCAACTTCTTGCCGCACTTCAGTTCTCAGCTACCAATAAATGTGAATCCTTCGACAGATATCCTTTCCGCCGGAACCAGTCCTCCATAGCATCCTTGAGTTGGTCGAGCGGCACGCCGCTGCCGATTTCCATTTGACCGTCGGCCACCGGAAGTGTGTCATCGAACACGCTGGCGTTGGTGAAATTCCGCATGGAGAAGCTGTCGAGCCATTTCAGCGGGCAGGCAAGAGTGTGGCCGTTGGCTTCGTATTCCACGCGAATTTTGCGGGCGAACATAGTGGAGAATCGTTGATTATTGATTGTTGATTGTTGATCGAAACCCAAGATCCAACTCGCGCATTGGCGCTTTCAACCAACAATCAGCAATCAAGACTCAGAAATTGGGCCTATCGCTGCTTCTTCGGTCCGGCAGCTTTGACTTCGGGCGGGGCGTCGAAGTTCTCGAAGTTCCTGACAAAGCGGTTGCGCAGGTCCTCGGCAGCTTGATCGTAGGCGGCTTTGTCGGGCCACGCGTTTCGCGGATTGAGCACCTGCGGGGGCACACCGTGGCAGCGTTTGGGAATCGCGAAACCGAACGTGGGCTCGACTTCGAATTCTTCCCGGATCAGTTCGCCTTCGACGGCGGCATCGACCATGGCACGCGTGTGCGGAATATCCATGCGCTTGCCGACACCGTACGGTCCACCCTGCCAGCCGGTGTTCACCAGCCAGCATTGCGCGTGATGCTCGCGCAATCGGCGGCCCAGCATTTCAGCGTACGTTTTCGGAGGCAGAGGCATGAACGGCGATCCGAAGCAGGTGGAGAAAGTCGCGGAGGGTTCTTTCACGCCGGCCTCGGTTCCGGCGACTTTCGCGGTGTAGCCCGAAAGAAAATGATACATGGCCTGCTCGGGCGTGAGCTTCGAGATCGGGGGCAGAACACCGAAGGCATCGGCGGTGAGAAAAACAACGTTCTTAGGATGGCCGCCAATGCCGGGGATCACGGCATTGTCGATGAACTCCACGGGATAGGCCGCGCGTGTGTTCTCGGTCTTGCTGTCGTCGTTGTAATCGGGAACGCGCGTTCGGGGATCGAGTGCGACGTTCTCGAGCACGCAGCCGAAGCGCAGGGCGTTCCAGATCTGCGGTTCGTTTTTCTGCGAGAGCTTGATGCACTTGGCGTAGCATCCGCCTTCAAAATTAAAGATGCCATCGGCGCTCCAGCCGTGCTCATCGTCGCCGATCAGGTCGCGCGAGGGATCGGCCGAAAGAGTGGTCTTGCCTGTGCCCGACAGGCCGAAGAACAGCGCGCTCACGCCATTGTGGCCGACGTTCGCCGAACAGTGCATGGGGAACACGTTGCGCGGCGGCAGCAGGAAATTCATAATGCTGAAAATCGATTTCTTAATCTCGCCGGCGTAGGAAGTTCCGCCGATGAGCACGGTGCGGCGGGTGAAGTTTAAGAGAATGAAAACTTCCGAGGCCACGCCGTCGCGCCTGGGGTCGACTTGGAACTCGGGAGCCGAGATCACGGTGAATCGTGGATGATGACTCTTGAGTTCGTCGGCGGTCGGGCGCAAGAAAAGCTGCCGAACGAAGAGGCTGTGCCAGGCGTATTCGTTTACGATGCGAACCGGCAGGCGGTAGGCGGGATCGGCGCCACAAAAAAGATCCTGCACAAAAAGTTCCCGGCCGCGCAAGTGCTCGATGACCCGCTCGTAGAGTGCGTCAAACTTCTCGGGCTCGAAGGGTTGGTTCACTGCGCCCCAATTGACGGTTTGGGCGGTGGTTTCATCCTTGACAATGAACTTGTCTTTGGGAGACCGACCGGTGCGATTGGTATATCCGACGAGGGCTCCGTTGGCTGCCAGCTTGGCTTCGTTGCGCCGGATGGAGTGCTCCACCAGCAGAGCCGGGGAAAGATTGAAGTGCGTCCGGCCCTCGCTCAGCAACTCGGCAACGTCGCTGACGTGCATTGTGGTAGCCATGCGGGATCTCCTTCAAATGAGGACGGATAAAGAGCCGTAAAAAGTCAAACAAACTATTCTCCCTCAAAAGGGACCAGCCTGCCAAATGTATTGTTGACGATGGGTGAATATTGGTGAAGGTCGATATCGAGGGATCCGAGAACCGAAAGTGGAACAAGGCGAGGCGGAACGCTCCCACTCGGCCCGCAAGAGGCGGCTAATCGGATGTTTTGTATTCGCAGGCGGTGCGGCAAGGTTCGCAGTAAAACAGACCATCGGTGCAGAGGCGGATGTCCATCACCGATTGGCAAAGGCAACAGAACTTCTCGCACTCACACGAACTTTCGGGCTGTTCGCACTGCGCGCATTTGTATTTTGCCGAACCGGTAGCTGTGCTCATGAAAATAATGTAGCGCGGGAAGGCGACCGTTGGAACATGACGGAGGTAATGGGGCGGCGAAACAATTGCCTATTGTTGATTTTGGATTGCTGATTGAAAACCTTGACGCGTCCGCCGCCGCGACTTTCAATCGACAATCAACAATCAAAAATCGGCAATCAACAATGGCGTTTGTACGCGTGGCCTATAATTCCTGAGCAATGACCTTCCAACATCTGCTGGATGGCGCGGAGCTGTTCGCCCAGAGCGGAGACCCCGGCGTTAGCGGCGTGGAATACGATTCGCGCCGGGTCAAGCCTGGATGCGTGTTTGTGGCCATGCTCGGCGAGACTTCGGACGGGAACCGCTTCATCGACGCCGCGATCAAGGCGGGTGCGGTTGCGGTCGTCACGGATTCGTCGGGTGAGAAGCCGCGCGAGGGAGTGGCCTGGGCTGTGGTGCCGCAGGGGCGGCGAGCGCTGGCGCGTTTGAGTGAGAATTTCTACAAGCGCCCTGCCGAGCGCATTGCCATCACTGGAATTACCGGGACCAACGGCAAGAGCACGACCGCATTTCTGATCGAGTCGATCTTAACGGCGGCTGGGCGCAAGAGCGCGCTCATTGGGACGATTGAATATCACGTAGCCGGCAAAGTTTATCCCGCGCCGCATACCACGCCGGAAGCGCTCGAACTGGCGCGCATTTTCAGCGAGGCGCTCGGGCTGGGTGCGACCGACGCGGTCATGGAAGTTTCCTCACATGCCCTGGCGCAGGAGCGCGTATTTGGCGTGCCCTTCGATGTCGCCGTCTTCACCAACCTGACGCGGGACCACCTTGACTATCACAAGACGATGGATGAATATTTCGCAGCCAAACGTGTGCTCTTCGAAGGCTGCGGCACTGACGCGCCGCGCGCGGCAGTGATCAATCTCGACGACGAATACGGCGCGAAGCTCGCTGGGTTCAGCCGCAAGCGCAGCGCTGTTGTCTTGAATTATGGCTGGGAACGTGGCGACTTCCATGCCGAGAATGTGGACATCAACCCGCGCGGCACCCGTTTCGACATGGTCACCCCGCAAGAGAAGATTCCTGTGTTCTCTCCGCTGATCGGGCGAGTGAATGTCTACAACATCCTGGCGGCGGCGGGAGCCTCTTATGCCCGCGGCTGTGGGTCGCAGGCGATTGCCCGCGGGGTTGAGTCTCTGACGCATGTGCCGGGAAGATTCGAGCGCGTCGACTGCGGGCAGCCGTTCACCGTGGTGGTTGACTACGCACACACCGATGACGCTTTGCGCAATCTGACGGCGCTGGCCCGCGAGTTCGTGGCGCGCGGCGGGACGGCCAGAGTGCTGACCGTGTTCGGCTGCGGAGGAGATCGCGATCGCGCCAAGCGTCCGCTCATGGGCGAGGCCGCGGGGCGGGGCAGCGATTTCGTCGTGCTCACCTCGGACAATCCGCGCAGCGAGGACCCGCGAGCGATTATCAATGACGCAGTCGTAGGACTGCAGAAAACGGGCGTGAAATATACCGTTGAAGTTGACCGCCGCAAGGCCATTGCGCTGGCGATTGCGGAAGCGCGGCCGGGGGACATTGTGTTGCTCGCTGGCAAAGGCCATGAGAAGGTGCAGGTCACGCGCGAAGGCTCGCTGCCTTTTGACGACGTCGCAGTAGCGCGCGAGGCCTTGCGGGCGGCCGGGTTCGAGTGCGAGGCGGCGGGCTAGAACGATTCATTCGGGATAGAAATGTGAAGCTGACGCTGTCAAAAATCGCGGATTTTATTTCCGCCTCGGGCGAGTTTCCGCGCGAGGAAATCGCACAGGCGTATTCGATCGATTCGCGAACGATTGGGCCGGGACAACTTTTCTTCGCCGTCAAAGGTGAACGGCTCGACGGCCACGACTACGTGGGCGCGGCTCTGCAAAAGGGCGCCGTGGCCGCGGTTGTGCGCAAAGATCAGTTGCCTCGTTATTCCGACAAGTCGCGGCTGCTCGCCGTGGACGACACGCTGGTTGCCCTGCAAACGCTGGCGACCGCGGTGCGCAAGGTTTGGGGCAAACCGCTGGTGGGCGTGACCGGGTCGGCAGGGAAGACGACGACGAAAGAGGCCATCGCTCACGTTTTGGGGGCGCGCTTCCGCGTGCTCAAGTCGGAAGGCAACTTCAATAATCATTTCGGCCTGCCGCTCATGCTCCTGAAGCTGGAACCGGAGCACGATGTTGCGGTGATCGAAATGGGCATGTCGCATGCGGGCGAAATTCGTGCGCTGGCGAAGATTGCGCAGCCCGAGATCGGGGTGGTCACGAATGTTGCTCCTGTGCACCTGGAATTTTTCGATTCGCTGGCCGGAATAGCGCGGGCGAAGTACGAACTGATCGAATCACTTCCCGCCAGCGGTATCGCCGTGCTCAATGCTGACGATGAGTACGTTTCGCAGTTCGGGCGCGACTTCAAAGGCAAGGTCGTGACCTACGGCGCGCGGGCCACGGCAGGGGTTCATGTCGATGTGCGGGCCGAGAACGTGCAGACCAGGGGCGCCGAGGGCTCGGAGTTTGACGTAGTCATGGCAGCCCATCGCGAGCATGCGCGATTGCCGCTGGTGGGCGAACATAACATCCTGAATGCGCTGGCCGCTGTGGCTGTCGGGGTGGCACGCGGAATGAAGCCGCCGGAGGCCGTGGGCGCGCTGGCTACGCTGGCGGCGCCCGATAAACGCGGGCAGGTCGTCCAACTGGGTAACATCACGGTCATCAACGATTGCTACAATTCCAATCCGAAGGCACTGCACGCCATGGTTGATGCCCTGGCCGCGATGAAGGCGGGTCGGCGAATAGTAGTTGCGGGAGAAATGCTCGAGCTCGGGCCGGCAGCGGCGGAGATGCATCGCGCCGCTGGGCGGCATCTCGCGGAAAAGAAGATGGACGTTCTGCTAGGTGTGCGTGGGCTGGCGGAGGAGATGGTCGACAGCGCGCGGCAGGCCGGAGCGGCAGCCGAGTTCGTGGCGACACCCGAGGAAGCCGGCGAATGGCTGGCCCGCGAGACGCGCGACGGCGACGTGGTGCTACTAAAGGCGTCGCGCGGGGTGAAGCTCGAGAGAGCGCTGGAAATGTGGAAAGCGGCTCGCGGAGGCTGACCACCGACTGCGAGTTGCTTGGACAGTTTGCTGAGAAGCTCGGGTTGGCGGCCTCTGGGGCTAAAGCCCTTTCTGAAAAATGGCCTTATCGCAGCGCCGGAAGCACCGCGCCGCCCAGAGTCGAGTATTTCGGCAAGCTGTTAGAGCTGGCAGCTGATAGCTGACGGCGGATGGCTGGTGAACGGAGGCTGATTGCTCTACTGGCTGTTATTCGTCAAGCTGCAACATTACGTTGCACCGTTCCGCATTTTTCGCTACGTCACGTTCCGCACGGCGTTCGCCAGCCTTACCGCACTGTTTACCGCGCTGATCGTGGGCCCGCTGGTGATCGGACGGCTGCGCGACTTCCAGATCGGGCAATATATTCGCGAGGAAGGGCCGAAGGCTCATCAGAAAAAAGCAGGTACGCCCACCATGGGCGGACTGCTCATCGTAATCGCGATCGTCGTTCCCACACTGTTGTGGGCGGACCTCAGCAATCGCTTCGTGTGGCTCGCCGTGTTTTCCACTTGTGCGTTCGCGGCCATCGGATTCGCCGACGACTACAGCAAGGTGGCGCATCGCCGCAATCTCGGCCTGACCAGTCGCGCCAAGTTAGGGCTGCAGGTCGCCGCCAGCATTGTGATTGCTTCCATGCTGATCGCGATGGAGACCTACGGGTTGTATTCGACCAAGCTGATTGTTCCCTTTTTCAAGCAGTACCATCCAGACCTAGTGGTGCAGAGTCTGGAGCGATTGCCGCATCTGTGGTTCCTGGCGTTTTTGCCCTTCATTGCTTTCGTGGCCTTCATGATTGTGGGCGCGAGTAATGCGGTGAACCTCACAGACGGCCTCGACGGCCTGGCCATCGGCTGCACGGTAATCGCTGCGGGGGCGTTGACGGTGCTGACTTACGTCAGCGGGCACGCGACGTTCGCTACGTATCTGGAAATGCCTCGCATCCCGCAGGTAGCCGAGTTGACGATTTTCTGTGGGGCAATGGTGGGCGCGTCGATCGGATTCCTCTGGTACAACGCGCATCCGGCGGAAGTGTTCATGGGCGATGTAGGCTCGCTGGCGCTGGGCGGCGCGATCGGGACCGTGGCGGTCATCATCAAGCAGGAGTTGCTGCTTCCGTTTATTGGCGGCGTGTTCGTGATTGAGGCAGTCTCGGTGATTCTGCAGGTCGGCTCCTACAAGCTACGCAAGAAGCGCATTTTCAAGATGGCGCCGCTGCATCATCATTTTGAACTGCTGGGCTGGTCGGAGTCGAAGATCATCGTGCGCTTCTGGATCGCGTCGCTGGTATTTGCGCTGTTCGCGCTGACTACGCTGAAATTAAGATAGGAAAGGCCTCACCCCAGAGACACAGAGAAAACCAATTCTATTTCTTGTTTTTCGCTGTACCTCTGTGTCCATATGGTGAAATGGGTTAGATGGAACTCAACGGAAAACGCGTGCTGGTGGTTGGCCTGGGAAAGTCAGGCGTGGCATCCGCTTTGTTTATGAAGGCGCACGGGGCGCGCGTGACCGTGTCCGACACCAAGAGCGGCGATGACTTACGCAACGAGATTCCCGTACTGCTCGACCACGGCATCACGGTCGAGACCGGCGGCCACGGCGAGCGCACATTTCGCGGACAGGACCTGATCGTCGTCAGCCCTGGCGTACCGGTGGATGCGCCGCCTCTGGTGCAGGCGCGCGCGGCGGGCGAGGCCGTGATTGGCGAGATCGAACTCGCGGCCCAGTTTCTGCCTGGGCCCATCGTCGCCATCACGGGGTCGAACGGCAAAACCACGACTACGGCCCTTACTGGGGCAATCATAACGGCCGCTGGCTTTCCCGCGCTGGTCGGCGGCAACATCGGTACCCCCGCGATTTCCCTGGCGCAGCAAGCCCAGCCGGAAACGGTGATCGTGCTTGAGGTTTCGAGTTTTCAACTGGAAACGATTCGGACTTTTCGGCCAAAGGTTGCCGTTGTGTTGAACGTGACTCCCGATCATCTCGACCGGCATCGCACGCTCGAAGTCTACGTGGACGCGAAAGCGCGTATTTTCGAGAACCAGCTGGAAAGCGACTTCGCTGTTCTAAACGCCGATGACCCTACTTGCGTATCCATGTCCGCGCGAACACGGGCACAGGTTTTCTGGTTCAGCCGGCAAAAAGAAGTGCGGCAAGGGGCGCGGGTGCGTGACGGCAATATCGTGTTTCGAGACTCAAGCGGGCAGCGCGAGATCCTCCAGGTTTCTGAAATCCCGCTGAAAGGCGCGCACAATTTGGAGAACGTACTGGCCGCGGTGTGCGCGGGCGTGCTGATGGGCTGCGCGCCCGAGAAGATTCGCCAAGCTGTACGCGACTTCAAGGCCGTCGAGCACCGGCTGGAATTTGTGGCGACGATCCGCGGCATCGATTACTACAACGATTCCAAAGCCACGAACGTTGACGCGACCGTCAAGGCGCTGGAATCGTTCCCGGCGAACATTCACCTGATTCTCGGCGGCAAGGACAAAGGTAGCGACTACACCGTACTGAACGATCTGCTGCGCCAGCGCGTCAAGCGCGTCTACACCATCGGCGCGGCGGCGGCGAAGATCGAGTCGCAGATCAAGAATGTCGAAGTCGTGCATGCGGATACCCTGGAAAACGCCCTCCGCAAGGCCAACGCCGTGGCGCAGCCCGGCGATGTAGTGCTGCTCGCCCCAGCTTGTGCCAGCTTCGATCAGTTCAAGAGCTATGAGCATCGCGGCAAGGTCTTCAAAGACATTGTGCTGGGACTGGCCAGTGAAGCTGGCAAGACATAGCGATTCTTTTCATACGATGTCATCCTGAGCGGCGTTCTTTGCCGCGAAGGACCTGTGCAACTAGCCACGGAGCGCACAGGTTCTTCGCTTCGCTCAGGATGGAAATCTTGACTCAGGTTGGGGCATCAAGACAGTCAACAGTCAAAATTCAACAGTCCCCATTTCCTCCCCCGCGCCTCCGCCTCTCCGTGGTGAAATGAACTTCCCATGGCAAAGCGCGTAAGTGTCGATCGCTGGCTGTTTACCGTGACCATGCTGCTGGTGTTTATGGGGCTGGTGATGGTGTTTTCGGCGTCGGCGGTGATGGCTCGGGAGCGCTTCGGGTCAGAGTATGCATTTCTGTCGAAGCAGCTGGTTTGGGCGCTGGCTGGGCTCGGTGCCATGGTCGTGACCATGCGCGTGGACTATCGCCGCTACCAGCATCCCGCGCTGGTGTTTTCGGTGATGGGGCTTACCACGCTGCTGCTGATCTCCGTCTTCTTTCTCGACCGGTCGCACAATACGCACCGCTGGATTCACGCCGGAGGATTCTCGTTGCAGCCTTCGGAACTGGCCAAGCCGGTGCTCATTCTGTTTCTCGCCTACTTTCTCGAGAGCCGGGCCAAGGCCATCGATGACGTGCGCGGGACGCTGCTGCCGGCGGCCGCGCCGGTCGTCGTTTGTCTCGGGCTGATTGTGCTCGAACCGGATCTGGGCACAGCCATTGCCTGTGCCGGAATCGCAGCCTGCATCCTCTACGTTGCTGGGATGCGCATGCGGTACTTCGCATACGCGTTCGGGGCGTCGCTGGTGCCTCTGTATTTCTTGATTTTTCACGTCAGCTTTCGGCGCGCGCGAATTTTGGCTTTTCTGAATCCCTACGCCGACAGCCAGAAGACCGGCTTCCACATTATTCAGTCGCTGATCGCGGTAGGCACAGGTGGCGTAACCGGCACGGGCTTGATGGAAGGCAAACAAAAACTGTTCTATCTGCCGGAGCCGCACACCGACTTCATTTTCGCCGTCACCGCCGAGGAACTGGGCCTGGTCGGCGCCATGTTTGTGGTCACGTTGTTCGCTATTTTTCTATGGCGCGGTATGCGCGCATCCTGGCGGACAGAAGATCTCTTCGGCCGCTACCTTGCCGTCGGCATTACCAGCATGGTGGTGTTGCAGGCGTTCATCAATATCAGCGTGGTGCTGGGCATGATGCCGACGAAGGGCATCCCGCTGCCGCTGGTGTCGTACGGTGGATCGTCCTTGTTCGTGACCCTGGCCTGCGTTGGCTTGCTGCTGAACATCACCAAGCAGGCGGAATGAGAAGATCGATAGCAGATTTAAGATTGTAGATTTCAGATCTAAGATCATTCGCTTCGCTTCTTAATCTAAAATCTGCAATCTGAAATCTGAAATTTCACGCCCAGAGCTTTCTTTGCCTCGTAGTTTATAGTCACTTCATGCGCGCAATCCTGGCGGGCGGCGGAACGGGCGGGCACGTGATTCCGGCGCTGGCCATTGCCCATCAGCTCCAGAAAAGTTACGGCGCCGAGGTGCTGTTCATCGGGACGGCGCGCGGGATTGAGAACCGGTTGGTGCCGGCTGCGGGATTTCCCCTGCAACTGGTGCGCGTGGGCGCGCTGAAAAATGTCAGCCTCACGACGCGGTTGAAGACGGCGTTCGACCTGCCCCGCGCCGTGTGGGACGCGGGCCGCATGCTGAACGAATTCGCGCCTGACGTGGTGATTGGCGTTGGCGGATATGCCTCTGGCCCAGCAATGCTGGCGGCGGTGGTCAAGCACATTCCCACGCTGGCTTTCGAGCCGAACGTGGTGCCGGGGTTCGCCAACCGAGTCGTCGCGAAGTTTGTTTCGGCCGCGGCGGTGCACTTCGAGGAGACGGCGAAATATTTTCGCCACGCCGAAGTTACGGGCGTGCCGGTGCGGCAGGCATTCTTCGAGATCGCGCCCAAGCGCGACGGCATTCCGACTTTGCTGGTGTTCGGCGGAAGCCAGGGCGCGCATGCCATCAACCAAGCCATGATTCGCTGCCTGCCGGTGTTGCAACGCGAGGCGCCGGGCATTCACATTCTCCACCAGACCGGCGAGCGTGACTATAATGACGCGCTGGCGGCGTATCGACCTCTCGGCGAGTCTGCAGAAGTGTTCAAGTTTATTGAAGACATGCCAGCAGCCTTCGCCCGCGCCGACCTGGTAGTGTGCCGTTCCGGCGCGAGCACGGTCGCGGAAATCGCAGCCGCCGGGAAGCCTGCCGTGTTCGTTCCCTTCCCGCGCGCGGCCGACGATCATCAGCGCTCGAATGCTGAAGCTCTGGCGCGGCACGGGGCAGCCGTGGTGGTCGAGGAATCGAAACTGGAAGGACTCTGGCTGGCAGAGACCATCGCGGCGCTGCTGCAGGATTCCGAGCGCCTGCGGCAGATGAGCCGGGCCGCGCGGGAGTTGGCGCATCCGAACGCCGCGCGCGATATTGCGGCGATGGCGGCGCGGGTCGGAGGGATTGTGTAATTTCGTAATTGAGTAATTTGAAGCCGCAGGTCGGCGCGTCGGTCTTTAAATTCCCCAATTTCTCAATTCCCCAATTTCTCAATTAGTTTATGTTCGCCAAAATTCAGCGCATCCATTTCGTGGGGATCGGCGGCATCGGCATGAGCGGCATTGCCGAGGTGCTGCTCAATCTCGGCTACAAAGTTTCCGGCTCGGACCTGAAAAGCTCCTCGGTGACGCAGCGGCTTGCCGGGCTGGGCGCGGCTGTATTTGAAGGGCATCGCGCGGAAAATATTGCCGGCGCCGAAGTCGTCGTTACCAGTTCCGCCATTGCGACCGAGAATCCTGAAGTCACCGAAGCGCACAAGTTGCACATCCCCGTCATTCAGCGGGCGGAGATGCTGGCCGAGTTGATGCGGCTGAAGTACGGCATCGCGATTGCAGGCATGCATGGCAAGACAACCACGACTTCGATGGTGGCGGCGGTGCTGGCCGCGGGCGGGCTCGATCCGACGGTGGTGGTCGGCGGCCGGGTCGACGCCATGGGATCGAATGCGCGACTTGGTAAGTCGCAATACCTTGTAGCCGAGGCCGACGAGAGCGACCGCAGCTTTCTTAAGTTGTCCCCAATTCTTTCCGTCGTGACCAATATTGACCGGGAACATATGGATTGTTACCGCAACATGCGCGACGTGAAGAAAACGTTTCTCGACTTCATGGACCGCGTGCCATTCTATGGAATGATCGTCGCGTGTAACGATGATCAGCTACTGCGTCGACTATTGCCCGAGGTGCAGCGTCGCACGGTAACCTACGGGACTAAGCGTGGGTCGGACTTTTTGATCAAGCTGTCGGAGCATCTAAGCGATCAAAAAAAACACCCGGTCGCAAAGGACGAGACAAGGATGGGGCACCCCCTCAATCGGTTCCGCGTGCGCTATCTAGGCCAAGACCTGGGCGAGTTCACGCTGCATGTGCCGGGAGTGCACAACGTGTTGAACGCGACTGCGGCGATTGCTGTGGGTGTGGGCCTCGATGTTGGCGTCGAGGAGATTCGCGCGGCGCTCGACCAGTTCCGCGGCGTTGACCGGCGCTTCCAGTTGCGCGGGCGCG
>Ga0070761_10000411_pt1 | contig 28289 bp, 23 predicted proteins | sample HubBroMetageREF1_FD_66724 | JGI IMG/M metagenome (GOLD analysis project Ga0070761, IMG submission 66724) | Reference soil microbial communities from the Hubbard Brook experimental Forest, New Hampshire, USA - Hubbard Brook CCASE Soil... | ecosystem: Environmental > Terrestrial > Soil >... | reverse complement strand
TTACCGGGCCGGAACTGGCGCGCGCCATCAGGGCCACTACGGTGGAAGAATCCGTGCCGCCGCTGAGAAACGCTCCCAGTGGCACGTCGGAAATCAAACGGATGCGCGTCGCTTCCAGCAGGCGATGCTCGAGTTCCTCCAGACACTCCTCTTCGTTCTTCTTTCCGAACTCGGGCCCGTGCGTGTTGTATTGCGGTAAATCCCAGTACTGGCGGATTTGAATCTTGCCGTTCTCGAATTCCAGCAGGTGTCCCGGCGGCAGCTTCTGGATTCCTGTGAACGCCGTGATGGGATCGGGAACGTATCCGTAATACAGGTATTCGAGAAGCCCCTGCGCGTTGACTTCCGCCAGTTCGGGAGCAACCGCCAGAATCGATTTAATCTCCGAAGCGAAGTACAGCTTGTCTTTTACCAACGCGTAGTGCAGCGGCTTCTTGCCCAGGCGGTCGCGCGCCAGGACGAGCTTGCGCTTCGTCCGGTCGTAAATCGCGAGGCTGAACATGCCGCGCAGTTTCTGCACGCATTCGGCGCCCATTTCTTCGTAGAGATGAATGATGACTTCGGTATCGGTCTTGGTATAGAAGCGATGGCCGCGCTTCTCCAGTTCGGGGCGGAGGTCGGGAAAATTGTAGACCTCACCGTTGTACACGATCCACGCGCTGTGGTCTTCGTTGAACACCGGCTGGTGTCCGCCGGAAAGATCGATGATGCTGAGGCGCCGCATGCCAAGCCCAGCGCCGTCCTGGACGAGGATGCCTTCATCGTCAGGTCCGCGATAAATGATCTGGTCGCACATGTGGCGCACCAGAGCTTCCGTAATGTCGCTCTCTCGGGTTGCGCTCACCACTCCGGCAATTCCACACATGCTTGCTTTTCTACCCTTTCACGCCGATAACGACTGGAAGAGAATCGGATTTTTTAGGAGAGGCCGGCAGATCCCTGAACAGTTTGAAGCGATAGTCGCGGTACTCACCGGGATTCCCGTCTTTACCGTCGCAAGCCGCGAGGATGATGTTGGTCATTTCCCGGGCCGTCACAAAATGCAATGCCTCTTTCCGCTCGTCGGCTCCGCCCACCAGTTGCTCGAGAAACTTTCGAAATGGATCGCCAACCACCGCATCCTTCTGGGTGGGATTCATGCTGTGACAGTGCAGCTTGATGAACAGCCAATCCGCACGCCCGGCAACATGGACTCGCGCCTGCTTCCATAGCGCGAGCCGGCTGAGGCTCATCGGATTCGACGCAGTGATAGCCCCGCTTTCGAATACCGGGCGTAGACTACGCCGGCTGCGGCGGAAGTCTACCAACAAGGGACCCTGCACGATCAGCGGAAAAATGCGCGGCGCACGGCCCGCTCTTAAATTGTTTCCCTTTCTGTGGGGCGCGGCTTGCTCCAGGGGCAGACCACACTCGTAAAGCGAGTTGATCTTTGCCGTCTGCGCCGGATGATAGTGCCCCGTTGGCAGCGTGAAATCTGCATAGCATCCGGTTTCGGCGAGGACCTTCATCTCCGATTCCACGCCGCAAAAACTGCCGCCGGCTGAATTGGCCAGAGCGAAATTCCCGTGCACGAAACAGTAGCCGGGCTGGCCCGAACCTTCATCGGCAGCCAGGCAGCGGTGACGAAACGCCAGCCGATCGCGGAAGTCGGTCAAAAGCCGCCGCGTGTTCTCGGCCGTATCGGGTTCCGACATTCCGTGATGTAGATGGACCTCAATCTCGCCCCAGCCCGCGTGGCAATGGTCTGCAATCATCTCGAGCAGGCCCTCGTCATATTGTTCCGCCGGATAAAAATACGTATGGGCAAAGGGACGGCCGTCATGGTCCCGCCAGCGCTCCACCGCTTTCGGATATTCGCGGGCCCACCACTCCAGGCGGCGTTCCTGCTCGGGGCGCGGAACGCGCTGGTCACCATGTTCGGGAACGATGGCCGGCTCAAAATGATCCGCCACCGCAATCATCAAGTGGACCGGTTCGCGCACGGGCGCGCTCAGCGCCCGCCAGGTCCCGCCGGGCAACACTTTTTTGCCGTAGACAATTTTCTTCCTGAGACTCATCTTGGGTGCCAGCTTGTCCAAGCACTCCGAGTTGCACGATGCAACGTTGCACGATGCAACGCCGCACGAAGCAACATCGCGCGCCGCAACGGTCTACGCCCGCCGGGCAGGCTTGCGTCCCCGCACAGCAATCGAAAACTCACCAATCCGCATGTCTTCCATCCCCATCGCCTCATACCAGCGGAAAACCTGCTCGTAGGTATGCTTCGACTGGTATTTCGGAGAGTACCAGTCAAAGGTGTCCAGCATGCGGGCTTCAGGATCCTTCTGCCGATTTACCGGGAACACATAGTGAACCGCCCCGGCCGCCGGCTTGCCCACCAGGGGTACGCGCCGCAACCCACGCTCGAGATGATAAAAAACCGGAACGGCAACTTTGAGCACACCGTGCAGCGTCTCCGGCTTCATCTTGTGCGTAAAGCGGCGCCAGAAATCGCTGAAGCGATACCACTTGTTGTATCCGCTGTACAGCCAGACCGCCAGAATGCCGCCCGGCTTCAGGTACTTGTCGAGCGTTTTGACCGCGGCTTCGCAATCCGGTGTGTGATGCAGAACCCCTACGCTGTAGATAATGTCAAAGCTCTCTGGGGCAAACGGCAGCCTGAAAACATCCGCCTGAAAGGCGACGAACTCACGGTCCGGGAGATTCTTGGCTGCCACCTCAGCCGCGGCGCTCAGGTCGATTCCCACCACGCGCGCGCCCCAGCGCGTGGCCACTTCGGCAAAGCGTCCCATGCCGCAACCCACATCGAGAACCAGCTTGCCTTTCAGTTCCTCCGGACGCAGCCCGGTCTTGACCCGAAAGTTCTGGTCGGCCTCCCGCACCTCATCGTGATCGAGTTGCGTTTTCTGATAGCGGTGCCACTGAAAACCGAAACTCGCGGCATAGTGCTGCGTGTCCACAAAACGCGCAATCCCGTTAACCTGCGGATAGGCGCGCTTGCAACCAGGACACAAGAAGCCTCCGGATGGATCCGTTTCGAGTTTCTCTCCGCAGCTCAGGCAACGCAAAATTGCCTGCAAATCAGCGAGCAGGGGTGACTGCACCTGTTCTTCCGTAATCGGCATAAACCTCCAGGAAATGTCGTGGTTTCTTCGGGGGCGGGATTTGCGTTATTGGCTCCTGCTCTCTCTCCTTCAAGGTCTGGAACAAGGTCGACGTAAACGCCACTGCGAAATACGGGAAAAACTGATAGGCCTCGGGCGCGAAACAGGCGCCCACGACGAAGCCGATCAGTGAACTGTGCAGCGCGCCCACGAACAAGACTGTGTGGGTGTCGAGATCCTTGGCCCTTCGCATCGTCTTGAGGTTCTTGAAACCGCAGCGAAAGAACATCAAGTAAACAATCAAGGCTGGGATGCCGCCTTCCACGGCAACCTGCAAGTAAGTCATGTGCACTTCATGCCAATTCAAAGAGTAGGTCATGAAATTGTTGGCGCCGAGGCCGAAGAGCGGATAACTTTCGATGCCGTCCAGCGCCCGTTCCATCAGGTACATGCGGTCCCGGTACGATCCATAGGCCGACTCGTCGGTCGTGCTGTCACCCGACAGGGCTTCAAAGCGGTCATACAGCTTTCCGCCGGCGATCGCTCCCAGCAGAACAGCGGAAAGCACGACTCCCATGATCAGCACCGGCCGTCTGCCCTTGATGCCAAAATGGTACAGCGTCACCGTGCCCGAGATGAGCAGGTTAAGAAAGCCGGCCCGCGAAGCGGTAAGAAAAAGCGCCGCCATCATAATCAGCATCGCCAGCACCCAGAACAGCCTCCTGAAGATCCCCTTGCTCGTGAGCAGGAAGGCGAGTGCGAAGGGGAGAGTCAGCACGATGGCGAACGCCAGATCATTCGGATTGGAATAGACACCGCCGATCACACCCGCCAGTCGCGGCTGGCTGTAACCCTTGATGATGGAGACTGTGCAAATCACTGCCACCGAGGCGGCCTGGATTTCAATGATTTGGCGTAAACGACCGAAGTCGGTGATCAGCAAGAAGGTGAGTATCCAGGCCACCCACACCTTGGAATAATCGATGGTGTGATTGATGGCGCCCATTCTCCAGATCGGCGAAAACAAACCGGCCAGGTAGTAAAGACCGATCAAGAGCAGAAGGAGTTTCCCTTCCTTGGGCACATCCTTGAATGTGCGCTTGGTTTTACCCAGCGCCATGAACAGTCCCCATAACGCGAGGATGGCGGTGACCTTGGCGCACGGTATGTACTTAAGACCGGGAAACCAGTCTTCCGGTCGGGCGCAGTAAACAAAGAAGAAGGCACTGAGCCAGAAAAAGGCGAACTTCGTCGGGTCCGAGATCTTGATAGCCGTGCGCCTGCCTGGTGTCCCCGCAGTTGCCGTTATGTTATCGCCGATCGCCACAATGCCTTCTTTCTCTGAGTCTAATCCCTACGCCGGAGCCCCGGAATGTCGCCGCACCGCTCGCCCTGCCATCCGGCGGCCTGCGATTCTCGCTAAGGTTCAGCCGGCACCAAGGCCGCCGCAATCCCGGAAATCCATTCCGTTTTCATTTTTCATTGCGCGCCCCGGAGCAACAAGACCGTCTTAATGGTCTGAAACATAATCAGCAAATCCAGACCGATGGAAGCGTTCTTGATGTAGAACAAGTCGTACTGAAGTTTTTCGCGCGCATCTTCGACCGTGCTGCCGTACTTGTACTTGATCTGCGCCCATCCCGTGACTCCCGGCCGCACCATGTGGCGCACGCCGTAGTAGGGGATTTCTTTGGAGAGCCACTCGATGAATTCCGGTCGCTCGGGACGCGGGCCGACAAATGCCATATCGCCTTTGAGCACACACCACAATTGTGGAATCTCATCCAGCCGTGAGGTGCGCAGAAACTTGCCGACGCGCGTGACTCGCGGGTCATTATTGCCCGCCCACTGCGGACCGTTCGCGGCTTCGGCGTCCTGGCGCATGGTGCGGAACTTCACCACCTTGAACAGGCGTCCAGTCTTGCCCACGCGCGTCTGGGTATAAAACACAGGGCCCTTGGAATCGAGGCGGATCGCGAGCAGGATGAAGGGTAGCAAAGGCAGCGTGAGGATGAGACCGATCAGCGAGATGATGACAGAGAGAATGCGGCGAGCGATTACGAAGCCGGGGCCGCGCCGAAATCCTTCGTTAAACACGATCCAGCTCGGGTTAAGATTTTCGACTTCGATTTTGCCGGAGATCTTTTCCAGCCAGGAGGTTGCTTCTTCGATCTTGACGCCTTGCATGCGCAGTTCGAGCAATTCCGGCATGGGGATGGTGCCGCGACGATCGGGCATGGCGACGATGACGCGGTGGACTTTCTGCGTTTTGACCACTTCCATCAAGTGAGCCGCGACCGATTCGCGCGTGACCGCGCCTTCGAGTTTGCCCGTCCAACTGGCGATCTCGACGCCAGTCTCAGGATTCTGGCGCAGGCCCTGTACGAGGTGCTGCGCACGTTCTCCGGTGCCTAGAACATAGACGCGTTCGACCAGCATCGGCAACTGCACCAGCCAGCCGTAGCCGAGCCGCCACCCGAAAAGGGCGAGAGCGACGATGAACAGGCCGAGCGCCGTGGAACCGCCGCCCAGCAGCAGGCCCGGACGAACATAGCTGATGCCGGCCGTCACAAAGGCCAGCAGGCCCGGCACCATGAGCAAGCGGAAATAGAGTTCCCCACGGGTGTTCAACCGGGCGGTATCGTAAAGATCGAACCAATGCGAGCACAGCAACACCACCCCTGTAAATATGAAGAGCTTGATGTATCCGCCCTCATAGTTGAGCACCAGGTAACTGTCTTCCCGAAGCACGAGCACGGCTGCCACCAGGAACGAGGTCCAAACAATCAGGGCCTCTCCCAGCAGCAGGATGAGTGTTCGAATCGGGTAGTAAACATGAAACAGCCGAATCAATTGGACCTCGGTTCATCTCAGGCGGGGCTGCTCACGGCCTCGCCATAGTAGTACTTGGACCGTTGCCCGTTTTCGCGTGGCGCTCCGTTCAGCACCACTCCGAGCAGCAGCTTGTCGGGGAATTCTTCGCGGGCGCGCCGGGCCAAATCGGAAGGCGTCACCGCGGAACGCACGACCATGAGAATGCCGTCGCAGGCGCCGGCGACCAGAGTCGCATCCGATACCGGAATAACCGGCGACGAATCGATAATGATCCAGTCGAATAGGGGCTCGACCCGCTGCAGGAACAGCTTCAGACGGCCGTTGGCGAGCAGTTCGGGAGCGCTCGAAACCGTCCGGCCCGCGGGCAGGAAGAACAGGTTTTCCACGGACCCGCGCTGAAGGCCGGCGAACTCGTCGGATTCACCCAACAGGTATTCGGCCAGTCCGGGCGACTGCGGCGCTCCGAAGTGGCGGTGCATGCCCGGGTTGCGCAGATCGGCGTCGATCACCAGCGCGCGGCGTCCGTGCTGCCGCACCATGACCTGCGCCAGATTGGCCGCCACGAAAGACTTCCCTTCCTTCGGAAGCGCGCTGGTTACCATGATGCGCTTCAGCGGCATCTTCTCGCGGATCTGGTAGAGGCGCGAGCGCAAGGTGCGGAATTCTTCCGCGCCCAGGCGAGTGTCGTCTTCCCCGAAAAAGAGCATGGTGCGCAGATCCGGAGTCCATTGGCTCTGCGGGCAGCGCGCCACCAGCGATTCATAATTCAACCCTCCGGTCATACCGGGCATGGCGTTGCCTCCCGCCGGTTGCATCGAAGGCTGGAACGAAGGCACGCTTTCGCGTGCGGCATCGTTGCGTAATTCTGGTTGATCGTAAGCGGGCTCGACGTGCGTCCCCGTGGAAGTTGCTCTTTCTTGCTCGGCGCGTTTTAAAGCGTCATGGATGCGGCTCATAGTTTCCTCTCCTTGGGGAGATCCTGTTGTTCTGATTGGCGCAGCCGGTCAGCCAGGGTTGCCAAGGTGCGCAAGGCTTCGACCAGATCGAACTTTTCCGACGATGGAACCGGCGCAGTCATCGCCGCGGCCGCGTTGCCCTCGGTCAAATCGAAATCGCGGGCGACAGAATCGACGACGTCGGCCGCGACCGTCTTCTTCTGATCGACGAACGCGCTCACCAGGCAGTGTTCGCAAAGCAGGTTGACGATGCGCGGAATGCCCAGCGAATAGCGGAACAGGGCAACGGTCGCGTCATTATCGAAAATCTGCTCGCCGTTCGACCCCGCGATGCGCAGACGCTGGGTGATGTAGGACCGGGTTTCGTCGAGATTCAGCGGATGGGTCTTGGCGCGCAACGTCAAGCGCTGGCGCAATTGGCGCAACTGGGGCTGCTTCAGGCGCTGTTCCAGTTCCGGCTGCCCCACCAGGACGATCTGTAGCAGCTTCTCGGTAAAGGTCTCGAGATTGGTGAGCATGCGAATCTCCTCGAGCACTTCGTCCGACAGGTTCTGCGCCTCGTCCACCACCAGCACCGCCGTCTCCCCGGCGCGATAGCGATCCAGCAGCCAGTTATAGAGGCGTTGCAGTATCTGGCTCTTCGACTGGCCGTCGCAGGGAATGCCGAAATCGGCCATCATGAAGTCGAGGAACTGGGGCACGTCCATGCGCGAGTTGAAAATGAAGGCGGTGGCCACCTGCTGCATGCGCAGCCATTCCATCAATTTATTGATCAGCGTGGTCTTGCCCGTGCCTACCTCGCCGGTCAGCAACACGAAGCCCTTGCGGCTTTGTATGCCATAGGTAAGACAGGCCAGCGCCTCTTCGGTGTGCCGCGTGAGAAACAGGTAGCGCGGGTCCGGATTGACGTTGAACGGGTTGGCACGCAGTCCAAAAAATTCTTTGTACATGGGTTTTACGCTAACTTTCTTACGCTAAACTTTCCTAAGCTAGACTTCCCTAAGCTGGACTCTTCTGTAGCTAGACCTCTGTAGCTAGACCTCGACGTGCTCGCGATCTTTCGGCGGAGCGGAACCGCTGCGGCCCCAGAAACGGCGCCGCGCGTTGCCATTGCCATTGCCGCCGGGCGCATCGTCCTCGTCATCCCCCAACCAGGGCACGGAAATCAGGAGAGGCAGGTCCATGATGGCGGCCGCATCTCGTTCGGTGCGAATCGACTTGTCGCTGAACTCCAGAATTATCGCGATCAGGGCGCCGAACGCCAGCCCGACACCCATGCCACCGGCGGCAAGCAGCGGGCGGACGGGGAAACTCGGTGCATCGGGCAGGGTGGCGGCGACCGCAATTTTCATCTGCTCGCCTTCCTGAGCGTTCTCCATGCTGGTGCCCAACCCGGCAGAGCTGCGCTTGGCCAGCAAGTCCTTGTAGAAGGCCTGGGCGGTATCGTTATCGCGGGTGAGCTGCTTGTATTGCTCCTCGACATCCGGGCTCATGGCGGTGCGGCCCTGATAGACGGTAATCGCGGCTTGCAGCTTCTTTTGGTCCAGCGTGGCCTGCTCGATCACATTCTGGTACTGGTGAATCTGCAAACGAAGCTGGCGAATTTCAGGCGGTTCGGCATTGGTGTTGGCGCCGCTGTCGCTGGCTTTGTCGCCGCTGTCGGCGGTGCTGGCGGATGCAATCGCGGCGTTGGCCTCTTTTAGCTTCTTCTCAACCTCGGCGATGTCTTTCTTGGTCTTGACCACATCCGGGTAATCGTCGGTGTAGCGCCCCTGCAGTTGCAGCAATTGCCCCTGCAGTTGGGTCAGTTCCTGCTGCAGGGTCTGGGGATTGGTACTGGAGAGCGAACTCTTCCAGGCGGCAATTTGCTGCGCCAGCATGCTTTCGGTGTAGGCCTTATCCTGCTGGGCGCGGCTCAGGGTCTGGGTGCTGGCATCGAGTTGCGAGTTCAGCGACATCAGCATGCGCATGTTGTTGTCGACGTCGGTGGGCAACTGACCCATGTATTGCTTCTTGAACGCCGCCAGTTTGGCATCCTGATCGTCAACCGTGCGTTTGGCGTCTTCCAGTTGGCTGCTGAGAAAGTTGGTGGTGCTTGTGGCCACCTCGGAACGAGAGCGCAGGTTCTCGTCCACCATCAGTGAAGTCAGGGCGTTACAGATTTTTTGGGCGCGGACACCGTTGCTGTCGGTGTAAATGACCTGGAATCCTGGCACCGGTTCATTGCTCGAACTGGGCCTCCTGGCTTTGGCATCCGGGGAACTTGCCACGGCAGTGCTCATCGAGGTAACCACTGGCTCGACCTGCATACTCTGCGGGATTTGGTTGATGAGCTTGCCTTCCTCCTCGGGTTTGACGAGCGCCAGGCTGTCAATCACGGGGCGGAGCTTGCTCGGACTGAGAATCTCCTGGCTGAGGCTCTGAACGCGCTGGGCAAAATCGGCGGTGATCACCGGCATGACGTAGTTGTCGGGCACCTTCTGACCCTCCACCAGCACTGTCGACGTCGAGCTATATCTCGGCGGCAGGGCATAGGAGACCATGAACCCCGTCAGCGGGGCCACCAGGGTGGGAATCAAGATAACCTTCAGGCGCCGCCGCAGCATTGCCAGGTAATCGTCCATCGTCAGTTCGCGATTTTCACTCATACGGTTCACCAATCCGGCCGCTCCAGGCGGCCAAAAAATTTATTCGATGCGCGTCGGATGGGGGTGCCATTCCAACCCGACGCTGCCGACTTGCCGCTCATTAATCCTGCCTTGATTGCCCAGCACGTCAATCGGAACCGAGAAGGCCTCCTCGCCGAAGCGATACGCGGCCAGAAACTCGTAAGAACGCCCAATGTGTTTGCGGAAAATGGCGGAAACAAAGCCATCGTCGTAGCTGCCCGCATTGATGCCCAAACCCGCTGCTCCCTGAAGTTTCACGTTATGGGAGAAGCCCGTGTCGCCATAGAACTCCCACGTGCGTCCCAAAGGACGGTTATAGGCGAGCCGCCCCGTCTGCACATTGGCGCCGGCGTAGAGGCCCGAGCCTGCCGCGGTGAATTTTTCGTAGGAAGCAATCAGCGAGGCATGTCCCATCCTGTAGCGCAGCTGGACCCGCGCGCTCAACGACCAGGTCGACAGGTAGCCGCCTTCTTCCAGTTCGGTGTACTGCGGACCGGCTCCGACGATCAGGTTCAACTTGCCGGTGATGGTATGGCTATAGCGAATATTCAGGATGTGAATGTAAATCTGGCCGCCGGTAAACTGTGGAAATTGAAACAGCTGAAAGGCGTATACTGCGCCGATCTGATCGTGACGGTTCAGCAGATGGCTATATCCCCCCTCGACGGTGAGCTGGTCGCTGTTGATCAAAACTTGGGTGGGATCGTAGAAGTGCGCGTTGCTGAATCCCCCCGCCACCGTGATCGCGGAAACCGGCGTGATGGCTTGCACCGCATCGAGAATCGCTGTGTTCGTAAGCCGGGGAGTGTTGCCTACCGACGCACCGCCCAGACCGCCGCTGCCAAATAGGTGGGAGCCGGGCAAACCACCTCCCTGCATTCCCGTGCCCACCCCGTTGGCCAGACCAAACCCGGGGGCGCCACCAAAGGTGCCGATTTCAAAGGAACCGTCGGGCAGGTAACTGAAGGCGTCCCGCAGCGTCACCTGGCCCGTCCGCCAGCGGGTCACGGCTTCAAAGCCGACCGCTTGTATTTGCCTCACGTCGTAGGGCGCGCTGTAGAAGGCTCCGCCACCGAGGTACTCTAGAAAGAGGTCGCTCTTCGGCCAGAACTGCTGCAGATCGAGCGCTCCGAGAATGCGGGTGATCCCTTCTAATCCGTGGTAGTCGAGCTCGTTGCCACCGTTCGTGTCCGCCGATTCGCTCACCTGCAAAGCGGGCGAGATGAAGCTGCGGCTGGAAGTTCGCAGATTGAGCGAAGGCTCGTCCAATCCAGTTACGGGCGGGTTCTCCGGATTCAGCACTGGTTCGTTCTGCCCGAAGGCCGGAGCCGGAGTGGTGTCTGGCGTAGACTGGGACGGCGCAGACTGGGACGGCGGACTATTCTGCGCGGCCGAACTCATGCTCATGCCGAATACCAGCACCGCCATCGGGATTGTTCGTATTTTCCACATGCTCTTCATCCGTAGATCCCCTCTTAATTGTTTAGAGGGACCGCGTTCCTTTACGGAACCACAATCGTATCTCCCGGTTGCAATACATAATTCTGCCGTACATCGCCTTTGACCAAATTCCGGTAGTTCACCGGCAACTTGTGTTGCTTGCCATTTTCGGTGCGCAGGACATAAATGCCCTTGGTCTTGGCAAATTGGTTAATTCCAGCGCCGGCCAAGGCTTGCAGAACGGTCATGTCGGCCATCATTGGCGTGGCTCCGGCCCGCGTAACCTCACCCACCAGGTAAATCCGCTTGCTGTTGATTGCCGTCACCACCACCGTGACGCGTGGGTCGGCGATATATTTCTTCAGCTTTTCCGTCACCAACTCGGCCAACTGCTCCGGCGTCAGCCCTGAAGCCTGCACATCGTTCAGCAAGGGAAGAGAGATCTTGCCGTCGGGACGCACCGGCAAGGTCGCGGTAAGGTCGGCTTCTTTCCACACCGCGATATGGAGCACATCCTCGGGACCGATGACATACTGCGGCCCAGACGGGCTGCCGGGAACGGCACTCGTTGTTTTGTCGGGAATGGTGCTGGCAGAAGCGGCCTTGTCGGAAGCCGGGCTGGCCGCGGCGGGCGGGGCAGGATCAGCCTGCGCCCAAGCCATGCTGCCGATCAGAAGCATCGCCGCCACCGCCGCTTTCCATGTCGATTTCATATCGTTCCTCTCAGATTCAGGGTTCTCACGCCCCATACTCTTGATACCCAATCTGTTTCAACTTATAGAGCAATGCCTTGTAACTGATCTGTAATTCCTGCGCGGCCCGGCGCCGGTTCCAGCGGGTGCGAGTCAAAACCTGCAGGATGATTTCCCGCTCGGCTTCGCGGGAGGCGGCGCGCGCCGCGTCTTTCAAGGAAATCTTCTCCCCGATGGCGCTGCGATCGACCCGCCGCAAAAGCGAGCGTAATCCTCCCATGGCGAGCGCTTCATCCCCCAGCGCCACAATGGCTCGCGCCGCGTCTTTCAGTTCGCGAATGTTGCCCGGCCAGTTGTATTCCAGGAAAAAGCCTTGCGTCTCGGAACTGAGCACCGGCACGGCACGGCAAAAATCGCGGGCTGCCGCCGAGAGAAACCAGTCGCGCAAAACGGGGATGTCTTCTTTCCGCTGCCGTAACGGAGGCAGCCGCAAACAGACCCCGCTGACTCCGTAATAAAGGTCTTCGCGGAACTTGCCGGCCTTGACCTCGGGCTCCAGCTCGCGCGAGGTTCCGCAGATAAAGCGAGGCACACGGCGCTGGTCTTCGCTATTGCCATTGCCACTCAAACCAACCTGGCGAACCAGTTCCTTCTGCGCCGCCGCCGTCAGGTCAGCCACGTCCTGAAGATAAACGGTTCCACCTTGACCGTCGCAAGCCGCCAGAACCTGTTCGCCGGCCTCGCTACTCTGATAAGCCTGAAACGGCTCCGCCGCACGCGCGGAAAGAGCATGAATGCGTGCCGCCGCCGCCGCCTTGCCGGAACCGTGTTCCGCCACCACCAGCACCGGAACGTCATTCTGCGACAACTCCCGGATCACGGCTTCAACCGTGCGCATGCCTGCGCTGACGCTCTCCAGCCAGACGCGCGCACCGCCATTCTGCGGCGTTCCAGCAGTCGCCAGGATTTCTGTGTTGTCGAGGTCCATTGTATTTCTGTTTCGCTTCTGATGCTGCGGCCAAGACAGTGGGGTACGTCTTGGACAAAAAGACTCACACAGTCTAGAGCACACTCGCTGCCAATCCAGTCAAAACTATCGTATGCCGTTGCAACGATATATGCCCAATGTTTCAATAACTTGCGATTGATACCCTCCCTGGCGACGGGTATGGCGACGTGCTCCACGTTACCATATTGCGGACAAATGAGAAAATGTTTGCCCACACCTTCGGTAATCTGTGGGGATTAGTTTCCACTTGCCCTTTGGATTATAGGGTCACTATCTCAATGCAAGCACTGGGGAAATTGGGCCCTGTCCAAAGGCATGAAAGCTGCGCCCGATCGGTAACGGTGTGGGAAATTGTTTTCCCTTTTCGCCTTTTTTCCCATCACGGAGCCACTGAGCCACTGAGAAAACCAATTGCTTGGCGAAACCTCGCGTTTCCGGCTTTTACAGGTCCAAAGGTTTCTCCGTGACTCTGTGACTCCGTGGTGAAAAAGCGAAATTAGACAGTCCGGTAATGTTGTCCCCAAGTGCGGGCCCTAACTTCGGGTTTTACTTGGCGTGGAGGCTGACTTTCGCATATTCTCAAGTTAAGCGCGCGCCCTATGAGTAACTCAGCAGAAGTAGCTCCGCTCCTCGCCACGAGGGCGGGTCGATTGTCGTCGTCCAGTCTGCTCCGTTGGCAGGGTGTGGCGCTGCTGCTGCTGCTCGCCTGGCTTTATGCCTCGATTCTCGCGCGCCTTGTTCTGCAGTGGGTCGGGCCCGCCCGCGATCCCAACTTCGAGCACGGCATCTTCGTTCCCATCTTCGCTTTGTTTGTTCTCTGGCAAGACCGCAAGCGCTTGCACGCCATTGCATCCGCCCCATCGTGGGCCGGTCTTCCGCTGGTGATGCTGGGCCTGCTTATGCTGGCTTTGGGGGTCTTGGGCGCGGAGTTGTTTTTCTCCCGGGTATCGCTGCTCATTGTGCTCGCCGGCCTCATCGTTCTGTTTCAGGGATGGACGTTTTTTCGCGCGGTTCTTTTCCCCTGGGCTTTTTTGATTCTGATGATCCCAATCCCGAACCTGATTCTGCAGCAGTTCACCTTTCCCCTGCAGTTGCTCGCCTCCAGGCTCGCCACAGGAATGCTCGAACTGGTCGGAGTTCCCGTGCTGCGCCAGGGGAATGTGATTGTGCTCGCTTCCATGCCGCTGGACGTGGCGGAAGCGTGCAGCGGGATCCGCTCGCTTCTAACCCTGGTCACCCTCGCCATCATCTACGGTTACCTGATGGAGACTCGCATCTGGGTGCGGATAGCGCTGGCACTCTCCGCCCTACCCATCGCAGTGGCAGCCAACAGCTTTCGCATTTTTGGCACCGGGATGCTGGTGCAGTATTGGGATCCCGATAAAGCCGAAGGGTTTTTCCACACCTTTGAGGGCTGGCTGATCTTCGTCGTAGCGCTGATCATGCTGTTCGCCGTGCACCGCATAATCTCGCTGATCTGGGGCAGCCCGCCACAACAGACCCGGAAGACTGGTCTGGAGGTCAAATCCGCATGAGAACCGAGTCACTTCGCTTCGGGATTGCAGCCGTACTCATGTTGGCCACCGCCCTCGTGCTCCAGGCCCATTCGCGCAGCGAGATTTTTCCTCCGCGAGTGCCTTTAAGTTCCCTGCCCCTGCAGATCGACGGTTGGACGGGAACCGACGATGCCCTCGACCGGCAGACCCTCGACATCCTCGGGCCGGGCGAGTTTCTAGTACGAGACTACGAGAACGCCAGCCAACCATGGATCAATCTCTACATTGCCTACTTTCCGACGCAAAAGACAGGCGATACCATCCATTCCCCCAACCACTGCCTGCCGGGCGCAGGATGGATCCCGACTTCGCGCGAGGTGGTCCAGATTACGCGTCCCGACGGCTCCTCATTCCCCGCCAACCGCTATGTGATTGCAAAATCCGGAGACCGGCAACTGGTCTTGTACTGGTTTCAGGCGCATGGCCGCGCCGTTGCCAGCGAATACTGGGCCAAATACTATCTGGTGGCCGATTCGGTTCGCATGAATCGCAGTGACGGCGCCCTGGTGCGCCTGATGACCCCGATCCTGAACGGCGAATCTCCCGCTGCCGCCCAGGCGCGCGTGACGAAACTGGGCACGCAACTCCTGCCCCTGCTCGACAATTACATTCCGCGCTGACTCACTGAGCATCAGCGGAGGGACGGGCGCCTCGCCCGTCTTTTATTCGACCCAGTCTCCAGCCCCGGAGGGGCGAAAGAAAATAGCCCAGCGCTTCAGCGCTGGGCAAAGTGGGAAAATGATTCAAGTCCCGGAGGGATGAGTTCTTCCACAGACTCTTTGGGGGGCATGCGCTGATACCGACCATAATCGCACCACGGGCCCCTAGGCATGGATGCGAGTCTCCTCAGACTTTTGATTCCGCATCTGCGCAAATGCCTGGGGCAGGAAACGCACCAGATCCGTTGCCACCAGCGAATTCTCGCCCAGCGACGCGCTGGCCAGGTCCCCCGCCAGTCCATGCAGATAAACCGCGAGAGCGGTGGCTTCGAGTGCACGCCGCGGATGTTGCGCGATCAGCCCGGCGACCATTCCCGTCAAAACGTCCCCCGTCCCTCCAGTCGCCATGCCTGGATTGCCGGTCGGATTCACCCATACAGTGCCGTCGGACGCCGTTATCAAGGTGCGGTGTCCTTTGAGCACGACAATCAATTCATGCTCGCGAGCGAACTTCCGTGCGACTTCCAAGCGGTTTGCTTGAATTTCCGGAATCGTCAAGCCGGTCAGGCGCGCCATTTCTCCCGGGTGCGGGGTGATGACGACGGTTCGTCCGCGGCCCTTTAACCTGTCGGACGCTCCTTCGAAGGCATTCAGCGCGTCCGCATCCACCACGATCGACTTGTCGCCGCGCGTTACGATTGTGCGCACGAATTCGGCGGTCTCGGAGTGCCGCGAGACACCCGGCCCAATCGCGAGAGTCTTGCCTTCCAGCAGCGCGTCCAGGCCAAGTCCGACCGCTCGCAATGAGATGGAACCGTGCTCGGTTTCCGCTAGCGGCTCGGTCATTAGTTCTGGATGAAATCCGGCCACGGTTGGCAGGGCGGATTTTGGCGTGGCGACTGTCGAAAGACCGGCGCCTGCTCGCAGCGCGGAAAATCCCGCCATCGCCGCCGCCCCCGCTTTGCCCAGCGATCCGCCGATCACCAGCACGTGTCCGTAGCTGCCTTTGTTGGCGTCACGCGCCCGCGGCGCAAGCAGCAGAGCGAAATCCAAAGGAGTACTCAGCTGAAGCCCTAGCTGCGACACGATTGCTTCCGGAGGTGAACCGATCGGCACAATCAAAGTGTTCCCGCCAGTCAGTCCCGCGAAAACGTGCGCTGGACGCGGCGCGGTGAAGGTCACGATGGCATCGGCACGGGCTTGGCCACGGGAGCCGCTCGCGGCACGGGGTTGCATGGCATCGGCGTCAGCTCCCGAGGGAATGTCGACCGCGACAATCGGAGCCGCAGCCGTATTGATCTTTTCAATCGCTGCCGCATAAAGCGGACTGACCGGCGGACGAAAGCCTGTGCCCAGGATTGCATCCACAATTACGTCCGCGGCAAAGATCTCCGCCGCATCGGACGAATCGAGCCCACTCACCTCGCGCACGATCAGGGGCGCAATGTTCACCGGATGGAGCGACTTCACCATCTTCTGAAACGTGATCGCCGCATCCCCGCGAAGTTCGGCGGGATCCGCCAACAGCATAACGCGCACCGCGCGGCCTGCTTCCACCAGCTTGCGGGCCGCGACGAATCCATCGCCGCCGTTGTTGCCCTTGCCGCTGACCACACCGATGCGCTCCGCCTGCGGGTAATCGGAGAGCACGAAACGCGCAACCGCCGAGCCCGCGTTCTCCATCAAAGTGATGGAAGGAACTCCAAAGCGCTCCGAGGTGACGCGATCGATCTCGCGCATTTCCGCTGCGCTGACGATTTTCATACGACCATCTTCATAAGCGATCTTCAAGATCTGATATTTTCAAAAACTAAACAAGACGATGTCCCCCACACCGGCCGTGTTGTTCACTCACAAAACCGAGTATAGCCCTGGGTCGCTCGAGATCGGCCTGCAGCACCATCTGCGACACGGGCTTCATGCCGCACCGGCAGACTCCCAACCCTCAGTGGTCTTCGTACGAGCGACATCGCGGACGAACTCACGTGTTACAGCGAATCCCCACTTTAGTGGTGTATGTTTCGGACGGCCAGCATATTTCTAAAAATAAACTTGCAACTTTTCCGCGACACGGGGTTATGTTGATCGCGAGCCATGTAGCCCTAAGCATCGGACGCTACTCTCTCCGGCTGCCGTGAAGTTCGGAGATGCGCCACAACTTGGACTTGATCTAACCTCCCCTTCAATGCCCATTGCGGCTCCCGCGACTGCGCGCTGTAATCGTTTCGCAGAACGGAATTAAGAAAAAGAAAAGAAGTATCAGGGCCCCGACTGTAGCGCCACAGGAGGATTCCCATGACACGCCACTTCACCCGCAGATTCCAAACGCTCTGTATCGTCGCTGTTCTAACGATTCTCGCGACCCTGACCTCTCTGGCCCAGGTAAGCCAGCCAAGTCGGCCGTCAGAAGAGTCCTCGGCCGTGGCCGCGCCGACGGCCATCTCGTCCGCCCAGGCGCCGCAACATCCATCGCTGGTGGGAGCCACTAGTGCTTACTCCGTTTCGAGTGCGACCGGCAAGAAAAAGAAATCCCGCGCCGCCCCACAGGACGGGGGCAATCCCCTGTTCCTCCCAGCCGTTCCCTTCAACGCCAACGGCGGCGGCACGGAATCGGTCACGATCGCGGATGTCAACGGCGACGGCAAACCCGATCTGATAGTTGCGAACCAGGGTTGTGTTAGCTGCGGAGACGGCTCCGTGAGCGTGCTCTTGGGCAATGGCGATGGCACCTTCCAGCCAGGCGTGGCTTACGACTCCGGCGGAATCTTCACAAACTTTGTGGCGGTCGCAGATGTGAACGGCGACGGCAAACCCGACCTGATCGCCGTGAATGACTACGGCGAGTGTGCCAGCGGCAACTGCGACGGCACGGTGGCTGTGTTGCTCGGTAATGGCGATGGAACTTTCCAGCCCGCGGTGGAGTATGACGTGCCCGCGGAAAATCCCGACTCCGTAGCGGTCGCCGATTTGAGGGGCGACGGCAAGCTGGATTTAGTGGTCGGTATCTGGAACGAAGGCGTGGCCGTGCTGTTAGGCAATGGCGACGGCACCTTCCAGCCAGCCGTGCTAACCGGCGGAATCGGGCAGGTTGCTTCGGTCGCCATCGCGGATGTCGACCATGACGGCAAGCTGGACCTGGTGCTCGCAGGCGCCGGATCCCTCGGCGGCCAAGTGAGCATCCTGTGGGCAACGGCGATGGCACGTTTCAGTCGGCCGTGGCCTATGCGTCCGGAGTATCGCAAGGTGGCTGGGCCAGTTCGGTCGCGGTTGCTGACCTAAACGGGGACGGCAAGCTCGATATAGTTGTCACCGAGTACGCGGAAAGCGACGTGGGTGTGCTCCTGGGCAACGGCGACGGCACCTTCAAGCCAGCAACCTTGTTCGGCACCGGCGCGAGTAATGCCTGGTCGGTCGCGATCGCTGATGTGAACGGCGACGGCAATCCGGACGTGCTGGTGGCGAACAATTGCGACCCCGGCGGCTGCACTTATGGAACAGCGGCCGTTCTCCTCGGCAACGGGGACGGTACCCTTCAGCCTCCGGTGGTCTTCGGCCAGCCAGGCGGAGCATTTGGAATTGCGGTTAAGGATGTGAATGGAGACGGCAGACCTGACCTGGCGATAGCGAACGACAACAACACAGCGTCGATAATGCTGAACAATACCGGCCCCCACACCGCGACCACCACCACGCTGGTCTCATCGCTGAATCCCTCCCTCTCCGAACAGACCGTTACCATCACGGCTACCGTAGGCGCGGCCTCGGGCAGCCCCGCCGGCACCATTATTTTCTACGAAAATTCTGTTCAACTCAGCAGCCAGAAGCTGGTCAGCGGGAGCGCATCCATCTCCTTTTCGGCGGGGCCGGGCTCGTACTCGTTTACTGCCGCCTATCAAGGCTCCCTCACTTTCTCACCCAGCACGTCCGCAGTGTTGAATCAGGTGGTGAACTATGCGACCACCACAACCACACTGGTTTCGTCGGTGAATCCCGCCAAGGTTAAACAGAGCCTCACCTACACCGCAACCATCGCCAGCCAGGACGGTGACGCGACGACCGGCACGGTGACGTTCCAGGACAACGGTTCGACGTTGGCAACCGTAACTTTGTCCGGTACCCAGGCAGCGTACCGCACATCCTACCCAATGAAAGGTCTGCACGTGATTACCGCCACCTACTCCGGTGACGCGAATAACAGCGGCAGCGCGTCCCCGGCACTGACTGAGCAAATCGGGACAGAGCCCTACCCGTCAAAGACGACGCTGGCTACCTCAGGGTCGCCGTCGTCAGTCGGACAGTCCGTGACCTTCACCGCCACGGTAACGTCAATCTATGGCACGATCCCCGATGGCGAACAAGTGACGTTCTACAACGGAGTCACAGAAATCGGCACAGGCACCACCACCAGCGGTGTGGCGACTATTACAACTTCCTCGCTAACGGCGGGGTCGCACCACGTCATGGCCACCTACGCCGGAGATGCGGTGTTCAAGCTAAGCAGTGGGTCAGTCAGGCAGGTGGTCGATAAGTAACCTGAGCTGGAGAGGCCAGGCACGTACAGGTAGTGTCAGGTGGATTGAAGGCCCTGTACCCGGCTATGGGCTACGCCTGTGCGGCGATCCTTGGCGGACTGTACCCGCTCGCGGATTTCCTGAATCGCAGACGTGATGATCGGCGTGCTATAGGCCGGGTGATGAAACTCCAGGTGCATGCCGCGCCCGATAAAGCGCATTTTGAGCATGGATCCGCCCCAGGTCGAACCGGCGATGGTCACCTGCACTGGTTCGGGACAGTATTGCGGATGTCCTGAGAGCAAAGCAGAACCCTCGCCCAGCATCAGCGCCGTATAGAAGTGATGCTGTGTCCGAATCTGCAGCACGGTGTCAGGCGCCAGGCCTTCCAGAAATACGCCCCCCTCGATTTCGGACTGGACGATATTCCGATTGACTTCGTCGCCGAGGTTGGCGTGAGGCGCGAACATGATTTATGACACCTTGGCTTACGACACCTTGATTGACCTACTGTACCGAGGTTGGCGTCCAGTCACAACATTAATTATGGACGGGATATACCTTTGGTGTCAGATGCCTCTGCCGCCATAGACTTGCCATCTCATTCCTTAACCCCGATTCTGCGCGCTATCGCTTGTTTTCGTCACTATCCTCGAAATTGGTGGAAGTCGTTGCAATCTCAGCGTAAAGTGGTGAAATATGCGACCGGACGCGAGCCTCAGAGTAATTGAAGTGTTGGCGATTGCAGCCGTGCCGTTTGCCACGAAGGGCGTATTGGCCATCGTGGCGCGAATCTGGAAATCTAATTTGCGTCCGACGCTGCCATGGCTGCACACCTTGCGATGGGTGTTGTATCTCATTGGCATGCTGATCGCTTTTTTCGCAGTATTAAGGTTCGGGGGTGTGCAGTTTTCCCTCGTCGCAATCGGCATAGCTCTGGTCAGCAGCTCCGCTGGTTTCGGAATTGTCGAGGGTTGGGTGAAGCGGCGATATGCTCCCGAACTGCTGCCGCCCGAGTCGCCCGACGGCTGGTGGCCTAGCCCGCGCGATTAAATTAATACGTCCAGTATCAGTCTCTGCCGAGTTGTTGCAAAATCGCGATAGCGCTTATGAGGGGTTTCTGAGCATCGCCTGGTTTAGGCGCTGCCGCTGAAGATCGCCTAACCATCGATCATGGCTCGCGCCTTCACCCGCCAGGCGCGAATCGCTTTCACCAGAGTGGCATGGTCGCGCTCGGCTTGGTCCGCGTAGGAGGCCGCGAATTTCGCAAGGGCCGAATCAAATACGTCGCTTGTCCCAAGATACCCGGCAATCATGGCTGCGTCGCCGGTCCGCGCGTGGGCCCGCGCCAGCGTCCAGCCGCAGATCTCAACGTACTCGAGCCAGTCGCATTTCGTCATATTTGCCAGATCGATCTTCATTTTCATGTCGCGGAGCTGCCGGAAATAATAGTCGCGGCCTTTACCGTCGCTCGTCCACCCAAGAAACACGTCGCTCGCCGATTGCAGCATGCGTTGTCCGGTCACCACACGCTCGCCGTGATTGGCATACCGGCTCTTGCCCGCATACGGCTCCAGCACCGAAGGCAGCGCCTCTTTGAATTGCAGCAACATCGGGTCGTGCTCGCCGGCCATAAGCAAGGCCACGGCGCAGCGCGTTCCTACGCTGCCCACTCCCACCACTTTCCGGGCAACATCCACGATGTGATAGCGGTCCAAAATCAAGCGCCGGTCGGCCGGAAGCGTCTCCCGGTAGCGGTGGAACATCCGGGTCACGCGCTCCCGGATCAACTCGCTGCTGCGAGGGTGATAGACCAGCGGCGGACGATCCACGATCCGCGTCCGCCCGTTGATCACGTCCGCGATTTTCGGAAAGATGTGCTCGGCCGTCTGCAGCCGCGCTTCCTCATCCACTTTCTGCCAGCGTTTTCTCGACGCTGACGTCTTCGCTTCTTCGATGAACACCTCGGCGTCCATGTGCGAATACCACACCTCAAGCGCGCGCATCTGCGCATACTCGCGCATATGCTGCCGATACGATTCCGCCATCGTAAGCACGGCTTCGCCGCAACGCCCGCCGCCCATGCCGAGTTCCCGGGACGCGAGGACAATGCTGGCGGCCAGGCGCTTGACGTCCCATTCCCACGGCGCCCGAAGGGTTTCATCGAAATCGTTGATGTCGAACAGCAGACGCCGCTCGGGGCTGGCGAAGCCGCCGAAATTCGCTGCATGGCAATCGCCGCACGCCTGCACCCGCATCCCTGTCGTCGGAGTCTTGGACAAATCCCACGCCATCACTGCCGCCGAACCCCTGAAAAACGCAAACGGTGATTGCCGCATCCGGCCGTACCGGATCGGCAAGAGCTCGGGGACACGGCCGCAGTCCGAGTGCTGCAATATTTTGATCACGTCGGGGCGGCCGGCCGGAGCCTTCCACTCGGCGTGGGAAGTCCGGGAAACTTTTTCCCGCAGAGCTTTCCCCTGGCTCATGCGCGCTTCAATAGTCGGCCCCAGCGCGCTCGATCCTTCGCGACGATTACTCTCGCGATGACTAGCCTGAACTTTTCCCCGTTGCGTACTCATCTGCTAATCCTCGTCGCCAATCCTTACCGAAGGCGTCGTAGAAGGCCATCCATTCTTCGCGCTATAGTACATATTCAAAGTGCGACAAGCCACGAATAAGATTGTCCACTGGACCTTCTGTTGCAGTGCAATCGAGATAGCCTAGCTTGTAATATCCAGCCGGAACTACGCGATTTACAATCGTCATGGACTCGGGAGGAGTCTCGCTCTTCAAATCGCGCTATGAAACTTTCCGTCGTAATGCCGGTATATAACGAGCGCGCCACGCTCCGGGAGGTGGTCCTGAAGGTTCTCTCCGTTCCGCTCGAGATCGAGCTGATCTGCGTGGACGACGGCTCGCAGGATGGCTCGCGCGACATTCTGGCCCAACTGCAGTCCGAGCATCCGCAAATCCGCATCGTGTTGCAGCCGCACAACCAGGGCAAAGGAGCGGCCCTGCGCCGCGGCATTCAGGAAGCCACCGGCGACTACGTCATTATTCAGGATGCCGATCTGGAATACGATCCCGCCGAGTATCCGCTGATGCTTGAGCCTCTGATCCAGGGAAAAGCCGACGTAGTTTTTGGCTCGCGTTTTCTGGGCAGCGCGCCGCATCGTGTGTTGTACTTCTGGCACTCGGTCGGCAACCGGCTTTTAACCCTGCTTTCCAATTGCCTCACCAACATCAATCTTTCCGACATGGAAACCTGCTACAAGGTCTTCCGGCGGGAAATTATTCAATCCATCCCGATTGAGGAGAATCGTTTCGGATTCGAGCCCGAGATCACGGTGAAAGTGGCGCGCCGCCACCTGCGCATTTATGAGGTCGGGATCAGTTACTGGGGCCGCACCTACGAAGAAGGTAAGAAAATCGGATGGAAAGACGGCGTCCGCGCCTTGTATTGCCTGTTGAAGTACTCTCTGAAAGAGCCCCGCACGAAGTCTCGCATCAGGGCATCGCCTTAGCGATCCCGGTTTCGTATTAGGGCATCGCTTTAGCGATGCCACAAGTTCTTCAAAATCAAGTGCCCCTTTTAGGGGCTGTGCGCTGAGAGCCGAGCTTTTCAGCACTCTCTATCGCCGACTATTGGCTTCCGTGGCCATTGCCCTTTTGTTTGAGCCGCCCTTTATAGGGATTGTTGCTTGCGGTGTTTACTCCGGGAGTCTTGCCAGCGCCGCCGCCATTAAAGTTGATTGGCGGATTGGGTTTATCCTTTACCGGCTTCAGCGCGGGAACCGTCTTCTTTGCCCCAGAGTGGGCCGGAACTCTAGTGCCCTGATGCTCCGCATTTTGCAAACTCTTGGCATTGGCAGCGGCCGGCGATGTCGACGGCGCCGTCTTGCCTATGGGCGCGCTTGGTTTCGCCTGCTTTTCCTGCGTAGGTTTAACCTTAAATGTATTGCTTTGCTGCTGAGCCCAGCCGCTCACGCTAATACCAACCAGTACCACTGCAACCACCAGCGAAAATCGCATCTTCATCGAATCCCCTGCCCGGAATCCCAGGCCCCGAACGTCCAGCCACCTGCTATTTAGATGCACGCACACTACCATCCCGCGCTCGCACCTCTTCTATGTTAAACCCGCAGCCATCAGAAAGCACTCGTGGGAACAGAAACAAACGCAATGGGTTAGTCAGGACTCTAGTTAGCCGGCTCCCCCGCCACAAACGGCAGGATGCAGAAGATGTGCAAGATATTGCACCTTGCGAGCGTATTTCTCAGCTTTTCCTTCATTTACAACATCTTACAATCTCTTATCCGGCGGTTAGCGCTGCCGCGATTCGTTCGCCCGCGTGACCGTCCCAAAGAGGCGGTACAGTTCCCTTCTTCGCGTTGCCAGTAAGCACTCGCGAGAGTTCGAACCGCAGCCTATCAGGATCGCGACCAACCAGAACGTTAGTCCCCAGCGAAACCGTAACCGGGCGTTCGGTGCTCTCGCGCAGCGTCAGGCAAGGAACACCCAGGTAGGTGGTCTCCTCCTGTATGCCGCCGGAATCGGTTATGACGACGGTCGCGCGCGACTGCAAGCCCAGAAATTCGAGATAGGAGAGCGGCTCGACGATCTGCAACTGGCTGGCATCCAGTCCGAAATCAGCGATGCGTCTTCGCGTTCGGGGGTGCGCCGGAAAGATGACGGCAAGATCCCGGCTGACTTCCAGCAGCGCCTGAAGAATGCGCTTCAGGACTGCGCCGTCGTCGACATTGGCCGGGCGATGCAAGGTGACCAGAGCATAGCGTTGGGATTGAGGGAGACAAGAGTGAAGACCATTGTGGCTCTGACCTTGCGCCGCCGGCAAAAGCTTCACCAGAGAATCAATCATCACATTGCCGACGCGAAAGATTTTTTCGGCAGGAATCCCTTCGCGGAGCAGGTTAGTATCTCCATCCTCGGATGGCGTGAACAGCATGTCAGCGAGCTGATCGGTGACCACCCGGTTAATTTCCTCCGGCATGGTGCGGTCAAAAGATCGCAGTCCAGCCTCGACATGCCCGAGGCGCACGCCAAGCTTGGCGCACACCAGAGCGGCCGCGACAGTCGAATTGACATCGCCATAGACCAGCACCATGTCGGGCTGGCGCTCGAGCAGCACCGGCTCGAGGCGAGTCATGATTTCCGCCGTCTGTCGCGCGTGTGAGCCCGAGCCCACCGCCAGGTTCACATCCGGAGCCGGAATCCCCAGTTGCTCAAAAAATACGTCCGACATATTGGCGTCGTAGTGCTGCCCGGTGTGAACCAGCGTCTGGCCGACGTGCGTGCGGGTTTTAAGAGCATTCATCACCGGCGCCACTTTCATGAAATTCGGCCGAGCGCCCACGATGTGCAAAAGTTTCACAGATTCTCCGATCAACGGAAACCTGAATCTAAATCATCTCAGCGATGAGAATCTATCTCATAAATTGTTGTGGAAAAGGGTGCGGCTTCAGAAGTAAGGAGAAAACTCGGGTCTCGACTTTGTTTTGAAAAGGCGCGGCTGCAACCGCGCCGCAAGAAACAAAGGCAAAGCGCATCAGAAAGAAGTTCGCTTTTAACCGAGAACCAGGAACTGAGAATTCACTTAGCCATCCGCCGGCGCGCTTCTTCGCAGGCCTGCACGGGATCGCGTCCTGTGACTTCCTTGTACCACGCGGGATGAAAAGTCCAGGCCCAGGCTTCACTGACGGCGCCGCGAACCATCGACTGGAAGGTGCCAGGCTCGCCGATCGTGCTCTGGTAGATGTGAATGAGAATTCCGCCGACCATCACGATCGCCGCGAGGTCGTGGATGACGTAGCTGACTGCGACGGCGGTTGCGCCGAACACTCCCGCGCCCGCCCAAAGGATGGTCCCGGTGATGATGTAGGCGACGGAACCGCCAACATCCAACCAGAATAGAACTTTTTGTCCGGCGTTGAAAAAGCCGGTTTCCGGCGGATCCATCTTTTCTTCGCCGGTGGTGATCTTCTTGACATTGCCCATCCATCTGGAATCGGCCGCGGTCCAGAGCATGGGGCGGATCCAGTTTAGAACCTGGAATGCAAAGAAAAAGACGAAGGCTGTGCCGAAGTACGGATGTAGTGTGCGGGTCAGTTGTCCGCCGCCGAAGATCGGAGTGATCCAGTGGAACAGAAACGGGGAATAGAGGGCAAATCCAGTGAATAGCGCGAGGAAGAAAAAGAGCGCAACCGTCCAGTGGAGCACACGCGTGTAGACCGGATGCCGCAGCAACTCTCCGCGATAAACCGTGTTCTGGCCCAGGTGCTCGAAAGTCTCGCGAGCCTTATTGTCGAAACGTTCGATCGCGCCGCTAGACATTAGTAAGAGCCTCCGATATCGGTGCCATCCTTTTTCGGCGGCTCGGGTTGAGCCACACGCGGTCCTGTGGTTACGTGGTGGATGAAGATGCCGAGAGCGCCGAAAATGGCAAACGCTCCGAGTACTGGCTTGAAAAGCTGCTTCCACAGCTTGTAGCTCCACGGAATCGTCGGATTTTTCGGTAGCCCGCCGTAGCGCTCGGGATCGGTGGCATCGTGCAGAACGTAGATCACGTGCGTTCCGCCGACCGATTGCGGATCGTAGACGCCCGCGTTCTTCCAGCCGAAGTTGTCACGCAGCTGTTTGGAGCGCTCTTCGGCGATGAATTTCATGTCGTCTTTGCTGCCGAACTTCAGGCAGCCCGTAGGACACGCCTTGATGCAAGCGGGTTCCAGTCCCTCGCCGACACGGTCGGAGCAAAGCGTGCACTTGTAAACGCGCTTGGTCGCGGGATTGAAACGCGGAATATTAAACGGGCAACCGGAAACGCAGAATTCGCAGCCGATGCAATTTTCCTGGTTGAAGTCGACGATGCCGTTGGCATATTTCACGATGGCACCGTCCGCCGGACAAGCCGCCAGGCAGCCCGGATCGGCGCAGTGCATGCACTGATCCTTGCGCATCAGCCACTGGATCGTGCCGTCCGGATTCTGGTGTTCATTGAACTTGATGAGGTTCCAGAAATTCCAGCGCGTCTCCGGCATCGTCTGATAAGTGTTGTCGAAGGTGGTCAGGGAGAACGGCATGTCGTTCCACTCGACGCACGCCACTTCACACGCCTTGCAGCCAATGCAGGTCGTGGTGTCGACCAGTTTGCAGACTTCGAGGTCGCGCTGCATTCCGAGGCCGGACGAGGGACCGGAATGGCCCGATATCATTTCGGCTTGTAGCGCCTTGCGGTCTGGCATGTTGAAACCTCGTTCTCACACTTTCTCGATCTTCACCAAAAATCCCTTGAATTCCGGCGTAAACGCGTTCGGATCAATCACCGTCGGCGTCAGTTGGTTCGCCAGCGTCTTCGCGGTCCTGTCTTCATCTTCCACAATCCCGCGGTAGCCCCAATGAATCGGGATGCCGATCTGGAACGTCTCCTTGCCATCGATCTTCATGGGATGAATGCGCCGCGTGACCATAGCCTTCGCGATGTAGTGAGAGCGCGCGCTGGTGACCTTTACCTTTTCGCCGCCGCGAATGCCCATGCGATCGGCGAGTTCGGCCGGAACTTCGACGAACGGCTCCGGCACGAGTTGCACGTTCATGGGATTATTCTTGGTCCAGTAATGGTAGTGCTCGGTCAGTCGATAGGTGGTGCAGATGATGTTGAACTCCGTGTCACCGGTTTTCGCATACTTGTCCATGTCGGTCTTGTATTTCTTCACGACCGGATTGTTGGACTGCTGCGGATGCAGCAGATTCGCGAGTGGGCTTTCGATCGGCTCATAGAATTCGGGGAAAGGACCATCAGCCATCCCTGCCAGCGGGACAAACAAACGTCCAATGCCCTCGGGGTTCATGATGAATGGACCCATGTGATCTTTGGGCGCAGAATCCACTTTGAAATCGGGAACGTCAACGCCCGCCCAGGTTTGCTTGGCTTCGTCCCACCAAACCTGGCGCCGCGAAGGATCCCAGGGCTTGCCGTCCAGATCGCAGGAAGCGCGGTTATAGAGCACGCGGCGATTCGCCGGCCATGACCACCCCCAATTGGGATAAATGCCGAGCCCAGATGGGTCCTCGGTTCCGCGGCGCTGCATCATCGCGCCGGCTTCGGTCCATGATCCGGAGTAGATCCAGTTTCCGCAGGCCGTAGTGCCATCGTCTTTGAGCCAGGCGAAGCCCGGGAGTTGCTGGCCAGCCTTGATCGTGACGTTCGTCTTCGGGTCGGTGAGGTCGGCGAGTGCTTTGCCATTGAGTTCTTTCGCGACCTCGGCGAGCGACGGGTTGTAGGGGTTGGTGTACGCAAACGACAAGTTCAGAACTGGATCGGGGAACTTGCCGCCTTCTTTCTTATAAAGCTCCCGAACCTTCAAAAAGATCGTTGCGAGGATTTCCTGGTCGAGACGCGCCTGTCCCGGCGGCGGCACAGCCACATTCTTCCATTGCAGCCAGCGCGCGGAGTTCACAAAGGTGCCGTCTTTTTCCGCAAAGCCTGCGCCCGGCAAGCGATACACGGTTGTGTTGATCTTCTTCTGATCCTCGGCCGTAATGCCCGGCGCGCGCCAGAATTCGCTGGTCTCGTCGGGATAGATTTCGCAAACCACCAGCCAGTCGGCCTTTTTCAGGGCGTCAATGTTCTTGTTCGAATCGGGGCCGATCATGACGCCGTTCATGCCGAAGGCAAAAATGCCCTTGATCTTGCCCTCGTACATGTCATTCCAGATATTTACCCAGGAATAGTTGCGGTCGATCTTCGGCAGATAGTTGAAAGCAAAATCGTTTTCCTTCGTGGCCGCAGGTCCGTATAACGCTTTGAGGAGAGAGACCGCGAATTTGGAAGTATTCGA
>Ga0070761_10000409_pt1 | contig 28347 bp, 37 predicted proteins | sample HubBroMetageREF1_FD_66724 | JGI IMG/M metagenome (GOLD analysis project Ga0070761, IMG submission 66724) | Reference soil microbial communities from the Hubbard Brook experimental Forest, New Hampshire, USA - Hubbard Brook CCASE Soil... | ecosystem: Environmental > Terrestrial > Soil >... | reverse complement strand
CTTCCGGTTCCGCCACTGCTCGACCTCGCCGGCTACGACTGGCCGATTCAGCCGGGGCGCGCGCCCTACGATCATCAGCGCCACATGGCGAATTTCGCGCTGCTCCACCCGCGCAGCTTCAATCTGAGCGAGATGGGCACGGGCAAGACGCTGTCTCTTTTGTGGGCGGCCGACTATTTGATGAGAGAAGGAGCAATACAGAGCGCGCTCGTCCTTGCTCCCTTATCCACACTGAAAAGAGTGTGGGACGACGAGATTTTCCGTGCTTTCATTGGGAAACGGAAAGCGCGGATCGTCCACGGCACTAGGGAAGAACGCCTAGCACAGCTCAAAAGATCGGCCGATTTCTACATCCTCAATCACGACGGCCTGACGATCGGCGCCAAGAAGACGCACATGAAGCTCAAGCTCGGCCCTCTGGCCGAGTTGATCCGCGACCGCGCCGATATCGGTCTGGTGATCGTCGATGAAGCCAGCGCCTACAAGGACCACGCCACTCTCAGGACGCGCATCCTGCGCGCGACGATTCATGCGAAGCCCTACATCTGGCTCGCCAGCGGCACCCCCACCCCCAACGCGCCGACCGACGCCTACTCCCTCGCGCGGATCGCCGGCAATCTCGGGACCGAATCGTTCAAATCCTTCCAGGGGCGGACGATGATGCGCGTCTCGCAATTCAAGTGGGTTCCGCGCTCCAATTCGGCCGCGATCGTGCGCCAGGCGCTCTCACCTGCGATTCGCTATTCACGCGCCGAGTGTGTGGATTTGCCCGAGTGTGTCGTCGAGACGCGCGACGTCGAGCTGTCGCCCACGCAGGAGCGTGCTTACCGTGAACTGAAGAAAGACTTGCAGGTGACGCTCGCCGGGGGCAAGGTGGTGACGGCCGTCAATGAGGCGGTGCTGCGCCTCAAATTGATCCAGATCGAATGTGGTGCGATCTATGGCCCAGACCACGAGGTGCACCGCACTGACTGCTCCCCGCGCCTAAAAGTTCTGAAAGAAGTGATTGACGAGGCAGGGGGTAAGGTGCTCATATTCTCTCCCCTGACATCTATTGTGCGGCTTTTAGAGCACGAACTGAAAGCGGAATACGGTGAGCACGCGGTTGCAACAGTGTTCGGTGGAACCAGCCCTAAACAACGGGACGACATATTCCGTCGTTTCGAGCAGGAAGCCGAGCCGCGCATTATCAATGCTGATCCCGGCACAATGGCGCATGGTGTCACACTGGTGCAAGCAAACACCATTGTCTGGTTTGGGCCGCATGACCGCGGAGAAATATATCAGCAGGCTAATGCCCGCATGAACCGCCCAGGACAGAAGCGCAGAATGTTAGTAGTTCGTTTGGCGAGCACGCCGGTCGTTCGTGAGATTTACAAGCGCTTGCACGCCAACGAGTCGCTTCAGAACGTCGTGCTTAAACTCGTCGAGGAAGAGCGATGATCGTAAAGTATTGTAAGCACTGTTCTCAGGCCATAGCACGCAAACTTTACCCTTCCATGGCAGAAGATGTTCGCTTTTGCGACGCTAAATGTCGCCGAGAGTGGTACGCCAAAGAAAAACAAAGCCGTATTACTTGCATGCTTCCTACTACAGGAACAATGGTGTGCACTCTATGTCTAACCGCTAAGCACGTATCTAATTTTTGCGCTGATAGGACAAGGGTGAAGTTGCTTAACAGTTGGTGCCGTAAGTGTGTTTCTGAACGTAGCCTAGAAGCCAGAAAAACTAATCCGGAAAAAGAACGCGACAACAATTTTCTTAAGTCTCTACGTCTGCGAAATCGGATAACTATCGCACAATATAATTCGCTTCTTAGTCAGCAAAACGGAGGCTGCGCAATATGCGGTGCTGTAAGCGGTCGTGTTGGGAAGGTGCGTCTCTACGTGGATCACGACCATGAAAGCGGCACGATACGCGGCCTACTTTGTCAAAAGTGCAATTCAGGACTAGGGCTGTTTCAAGATAGTGCAAATCTTGTGCGCACTGCCGCAGCATACCTACAGAAAACGTTGGAGAAGAAGTGATGGCTGACGGCGCTCCTCAGACGTTCACGGTCGATCAGGTCGTCGCGATCTATCAGAAGACGAAATCGGACATCGACGTTCTGAGCGCGAAGCATGCGGCCGAGATGGACCCGTTGAATGTGCGCCTGAACGTCTGCAAATCGTGGCTGCTCGACTACCTCAATCGCCAGGGACTCGAAAATGCCAGGACCGAGCACGGCCTCATCTACAAGTCGCAGGTCATGTCAGCAACAGTGGACCCCGAGGGCGGCTGGCCTGCTCTCTTCGGCTTTATCCTCGACGAAGTGCTGGATCGCGCTCTGGCGGCCGTCGAACAAAATCTTACCGAGGAGCAGGTTATGGAAGCGGCGATGCAGTCTCCCAGATTGGCATTGCTGAACCATGCCGTGAACAAGACAGCGGTCAAGGAGTTGCTTGAGCAGGAAGTGGTGGTGCCGGGCGTCAAGGTGGCGCACGTCACGCAACTGGGGGTGCGCAAGGCATGAAAGCGATTTGGGCCGAAGAGCTGCGCGATGTGCTTGCTGCGGCTATGAGCAGGGCAGGCATTGTGCTGCCCGAAGATCGCAGCCAGCGCAATTTCGTCGTCGATAAGTTCACGGTGGCTCTCATCGAGGCTGGATTCCGCACTGCGCAGAAAGAGCGCGTACGTGCATATACGGCTGAAGAATTGGAGGAACTCGAGCATGAGTGAAATGCTGCGTCGAGTCCTGGCGAAAAACGAAGGCGAGCTTCGTGACGAATGGCGCGTGTGGGACACCGACGGCAAAGAAAGCGTTGTCTGGGTGCAGGTAGGTGCTGCGCCGTTCACGCGAAACGACCTCACCGGCGAAAAATCTCCACCTGTCCGCATGCGCTACGTCGGCCGTCGCGTTATTCGTGGCGGCGATCTCGTGCGCGTAAAATGACGCGCATCCTGATCGAAACCGAGATCGGCGTCGCGGAGGTCCATCTGCGAAATTGTTCGGCGGCCGAGCGCCTCGTCTTGCGTAAGATCGTCGAAGAGGCCCACACGCTCCTGACGGAGCACAACAAGAGTTCAAACGAAGGAGAGAGAACGTGAGCACCCAGGTCACACTATTCCACCCGCAATTGCCTGTCTTCCTGCAAAAGCAGGAATTGTTCGACGACACCGACAAGGCGACCGCCGGTATCGGTGGCGGCCTCCCCGCCCACGTCTCGATCAAGGGCTCGAAGCTGCGCCTGATCGACGCGGCCGGCGAGGAAGCGCTGGTCAATCAGATGCACCTCGACGTGATCGTCCTTTCGGCGAACGAGCATCTGTCGAAGGTGTTCTACGCCGGCGCATTCGATCCGAACGACAGCGGTCCGCCCGACTGCTGGTCCGACAACGGCATCGGTCCCTCCGCGCAATCGTCGTCGCCGCAGCACGGAACTTGCGCCTCCTGCCCGCAGAACGCTTTCGGCTCCCGCGTCAACCAGGCGACGGGCAGCAACATGAAGGCGTGCGCCGACCGCAAGAAGCTCGCCGTGGTGCTGGGCGCCGACACTCCCGTCATGATAAACGGCGCGGCCTCCGTGCTGAAGGCGTATTCGCAGGTCTACCTCCTGAGCCTGCCGACGATGTCGATGCGTCCCTGGGCGGCTTACGCCAAGGACGTCAAGAACCGCGGCGTTCCCGTGATCGGCGTCGTCACGCGCTTGACGTTCGACGCCGACGTTTCCTATCCGGCGCTCTTGTTCTCGGCCGTCGGTTTCGTGCCCAGCGAAGCGGTGTTTCAGCAGTTGATGAAGCTGCGCGGCGAGGCGGCGACCACGGAACTGCTGGGGATGAACGACCGCCCTTTGGCACCGGCCGGACAGGTCCCGGCATCTGCTGCAAGTGCGGCGCTCCAACCGACAGTGACGGTCACGGCGCGGGCTGTTCCTTCTGCCGCGCCGGCTACGGACACCTCTGGTACGCGCCGCCCAAGGGGGCGTCCCCCGGCGAGCTCGGTCCCAGCGCAGACCTCGGCGATCGTACCTCCGCCGGCAGCGGCGGCACCGCTCTTCCCGCAGGGGAACGGCGCGGTGATCCAGGCGGCGCAGGCGACGGATAATAGCCTCGATGCTCTTTTGGCGTCCGTCATGGGGCCGTCGGCCTAAGAGCAAAAAGATGACATTGCAGGGGCGCCTCAACAGCGCGGCGAAGCGCGGCGCTCTTTCTACTGCAGATTTGGCGGTCTGGTTCACCATGCCGTACCAGACCGTCAGATCTTACCGCGAAGGGCGGCGCCGCCCCACGCTTGCCCGGCGTCTCGCCATCGAACACCGTCTTCAATTACTCGAGAAAGCGCTGAAACGCGATTCGGCGCTTCCGATCCCCCTCTCCGTTCGGAACCACCAGCGGCAAAAAGTCATAAAGGGGATCCTCTATCGTGTCAGTCGACGCCGCTAGCTCTGTCTGGGAGAGAGTGACGAAATTCGATCGGCGAGCCTGCGCACTCGCTGATCGCCACTACTCGCGCCGTAAAATAGGTTCGCCCCAATTCATGCCGCCAGGGCAGACGATTGTCCTGTTGACGCCCTGTGCGCGAGCTCTGTTCGGATGGTGGCGCCCAGATCCGGCGAGCGGTATTAAAGCGATGAACAACCGGGATGGCTGGACGTGCACCATTTTTCGTAATGAGGGCGCCGGTCTTTCTAGTCAACTGGTGCTCGACGCAGAATGCGCATGGGCTGCGTGCGGTTACGACATCGGTCCTGACGGCTTTCTTACTTACGTCTGGGACGCGAAGGTCGCGACGACCCGTCAGCACTTCCGCAAGACGAAGCCGGGGTACTGCTTCATCAAGGCAGGCTGGAAAGTTATCGGCCGATCAGCTGATGGGCACAAGACGCTTCTTCAGAAAAAGGTGACGCAATGACGCTGCAAAGCATCGACGTAGCTGGAATAGAAGAGTGGCGTGAGTACGACTTTGGTGGGCGTGTGTATCGCATTGACGCCCCTAAAATTGTGCAGTTCCGCCCCGGTGGAGAAACGCACCGCGTCACTGACAGTGCGGATATAGTCCACTGCGTGCCCGCACCTGGAATGCACGGTTGCGTTCTGCGCTGGAAGGGAAAGGTCATCGCCTAAGTGGGCTTCTTCGACCTCATCCACGGAACCGGCTGGCGCTGCCTTTTTACCCTCCCGGAGCGCCGTCACTACTGGTTTCAGTCGTCGGCCGACCTCGTCGCCGCCGCGCTGCGCCTCGACGCGCAGGGCAAAGCTGTTTTTCACGCTTGCGCCACTTTCACCGCGAAGAAGAGGAAACAGGAGAATGTCCACCAAATCCGATGCTTCTGGCTCGATATCGACGCCGGGGCCGGTAAGCCTTATGTCGATGCTCGGGGGGCTTACCGTGCGCTCGAGGGATGGCGGGCCAAGGCTTCGCTGCCGCCGGCTCTTATCGTCGTCTCAGGCGGGGGCTTGCACGCCTACTGGCCCCTACGAAATCCGCCTGGAATCGTCGAATGGCAGCGTGCTGCGGCTCGACTACGCGCCCTCGCCGCCGAGCACGGGTTAGCGATCGATCCTGGCAGCACGATCGACGCCGCGCGCATCCTCCGCCCTCCGGGCACGCACAATCGCAAACTCCTGGGGCCGGACGGCAAGAAGCTAGCCGACGTGGGCGGTGCTGACCGGCCGGTCATTTGCGGGCCGCTGGTGGGTCCCTATAGTTGCGAGGACTTGAGCGTTCTCTTTTCGTCCGAGTCGCCGACTGCGGGCGCGTTCGGAACAGAACAAGTACCGTCATTTTTGCAGGGAGTGAAAGATGGAGCAGGAATCGCGACTGTCGGATACTCCGATGACCCCGCTGACCCAGACGCCATTGCCGTACGGTGCGCTCAGGTGCAACGGCTGCGGAGCACCCGCGGAAATATTCCTGAGCCTGAATGGTATGCGATACTGGGCGTGCTTGCACACTGTGGACTGCCCGGCCGTGCCGCCGCGCATTCCTGGTCGAATGGCGACGAACGCTACAATCATGCAGACACCGAACGAAAGATTGAGCAGTACCTCGCTGCTGCAAGTGGTCCAACGACTTGTGCTCGGCTGGGCGCCCTAGTTCCCGGTCCCTGCATCCTCTGCCCGCACGCCGGCAAGATCACCTCGCCCATTCAACTCGGCCGCGATCTCCCGCCTTCGGCGACGGCGCCCGCGCCCTCCAAACTAGACCTGCCCCGCCTGCCCCGGGGCTTCTGCTGGAAGGGCCAGCGCCTGGCCGCCGACCGGAAGCCGACCGATGATGACTCGTCCGATCATCACATCATCAGCGAATTTCCGATCGTGATCGACGAGCTCCAAGAGACCGAGCGCAGCAAAAAGGTATCACTGGTCTACAGGTCGTGGGAGCCGATGGCGCAGGCGTGGCGCGACTTTGCCATGGACATGGGCGAGGTAGTCGGCCAGGGCGGGCCGGCGCGGCTTGCGAACCAGGGAGTGATGATCCCCAAACGGAGATGGGACCAATTCGTGCTCTACACGCAAAACTGCGCCAACGAGCACCGCGGGAGCAAACACTACGGCGTACGCTATGAACAGTTCGGATGGAAGAACCATTCCTTCGTCCTCGGCGATTCGCTGCTGCGCTCCAACGCTCCACCGCTACGCATCCATGGCAACGAGGAAATTGCGCGCCGCGGCGCGTTGATGGCGCCCGTCGGCACGCAATCGGCATGGAGCGCAGCCGCCAACCAGCTCCTAGGGCGGGAGGGGATGGAGGCGCACGCCTTCATGCTCTTAGCCGCGTTCGCCGCACCCCTGTACTTTTTTACAGGGGAGGCGGGCATGACGTTCGTACACGGCGTAACGCGGGCCAGCGGGCAGGGCAAGTCAACGATGCTAGAGATCGGCGCCAGCGTCTACGGCCAGCCGACGGCCACCTCCATCATCGAGCGCGATACCCTCGTCGCCAAATTCATGACTTTGGGCACGCTCTGCCACCTGCCCGTCTTCTTCGACGAATTGCGGTTTCGGGACCCTGACGATACGAAGGCGTATGTCCTTCAGGGGACGATCGGCCGCGACAAGCAGCGCGGCAAAGCTGAAGGAGGATTACGGACCGATCACCTGCACTGGTCGACGATCCACATCTCGGCCAGCAATCTGAGCTTGACGGACACGGTGCGGCATGACGGCAACGAGGTGGCGCAGGCCGCTCGCATCTTCGAATTCTCGCTATCCCTGCCGGCCGGTACCAAGACCACGGACGGGGACGCACTCAAAACGGTGCTGCGGGCGAACGCCGGCACGGCGGGGCGCGTCTTCGTCCAGGGGGTGCTGGACGCCTATGCGTGGGTGGAGCAGGCGGTCCTGGCGCGCATGGCCTATTACGAGAAGGTGCTGGAAGCGGGACCCGACGAGCGGTTCGTCTTGCGCCTCTTGGCCTGCGTCGACGTTGCCGGCGCGCTCTGCAAGCGCCACCATCTGCTCGACGTCGACCTCGACAAGGTCATGCGGTGGGCAGTCACCGTTCAAAAGGGCAACGCCGGCCGGTTGGCGGTAGAGAGCGCGGTCGACGCCGGCGCCGTCGTCTCGCAGATGGTGAACGATCTCGTCCCCACCATGCTGGTCATGCCGCGCGGGCAGACGGTGGGCAAGCCCGGAACGGTGCCGGCGATTCGCGAGCCCAAGAATGAATTGAAGGCGCGGCTCGAGATCGATTCGCGGAAGCTCCTGATGGACATCGTCGCGGTACGTAAGTGGATGCAGGTGCACCAGTACAGTTTCAGCGAGATTCAAAAAGAGCTGAAGGGAATGGGCGTCCTGAAAGAGGAGCGCGTGCGCCGGACGCTTGGAGCGGGGACGCCGCTGGGCCTAGGGCAGACGTGGTGCTGGCAGATCGACGGGCAGCACGCGCTCTTGGCGGATTTGATCGATCAGGTGGTGGTGCCCACGAACGTCTTGCCGTTCAGGATCGCGCCATGAGCGCGCACATTATCGTCGGCGACTGCATTGCCGCCATGGCGCGGCTGCCTGAGATGCTTATTGACGCGGTCGTAACTGATCCGCCCTATCACTTGCAGAGCATCAGCAAACGTTTTGCTAACAGTCCACGCTCGGAGAAGACGGAGCGCTACGCTGCTGGTCCTTACGGACGGCACGCCGCGGGCTTTATGGGCAAGAAGTGGGACGGCGGCGACATCGCTATGGACTCTGCGACTTGGGTCGCCGTGCTGCGTCTCTTGAAGCCGGGCGGCCATATGTTGACCTTCGGCGGAACGCGCACGCACCATCGCGTTTGGACGGCGATCGAGAACGCGGGCTTTGAGATTCGCGACACTGTCTATTGGGTGTACGGCAGTGGCTTCCCCAAATCGCACGACGCCGGCAACGGGTGGGGCACAGCACTCAAGCCGGCGATCGAGCCGATCGTGCTTGCACGCCGACCGCTGATCGGCACCGTCGCGGAGAATACGGCGCGGTACGGCACGGGGGCGATCAACGTTGATGGGTGCCGTGTCGCTCCGACCGGCGGTGCGCAGGGGCGCTGGCCCGCCAATCTCGTTCACGACGGCGGCGAAGAAGTGTTGGCGGCGTTCCCCAACGCTGTCGGCCAGCAAGGTTACGTTGGACCGGAACACGGCGATCGTCTATCTAAAGGGATATACGGCGATTTTGGTCCTCGGCCGCCGTCACCGCCTCGCGGTGACGGCGGCTCTGCCGCACGCTTCTTTTACTGCGCTAAAGCGTCGCGCACAGATCGCGACGAAGGCGTGGAAGGGCCTGAGAAGCCCCCTTTGTGGAGCAGCGGCACGCAAAGTCCCGGCACGTTTCAATCTGCCGGCACAAAGAAGTCGGCGAAAAATAATCACCCGACAGTGAAGCCGACAGAGTTAATGCGTTGGCTGTGCCGGTTAGTGACGCCTTCGGGTGGCCTAATTCTCGATCCTTTCATGGGCAGTGGCAGCACAGGGAAAGCAGCGCTAAGAGAGGGCTTCCGCTTCCTCGGCATTGAGAAGGAAGCGCCCTATGCAGAGATCGCACGCCAGCGCATCGGTGGTGCGAAGGTCTACGAGCTTATGGCGAAGGAGGCGGCGGAATGACCCTAAGACGTGCAATCACCGAAGCACTCGCCGACAATTTCGACTGCTCAGTGGACGCTATTGAGCACTGGCTGACGAAGCACGGCTACTCGCTGCCGGCGTATTTGCGGCGGCACGGCATGGCGGATTACGCGGAAGCGGTCGATCAGGAGAGCTGCAGGTCGAGTTGATCCTGCACCGCTGCGACGCCGCGCCAGAACCCTTCCGACACGCGCGCGCCCATCACCGTCGTCTGCAGCGCGTCGAAGTCGTCGAGCCAGTCTAGCTCGGTGGCGCTGCCGCGAGCGATCATGAGCTTCGCACCGTTCAGGTTCCTGAGCGCCCACACCTGTCCGTCCGTCGGGTCGCACCAGTCCCACCCCGTGAGCCCCTGGTAGAGGGCGACGACCTGGTCCGCGGCGGCACCCGGCTCGATCGCAGCGCCCGTGAGCGGCAGCTTGTGCGCGCCTTGCCAATAGAGCTGCATATAGTGGTCGGACCAAGGGCCGATGCCCGGCGACGGCTCGTTCATTTCCTCGAGCGGCCAGGGCTGCACGTATTCTTCACCAAGGGTGAGGCGGTCGACCGGCACGTCGCAGACGAGATCTCGTCTATTTTTGAACGAGCGCTTGACGACGTGCGAGAACCCCCCAAGAGCATAGGTCTCGCCGATGAAGCGGTCGCCGGGGTTCGGCGGCGCAAATGCGTACACGCCGTCGACCCGCAGACCGCGGCGCAGGCGCGACCAGGCGTAGAGGAGTGCGCGCGCCGCGCCGAGGGAGTGGCCGGCGAGAAAGACCGCGCCGCTCAAGACGCCGGGACGGGCACCGGCAGGACGACGGCGCCGGCCGGTCCCTGTAGCGCGGTGGTCCCGGCGACGGGGACGGGCACAGGGAGCGTCGCGCCGGCGTGGAGCCCGTTGCAGAACGTTCCGGCGATCGCCGAGGCGACGATACTGCCGGCGACGACGGCCGGCTTCGCGAGCGCAGTACCGACGGCCGCCGCGGCGTTGGCCTGTGACTGGATGAGGCACGCAACGTCGCTCTCGATCGGCTGTATCGTTTGCAGGACCGCGGGGACGTCGGTCGTCGGATTGCCGGTCATGTCGCAGCCGGCGAGGAGGACGAGAGCGAGAAGAGGCGCGCGCTTCATAGTCAGGCTCCGAAGAGGTTGTGGGGCGTGTAGTAGATCGCCAGCACCGTCACGGGGATGGAGATGACGGTCTGAATCGCGGTGTCGTAAGCGGCGCCCGGATCGTGCCCGAGCAGCAGGCCGACGCCGCCGACGGCGAGGGTGCCGAGCGCCGCGGCGAAGGGCTGCACGAGTCCTCCGACGACGGCTTTGCCGGAGCCTTGCGGGGCGTAAACGGGGGGTGGTGAAGGGGGCTGTACGCTCATGTGCTTTCTCCAACGATGGTGGGGCCTCCCAAGGTCTTGATGGCGTTCTGCATGAGGGTCCAGTACGCTTGCACGTTGCCGGGGCCGTTCCATGCGGTGATGAATTTCGTGCGCTTCGCTGAATCGGCGATCAGATCTTCGATCGTGAAATCGATGCCCCTCGCCTGCACGAAGTTCTCGAACATTGCGTCCTGCTCGAGCGGCTCGTTGACGAGCGTGAAGACGTCGACGGAGCACTGGCAAACGGAATAGAGGTTTTCACCCAGAATTTGATACCTGCCCCAGGACGTCGCGGCGATCATGCGCGCCGTCGTCTGGTTGCAGAAGTGAATGGTGCCGATCGCACCGATAATCTTGCCGCGCTCCGGTGTCGGATCGGCCGCCAGCTCGTAGTAAAGGGTGGGCTCGAAGCGGGGAGAAATGTCACGCCCGTCGGATTCGACCTGGGCGATGACGGCGGCAAGGTTCAGAGTCATGCTTTCTTTCTGAGACGCGAGAAGGTGACGGTGTCACCGTTGATGAAGATGATGCCGGCTTCGGCGAACGCGGAGCGGATATGGGCGATACTGAGCTCGCTCGTCTTCGGATTGCCCTTCTCGAAGAAGAGAACGGTGTTTCGCGACAGCTCCGCCCGGGTGGCAAGATCGCGGAGCGACCATTTGAGGGCGGCCCGCGCCATGCGGCACTGCTCCGGGGTCATTTGTACTTTTGTCGCATTTTTCGCTTGTGATAATAGCGCAGTTTGGGGTATGGTGCAAGCAGTCGCGGAGGAGAGTACGATGTGGCCGTTCGATCCACCCACCGATCAGGAGATCGCCAGTGCCCGTCAGAAAGCCGCGCTCGAAGAAAGCCAAAAAAGCAGCCATGAAGGAAACGATGCACGAATACAAGAAGGGGACCCTGCGCTCGGGCTCGAAGGACGGCCCGAAGGTCAAGGGCCGTGGCCAGGCGATAGCTATCGGCCTCAATCAGAGTGGTCAGAGTACGAAAAAGAAGTCCGCCGGCAAGCGCAGCAAGCTGTCGAACGTGACCTTCTGAACGCGCCCTACAAGGTTCGCATTCAGTTATGGGACAACTCCTTTCTTGACGTCGCCTGTGTCATTCCCTGGTCGCAGTGGCTCGATAACATCCGTGCATACCGCGGCATGGCTTTCGACAAGGGCTTCATTCCCGTCGGCTCCATAAGGTTGATCGTCCACGTCGACGCGCTCGGCAATCCGCTTCAGCCGGGCCTGGGTGAGAACGTCGTGCCCTTCCGAAAGCCGCCGCAATGAACAAGCAACCCATGTCTTCGTCATCGTCCAGCGGCATCGGCGTACTGGGATTGCTCGGTGTCGCTTTCGTCGTACTGAAGCTTACCGGAATCATCGACTGGTCGTGGTGGTGGGTGACGCTGCCGTTCTGGGGCGGACTTGCGTTAGTAAGCGTGGCGCTTTTAATATTTTTTGCAGTGCTGATTGCGACCTCCAGGCGGCGGCGCCGAAAGAAGCGCGCATGACCCTGGCGGATGTGGTTGTGGGGGGAATTATCATCATGTTCTGTGTTTTTCTTTTTGTGGCCGTGAGATGACTGCTCTATTGCCCCTAACGCCTTCAGCTCTGATGAAGCCGAAGGTATACCGCTGGAAAAAACTGTTTACCGACGATCCTGATTTATGGGTTGCGGAATATGGAGAGGTCTGCGGCAGAGGTAAATCTCCTGCAGAGGCGTGCGCCGACTTCGACCGCAAATGGGTAGAAACACTTTGACCGCTCCGATTCCGAACACGACGCACCAGATGATCGCTTTCATCGAGCGCGTCGAAACCCTGAACGCGGAACTGAAAGCGATTCAGGCGGATCGGAAAGAAGTGTTCGCCGAGGCGTCCGCCGCCGGCTGGAACGTCAAGGCGCTGAAGCGTGTGATTCGGGAAAGGGCGATGGACCGCGAAGAGCTGGACGAATTTGAGGCGCTGGTGAAAATGTATTGGGGAGCACTAGGGCGATGACCGTCATAGATTTTCTGAACGATCACTTCTGGTCTCTCTGGTGGCTGATCGTCATCGTGGCGCTTTCTTTCACCGGACGCTGGACGATCGGTGATGACTGAGCCGGGGATGCCGAGCGACGCCCTCGACCCTGCCGTCAATTCGGTGCAGGACGACCAGACGGACGAGACGCCCGTGCCGTGGGATCCCGACGCGCAGTTCCCGGAAGAGGTCGATCAGGAAGATTGATCGATCACCTTAGCGTCGTCGCCGTTCTTCAACCGCGCCAGCAGGTCCGCCGTCTGATCCAGCCGCCGCGCCGTCAGCGCATTTCTATCTACCTTGACTCGGACGGCCAGCGCTCGCAGAGCGGTGTCCTTAACCATGCTGGCGACCTTGACGTCGACGTCGCCGTTCCGGTCCTTCATCTCGAAGTGCAGGATGTCGTGCACCACTTTGAGCGAAAGGCCGGTGATGACCGTCAACTGCTCGTGCGGTTCCAGTTCGTCGAAGGGACGATCGGGCACCGCAGGTAAGGTTGCGATCTCCTGGCGGATGATCTTCTCCGCTTTGAGGATGTGCTTGTCGTCCGTTTTCGGCGGCCGCGGCGCGCCGGGGATGTCCTTCAGCGGGATCATGCGGTTCGTCGGTAGACCGGCGGCGCGCTGCAATTCGAGATGCGCTACAAATTCCGCTCTTGGGCGGCCGAAGCCCAGGCGCTTGAAGACGTCAGGATCTTTGAGCTTCAATTGGCGCATGCGCGCGAACCAATTGTTCTTGCCCTCGAGCGCCGCTTCCGACACTACCTTCGGACCGCAATGTTTTTTGCAGTGCAAAGAATTTTCGACCGCAGCCCAGCCGCAGCGCTGTCCTATTCTTTTGCCGCGCTTATAAACAGTCGCGCATTGGCGCGCTTTGACCCAGCGCATCGTGCCTTTCGCGCGCTGAATCTTCTCGGGCGGGATGCGCTTCTCAGGATCTCCAATGTTGTGGTCTTTCTTCAATATTTCATTCCCATCGCGAATCCGTGCACCTGCAAGAGCGGCAACTCCTTCTTAAGCCGCTGTCCGATGTCGATCCGCCAGAACGGCCCGTTCGGCATCTTCAACTCCTTCAGTACCCCGTACGCCTTTGAGCGCGCTTGGCGCACCGTCTCACCTGTGCCGCAAGCGATGAGGATATAATCACCAGCCGTCAGCACGCAAGGCACGTCCACCACCTTCCCGTCGACCGTGTGTGGCGCTTCGCCGGCCATCACCTCGCATAAATGGACCCCGCTGTCGACGGCATCCAAGCCGTAAATCGGGAACCCTGCCAGGTCCTTGGTCGACAGCTTCGTGAAGGGAAAGTCGCCCTGCGCCATCACCACTCCTACGGCGATGCGATCGTAGACGCAGTTCCGAGCGTCGCGCCCTTCTGCGAGGTCAAGGAGCCATTCGACGGGACCTCCCTCGTGGAGCTCCTGCTGAATGTTGAAGGTCGGATAGCCGTTCCTCATGGTGAACTCGAGCGGCCACGCCACCCCCGAATCGTCGACGATGCAATTCACGTCCACATAGCCGACGTGTCCCGTCTTCTCTAGAAGCTCCTCGAGCGGCTTCAGCACTTTGTCCGCCAGCTTCGACTTCTGGACGTAGCGGGTCGTGGTGCCCATTTCGCCCGTCGCCGGGCCGAGCCCGCCGGCGAACAGCTTCTTCTCTTCCCAGTTCTCGCAGAATCCTTGATTAAAACCGCCGGGCCCCCACCATCCGCCGACGGCCATCTCGACGCCCGAGACGATCTCTTGAAGAATGAAGGGTCCTTTGATCCGGCACTCGCGGTCCCAGCGCCTGAGCATGGCGATCAGCGCCTCGGGCGTTCGGCCCAAATACGTGAGGTTCTTGTCCGTTTCGTCATAGCAGGGCTTCGAGACGTACCCCTTCCCCGTCTTCTCGACGTGCTTCACCGCCGCGGCGCAGTCGGTGAACTCCTTGTATTCAGGGATCGCGATTCCTGCCTTCTTGAAAACGGACATTCCGGTTTTGCGATCGATCTCCCACTTCGCCGATTCCTGCGTGGCGCCGACGATCGGCACTTCTTTTCGCCAGGGATCGGTCTCGCGCAGGTAGTGCGTGTTGTCCGCTAAAATAACAAGATCGGCCCAGCGCATCCACTCGCGCCAGTCGTCGACGATGTCGGCCATGCCCTGGCCGAAGTGCTGCTGGCGCTCGGAGCGCTTAGCGAACCATTTTACCTGGTGGCCGGCGTTCTGAGAGCGCAGGACGAGGTCGAGCAGTCCGCCGGTCTCGAAATTGTCGATCACCAGCACTTTCACGCTTCAGTGCCCCAGCGTCAGCGCTAGTGCGCGATAGGCATGATAGCCGGCGGTCGACAGAACGGCGGTCAGGCCGATGCCGATCATGATTTTGCGCAGGCGCGCGGCGCTCCGCACCTTGGCCTCGACGTCGTTGATCTGCTTCAAGAGGCCGGCGTAGGTCTTGTCGTCGATCCGCCCTTCGGTGCGCAAGCGCGACACCAATTGGCGCGTGACGCGCGGCACCGCCTTGTCGACGGCCGAATTGATTTCCGTCTCGAATTTGCGGTAGGTGTCCGCCGCTTTCTCGTGCTTCTCCTGTTTCTTTTCGAGGCGCTTCTCGCCTTCCTTGGCGCGCTCCGCAGATTTCGCTTTCAGCTCTTCGGCCGTCGGCTTTCCTTTCTGCGCTTCGGCGACGCGCTCCTTCGCAGCTTCGCGCACTTTCGCTGCTCGTGCGACCTGCTGCGCGAGATACTGCTCCTGCTTCTCCGCCGCGCGCGCGGACGCCACCGTCTCTTTGGCCGTGCCCTTCGCTTCGTCGACCGCCCGCTGCGCCGTCTCCTTGGCAGCGCGGATCGTCTTGAACTCGTCGTAGAGGCCGAGTTGGCGCAGCGGCGTCTCGTTCGTCTTGAGCCACGTCCTGAGTGCTGCTTCGGGCGGCACGACGTCCTTGCCGAAGAGATCCTGGGTGAAGTAGAGGCGTGCGCTGTCGCGCAAGCTCGGATTCTCCGCGGCCAGCCGGCTGAAGGTGGGACGCCCGGCCTTCGCTTCCGAGATGACGCGACCGACGACCTGCGCTTCGGTCAAGGCGCGATCGGTGCTCAGAGGATCCGCGTCGAGCACTTTGCGCAGCGAACCATTGCGCTCGACGATGTCCAGGGGGCGCGACAATTCCCGCCACTTCGCCAGCGCTTCCTGGTAGGGCTTCCACGCTTCAGTGGCGCTTTTGACGAGCGACGCCTTCAGTTGCTTGACGACGAACAGCGTTTCTTTGTCGACGGCCTGGTCGCCGAACATCTTCGATTGGATGACGCTATCGAGGTACTTCCGAAGAGAGTCGGCGGCGCGCACCGACAGTTTGCTTTCCCCCACCTCCCCTTCGATCGACTCCGTCGAGCTGGAGAGGAGGGAGCGCATGCCTTCGAGGACGCGCTTCAGCGACGGGTTGCGGACGTCCTTCAGATATTGGTCGATCTGTCCCTGCGCTGACTGAGTGTCGACGCGGAGCTCGTCGCCCGCCCCTTCGATCGCTTTGTCGAAGCCAGCTTCCTTCGCGCGCGCGGTCGCGTACTTGTCGTGCAGCTCCTCGGTCGTCTTGCGCAACTCGGTTCCGAACTCCTCGGGCGTCGTCCGCGGCTCCGCCAGCAAGCGCTTGTCGAGATCGTCGACCGCCTTCTCGGCGTCCGCCACGCGCGTCTGGGCGTCTGTCGCCTTCGCCTGCGCTTGCTCAGTGACGGACGCCGCCTCTTTCTGCTGCCCCTGGAGCCCGCGCACTTGCTCTTGCGTCTTCTGGACGACCCGTTCTTTCTCGAGCCCCGCCGTTTGGCCGGGCGGTGGTGCTTTCGTCGCCTGTTCGGCGCGCTGCGCGGCCACCGCTGGCTGCTGCACCTTGAGTTGCTGCGCCTGCCCCTTGGCGGCCACCGCCGCCTGTTCTTCGGCCGTCGCAGTCCCCGCGGCGCGCTGCGCTGCCTCGGTGCGCACGCCTTCGACTGCCTTGGCTGCGCCGCCGCCCGTTACGCGGTCGATCAGCCCTTTGGCAGCTTCGGAGCCCGGCACTGTCGCCCCTTTGGATGCGCCTGCCACGCGCGCGAGGCCACCCTTGCCGGGCGCTACGGCCATGAGCGCCGGCCCCATATCCTCCTTGAACTCCTGCTCCGTCTGCTCCGTCGTCTCTCCCGCCCTGCGCACGCCAGGGACGCGCGCGGCGCCCTTCGCCAGCGGCGTCATGACGCCGCCCTCGATCGCGCCGGAGATGGGCGCCATGATGATCTTGAAGGCGTCCAAGGGCAGTTTGCCGGTGGCGATCAGGCGGTCGAACTGCATCTTCTGGCGGTCCCAGAAACCAGCCCCGTGCTCTTTCGCAGGGTCCGGCTGGCGCGCGTTCCAATCCTTCTTGAGGTCTTCCCACCCACCGAAGGCGGCGGCTCCGATCGCGCGCGGAACGGCCATGGCGGCGCTCTTGAGCGTGCTCTCTTCGGGCGGCCGGTCCTCGGCAGCGTGGATGTCGGGGACGTCCTGCGATGGCTTATAGGCGTCTTCCAGCGACAGCTTTTTGGGCTGCGCCGCGGGTGTCGAATCATAGGCGTCATCAAGAGAGAGTGTCGCCATCAGTCCGGCTTCTGGTCGGTAAATTCCTTGCCGTTCCAATACCACGTCGCATTGTTGATCTGGTAAGGCACGCCTTCCTCGAGCTTCGACTTGTCCTCCGGCAGTGGCTGCGGCCCGGCTGCTTCGGCGCCCGACTTGAGCGCCTTGCGCAAAGCTTCCTCGCCGCCATGCTTCCCGTAGCGCTTCAGATAGTCATCGCGCGCCTTCTCATACGCCTTGTCGTCGCCGGCCGAGCGCAACTTCGCCACTTTGCGCGCGTCCGTGACCATCGTTCCGCCCTGGTCCGACACTCCCTGGCGAAGCTTCTCCTGCGCCGCTGTCGCCGCGGCGCCGGCGCCCTTCGCCTCCTGATCCATCGCTTGGAGTGCGGCGTCCACCTGCCCCGTCGACCACGCTTCGTCGATGGTGTCGCCCGCTTGCTTCCGCGCGGCGTCGCTGGGCCGCCCGTTGCGCACCAGGATCTGCGTATAAGCGTTCTTGAGCGCCTGGATTTGATTGTGGAGAGTGATGATCTGCGTTCCGCCCGACTTCCGCTGAAACGCCTCTTCGATCGCGTTGACAGTCGGATACTGTGTGCGGACCAGCTGGTCGGACGCCGTCTTGACCAGCGGGGCGAACTGCTTCAGTTCCTCGGTGCCGAGCGCCACGCTGCCGGCCTGAGCGCCGATCGTCCGCGCTTCTTGCTGCGCTCCGGTGATCGCCACCTTGGCCGCGGCGAGGTCGGACGCCGGACGCCCGGCGGCCGTCATCTTCTGCTGGACGAGATTCCACACCTTGTTTCGGTTCATTTGTCCGGTGGCGCCGTAGCCGCCAATGTGCGCGGCTTGCGACGGATCGGCGATGACGGCGTCCGCCATGAAGTCGGCGGTGTCGTCGGACATCATGGCGTCCGACGTCTTCTTGCCGATTGCCTCCGCCGTCTTGTCTTGAATGTCCTGCTCGCTCCAGGACGGATCGACTTTGATCCCCTGCTTCGTGGCGGCGGCGACGAGCTGCGTGCGGTTCCGGCCGCCAGCGATCTTCTCGCGGCTCGTGTTGGTGGCGGCGACGTCCTCGTGCTTCGCCTCGATCTTCTTCTCGAGCTCCGAAACTTTCTCCTCGAGCGCCTTAGTCTGCCGCTGATCGGCCCCCGCCTGCTTCAACTGCTCAATTTGCGTCCGCATGGCGTCGACCATGTTCTGGACCTGGACCTTCGTCTGGTCGTTCATGGCGGCGACGTCGAGCTTATTCTGGAGCGCCTGGACCTTCACCTCCATCTGCATGGCGGCCACGGTCGCTTTTGCGTCGGGCGCCAGCAGCGCCTGCCCCTTCGCCATCGCGCGCACTAGGAGATCGGGGCGGTCCTTGATCCCCGGATTGGCGGCGATGATCCGCTGCGCTAGCTGTTCCGTCGTCATCTGCCCCAGATTCTGCGCGATCTGCGGCGGGATTTGCGGTTGTGGACGCGGCTGTTGCGGAAGCGCAGCTTGTGGGGCTTGCACCGGAGGGCGCGGCATAGCCGCAGCAGTTTGCGGCGGCGCTCCCGGAGGAGCGCCGGGCTGCGCGCCCGCCGGCATTCCCGGCGGCATGGCGGAGCCGCCCGCGGAAGTCTGCACCATCGGCGGCGGTGCAGGCGCTCCCGGCGGCGGTCCCGCGCCGGGCATCGCCGGTGGCTGCGCAGGCATCGACGGCTGCCCCGGTCCTTGCGGCATTGGGGGCGGTGGAGGAGCGAGGCCGAAAGCATTGCCGAGCGCCGAGAGAGCGGCACGCTCGTCCATCATCTCCTTCGTCTGGAGACGCGCCTGCTTCGCCTGTTCCTGGCGCTGCGCGAGGTCCGCTTGCAGCGACTGCCCCTGCTGGAAGCCACCAGGGGCCGCGGAAGCGAAGCTGGCGAGGCCGGATAAGTCCATTTACGAATCCACCGATAGTGGATTGACGGCGCTCGGATCGACCGGCGAGAACTGATTTGAGGGACTGCCGGGTGCCGCAGGCATCGCTGGCTGAAAGAGACCGCCAAAATTCGAGCCACTATTCGAGCCAAAGGCATTGCCAAGCGCCGACAGCCCCTGGCCGAATTGCTGGCCAAGGATCTGATTCTGCCCGAACTGCTGCGCCTGTCCTTGCTGCGCGAGGCCCGTCGCGCTCTGGCCGAGACCGAGATAGGACTGTAATAGGTTCGCTAGCGATTCGTCAGCGCCGAAAGCCGCGTTCGTGCCGCCGACGAGCGATCCCAGCGCGCCGATATCCGTCTGCTGCTGACCCAAATAGGTCGAGTAGGGAAGCTGCGACGACTGGGCGAGCGTGCCGATGGCGGCGTTGCCTAGCGCCCCCGCTTGACCGAAGCCGGTGCCGGCGCTCGCCAGCGACGATTCCTGACGGCCCAACTGCTGGTTCTGCCAGCCGATGTTGAAGTTCTGCAAGGACTGATCGATGGTCCCCGCGGCGTAGGGGCCGGTGACGCCGGACATGGCGTTCGCCGCGTTCGCCTGCTGCGTCGTCTGATTCTGTAGCTGCCCGTAGAGCGCCTGCTGCGGGTCAAATCCCGTATTGAGGACGTTCTGCGCGCCGCCAAAGAGGTTCTGGGCACCTCCCATCTCGATACCGGCGGCCTGCGGCCCGAGCGCCGCGCCTAGCTGCGCCCCCTGGAGTGCCTGACCGGCGAAAGGATTGTTCTGGATATTCCCGGCGTACGCTTGGTAGCCCGGCAGCACTTGCCCCGGCAAGTTGCCCGCGGGACCCGCCATGGAATTGAAGATGTTCTGGTAGAGAGCGTCCGCCTGCGGCTGCGCTTGCGGGATGTAGGCTGCAGGATTTCCCCCTTGCGTCCCCGTAGCGCCACCGCCGCTCGTCGCATTGGAGATCGTAGAGCCCAGCGATGCCGCCGCCGCCGCGGCTCCAAGTCCTGCAACGATACCCATACCTCACTCCTGCGCTATGGCGATCCGATCATAGCACGTTTCGAACGCCTTGAACCCCCTGCGCTCCAGCACCCGCCCGATCGTGCCGCGGGCGGCCTCCACGTCCAATTTTATGTGGTAGAGGATCCGCACCGGCTTAGGCACTGCGTCCGCCGTCAGGCGCTGCTCGCACTCCCGCATGAGCCGGACGCCCGCGCCCCGCCACTCCGGCCGCATATAAACCGCGTCGTTGGAAGCGTGTATCGTCTCGGCGTAGTGGAGATGAGGGAGCCAGAGCCAGCTCGCGTAGCCCACCAGCGCTTCGCCGGCGCGCGCCGCCGCCAACTTCAACATCCCCAGCGTTTCGAGCTTGTGGTACTGCTCCCAGTCCACGGCGAGCGGCATGACCTCTTTGTGGAGGCCGACCTCCGCGTGATGGGCAACGATCAGGTCTTCGAGGCCATCGTCGCGCAGCAGCGCCAGCGGCTCCCACAGGGAAATAGCGACGCGGTCACTCATCGTCCTTGGGCGCGTCCTGCTTGCGCATCTCGAAGATCAGATGGAGACGGTACTGCGATCCCCAGTTCGTCGCGCAATGCCGGACCCTGTTGTTGAACCAGCAGAGGACGCCAGCCTCCAGGTGAAGGCTCTCGTACTGCGCATGAAGGAAGCATCCTATATTGGTGACGAGCGGCAAATGAAAGCGGGCATGCTGGTCGTGATAGGGACCGTCGTCGTCATGCCAGAAAATTGTGCTGCCGGCGTCCAGGCGCGAGACCATCGCACGTCCCATGGCGCCGGAGAGGTAAGTGCGGCGCAGCAGCCCTTGCGTCAGCATGCGTTCCTGCTCCTCGAGCACCGCCTTTTTCGCTTGCGTCAGCAGGCGCCGCATGGAGTCCCACGGCTTCTCGAAAGGTTTTTGCCCCTTCCCCGTCAACTCGTGCCGCTCTTTGACGGGGAGATCATCGAGCCAGTTCTCCTTCGTAATCTTGTCATGCCCGCGCAGCAGTAGGGAGGCACCGCGGCCGAAGAGATCGCTATTGATCTCACCGCGCGCCTCGACTGGCGGCCACGTTGCCGGTTGCAGCGCGAAGAGGCGGGGAAGGACGGGGAAGACGTCGAGCGTGCCGATGATACGGAAGTGGTTCACGGCCTATAGAACTGCTCGCGCTGCTCGATCCGTGCCGCCGTGATTGCGACTGACACCCACGCTGGCAGCACGAAGTCATGGCGCCAGGGAAGGGAGAACTGGGCGGCGCAAATGGGGCAAAGCGAGCGCAGCGAGGGAAGGCCGCAGCAGAGGCAGCGCTTCAAAGTTCGACCTTGGAGAGCCGCTCGGCGCGCGATCGCCGCTTGCCGGTGCCGGCCACTTTCGTCAGGTGCGTGATCTGGCGCTTGGCCTCGGCGCGCGCGGCGCGGTGACGCCCCTTGTCGGCCATGATCTCTTCGGCGCGCTTCAGGGCGTGCATGTCGTCATGCGCCTGCCAGCCTCTACTGGGCATGCCCACTTCGGCAGACGGCGAAGGTACTTTCTTCTTCGCCACGAGAGATTAGGCCGAGCGCGGACCGAGCGTCTTCGGCGTCGAGGCGGTCGCTTCGCGCGTCGCTTCGGCATCGACCGATGCGTAGGAGGACGCCTTTTTCGGATCCCCCTTCGCCATCTGCTCCGGGTTTTTCCGCGTAAGTCCTTCGTGCACGTAGCCTTTTCCCATGACGGTCTCCTGCCTGAATGCGACAATAGCATAGCATCAGAGTTGCGGATTGACAATCACGCCGTATCTCACGGTAAAAACAGCGCCGCCGACGAGCGAGTTTTGCTGCTGGTTCAGCCCGCTCCAGGGGGCGGGGATGACCGCGCCGAACACCTGCTGAAACGTGACATTCGGCCCGAAAACGGCGGTTGTCGTGGTGAGCGAGGCGTCCAGTTGAGCGTCGACCGCCTGAACGGCCGCGAGCGCATCGTTGATGCCGACCATACTCACATCACCATAGGCGGACGCGGACTTGTAGAGCAGGACGGCGGCCTGCAATTGCTGATTGAGCGTCATGCCGGCCCATGCCGGGACGGGCAACGCCATGACTAGTATGAGCAGTATTTTGAGAAAGCGCATGGGATCGGTCCTCCTCTAAATCAGCATCCTACGCCCAATAAATTCATCGGCTGGCACGCAGTACCGCCCCCCGCCGGCTGCAACAGCAGCGAAACGCCGAGCGTCACCTCCGCTCCGCTCAGGGTCCATTGCTTCGTGCCGGTCGCCGCGGCACTAGCGAGCGCCAATGAGGCTGCGCCGGTCAACGGCACGGTAGTCGACTCGTTGACGATCACCACCGTGCTCATGGTCGTCGGCTTCGTTACCGTCGTCGCTACGCCCGTCGCATCGCCGATCATGAATCCGACCAGCGTGTCGCTGGTGTTGCCGGCTGCCGGCGTAATCGAAGGCGATGTCGGATTAGCGGACGACGCGTTCTGCGAAATAGTCGCCGTACCGTCGAGCGGCAACGTTGTATTAGCGCCGGACCATTCGCTGAAAGTCCACGTCGCTCCTGCGCCGGTAGTCGTCCAGGTGAAGGCTCCCGAGAAGGCTCCCGAGGCCGCCTGCAGTTTCCAGAATACGGCGGCGGAAGCATTGGACGCTCCGACTGTCGTAGTCGCCAGTGCCGTGCTCCAGCCGGCGGGCGGAGTAATCGCTGTGGGCGCGCTCGCCGCGCCGACCGGCACGATCGTCACGAGCATGATATCGCCGACCGTCACTGAGCCCGTACTCGTAACCGTGACGGTCGTAACCGACAGGCCCGAACCGCTGTTGACCGTGCCGGCGACAAAGGCCGGATTAGCGGCGAGCGCCGGCGCCGCCCACAGCAGCAGGAAGAACAGGATCCTACTGATGATCGACATAGCTGATATAGCCGGTCGAGGAGGTCGAGCCGCTCTGCAAGAGACAAAGATGGTCCGCCATCGTCTTCGTCCGCACGAAAGGGATGCCGGACGCCTGGTTGAAGCCGCCATTCGCCGCGAGCGGCAGGCCGCCCGACGCCAGCGTGCCGCCAATGATCGGCGTCTCGCCGCTGGCGCAGAGCGTGCCCGTGCCTTCTACCAGCGACACCGTCTGCGCCGATGTTTCTACGATGAGAATGCCGCAGATATGCAGAAAATTGACGGACGTCACGAGATCGGTGGACGTCGCCACGCTGATATTCTTGAAGGACGTGCAGATCGTCACCGGATTGGGCGACAGCGTCACCACGGCCGCCGAATCCGTGGATGTTGCGCTGACGCCGGAACCCTTGACGTTGACGACGGACGTGCTGGTCGCGTCCTGTAGGCGGAGCGTGCCCGTCACCCACGCATCGCCCGTGCTGCTGACTGCGGGCGTACCGATAATTCCAACGTTCGACTGGCCGGTCGACGACACCGTAAGATTGCCGGTCGACGGATTGACCTGAACGCGGCGCCATACCGAATTGGTGGGGTCCCAGCCCAGCAGATAGGCTAGAATATTGCTGCTAGTCGGGTTCGCTAAATTGTCGTTCGCCGCCTGCGTGCCCGTCACCAGCACCGTGCCGGTGATCCACTGCTGGCCGGTGCCGCTCACGCTGGGCGTGCCGACAATGCCGACGTTCGACTGGCCCGTCGTGCTGACGGTGGGCGTACCGCCGATCAGCACCGTCTCCTGGCCTGTCGACGAAACGGTGACGGTGCCGATGATCCCGTGATTGCTTACGCCCGTTGTGCTGACGGTGGGCGTATTGACGACGTTAACCCCGGCGATGCCGGTGGTCGAAACGGTGCCCGTCACCCACGTATCGCCGGTCGAGCTGACGGTGGGCGTATTCACCACGACGACGCCGGGGATCCCCGTCGAGGAAATAGTGGGAGTGCCTAGGATATAGACGAATTGCTGCCCTGTCGTGCTGACGCTGGGCGTGCCGAGAAGAGCGACGGTGCCGGTGATCCACGATTGCCCCGTCGTCGAGACGGATGCAGTTCCGATAACGCCGACGTTCGACTGGCCCGTCGACGAAACGACCCACGGCACGGTCCCTTGCGTCGTCGTGACGGTGCTCGCGCTGCCGCCGCAATTCGCGCAATTGACGCTGGCGGTCCCCGTGCTCGATACGGAAGGAATGCCGCCGATCAGCACTGTCTCCTGCCCGGTCGTGCTGACGGTCGGCGTCCCCAGGATATAGACGAATTGCTGGCCGGTGGACGACACCGACTGGACGCCGGAAGGCGTCGTCGTCACCGTGCCGAGGATCACCCAGGGAATTGTCCCTTGCGTCGTCGTGACACTGCTGGCGCCGCTTGCCGAGCAGCCGACGACGCAGTTGACGTTCGCCACCCCCGTCGACGAGACGGAGGGCGTCCCTAGAATCGTGACGGGGAGGCCGTTCAGACTATCGACTTGCGTCCCGCCGCCGTTGGCGGAGCCGAAAACCGGCTGGACGTATTGCGCGCCGCCGAGGCTCTGATAGACGGGACCGGCACCCGGCGCGACCGTCGGGAGGGAATCGGCGGCGGTCGCCGCCGTGACGGCGGTCGCCGTGATATTGCCGGAAATGCACTTGTTGCCGTTGACGTCGACGGTGTCGTTGCGAACGTCGCCGGGTGTGTAAGCAAGGGGGAGCGTGCCGCACGCCGCTACGACCAGCGAATCAGCCTGGGCCGCACCCGAGAGACAGAAGAGCGCGGCTAGGGCGAGGAGGCCGCGCCGCGCCATGCTATCCCGCGATCGACGCCGCGGCTTGCTTCAGCGCCTCGTGGCGAGCGTCCAAGGACGACTTCTGCGTCGCCAGCGCCGCCTCGAGCGCTGCCACGTCGCTCTCGCGCTTGGCGAGCGCCGCTTCTTTGGCAGGCAGCGCGTCCTCGCGCGTCTTCAATTCCGCATCCTTGGCGGCGTGCTGCTTGTCGACCGCCTGGCGCACCTCTTCGAAGCGCCCCTTCTCGGCGTCGAGCTCGCCATTGACCTGGACGATTTGCTGCTCGCGAATCGTCAGATCCTGCGCTTTCGCCGCGGCGGCCAGGATCTGCTGCTCCAATTCTGCGCGCTTCGCCTCGACCGCGCGCATCTGGAAGTCGGCGTTGGAACGATCCTTGAGCGCCTGCGCCGAATCGGCCTGTGCCTTCGTGCTGGCCGCGGCGAAGCCCTTGATGCGCTCCGCGTACTCCTGATTGTCGATGATCGCCGCGATGCCGGCAATCAACTCGGCGGAAGTGGTCGTCATTACCAGACCTCGCAAGCGAAAGTAGAGCTAATCGTGCCGACGATCCAGATGGTGCTGCCCGCCGTGAAGGTGGAGGGCGTCTGATAAGGCGTCGTGGACACCACTAGCGACCAGGAGCCGGCGCCGCCGACCGACGGCGTCGAGGTCAGATCGGACCAGGACATCTGCGTCGACGTCAAATTCTGGAGCTGAAAGCCATGTCGCGGCGGCGTCGACGTGATGAGCACCTGCGGCACGCCTGTCGCCACGATGCTGCCCGAGCAGTTCGTGACGCCGTTCCACGGCGGTTCGGGAGACGACCACGACGCGGCGAGGCCGGCACCCAGGAGACCGGCGACGAGAAGACAGCCGAGCCAGAAGTTACGCATTGCGCAAAATGCACCCTTCCCGCATCGCCCGATCGAGCCACTGCTGGCGCGACCATTGCCGCTGCCGTTGCAAACCGGCGCGCACCGGCCGCGAGCCCACCAAAACCATCGTCAGCGCTAGGACGAAATAGCTCGTCAAGGTGTCGAAAAGCACCATGTCGGTCAAGAAATAGATCATGAGCAGCGCGCAGAGCGCCGCCCGCTCCACCCCCGCATGTGTCTCCCACACCCGGTACGCCATGAACCCGAGCAAGGATAGCCACAGCGTCAAGCCTAGAACGCCAGCCTGCACCAGCCAGTCGAGGACGAGGTTGTGCGCGCGGTCGACCTTCATCATCCAGCCGCCCGACGTCAACATCCCCTCCTGCCCCCACCCCAACCAGGGGCGCTGCGGGATTGCCGTCAGCGCGTGCTTCCAGATGACAATCCTTGGATCGTCCCAACTGAAATCGAGAAAAAAACGATATCGCGGCAACCAAGGGAGGCTGTCATGCAGCAGCGGAACGGCAATGAGCAATATCGCTGCTCCACCGACGCCTGCCAGCACTCCCCGCCGCGCGTCGCGATCTGCCGCCAGAACCGCGACTGCCACACCTGCCCCTACCAGCGCCAGCGCCGCGGCCCGGCCTTGCGTCAGATAGAGGACCGCCAGATTGAGGACGCCGACGACGATGCACGCCAAGCGGCTGCGCCAGCCAGCATGCGCAGCCCGCCAGAAGGACAAGCAGATCATGAAGGCGGCGTATTGCGCCAGGTAGGTGGGGTTTCCCAGCGTCGAGAACACCTGCATCTCCGGGCGGCCGGCGGTCGTGAACATGTAGAACTGCCAGAAGCTGACCAGCGCCAGCAGCACGCTGACGCCCAAGCAGGCAGCGACGAAGCGGCGGCGCCACGCTTCCGTGTCCAGGAGCGCAGTCGCCGTCAGCGCGAAAAGGAAGAGATAGGCGATGCCGAAAAACCCTTCCATGCGCTCGGTACGGCCAAAGAAAGAAAGAACGGGGATCGGCGCCAGGACGTCGGCCAGCAGAAGTGCTGCGACGACGGCCGCAAAAAGACCGAGGATGGGATTAAAGCGCAGGCGCCACCGCGACGTGACGAAGCAAAGGGTGAGCCAGCAAACGAAAGCGAGGCCGGTCGTGCCGCGGAACCAGAGCGCCTTCGACTCGACGAACGGCCACATGAACCCCGTCGCCACGATCAGGGGAGACAAAGTGGTGGCGAAGAGGCAAAGAAGGGCCGCAGCTCGCAGCCCCGAAATCAGTAGAGCGGCAGCCAGCGGAAATTTCCCGCGTTGTCGATCACGCGCATGCATTCCGTCGCCCCCGTCGCGAAGCAGCCGGCCGTCGACACCGTCGTCGTGGTCGTCGTGATGGAATTGAGGAGCTGCAGCATGCTGATCGTCGTCGTCTGCCCGCTCGAGCCGAAAACGGACGTGGTCGAGGTCAACTGCGCGCCGACGATGGCAAGGGGCGTGCCGGTGCCGGCCCAAGCGGCGTTCGCATTGACCCCATTGATGATGTTGTTGAAGTCGGAAATCGAGCCTTTGGAGGCATCCGCGACCGGATTCGTGCCGGCAGGGCCGGTAACGGTCGAGAGCGCGGCTGCGTAGATGGGCGGCACGGCGAGCGCCACCGCCAGGACCCCGATACCCATGACCGCGCCAGCGGCGAAATTCTTCAGCACCCATTTCAAGGTACGCATGGGATGTCCCCCTGGTCACGGTTGGGGGAGCCTACACCACCCCTGTTGACAACGCAAGCCAAGGAGCGTCTAGTGGCGGCTCACCCCGTCCGGGGTGCTTGTCGGCGTTGATTATCCCTGAATCACTAGGCCGCTCCTCGCGAGCGGCCTTTTTTCACGTTTGCATCTTCCAAAGACGGACATAATCAACAGCGAGAACTGCGGGAGTGACGGGCGTCTGCCCAGGGTTCCACCCCATGATGATCGCTGCGGGACTAGCTGTCCACGGGATGCCCTTCACAGTATTGCCAGTCTTCTTGCCGTTGAAGTAGATGTCGAGTTGAGGAACTCCATTTACGAAATAGCGATGGAAGCCGAGAACGTTCCACGTAACGGTAACATCGATCGGCGAAGTTTGACTCGTCACTCCCTCTTTTTCGCTCTGTGTCGGATTGATTGATGTCTGGAAATAATTAGTGAAGCCGTTAAGAGTTTGGGGCGAGTTCCATTGCTGATCGGTCCACGTTTCCATATGATCGATTTCACTGCCGTCTTCGCGGCGCGTGCTCTCGTTGCCCTCGGAGAGCCAGAGAGCGGGCCATGTATTAGCAAGCTGCCCGCGCCCAGTCATGACACGGTATTCATGGAAGAGTTCAAGCGCCGTGGCGTTCGTCAGATCCTGCTCGTTGTGCGAGACCATCATCGCTGGGCCGCCATTGTCCGCGTTCGGATTCGGCGCGAGCGCGAGATGATCGGTCGCCATGCTGACATTGGCTTGTGCGCCCGGCGGCTGGTTGCCCCACGACGCTTGCCACAGATCCCACCCCTGCGCGGTCGGGCCGTAGGAGCTATCGGGCTGTGTCGCGGTGAAAAACTGCTCGGCGGACGTGTAATTTGCGGGCGGTGTTTTCGCACTGCCGAAACTATCGTTGATGATGAGTTCCCAGTTGCCGGGAACTCCGGTAGGCTGCGGCGTTACCGGCGTGCGCGGATCACTGGGAGCAGAGGTCCACGCACCGGGCTTGCCCTTCCACCAACCAGCCGCAGCTTGCTGGTACATCACGCCGTTCCAGAGCACGAGTTCGATCACGGAGCCGGAGACGGGGTCAACAGTTCCGTTTAGCGAGATTTGCTGCGGCGGATTTTCCTGCACGCCCGGTCGCGAACCAGCGACGAGTGTC
>Ga0070761_10000408_pt1 | contig 28423 bp, 24 predicted proteins | sample HubBroMetageREF1_FD_66724 | JGI IMG/M metagenome (GOLD analysis project Ga0070761, IMG submission 66724) | Reference soil microbial communities from the Hubbard Brook experimental Forest, New Hampshire, USA - Hubbard Brook CCASE Soil... | ecosystem: Environmental > Terrestrial > Soil >... | reverse complement strand
CTTGCCGATGTCGATGAGCACCGGCCGGTAGGGCAGGCCGGCCTCTTCCAGGAACAGCTTGATCTTCAGTCCGTTGGGTGTGGGCCAGAAATGCAGATCGATCATGACAGCTCTCCTCATCCATGGGCCGGCGCCGGCGGCAGCGGTTGCGCGTCGATCGCCCCGCGACCCTCGTGCCCGTGATCCGCGCCGATGAACATGTAGACGGCCGGTACGACGAACAGCGTGAACAGGGTGCCGATCGACAGCCCGGTGAGCAACACCGTGCCCATGTTCTGCCGTCCGGCGGCGCCGGCACCCGATGCGATCACCAGCGGCACGACGCCGAACACCATGGCCGCGGTGGTCATGAGGATCGGCCGCAAGCGGACCGCCGCGGCTTCCTCGATCGCATGGAGCTTGGAGTGGCCGCTGCGCTGCAGCTCGTTGGCGAACTGCACGATGAGGATGCCGTGCTTGCTGATGAGACCCAGCAGCGTCACCAGTCCCACCTGCGTGTAGATGTTGAGCGACAGCCCGCGGACCCCGAGGTTGATGAAGATCATCGCGCCAAAGAGCGCCATCGGCACCGACACCAGGATGACCGCCGGATCGCGGAAGCTCTCGAACTGCGCCGCGAGCGCGAGGTACACGATGATGAGCGCGAAGAACAGTGTCACGGTGAAGCTGCCCGAGCCCAGCATGAACTGCCGTGACTCGCCCGAGTAATCGGCGCTGTACCCGCTCGGCGCGACCTGTTTGAGCGTGTCGCGCATGAACTTGAGCGCATCCGCCTCGCCGACGCCGGCCACTCCACCGATGGTTGCGGAATTGAGCTGCTGGAAGTGGCTGATCACTTCCGGCACGACCGAGGTCTTGAGGGTCGCCACGGTGCGCGCCGGGATGAGCCCGCCGCTGGCATCGTGCACGTAGTAGTTGAGCACCTGGTCGGGGTTGAGGCGATCGACCTGCAGCACCTGCGGAATCACCTTGTAGGAGCGACCCGCGATGGCGAAGTAATTGACATAGCCACCGCCGAGCGCGGCGGTCAGCGCGTTGCCGACGCCCTGCTGCGTCAGGCCCAGGTCGCTCACCATGTCGCGGTCGACGGTGAGCGTCGACTGCGGCTGGTCGAGCTTCAGGTCCACGTCGACGAAGTAGAACATGCCGCTTGCCCTGGCCTTGTCGATGACCTGTTTGGCGACCTCGTTGAGATTCTCGATCGGCTCGGTCGTGGTGATCACGAACTGGATCGGAAAGCCCTGCGATCCGGGTAGCGCCGGGAACTGGAAGGCCGCGACGCGCGCACCCGGCACCTTGTTCCACTTCTGCTGCAGTTCCTGCTGGATCTGCATGGCGCCGCGCGTGCGCTCCTCCCACGGTGTGAGCAGCACGCCGCCGAAGCCCTGGTTCACCGAAGGCGCGCCGGTGAGCTGGAACATCTGCTGGTACTCGGGAAACGTGCGCGAGATGTCGAACTCCATGTCGGCATAGGCCTGCATCTGTTGCAGCGTCGCGTTCGGCGGCCCGATGGTCTGCTCGAGCACGATGCCCTGGTCCTCGGACGGGGCCAGCTCGGATTTCGCAGTCATGAACAGCAGCACCAGCCCGGGCAGCAGCAGCACGCCGAACAGCACCAATACCTGCCAGGTGCCGAGCAGATTGCCGAGCAGCCGCCGGTAGCCGTCGCGCAGGCGCCCGAAGGTCCGGTCGAGGAAGTGCGTGAAGCGTCCCTCCTCCTGCTCGGCGGTGAACACCCGTGAGCACATCATCGGCGAGAGGGTGAGCGCGACCACACCCGAGATCGTGACGGCGCCGGCGAGCGTGAAGGCGAACTGCGTGAACAGCGCGCCGGTGAGGCCGCCCTGGAAGCCGATCGGGATGTAGGCCGCCACCAGCACAATGGTCATGGCGATGATCGGACCGCCGAGCTCGCGCGCCGCCAGCAGCGCCGCGTTCATCGGTGTGACGCCTTCCTTGAGGTGCCGGTCGACGTTCTCGACGACGATGATGGCGTCGTCGACCACCAGCCCGATGGCCAGCACCAGCGCGAGCAGCGTCAGCAGATTGATCGAGTAGCCGAATGCCGCCATGACGAAAAACGTGCCGATCAGCGACAGCGGCATGGCGACCACGGGGATCACCACGGCGCGCGGCGCGCCGAGGAACAGGAAGATCACCACCGTGACGATGATCAGCGCCTCGATCAGCGTCTTGATCACCTCGCGGATGGAGCTGACGATGAACTTGGTGGCGTCGTAGGCGACCTTCTGGGTAACGCCTCGCGGCAGCTGCGAAGCGATGTCCGGCAGCGCCGCGCGCACCCGCTCGGTCACCTCGAGCAGGTTGGCCTTGGGAGCGACCTTGATGCCGATGAACACCGAGCGCTGGCCGCTGAAGGCGACGTTGAAATCGTAGTTCTCGGCGCCGAGCACAACGTTGGCGACGTCCTCGAGCCGCACCAGCGCGTCGCCCTGCTTCTTCACCACCAGTCGGCGGAACTCGTCGAGCGAATGCACGTCGGTGTTCGCCGCGAGGTTCACCGAAACCATCTGGCCCTTGGATTGGCCGACCGCGGTCAGGTAGTTGTTGGCGGCGAGCGCGTTGTAGACGTCATCGGCCGCGACGCCGTGCGCGGCCATGCGCGCCGGGTCGAGCCAGGCGCGCAGCGCGAACTGCCGCGCGCCGAGCACCTCGGCCTGCTGCACCCCGTCGATGGATTCGAGCTTTGGCTGCACCACGCGGATCAGGTAGTCGGTCACGCTGTTGGCGGGGATGGTGTCGCTGAAGTAGCCCATGTACATGGAGTCGATCTGCTGACCGACCGCCACCGAGATCACCGGCTGCTGCGCCTGCGGCGGCAGCTGGTTGCGCACCGAGCTGACCTGGGTGTTGATCTCGGTCATGGCCCGGCTCGAGTCGTAGTTCAGGCGCAGCGTCGCGGTGATCACCGATACACCGGTGATGCTCGAGGAGGACAGGTAGTCGATGCCCTGCGCCTGGGCGATCGCCTGCTCGAGCGGCTGAGTGATGAACCCGGCGATGGTGGCGGCGTCGGCGCCGTAGTAGGCGGTGCTGATGGTCACCACCGCGTTCTCGGTCTGCGGGAACTGGCTGACCGGCAGCCCGAAGATCGCGCGGGCGCCGAGCACCAGGATCAGGAGGCTGACGACGACCGAGAGGACCGGCCGCTCGATAAAGAGATCGGTGAACTTCATGCGGCCCCCCTCAGTGCTCCTGCGGCGTGGGGTTGGGGGCATCGGCAGGCTGGGCCGCGGTGCTGATGTCGAGCGGCGACCCGTTCTTGAGCTTCAGCTGCCCGCTGGTCACGACGTTATCCCCCTCCTTGAGGCCTGACAGAATCGCCACCTGGTCGCCGCGCGTCGCTCCCGTGGTCACGAAGGTCTGCTGCGCAGTCTGCTTGCCGCCCGCATCCTTGACGGTGAGGAACACGGTCGAGCCGTAGGGGTTGTAGGTGATCGCCGTCTGCGGCAGCGTCAGGTAGTGCTGCACCACACCGGCCAGCACCGCGACCCTGGCGAACATGCCCGGCAGCAGCAGATGCTGCGGGTTGTCGACGGTCGCCTCGGCCATGAAGTTGCGGCTGGTCGGGTCGATGGCGGGGTCGATGGCGGTGATCTTGCCGCTGAAGGGCTCTTTGGGGAAGGCATCGCTCGTCACCCGCACCGTGAGCCCCGTGTGTACCAGAGCGAGCTGCTCCTGCGGCAGGTTGAAGTCGACGTACACCGGGTCGAGCGAGGACAGGCTCACCACCTTGTCGCCGGTATTGAGGTACTGGCCCGGCATCACGGTGGTGATGCCGAGGCGGCCGGCGAACGGCGCGCGCAGCGACTTCTTCGCCACGGTCGCGGCCTGCGAGGCGGCGGCCGCGCGCTTGTTCTTGAGGTCGGCGGCATCCGCATCGAGCTGCGCCTGGCTGATGGCTTGCGCCGCGTACTGCTCCTTGTCGCGCTCGTACACCGTGGCGGCCAGGTCAGCGGCGGCCTCGAGCGAATGCTGCGTCGCGACGTCCGCGTCGGCGTTCAGCTGCACCAGCAGCTGGCCGGCCTTGGCGTCGTCGCCGGAGCGAAAGTCGATGCTGCGCACCAGGCCGGTGACTTCGGTGGTGATGTTGACGCCGTGCACGGCACGCACGCTCGCGACCGCGGTGACTTCCGGCTGCCAATCCGAGTAGCGGGTGACCGTGACCGTGACCGTCTGGGGCGGCGAGGCATTTTTCTTCGCCTGCGCGATCATGCCCATGATCGTGATGGTCTTGATGCCCGCGATGATCGCGAACAGCACGAGCACCGCCACGACCGCAATGATCACGCGGCGCCGCATCGGCGGCTTCCTCCCGGGCTCTGAGGTCTCGATCGCACTGTTCACGGACGACTCTCCTTCTGATTCTGGTTCTCCCGGTTCCACCATCCCCCTCCCAGGGCCTGGAACAGCGCCGCGGTATCGGCGTAGCGCGCGGCCTCGGCCTGCACGCGCGCCTCGCGGGCCTGCAGGTAAACACGCTCGGCGTTGAGCAGCGTGAGATAGCTCACGCCGCCCACCTTGTACTGCAGCCTCGTCATGCTGAGGGTGTCCTGCGCGTCGCTCTCGGTGGTGGTGTCGGCCTGCAGCGTGCGCGCATCGGTCTCGAGCGCGCGCAGCGTGTCGGCCACGTCCTGCAGCGCCGCCAGCACCGCCTCGCGGTACTGGGCGGTGGCAGCGTCGAGATTGGCGCGCGCGGCGCGCTTCAAGTTGAGCAGCTCGCCGCCCTGAAACAGCGGCTGCAGCAACGAGCCGCCGATGTTCCAGGCGGAGGAGCCGGGCCCGAACAGGTCGCTCGCGTAGAGCGTCTCCGAGCCGATCGAGCCGGTCAGATTCAGCTGCGGGTACATGTTGGCGGTCGCGACTCCGAGCTGCGCGGTCGACTCGTGCAGCAGCGCTTCCGCGGCCTGCACGTCCGGCCGCTGGCGCACCAGCTTCGCGGGCAAGGTGAGCGGCAGATCGGCCGGCAGCGCCAGATCATCGAGCGTGAAATCCGGCAGCGTGGCGTCGTCGGGCGTGCGGCCGGCGAGCACCGCGAGGCGATGCTGCGCCTGGTAGAGCTGCTTCTCGAGCCCGGGCAGCTGCGCCTCGTTCTGGGCGACCTGGGTCCGCTGCGCGAGCAGGTCGGAGCGCGAGGCGCCGCCGACGTCGAACTGCCGCTGCACCACCTTCAGCTGGTCGTGCTCGCTCGCGACGATGTCGGTGAGCGCGCTGATCTGTGCATGGAGCGAGGCGATGGTGACGGCCGTCGTCACCAGGTTGTCGGCCAGCGTGAGGCGCGCCGCCTCGAGCTCCCAGCGCTGGTAGTCGGTCTGCGCGCGCAGCGCCTCCAGCTGGCGGCGCGAGGCGCCGAACAGGTCGAGGCGGTAGGTCACGTTGACCGAGGCATCGAAGACGTTGAACAGGAAGCCAGGGATCTGCGGCTCGCCGAGCGCCGCGCCCGGCTCGCGCTCACGCGTCGCGCTCGCCTGCCCATTCACCGCGGGCAGCAGCAGCGCGCCGCGCTGCGCCTTGTAGTTCAGGGCGGCGTTGAGCAGCACCGCGCTCGCGGCCTGCACCGTCGGGCTGTCGGCGAGCGCCTGGCGCATCAGCTGATCGAGCGCCTGGGAGTGAAACAGCGTCCACCAGTCCGCCGGAATGTCGCGCTCGGTGGACAGCGTCTGCGCGCCGCCGCTGCGTCCCGGAGCGCCGACGGTGCTGGTGGGCTCGGGAGTGCGGGTGTAGTGCGCGGTGGCCGGAGGGGCCGGGCTGTGGAAACTGGGGCCCACGGCGCAGCCGGCCAGCACGGTGAGCAGCGCCGCCGCGGCGCAGGTTTTCAGCGCGTGTGATGTCATGAGGGCTTTGCGCACTGGTCGGCCGCCCGCAGCAGCGCTGCGACCAGCCGCGTGCGCTCCTCGGGCGTGTAGGGAGACAGGTGCAGCAGCTCCGCGAACAGCAGGCCCTGGGTGGCGAGCAGCACCAGGGCAGAGCGCTCGAAGCCACCGGGGAGCTTGCCGAACTCATCGAGCAGCTCGCGGTACACCGCGCGGCAGCCGGCCATCAGCGCCGGGTTGTCGGCGGACGCGGCGATCACCGCAGCACCGACCCCGGCACGCTCGGGATTGAGCTCGAGCAGCACCCGGACGCGCTCGCGCAGCACCTCGGCGCGCGAGGGCTTGCCGCCCCGGTCGGCGAGTTGCGCCGCAAGGCGCGCATCCACCTCCTGCAGATGCCGCGTCAGCATTCCTTCGAGCAGCGACTCCTTGGAGTGAAAGTGATGCAACAGGCCACCTTTGCTGACGCCGGCGAACTTTGCCACGGCATCGAGCGTGAGGTGGGCGGCGCCCATCTCGGCCACGAGTCGTTCGGCCGCATCGAGCAGTCGGTCGCGCGCGGGCCGCATTGGAATGGGTTGCCGGAAGTACATGGGTGTGACCTGCAAGGGCGCGCACCGTACCGTCCGGACGGTCAGTGCACCATCCCTCCATCGGGATAGAAGCCGGCCTTACTGTGGCGTGGGCCCCACGCTCACGCGCACCAGGTCCTGGGGGCGCATCCACTTGCGGAATGCCGCCTGCACGGCGGCGGCGTCCAGCTCGACGTAGCGGCGCGCGGCCAGCGTCGGCTCATCGAGCGGCAGCCCCAGGTCGCTGCGCGCGAGCATTCCGTGGGCTATCTCCGTGACGCCCGCTTCGGCGAGCGGCAGCTGGCGCAGCAGGCAGGCCTTGACGCGCGTCAGCTCGTCGGCACCGACGGGCGTCGTCTGCATGTTGGCCACTTCGCGCGCCGCCATGGCGGCGGCCTTGCCGACGTTGCCGGGGTCGCTCGCGTACTCGATGAGGTAGACGCTGCGGGTCCTGCCTGACTGCAGCGCCGATCCCACGCTGTACACCAGACCCGCGTTCTTGCGCAGGTCGACCGACAGGCGCGTCGCATAGAAGCTCCCGCCGAGCACGGCGTCGCCGAGGTTAAGCGGGTAGTAGTCCGGGTCGGTGCGGGTGAGCGCGAGCGTCTGGGCGAGAGTTACCTGGTCCTGCACGCGGCTCGAGTCCGGCACCACGATGCTACCCGGGCGGTTGGCGGGCGCCGACGGCAGCTCGGTGGGGGGCGGTGCTCCGGCGGCGCGCCAGGCGCCGAAGTACCGATCGACCGCGGCGCGCGCCGCCTCGGGGGTGACCTTGCCGATGATCACGAGGGTGGTCAGGTCGGGGCGGAAGACGCGCGTGTAATAGGCGCGCACCGCGGCCGCAGTCAGCGCCTGCACCGTCCCGGGGGTCGCCATGCGCAGGCTCGGATCGTCCGCCGGGAACAGCGCGGTGCGCAGTGAATGCTGGCTGAGGAAGCCGGGGCTCGCGTTGCGCGCGGCGACTCCCTGCGCGACCTGGGTGCGCACGATCCCGAACGCCGCCGGCGGCAACGCGGGGTGCAGCTCGTTGTCGGCGAGCAGCTCGATGGCGCGGTCGAAGTGCTCGGCGAGCGACTGCACCGAGAAGTCCGTGCCGGCCTGCTCGCGCGCGCCGATGGCATCGAGCGCCTGCTGGAACGCGACGCGGTCGAGATGCTCGGTGCCGAAGGGCAGCAGCCGTGCGAGCACCGTGCTCACACCCTCCTCGCCGTGCGCCTCCTCCAGTTCGGGGCGGTTCCTGATGTGGCCGAAGACGCTGACCGTGTCGCTGACGTCCTCGGGCTGCACGATCAGGGTGAATCCGTTCGGCAGCCGCGTCACTATCGGATGCAGCGTCGAGGGTGGGACGCTCAGGCGTGTAAGCGCCCGCTGCGCCCACGGCGGCAGACTGGTCGGGTGGGCTTCGCCGAGCGCGATCGCTTCCTGGCCGCCGAAGCCGCCGCCGGCGGGCACTGGACGGCCGGAGCCGCGCGGCAGCATGACGCCCGTCACCGCATGGTCAAGATCGAGGTACTGGCGCGCCACGCGGTTTACGTCCGCGACCGTCACCCGCTCGATACGCGCCAGGTCGTCATCGGGAGAGTTGAGCCCGTAGAGAGCGAGCGCGTCCGACCATACCGCGGCGAGCTCCGAGATGGAGTTGCGCTGCAGCTGTGCATCGCTGCGCTCCTGGAGCTTCGCCGCCTCGACCAGCTCGGCGGGCACACCGTCGCGGGCGACGCGCCCGAGGATCGCGCGCACCTCGCGCTCGAGCGCTTGCGGATCGCTGCCGGCGGTGAAGGTAACCACGGCATAGGCGAGCCCGGATTCGGGCAGCGGCTCGAGTGCGAACTCGGCGCCGGTGGCCTTGCCCTGCGGCACCAACCCGTAGAGATCGAAACGCCGGTTGCTGAGCACGTCCGCCAGCACCTCGAGGGCCGCGAAGTCGGCAGCCTTCGGGCCCGGGGTGCGCGTCGCGATCATGAGCGTGCCGCCCGGCTGGTCGGTGTCCACGGTGAAGGACGCCGGCGCGACCGGTCGCAACTGCACCTTGGGGCGCTCCGGCAGCCGCTTCCAGGGGACCTCGTCGAACAGCAGCCGTACTTCGGTGAGCGCCTGCTGCGGATCGACGTCGCCGGCGATTACCAGGATGGCGTTGTTCGGCGCATACCACGCGTTGTGAAAGTTCTGCAGCATGCTCGCCGTGGTCTTCTCAAACGACGGGCGGGTGCCGAGCGCGTCGTGCTCGTACGGGGTGCCCGCGAACATGCGCGCGCGCAGCTTCTCGTAGAGCACGTAGCCCGGCTCCGACAGGTCCTGAGCCACCTCCTGCTCGATTGCGCCGCGTTCCTCGCTCCATCCCTGCGGCGTATCGAGCACCGCGCGCATGCGCAGTGCCTCGATGTGCAGCGCGAGGTCCAGGTCCTCCGCGGGAACCGTGAACAGGAACTGGGTGAGATCCTCGCGCGTGTCGGCGTTGAAATCTCCGCCGAGCACGCTGCCGATGTCGGCGAGCTGGTCGGCGCTCAAGCCCGGGCTGCCGCGGAACATCATGTGCTCCTGTGCGTGCGCCGTGCCGGGGAAGCCGGCCGGCGCCTCGTCCGAGCCGGCCAGATAGTTGACCGCGGTGGACACCACCGGGGCGAGCGAATTGCGGACGATGACGACGCGCAGCCCGTTGGCGAGCGTGGCGCGCAGCACGCCGCTCTCCTCGCCGGCGGCGGGGGCGGGCGCCTCCGCTGCGCCCGCCGCGCCGGCCAGCAGCACGGTGAGCACGCAGGCCGACCAGCGGGCCGCGGCGGCCCGGCGCTTCACGCACTTGTGCATGTTATGTCTTGGGAAATGGCGGGGGCGTCAGTATATGCGATCGCAGCGCGCCGCCATGTTCTGCCACAAATCATCCCTGGTGCGCCGCGTTTGCATCACGGGAAAGACCGGCGCGGGCGCTGCAATGTTCCTCGAGCGGGGAATGGTTTCCCGCGCGCCAAGGCAGAGGACTCCACCATGAATACCCTGATGTCGAAGTACCGCAGCAGCGTGCTCGGGCTCGGCGTGGCGGCGTGCGCCGCCATGCTGCCGGCCTGGGCGGACGACACTGCGCAACAGCCCGCGTCCAGGCAGGCGAACATCGGCGTCGCGACCGGGCTGGCGGTCGGCGCCGCGGCCGGCGGTCCGCCGGGCGCCATCATCGGCGCCGCCGCCGGCGCCTGGCTCGGCGACACCTATCGCCGGCAGATGCAGACCTCCGGGGCGCTCGCCCAGAGCCTCAGCCGCAGCGAAGCCGAACGTACCCGCCTCAGCGGCGATGTCGCACGGCTCAGCGACTCCCTCGGGCGGGCCGAGACGCGCGCCGGTCAGCTCGAGCAGTCGGTGTCGGCGACCGATGAGATCGGCATGGACGTCAACTTCCGCACCGATGACAGCGCGATTCGCGAGGCCGCGGTCACACCTCTCCTGAAGCTCGGGGCGCTGGCGGCCACCATGCCCGGCGTCAAAGTGCAGGTCGTCGGCTATGCCGATCCGCGTGGCTCCGCATCCTACAACTTACTGCTGTCGCAGCGCCGCGCGCAGGCGGTGGCGACCGTGCTCGGCTGCGCGGGGTTGCCGCGGGAGAGCCTGATCATCGAGGCGCGGGGTGCCGGGACCGAAGCCGGCGCTGCGGACGATGCCGACGCCTTCGCGCTCGAGCGCCGGGTGAGGGTGCGCCTGGTGGTGCCGGCTGGGCCGCAGCCGCTGGCCGTGAGCACACCGGCAGCGGTGGCCGCGGGCGATGGAGCCGCCGGTGGCTAGCTGGACGGCGGCCGGCTGTCTGACGGCGGGCGGCTCGATCGCCGCCAGCCGCCCGGCGGCGCCGCGGGAAGGGCCGCCCGCGGCGCCGCGCCGCGCTAGAATTTCCTGGCACGATCACCTGCGTGGCGCGCTCATGGGCACTGAAATCGTACGACTGGACATTCCCGGCGATCCGGAAACCTCCGCGCCAGCGGCCGACCGGCTGATCTGCGGCACGCCGGAGCTCAAGGTGTGGAATGCCTACACCGACGGCACGCAGCAGTTCTTCGCCGGTCGCTGGAGCGCGACGCGCGGCAAATGGCGCGTGCGCTACACCGAGAACGAGCTGTGCGTCATGACCGCCGGGCGCGTCGTCATCGAGAGCGACAGCGGCGAGCGCCGCACCTTCGGACGCGGCGACGCGTTCGTCGTGCCGGCGGGATTCTCCGGCAGCTGGGAAGTGCTGGAAGACTGCAGCAAGATCTACGCGATCTTCGAGTCGCACCTGACATAACACCCACGGCGGTTGAAGTCCGTCGCAGATCTGCCAGCTGCAGCTTCACCGAGCGGGCCGCCGGTGGAACTCTGGTGGCTGTCGGTCGCAGTAGCGACTTCGGAGGGGTGTCATGCCAACCGTAACCGTGGTGGCCACGCGCAGCGCGGGCCTGAGTCTGTCGGAGATGGAGCTGCTGGTCGGCAGCGTCATCGTGCTGGCGTTGCTTGCCTGGAGCGTGTTCTCGACGCGGCGCCACCGCGATCGTCACCAGCCCCGCTGAGCGGTCAGCCGCGCAGCACCGCGCTCAACGTCTCGAACAGCTGGTCGATCTGCGCCCGCTCGATGATGAGCGGCGGCGATAGCGCGATGATGTCCGCCGTCTGGCGGATCAGCACGCCGCGTTCGAAGCACTTCAGATAAATGTCGAAGCCGCGCGCCCCGGGCCGGTCCGGGATCGGCGCCAGCTCCAGTCCCGCGATCAGCCCATAGTTGCGCACGTCGAGCACGTGCGGCAGCCCGCGGAGTTGGTGCGCCGCTTGCTCCCAGGAGGCGGCCAGTGTCCGGGCCCGCGTGAGCAGACCCTCGCGCTCGTAGATTGCGAGCGTCGCGAGCGCGGCCGCGCAGCACAGCGGGTGCGCCGAGTAGGTATAGCCGTGGAACAGCTCGATGCCGTCGGGGCCGTGCATGAAGGCGTCGTGGACGGCGTGGCTCACCAGCACCGCGCCCATCGGTGCGCAGCCGTTGGTCAATCCCTTCGCGAGCGTCATGATGTCGGGCGTGACGCCGAATTCCTGGGCGGCAAACGGTGCGCCGGTGCGGCCGAAGCCGGTGATCACCTCGTCGAAAATGAGCAGGATCCCGTGCCGGTCGCAGATCTGGCGCAGCCGCTGCAGATAACCGCGCGGCGGAATCAGCACTCCGGTCGAACCGGCGATCGGCTCGACGATCACCGCGGCGATGCTCGCGGCATCGTGCAGCGCCACCAGCCGCTCGAGCTCATCGGCGAGCTCGGCGCCGAGCGGCGGCTGCCCGCGCGTGAAGGCGTTACGCGTCGGGTCGTGCGTGTGCGGCAGGTGATCGACGCCCGGCAGCAGCGCGCCGGACCACATGCGGCGGTTCGGCGCAATGCCGCCCACCGAGATCCCGCCGAAGCCCACGCCGTGGTAGGCGCGCTCGCGGCCGATCAGGCGGGTGCGCGTGCCTTCCCCGCGCATGCGGTGGTAGGCGAGCGCGATCTTGAGCGCCGTGTCGACCGACTCGGATCCCGAGTTGGTAAAGAACACATGATCGAGGCCCGCGGGCGCGATCCTCGTGAGCTCATTGGCGAGGCGGAACGCGCCCGTGTGCGCCATCTGGAAAGGCGGGGCGTAATCGAGCGTCTCGAGCTGCGCTGCCACCGCATCGGTGATCTCGCGCCGGCCGTGCCCGGCGTTCACGCACCACAGCCCCGCCACACCGTCCAGAATCTGCCGGCCGTCGGCGGTCCAGTAATACATGCCGCTCGCCCGCTCGAGCAGCCGCGGCTGCGACTTGAAGTGGCGGTTGGGGGTGAAGGGCAGCCAGTACGCTTCCAGCTCGGATCGGCTCAAGGCCTCTTTCGCAGTCGTCATGGACAAATGATAAGGAAACTGGACAGAAGCGGCCACCGGGGGGATATTTTCGGCCTCAATGTCTAGAATCCTAAACGAATGAGCATAGACGTCGGCGCGCGGCTGCGCAGTGTCCGCACCACCTTCGGCCTCTCGCAGCGCGAGCTCGCGCGCCGCGCCGGAGTCACCAACGGGCTGATTTCCCTTATCGAGCAGAACCGGGTGAGCCCCTCGGTCAGCTCGCTCAAGAAGGTGCTGGACGGCGTGCCGATGTCACTCGCCGAGTTCTTTACGCTCGACCTGAGCGCGGCTCCCCAGGCCTTCTTCGGCGTCGAGGAGCTGGTCGAGCTCGGCAATGCCGAGGTGTCGCTGCGACTGGTCGCCGCGCAACGTCCCGGCCGGCAGCTGACGGTGTTGCACGAGCGCTATGCCGCGGGCGCCGCCACGGGTGAGGAGATGCTGGCGCATCGTGGCGAGGAGGCCGGCATGGTGATCCGTGGGCGCATCGAGCTCACCGTCGGAGGCGCGACCCGCGTACTCGGGCCCGGCGAGGCTTATTATTTCTCCAGTCAGCTGCCACATCGCTTTCGCAACGTCGGGCGCGAGGCGTGTGAGATCATCAGCGCCTGTACCCCGGCGACTTTCTAGCTCCACAGCCATGAACGCAAAACCCACTCCGGTTTCCTGGCATGAGCGTGCCCGCTCGCTCAACTTCCGCACCCAGGCCTATCTCGACGGCCGCTACGTGGACGCCGCCTCGGGCGCCACCTTTGATTCCATCAACCCGGCCACGGGCAAGCTCCTGGCACGGGTCGCCGCCTGCGACGAGGAGGACGTCAACCGCGCCGTGAAGTCGGCGCGCGCCGCCTTCGCGGGCGGCGCGTGGGCGAATCTCGCCCCCGCCGAGCGCAAGCAGGTGCTGCTGCGGCTCGCGGATCTGATCACCAAGCACACCGAGGAGCTGGCGCTGCTCGAGACGCTCGATATGGGCAAGCCGATCAGCGACAGCCTGAAGGTCGACATTCCGGGCGCGGCACGCTGCGTGCGCTGGTACGCGGAGGCGGTCGACAAGGTGTACGACCAGGTGGCGCCGACCGGGCCCGGGGCACTCGCGCTCATCACGCGCGAGCCCATGGGGGTCGTCGGGGCGATCGTGCCGTGGAACTTTCCGCTGCTCATGGCGGCGTGGAAATTCGCGCCAATTCTGGCCGCCGGCAATTCGCTGGTGCTCAAGCCCTCGGAGAAGTCCCCGCTCACCGCGATCAAGGTGGCGGATCTGGCGGTTGAGGCGGGCGTACCGCCGGGCGTGTTCAACGTGGTGCCGGGGCTGGGTCCGACGGCGGGCAAGGCGCTGGCGCTGCACATGGACGTCGACTGCATCGCCTTCACCGGCTCGACCGCCACCGGGCGGCAGGTCATGCAGTACGCCGGGCAGTCGAACCTCAAGCGCGTGTCGCTCGAGTGCGGCGGCAAATCCCCCAACATCGTGCTGGCGGATTACCCGGATATCGACCGGGCCGCGAAGGCCGCCGCCTTCGCCATCTTCTTCAACCAGGGCGAGATGTGCTCGGCCGGCTCGCGGCTGCTGGTGCACGAGGACCTGCGCGAGGCGCTGCTCGAGAAGGTGCAGGCGATCGGCCGCAAGCTCCAGCCGGGCGACCCGCTCGACCCCGCCACGCGCCTCGGTGCGATCGTCGACGAAACGCAGATGAAACGTGTGCTCGGCTACATCGACTCCGGCAGGCGCGATGGCGCGAATGTGCGCTTCGGCGGCCGCCGCGTGCGCGAGGACAGCGGCGGCTATTTCATCGAGCCGACGGTGTTCGAGGGTGTGCAGCCGGGCATGAGCATCGCGCGCGAGGAGATCTTCGGGCCGGTGCTGTCGGCGATCACCTTCAAGAGCGTGGAGGAGGCGATCACCATCGCCAACGACGTGATCTACGGGCTGGCCGCCGCGGTCTGGACCCGCGACGTGACCACCGCGCACCGCGTCGCCCGTGCGCTGCGCGCGGGCACGGTGTATGTGAACTGCTACGACGCCGACGATCTGACCGTGCCGTTCGGCGGCTACAAGCAGTCCGGTATCGGGCGCGACAAGTCGCTGCACGCGCTGGAGAAGTACACCGAGCTCAAGACGACGTGGGTGGATCTCACGTGAGCCGGCCGGGCTCGCGCAAGAAGGCGCTTCCCGGGACGCCGTGAACCCGTCCCTGGGGGCTGCGGGAAAAACGTCCCGGTTTTTCACGCCCCGGAAAGCGCTTTCTCGCGCCAGCCTTGGCCCGCGCCCGTGAATGCTCCGTCTTTTGAGTTTCTCGCCAGCGGTCCGCGTGGGCTCGGCGATCTGCTCGCCCGCGAGCTCGCCGCCTGCGCCGCCGGTGAGGTGCGCGAGCGGGCCGCCGGAGTGGCCTTCAGCGGCACCCTCGAGGCTGCCTATCGGGCCTGCCTGTGGTCGCGCATCGCCAACCGGGTGTTCCTCACGCTGGCGGAGTTCCAGGCGCGCGACGCCGGCGAGCTGCACGCGGCCGTGCAGCGCATCGACTGGCCGGCGCATCTCGCCGCCGGCGCTACACTCGCCTGCGACTTCAGCGGCCGGCACCCCGAGATCACTCACACGCACTACGGCGCGCAGAAGGTCAAGGACGGCATCGTGGATGCGATGCGCGCCGCTACCGGCGCGCGCCCGGACGTAGCGCCGGAGCGTCCCGACGTGCGCGTGCACGCCCACGCGCACGGCACGCATATCACGCTCGCTATCGATCTTTCGGGCGAGAGCCTGCACCGGCGCGGCTATCGGTCCGCCGCGGGGCCGGCGCCGCTCAAGGAGAACGTCGCCGCGGGCGTGCTGCTGCGCGCCGGCTGGGCGGAGCTCGCCGCGGCCGCGAGCGCCGGCGCGGCGGCGGGCGCGCAGTTCCTCGATCCGCTATGCGGCTCGGGCACGCTGTGCATCGAGGCCGCGCTCATCGCCGCGGACCGCGCGCCCGGTCTCACGCGCGAGTACTTCGGCTTTCTCGGCTGGCGCGGTCACGATGCGGCACTGTGGGAGCGGCTGCGCGCCGAAGCGCTCGCGCGCAGCCGCACGGGGGAGGCGACGCCCGCGAGGCTGCGCGGACAGGATCGCGACCCGGCCATGATCCATGCGGCACGCGCCAACGCCGCGCGCGCCGGCGTGGACGGCATGGTGCGCTTCGAGGTGGGACTGCTGGCCGACGCCGCTCCCGCGGACGCGGCATCGGGCGCGGGGCTGGTGTGCACCAACCCGCCCTACGGCGTGCGGCTCGAGGATCGCGCGCGCGCCCGCGCGCTGCATCGCGAGCTCGGCGCGGTGTTACGCAATCGCTTCCAGGGGTGGAGCGCGGCCGTGCTCACCGGAGAGCCGGGGCTCGGCATGGAGCTCGGACTGCGCGCCGGGCGCACCCATACCTTGTGGAACGGCCCGATCGAGTGCCGCCTGCTCAGAATCAAAGTCGAGCCGGCCAGCGCCCGCGAGCCTGGCATGCTGGGCAAGGGCGTCGCGCATCTCAAGGACACGCCCGGCGCGCGCATGTTCGCCAACCGCCTGACAAAGAACATCAGGCGCCTGCGCAGCTGGGCCGAGCGCGAGGGCGTCTCCTGTTACCGGCTGTACGACGCCGACATGCCCGAGTATGCGTTCGCCATCGATCTCTACCGCGCCTGCGACACCCATGAGAGCTGGCTGTACGTGCAGGAGTACGCGGCTCCCGCCGAGATCGAGCCGGAGGCGGTGCGGCGGCGGCGCGGCGAGGTGCTCGCGAGCCTCCCGGAGGTCACCGCGGTACCGGCCGAGCGCATTCGTGTGCGTACCCGGCGCCGCACGGCGCGCGGCGAGCAGTACCAGAAAGTGGGCGAGCGCGAGCGCTTGCACCAGGTCATGGAAGGGGGCTTGCGCTTCGAGGTGAACTTCGACGACTACCTCGACACGGGACTGTTCCTCGACCAGCGCCCCACGCGGGCGCGGTTGCGCGCCGCGGCGCACGCCGGCCGCTTCCTCAACCTGTTTGCCTACACCGGGACCGCCACGGTGTACGCGGCCGCCGGCGGTGCGCTCGCCAGCACCAGCGTCGACCTGTCGCGCACCTACCTGAGCTGGGCGCAGCGCAATCTCGCCCTCAATGCGCTCGCCTCCCCGGCGCATGAGCTGGTCCAGGCCGACTGCCGCGAATGGCTGCAGCAGGCGGCAGCGGCGCCGGCGCGCTTCGACCTGGTGTTTCTCGACCCTCCGACCTTTTCCAACTCCAAGCGCATGCAGGGAGTGCTCGATGTCGAGCGCGATCACCCGCAGCTGGTGGACGCCTGCGTGCGGCTGCTGGCGCCCGCAGGTCTGCTGGTCTTCTCGACCAACGCGCAGCGCTTCAGGCTCGACGAGGGGCTCACGCAGCGCTACGACGTCCGCGACGTGTCGGTGGCCACGCTGCCGAAGGACTTCGAGAGAAATCCGCGGATTCACCGCTGTTTCGAGGTGCGTGCGCGGACCGCGGAGGTTCAGCCTTCGACCAGTGCCTTGAACCGCGCCAGCGCCTGATCCCACTGCGCCGACACGCGGCCGAGGTACTCCTGCAGCTCGCGCATCGACGTCGGATCGAGCTCGAAGCGGCTCTCGCGCCCGAGGCGCGCGCTGCGCACGATACCGGCGTGCTCGAGCACCTTGAGGTGCTTGGTGATCGCCTGCCGGGTGAGCTTCGCGCCGCCGGACAATTGCGTGATCGAGCGCGCCTGGCCGCCCGCCAACGCGGCGACCAGTGCGAGGCGGGTCTCGTCGCCCAACGCCGCGAACACCGCCGCGTGCTGGCGCCGCCTGGCGCCGGCCGCGTCAGAGCCGGTCCGCGACATGCCGCTCGATGTTGCGCATCTGCTCGCTCCAACCGCGCTCGTTGCCGCGCAATGCCTCCGGGCGGTGATCGGGCGGCAACTGCTCGAAGCCCGATTCGGTCACGACCAGCAGCGTGCCGGCGGGCGTTGGCTGCAGCCGGAATTCCACCAGCGTGCGTGGCGCGCCGGTGTAGTCGGGTGAGTAATGCGCCTTGTCGAGGGAGCGCGCGTGCGGCCAGGTGAAGGAAAAGAGCCGCTCATGCTCCATTTTCTGCACCAGTGCTTCCCACTTGACGTGCTCGAACCCAGGGTGGGTGATCCAGCCACGCGTGACCTGCCCGGGCACGAACGGTCCCTCCAGTTTCACCCGGAACCACTCGCCAAACTCGCGGTGGTCGGTCAGGGCGCGCCACACGCGCGCCACCGGTGCTTTGAGCTCGATGCGCTTCTCGATGCGCTGGGGAACGTCGTCGCTGCGATCCGCCATGGGGCTCTCCGCCATACGCAACCAATGAGTTGCACATTAGCGCGGCCTCGCGCAATGCGCAACTGATTTGTTGCGTAATCGACAGGGCAGCCGGCTTTACAGCGGCAGTGCGCTCAGGTAGGAACAGCTACATGGGTCCGCAAAGTCAGGCCGCTGCCGCACCCGTCGTCGCCATCGTGGGTGCCACGGGCGCGGTGGGCGTCGAGCTGATCGGCTGCCTCGAGCGGCGGGGCTTTCCGCTGGCGGAGCTGCGGTTGTTCGCCTCGGCGCGCTCGGCGGGCAAGGCTCTCGCGTTTCACGGTCGAGCGCTCACGGTGCGGGAGCTCGCAGAGGACAGCTTCAACGGCGTGAATCTCGCGCTGTTTTCCGCCGGCAGCGCCACCTCCAGACGCTTTGCGCCGATCGCGGTGCGCGCCGGCGCCACCGTGGTCGACAACTCCTCGGCATTCCGCATGGACCCGCAGGTGCCGCTGGTCGTGCCGGAGATCAACCGCGAGGCGTTGCGCGGGCACCGCGGCATCATCGCCAATCCCAACTGCACGGCGATCATCTCGATCATGCCGCTGTGGCCCATACACTGCGTGAACCGCATCCGGCGGCTGATCGTCGCGACCTACCAGGCCGCCTCGGGCGCCGGCGCGGCCGCGATGTACGAGCTGCTCGAGTCGACGCGTGCCTACCTCGAGGGACGGGCGTTCGAGCCGCAGGTCCTGCCGCACCGCTACGCGTTCAATGTCTTCAGCCACAACACCCGTATCGACCCGGTGACCGGCTATAACGAAGAGGAGAGTAAGGTCGCGCAGGAGGCCCGCAAGATCTTCGGTGACAGCGAGCTGCGTGTGTCGGCGACCTGCGTGCGCGTGCCGGTGCTGCGCGCGCACTCGGTGGCGGTCACCTTCGAGTGCGAGCGTCCGATCACAGCAAACGAGGTGCGTGCGCTCGTCAGTACGGCGCCCGGAGTCAAGCTGGTGGACGACGCGGAGCGCAACTACTTTCCGATGCCGCAGGATGCCTCGGGCCAGGACGCGATTCTGGTCGGTCGCATCCGCCAGGACATCAGTGATCCCAGCGGACGCTCGATCACGCTGTTCGCCGCAGGCGATCAGCTCCTCAAGGGCGCGGCGCTCAACGCGGTACAGATCGCCGAAGCTTTGTGAAGGGAACGAGCGCCGGTACCTGCTCGCGATAGCGCGCGTACTGCTCGCCGAAGGCCTCGCGCATGAAGCGCTCCTCGATGCGCGACTTTGCGGTCAGCGCAACGGCGATGATCCCGAAGCCGAGCGCCGCGCGCACCGTAGCCGAGATGATCGCGGTGCCGAGCACGGCGGTGATGAGTCCGGTATAGATGGGATGGCGCACCATGGCATACGGTCCGCTGCGGATCAGCTCATGTCCCTCCTTCACCGTGACGATGCCGCTCCAGTTGCGTCCGAGATGCACGCGCGCCCAGACCGCGAACAGAAGTCCCGCCACGACCAGCGCCAGCCCAATTCGCGCAGGCGTCGGGGAATGCGCCCACAGGCGCAGGGCCAGCCACGGGGGCCAGTGCGCCCGGTGCGCGCCCAGCAGCACTGCGCCGATGAGCAGCGGCACGACGTAGGCGAGGCGCTTCACGAGCGATTCGCGTTGCACGGTCCGCTTGGTTCCGACTGCCGAGATCAGCCAGTAGAGCGCCCACCCGCCCCACAGCAGCCCGAGCGCGCGGTAATAGAAGGTCGCAGCGTGATGCATGGCGTGCGGGTTCGGGTCCGGCCTTACAGCAGGTCGCGCAGGCGATAGTAGAGCATCGCCAGCACCAACGCCGGCCGCCGCAGCGCCGCGCCGCCGGGGAAGTTGCGGTGCGGAATGCGCGCGAACACGTCGAAACGCCCGGCGGTGCCGCTGACGGCCTCGGCGATCAGCTTGCCGGCGATGCCCGTGAGCGCGATGCCATGGCCGGAGAAGCCCTGCAGGAAATAAACGTTGGGCGCGAGTCGGCCGAAGTGCGGCGCACGGTTGAGCGTGATATCGACTTCGCCGCCCCAGGCATACTCGACCCGCACGTCGCGCAGCTGCGGAAACACGGCGAGCATGCGCGCGCGTGTGGCGGCGGGCGCATCGAAGGAGCGCAGCCCCGAGTAGTTCACGCGGCCGCCGAACAGCAGGCGGTGATCGGCGGAACGGCGGAAATAATCGAGCACCCAGTTCATGTCGCTCACGGCGGCGTTGTTGGCGATCAGCCCGCGCGCGCGAGCTTCCCCGAGCGGGTCGGTCGCGACGATATAGGTGGCGACCGCCATGATCTTGGAAGCGAGCTGTGGGGCGGTGTCCCCGAGGTAGACGTTGCCGCACAGCACCAGGTGCCTGGCGCGCACCTCGCCGCCGGGCGCAGGCACGCGCACCCCGCCGCTGCCGTCCGCCAGGAAGCCGCGCGCGCGGCTGTCCTCGAAGATGCGCACGCCCAGGCTCTCACCCGCCGCCGCGAGCCCCAGTGTGTAATTGAGCGGATGCAGGTGTCCGCTGTTGGTGTCGTAGAGCGCCCCGGGATAGCGCTCGGTCGCGAGCAGCGAGCGCAGCTCCTCGCGCGGCACGTAGCGCATGCTCGAGTACCCGTAATGCTCGCGCAGCTCGGCCAGCTCGTCCTCGAGCTCGCGCAGGTGCCGCTCCTTGACGGCCGCGAGCAGGTAGCCTGCGACCCAGTCGCAATCGATAGAGAAGCGCCCGATCAGCTCACGCATGAGCGTGAGCCCCTCGACCGACACGTCCCATACGGCACGCGCGCCGTCCGCACCGATCAGGCGAGTGAGCTTGGTCTGACCGGCGGCGACGCCGAAAATCGCCTGCGCGCCGCTGCGTCCCGAGGCGCCCCAGCCGATGCGGTGCTGTTCGAGCAGCACGACCTTGAATCCGCGCTCGGCCAGATGCAGCGCCGCCGAGCACCCCGCGATCCCACCGCCCACGACGCACACGTCGCACTCGAGCGCGCCCTCGAGCCGCGGCCGCGTGGGACCCGGATGCGCCGAGGCGGCGTAATAGGAGCGGACGTAGGGCAGGGGTCCCATGGGGCGGTGAGTCCCGTGTGTTTAGGATATTTTGACGACCCGCGCGGGGTGGGTGCGCAGGATAGCGAGGGCGCAGCAGGTGCGGCAAATGGGCGGCGCAGCCGCGCGCGGCTCACGGAAGGGCACTACTTTGGCCTTTACCGCAGTTGCGTCCTGCTTGGCAAGCAGAGGCTTCCGCGCCCGGCCTGTGGTCTAATAGGCCCGTTCTTGGAGGTTCCGGCAGCGGGCTTCGTTTAAGATATTAGACACCCGCTGGCAAAGCCCGCATGGCAGCCGCCCGCCCGCTCATTGGCATTCCCGCCGACCGGCGCATGGTCGGCGCGCATCCGTTTCACATGGTGGGCGAGAAGTACGCGCGGGCGGTACTAGAGGCGGCAAGCGCCGCTCCGGTGCTCATCCCGGCGCTCGCCGAGGAGCTCGGGTTCGATGAGCTGCTCGAGCGGCTCGATGGGCTGCTGTTCACCGGCAGCGCCTCCAACGTCGAGCCGCAGTACTACCAGGGTCCGCCGAGCGCCCCCGGGACGCTCCACGACCCGGCGCGCGATGCCACGACCCTGCCCCTCATCCGCAAGGCGGTCGAGGCCGGAGTGCCGGTGCTCGGGATCTGCCGCGGCTTTCAGGAGATGAACGTGGCCTTCGGCGGCACGCTGCACCAGAGGCTGCACGAGCTGCCCGGCACGCTCGATCACCGCGACGACGAGAGTCAGCCGCTCGAGGTGCAGTACGGGCCGGCGCACGAAGTGACGCTGGAGCCGGGCGGGCTGCTGCGCACGCTGGCCGGCGGCCGCGAGCGCATCGAAGTCAATTCGCTCCACAGCCAGGGAATCGACCGCCTGGGCGGGGAGCTCGCGGTCGAGGCGCGGGCGCCGGATGCGGTGATCGAGGCGTTCCGTGTGCCGGCGGCACAGCGCTTCGCGCTGGCGGTGCAGTGGCACCCCGAGTGGCGGGTGATGAGCGATCCGTTCTCGCGCGCGCTGTTCGCCGCCTTCGGGCACGCCAGTCGCGAGCGTGCCGAGTCGAAATGGCAACGTCCGCGGTGAGCGTCTCCCAGATGAGCGTCCCCGATCAGAATGAAAGGCGCAGGCCCATGGTGAGCGAGATCCGGCAGTTCTTCCGCGACCACGGCATTTCCGAGGTCGAGGCCATCATCCCCGACATGGCCGGCATCGCGCGCGGCAAGATCATGCCCGCGGAGAAGTTCGCCGAGGACGGCGGCATGCGCCTGCCCGAGAGCGTGTTCCTGCAGACCGTGACCGGCGATTATCCGCCCGAGACCGGCGAGGCGATGAGCCCGGCGGAAATCGACATCGTGCTCAAGGCGGACCAGAAGACGGTGCGGCGCGTGCCGTGGGCCGCCGAGCCCACGGCGCAGGTGATCCACGACTGCTTCTATGCCGACGGCCGCCGGGTGTCGATGGCGCCGCGCCACGTGCTGCGCCACATCGTCGAGCTGTACGCGCAACGCGGCTGGGACCCGATCGTGGCGCCGGAGCTCGAGTTCTACCTGGTGGAGCAGAACAAGGACGCCGACTATCCGCTCAAGCCGCCGGTTGGCCGCTCCGGGCGTGCCGAGCCGGGACGGCAGTCCTACAGCATCGCCGCGGTCAACGAGTTCGATCCGCTGTTCGACGACATCTACCAGTTCTGCGAGGACCAGGACATCGAGATCGATACGCTGATCCACGAGGACGGTCCGGCGCAGATGGAGATCAACCTGATTCACGGCGCGCCGATGGATCTCGCCGACCAGGTGTTTCTCTTCAAGCGCACCGCGCGCGAGGCGGCGCTGCGCCACAAGATGTACGCCACCTTCATGGCGAAGCCGCACGCCAAGGAGCCCGGCAGCGCCATGCACATCCACCAGAGCGTGGTCGACCTGAAGACGCGCAAGAACATCTTCAGCAACCCGGACGGTACGCCTTCGCCGCTGTTCTTCCATCACATCGGCGGACTGCAGAAATACATGCCGGCCGCGATGGCGCTGTTCTGCGCCAACGTGAACTCCTACCGGCGTCTGACACGCTACCTGTCGGCGCCCATCAACGTGCACTGGGGTTACGACAACCGCACCGCCGGACTGCGCGTGCCGATGTCCGACGCCCAGGCGCGCCGGGTCGAGAACCGTGTCGGGGGGGCCGATGCCAATCCGTACATCGCCATCGCTGCCTCGCTCGCCTGCGGCTATCTCGGCATGGTCGAGGGCATCCAGCCGTCGGACCCGATCGTCGGCAGCGCCCACGACCTGCCGTTCGGCCTGCCGCGCTCGCTCGATGAGGCGCTGCGCGAGCTGCGCGCCTGCGAGCCGCTGGTGAAACTGCTCGGCGAGCCGTTCGTTGAAGCCTTCACCATCGTCAAGGAAGCCGAGTACGAGGTGTTCCTGCAGGTGATCAGCTCCTGGGAGCGCGAGCACCTGCTGCTGAATGTTTAAATTGGCGGAAAACGCCTGCGGCGTTTTCCGCAGGCCAGCCCCCCTTTGCCCGCTTGGCAAAAGGCCGGTTTGGACCGTATAAGAAAGAGTCCGTGGTGAGGTTTTCCCGATTTCTGCGTGCCAGTGGCGTGCCCGGCCTGCTGCTTGCCGTTTGCGCAGCCTGCTCCGGGCCGGCGGCCCACGGCCCGCGGGCGTCCGAGTCCGAGAAGGTGCTCAACGTCTACAACTGGTCCGACTACATCCAGCCTACGGTGATCAGCGACTTCGAGAAGGAGTACCGCATCCATGTCAACTACGACGTGTTCGACTCCAACGAGATCCTCGAGACCAAGCTCCTCACCGGCCACACCAACTACGACATCGTGGTGCCCTCCGGACCTTTCCTCGAGCGCCAGCTCCAGGCCGACGTCTACCAGAAGCTCGACAAGGCGCTGATTCCGAACCTGAAGAACCTCGATCCGGAGGTGGCGCGTGCCACGGCGCTGTACGATCCGGGCAACCGCTATAGCGTCGACTACATGTGGATCACCTCGGGCATCGGCTACAACGTCAAGGAGATCCGCGCGCGCATGCCGGACGCGCCGGTCGACAGCTGGCGCATGCTGTTCGATCCGGCGATCGTCTCCAGATTCGCCGACTGCGGGGTATCGGTGCTGGACGCGCCCTCGGAGGTGGTCGCCACCGTGCTGCTGCTGCTCGGCAAGAACCCCGGCAGCGACTCGCCCGCGGACCTGAAGGCCGCCGAGCAGGTGCTGCATTCCATCCGGCCGTACCTGCGCTACATCGACGCCTCGCGCTACATCGACAATCTCGCCAACGACGATATCTGCCTGGTGATGGGCTGGTCGGGCGACATCAAGCAGGCGCGCGACCGCGCCAGCGAGGCTGGCAAGGGCGTCAACATCGTCTACTCGATTCCGCGCCAGGGCGCGATCAGCAACTACGACGTGCTGGCGATTCCCGCCGACGCGCCGCACCTGCGCAATGCGCACCTGTTCATCAACTTCCTGCTGCGTCCGGACATCGCCGCGCGCAACTCCAATCTCATCAAGTACGCGAATGCCGTGCTGCCGTCGATCCAGCCGCTCGACCCGGCGGTGGCGAACGACCCGGGGGTGTACCCGCCGCCGGCGGTACGCGCGCGGCTGGTCCCCGAGCGCGCCCGGCCGGCCGCTTTCCAGCGGCTGCTGACGCGCATGTGGACCCGCTTCAAGACCGGCAAGTGAGCCTATGAGCAGTCCCATGAACACAGCCTCCGCCAGAGCGTCCGCGCCGCGCAGCGCCGATCCGGACAGCGCCTACGTGAGCCTGGTCGACGTCACCAAGAAGTTCGGCGACTTCACCGCGGTCGACGCGGTATCGCTCGACATCCGCCGCGGCGAGATCTTCTGCCTGCTGGGGGGCTCCGGCTCGGGCAAGACCACCCTGCTGCGCATACTCGCCGGGTTTGAGACCCCGAGCGCCGGCACGATCCGCATCGACGGCGCCGACATGAGCGCGATTCCCCCCTACGAGCGGCCGGTCAACATGATGTTCCAGTCGTACGCCTTGTTTCCGCACATGAGCGTCGAGAAGAACGTCGCCTTCGGTCTCGAGCAGGAGGGCGAGGGGCGCGAGCAGATCCGCCGCAAGGTGGGCGAGATCCTCGAGCTGGTGAGGATGAGCGGCTACGGCGCGCGCAAGCCGCACCAGCTCTCCGGCGGCCAGCGCCAGCGCGTGGCGCTGGCGCGTGCGCTGGTCAAGCGCCCGAAGCTGCTGTTGCTCGATGAGCCGCTCGCGGCGCTCGACAAGAAGCTGCGCGAGCACACGCAGTTCGAGCTGCTGAACATCCAGCAGCGCCTCGGGGTCACCTTCATCGTGGTCACCCACGACCAGGAGGAGGCCATGACGCTCGGTACGCGCCTCGGGGTCATGAATCACGGGCGCATAGTCCAGGTCGGCTCTCCGGCGGATATCTACGAGTCCCCGGCGACGCGCTTCGTCGCGGATTTCATCGGCTCGGTCAACATGTTCGAGGGGCGGGTGCGCGGCGCCGACGCCGCCGGCGTGTACATCGAGTGCGACGAGCTCGGCTGCACGCTGCGCGCCGAGGGAGCCGCAAGCAGCGCCGCCGGCGCCACCGTCTGGACCGCGATCCGGCCGGAGAGAATCAATATCGGACGCCAGCCACCGGCTGACACGGGCGGGACGGCCGAGAACGCGGTGCGCGGTACGGTGCGCGAGATCGCCTACATGGGGGACATGTCGATCTACCTGGTGCAGATCGCCTCCGGGCGCATGCTGCGGGTGACGCTGCCGAACGTCACGCGGGGCGCGGATCGCCCGCTGACGCGTGAGGAGAGCGTGTGGCTCTTCTGGCACGGCTCGAGCCCCGTGGTACTGGCCGAGTAGCAGCCCCGTGCGTCTGAGTGCACGCGCCGGGCGGCGGCTGGTGGCGGGGATCCCGACCCTGTGGCTGCTGGTGCTGTTTCTCATCCCCTTCGTGATCGTGCTGCGCATCTCGATCGCCGACGTCCGGCTGGCGATCCCGCCGTACACGCCGCTGTTCAGCTGGCATCACGGCACACCGCACCTAGAGCTGCACTGGGACGCCTACCAGTTCCTGCTCACCGATGCGCTGTACGTGAGCTCGTACCTGTACTCGCTGAAGGTCGCGGCAGTCTCCACGCTGTGGTGCCTGGCTCTCGGCTATCCCATGGCCTACGCGATCGCGCGTGCCGGCGCCGCCACGCGCCCGATGCTGCTGATGCTGATCGTGCTGCCCTTCTGGACCAGCTTCCTGCTGCGCGTCTATGCCTGGATCGGCCTGCTCAACTACAACGGCGTCATCAACAACGTGCTGCTGTACCTCGGCCTCATCCGCCATCCGCTGGCACTGCTGCAGACCGACTTCGCGGTCTACATCGGCATCGTGTACTCGTACCTGCCGTTCATGATCCTGCCGCTGTACGCCAACCTCGAGAAGCACGACCAGACGCTGCTCGAGGCGGCCGCCGACCTCGGCGCCCGTCCGTGGCGCGCGTTCCTCGCCATCACGCTGCCGCAGTCGCTGCCCGGCATCGTCGCCGGCTCGCTGCTGGTGTTCATCCCGGCGGTCGGCGAGTACGTCATCCCGACACTGCTCGGGCGCCCCGACCAGCTGATGATCGGCCGGGTGCTGTCGGACGAGTTCTTCGAGAATCGCGACTGGCCGGTGGCGAGCGCGGTGGCGATCCTGATCCTCGCGCTGCTGGTGGTGCCGATCCTGTATCTGCAGCGCCTCGAACGGCGCGAGCTCGGGGCCAAGTGAGGAGCCGCCGGCTGTTCGCGCGCAGCGCGCTCGCTCTCGGGCTGGTGTTCCTGTACGTGCCCATCGCCTCGTTGATCGTGTTCTCGTTCAACAACTCGCGCCTGGTCACGGTGTGGGACGCGGTGCATTCGCCGACCTTGAAGTGGTACGGCGTGCTGGTCCACAACGAGCAGATACTGCGCGCCGCCTGGCTCTCGATCCGCATTGCGCTGGTCGCGGCGAGCTGCTCGGTGGTGCTCGGCACGCTCGCCGGCATGGCGCTGGCACGCTTCGGCCAGTTCCGCGGGCGGCTGCTGCTCGCCGGCATGACCACCGCGCCGATCGTGATGCCCGAAGTGATCACCGGGCTGTCGCTGCTGCTGCTGTTCGTCGCCATGGAGCAGCTGATCGGCTGGCCCAGAGGGGTCGGTGCGGTCACGATCGCGCTGGCGCACATCACCTTCTGCATGGCCTACGTGACCGTGGTGGTACAGTCACGCCTGACGGGGTTCGACCAGTCGCTGGAGGAGGCGGCGATGGACCTGGGCGCCCGGCCCGCCAAGGTGTTCCTGCGCGTCACGCTGCCGCTGATCCTGCCGGCGGTCGCCTCGGGGTGGCTGCTGGCCTTCACGCTGTCGTGGGACGACCTGGTGATCACGCAGTTCGTCGCCGGGCCAGGCTCGAGCACCCTGCCGATGGTGATCTTCTCCAAGGTGCGCTTCGGTGTGACTCCGGACGTGAACGCGCTCGCCACCATCATGGTGCTCATCGTTGCGATCGGCATCGTGAGCTCCACGGTGTGGATGCGTTACCAACAGCGCCGCCGCGAGCGCGATGAGCAGCTCGCCGCCGCCGCCAACATGTGAGCGAACGTGACATGACACGCCAGGTTCTCGGAATCGACGTCGGCGGATCCTCGATCAAGGCCGGGCTGGTCGACGTCGACGCCGGTCGCCTCACCGGCGGGCTGATATCGGCGCCGACACCGCGGCCTTCGACGCCGGCGGCCATGATGCCGGTCATCGCCGCGCTCGCCGGCAAGCTCGCCGGCGCGAGCGGTAGCGCCGGCATCGCCTTCCCGAGCGTCATCAAGCAGGGCACGGCGCGCACCGCGGCCAACGTCGATCACACCTGGATCGGAACCGACGGCGCGGCGCTGGCGGCCCGTGCGCTCGGCAGGCCGGCGCTGTTTCTCAACGACGCCGACGCCGCCGGCGTCGCCGAGATGCGCTGGGGCGCCGGGCGCGGCAGCAACGGGGTGGCCATCATGGTGACCCTCGGCACCGGGATCGGCACCGCGCTGTTCGCCGACGGCAAGCTGTTCCCCAACACCGAGCTCGGGCACCTGGAGCTGCGCGGCATGGACGCGGAGAAGTGGGCCTCGGCCCAGGTGCGCACGGCCGAGCGGCTCGACTTTCCCGCCTGGATCGCGCGGGTGAACGAGTATCTCGAGCGCCTGTACCAGCTGTTCTGGCCGGACCTGTTCATTCTCGGCGGCGCGGTGAGTGAGCGGTTCGCGGAGTTCGCACCGCTGCTGCGCTCGGAAGCGCAGCTGCGGCCGGCGCATTTCGCCGGCCAGGCCGGGGTGGTCGGCGCAGCGCTGGCCGCCGCAGAGAGCGACGCTTAGGCGGCGGCGCGGACCGGCCGCGGGTCAAGGGGCGCGAACAGGCACGTGCGTACCAGCAAGCTACCCGAGGTCGGCACGACGATCTTCACCGTCATGTCGCGCCGGGCGCGCGAGCTCGGGGCGCTGAACCTCGGTCAGGGGTTCCCCGACTACGACATCGACCCGGAGCTCGCCACGCAGGTGGCGGCGGCGATGCGTGCCGGTCACAACCAGTACGCACCCATGGAAGGGCTGCCGCTGCTGCGCGAGCGCATCGCCGCGAAGCTGGCCGCGAGCTACGGGGTGCGCGTCGACCCGGAAGCGGACGTTACCATCACGCAGGGAGCCACCGAGGCGATCTACTCGGCCATCCAGGCCGCGGTCGGCGCGGGCGATGAGGTGATCGCTTTCGACCCGGCCTACGATTCGTACGAGCCGGCGGTGCGGCTCGCGGGCGCGCGCTGTGTGCGGTTGCCGCTCACGCAGCCGGGCTTTCGCTACGACTGGGAGCGGGTGCGCGCGACGGTG
>Ga0070761_10000405_pt1 | contig 28544 bp, 12 predicted proteins | sample HubBroMetageREF1_FD_66724 | JGI IMG/M metagenome (GOLD analysis project Ga0070761, IMG submission 66724) | Reference soil microbial communities from the Hubbard Brook experimental Forest, New Hampshire, USA - Hubbard Brook CCASE Soil... | ecosystem: Environmental > Terrestrial > Soil >... | reverse complement strand
TTCGATCCGGTGTGGTCGCCGGACAGCCGGTTTATCGCCTACACACGACAGCTCACCAGCTGGATGCGCGCAGTTTTCATTTATGGAGTGGAAGACAAGACGGCGCACCAGGTTACAGATGGCATGAGTGACGCGGCCTTTGCCGCGTTCGACAAGAATGGGAAGTATCTTTATTTCATCGCGAGCACGGATGACGGGCCGGTGCTGACCAGCAGCATGGGGTCGTACAAAATACCGGTGACGCGGAGCGGATATGTGATCGTGCTGAGCAAGGAGCAGAAATCGCCGCTGGCTCCGCAAAGTGACGAGGAAAAAATCGAATCGGCGGCGGGCGCTTCCGACAAGTCCGCCGCAGACAGGGCAAAAGGCCTGGCTGACACGGACGAATGCAAGGCTGAAGAACCGCCCAAGGGCGACGGCGAGAAAGCAGGCGACAAAGCGAAAGACGGCTCCGGGAAGGACGACAAAGACAAAGATAAAGCGGCGAAAAAGGACGACGGCAAAGCAAAGATGCCTCCGGCGGTGCGCATCGATTTTGAGCAGATTGATCAGCGCATTCTGGCTTTGCCGTTTCCGGCGAGAAACTACGGTGGGTTGCTGGCGGGCAAGACCCACATTCTGTATCTGCTGGAAGGGCCGCCGGTGGACGATGGCATGGGAAATATCGCGCAGACCGTCCACAAGTTCGATATTTGCAAGGGCAAGTCGGACAAGCTGCTGGACAATGTCGGAAGCTTTTTTGTTTCGGCGAATGGGGAGAAAGCTCTCTATGAGCAATTGCCGGAGCGAAAACCGGGCGGCGGCGGCGGCGATGGTGGCGGACGTCCGCATGGCCCCTGGTTTATCAAAGCGGTGGACACGCTGGGCAAGCCCCCGGATCCGAACAAACCGGACGGCGCGCTCAAGCTGGATGGCATGGAGGTGTACGTCGATCCGCGCGCGGAATGGGAGCAGATGTACCGCGAAGTCTGGCGGATTGAGCGCGACTTTTTTTACGATCCGAACCTGCACGGCGCCGACATGAAGGGCCTGATGGCGACTTATCAACCGTATGTTGACAACGTCATGAGCCGGGCCGACCTCAACTATATTTTCGGCGACATGCTGGGCGAGATCACGTCGCAGCACGTCTACATTTCCGGTGGAGACCGACCGGAGGTGAAACACGTCGGCGTCGGCCTGCTGGGCGCGGACTACAGCATAGAGAATGGCCGCTATCGCTTCTTGCGCGTGTATCAGGGCGAGAACTGGAATCCGGACCTGCGGGCCCCGCTGACCGAACCGGGCGTGAACGTTCGCGAGGGAGAGTACCTGCTGGCGGTGAACGGCCGCGAACTCCACGGGAGCGACGAGATTTACAGCTTCTTCCAGGAGACGGCGGGCAAGTCCATCCAGTTGAAGGTGGCCTCTGACGCGAGTGGCAAGGATGCGAGGAACGTGATGGTGGTTCCGATTGCCAATGAACGCTCGTTGCGGCAGCGGGCGTGGATGGACGCAAACCGGCACAAGGTGGAAGAACTGAGCAATGGGCGACTGGCCTATGTCTATCTGCCGGATACGGCGGTCAACGGCTACACCAATTTCAATCGCTACTATTTTGCCCAGTCCGACAAGCAGGGCGCGGTCATCGATGAGCGCTTCAATGGAGGGGGATGGATTGCGGACTATATCGTGGACTGGCTAAAACGTCCGCTGTTCGCCGTAGCCATGACGCGGGAAGGAAAAGACAATGACATTCCGCAGACAATCTTCGGCCCCAAGGTGATGTTGATCAACGAAAGCGCCGGCTCGGGCGGCGACGCGCTGCCGTGGATGTTCCGACGGCTGGGGACGGGCCCGCTGATCGGGACGCGCACCTGGGGCGGGCTGATCGGGATCGGTGGCTATCCACCGCTGATCGACGGCGGTGGGATAACGGCGCCGCGCTGGGGCATCTTCAATCCCGACACGGGTGAGTTCGACGTGGAAAATAAAGGTGTAGCGCCGGATATCGAAGTCGAGTTTGACCCGGCGTTATGGCGGAAGGGGCATGATCCGCAGCTGGAGAAAGGCGTGGCCACGGCCCTTGAGCTGTTGAAGACTCACCCGCTGCCGGAGATCAAGCGACCGAAATATCCCGTTTATAACTGGCCGGCAGTGCGCAGCGCGGCCGGGGGAACAAAGTAGGGCTGTCGCGGATGGAGTTAGTTTCGTTTCCCAATGTACCAGGGCGCAGTCACGGTGAACACGCGCTCATTGCCGCGGGCGAGAAGAACCCATTGCAGAAGGCGGCCGCGCTGGTTGTGAAGGAAGTACTCGTACCATTTGTCTTCTACCAGTTCGGGTATGACCACGACGATGTTGCGGTCAGGATGTTTTTTCGCAAGATCGAGAATGAACTGGACGATGGGAATGATGATGAAGCGGTAGGGTGAGGGCAGGAGGTGAAGCTGGGGCGGTTCCTTGCCGGCGGCGCGGAAGGGCCGGTTGACGTATTGCTCCCAGTCGTCTTCGAGCAATTCGGAGTGCTCATTGGGCTCGACGTGCAATGCGATCACTTCCGGGGAAAGCCGGGCGGCAAATTCAATACCCTGGCGGGTGATGTCGCTCCAACGGTCGATCGGAATCACGGCAATGGGATGCTGGCTCAGGCTGGCCGCGTCGACAGGAATCTTGCAGCTGGTCTGCAGTTTTACAAAGTGGTAGTGGCGGCGGACCAGGGTGAAGAGAACAATCGTCAAGGGAATGAAAAGCAGGGTAATCCAGGCGCCTTCCAGGAATTTCGCAATCAGCACAACGCCGGTGGTGATGCCGGTGACGATAGCACCGAGGCCGTTCACGAGCGCGCTCTTCAGCCAATGCGGGCCACGATTTTTGCTCCAGTGCATGACCATGCCGGCCTGCGATAGCGTGAAGGCCAGAAACGCGCCGACAGCGTAGAGCGGGATAAGCCGGTCGGTGATCCCTCCGAAAAGAATGAGAACGCCGCCGCAGAGGAGCGCGAGGACGACGATGCCATAGGTGTAGACGAGGCGCCGGCCGCGGTATCCGAAGGCGTGCGGCAGGTAATTGTTTTGCGCGATGGCGCGGCAGAGGCGCGGGAAATCGGCGAAGGCGGTGTTGGCGGAGAGAGAGAGAACCACCAGAATCGATCCGATGGTCAGATAATAAAAAAATCCTTTGCCGAAAACCGAGGCGGTGAGCATGGAGAGAATGCTCTGATAGCCGGGCAGGCCCGGATCGGTGGCGGCGATTCCGTAGGTCTTCACCAGATACGAGATTCCCGCCAGCAGCACCGCCAGTAGAAAAATAATCACCGTAAGAGTGCGCTGGGCGTTTTTCACGGTGGGCTCGCGGAACGCCTTCACTCCGTTGCTGACCGCCTCAACGCCGGTCAAGGCGGTGCAGCCGCTGGCGAAAACCTTCAGCAGCAGCCAGTAGCCGACCGCTTCCGTGATCGGCGGCGGAGGCGGCAGAGCAACCGCGGGGGTGGGATGCCCTCCGCTGAAGAGCACGCGGACTACGCCTCCGACAATGGTGATGAGAAGTGTGCCGACAAAGAGATACGTGGGAACCGCGAAAGCAGCGCCAGCTTCGCGCACGCCACGGAGGTTGAGGACGGTGATGACGATGAGAATGCCCACGCAGAGAGAAACGGTGTGCGGCAGCATGGATGGAACCGCCGAAACCAACGCGCCAACTCCCGCGGAAATGCCGACGGCGGCGGTGAGGATGTAATCTGCGAGGAGCGCGGATGCGGCCAGCAGGCTGGCACGCGCTCCGAGGTTGAAGCGCGCCACGGTATAGGAGCCGCCTCCGGAGGGATAGGCGGCGATGGTCTGCCGATAAGAGAAGTACACGATGACCAGCAGCGTGATGATGGCGGCGCTGACGGGAACGATATAGCGAACGCCAAGAAGGCCAAGGGGAATCAGCAGGCTGAGGGCGGCTTCCGGGCCATACGCAGCGGAGCTGAGGGCATCGAGACCAAAGATCGGAATTCCCTGCACCGGACCGATCTGCTCGGCGCGTTCGTCACTGGTGCGGATGGGCTTGCCTACAACGAGGTCAAGTAGGTTCATGAGCGATGGGGGACCACATACCGTAAGCGCCGGCAAGAACAAGATCTGATCGGAGAACGGTCTGGCCAGACCCACGATAACATCGGTCGCGCTGGCAATCAAAGAATACACTTCACCCGGAAAAACGACTCCAGGGAAATTTATTTTAACGCTGTGGGAATAAAACGATGGTTCGCTGGTTTACTCTTGTGTGGGTGTTGGAAGAGCGCTCATCGCCGGGGTCGTTCGAGGAGCTGGCTATGCCGCTCTTTGACCGGCTTTATAACTTTGCCCACTGGCTGACACAGGATCGGCAGGAAGCCGAGGACCTGGTGCAGGAGACATACGTTAAGGCGCTCAAGGGATTCTCGTCGTTCCGGCCGGGCACCAACTTTCGCGCCTGGATCTACCAGATTCTACGTAATACTTTTTTCACCTCCCGCACCGGGCTGAAGGCGGCTGCGACCGTGCCGCTGGATCTGGAAGGCGACGAACCAATCCTTCCCGCGGTCAAAGACACACCGGAGAGCATCCTGCTGCAGCGTTCGGATCGGCAGATCGTGCAGGAGGCTTTGGGGCGGCTGGCAGTGCCTTATCGCGAGGTGCTGCTGCTTTCGGAATTTGAAGAGATGTCGTACCAGGAAATTTCTGCAACGCTTGCCATTCCGATGGGTACGGTGATGTCGCGTTTATCGCGCGCGCGCCGGGCCTTGCGGGATGCCGTGCAGCAATTGCAGGGGAAATAAATAAAGGCGCTCGAATGGGCTGCGAGGAGTGGACTAAAAAACTCGATGCTTACTTCGACGGCGAACTCCCTGCCGACGAGGCGCGCGCGTTGGATGAACATTTGCGCGGATGCTCCAACTGCGCCGCCGAGGGCCTGCGCAGGGTTCAGCAGAAGCGCGCGGTCGCGGCGGCGGGCATGAGGTTCACGGCCGACCCTGCTTTTCGAGTGCGCATTCAGAAGAGCATCGCGGCGCCGAGGCCTATGCTGTGGAGCCGGCGCTGGCTTCCCGTGTTTGGGGCTCTAACCGCAACCGCTGCGGTACTGATTGCCGGTGCACTGTTTCTGAATCTGCAAGGTGACCGCCGGAGCGAGCGGCAGTTGGTAAGCGAACTGGTGGACCAGCACGTGGCAACCCTCGCCAGCGCCAATCCGGTTGACGTTGTTTCCACCGACCGGCACACCGTGAAGCCATGGTTTGCGGGTAAGATTCCCTTTACTTTTAACCTGCCCGAATTGCAGGACTCTCCTTTTGCGCTGGTTGGCGGCAGGGTCAGCTATCTGGGCCAATCGCCGGGGGCGGAACTGATTTTTCGCGTCCGGCTGCACGAGATTTCGGTTTTTATTTTCCAGGAGCGGGGAACGTACGACGGGCGAGAGAATGAGTTGGCGCGGACCGTCCTTTCTTTTGAAGTCCGGAGCTGGCGCCACAACGGCCTTCACTATTTCGTCATCGGCGACGCCAGCGCCCAGGACTTGGACAAGCTGAGCGAACTGATTAAGGCAGCGGGCTAAGAGACCATCCGTTCCCTGCCGTAATTTACACTCACATTTACATCCGGTTCAGCATTGCCGGGAACTTTGCGCGCCGACGCCGCGTATTATCAAAACAGGACAAGCTATGGAACTGAAAATCGACCGTCTTTCGAAGACGTATGCCAACGGCGTAAGAGCACTGAACGAGGTTTCACTCACCATTCCACACGGGATGTACGGGTTGCTTGGTCCGAACGGAGCGGGCAAAAGCACACTGATGCGGACCATCGCAACCCTGCAGGAGGCGGATTCTGGCAGCGTGCGGTTGGGAGAGATCGACGTGCTCAAAGCGAAGGATGAGGTGCGCAAGCGGCTGGGCTACCTGCCGCAGGAGTTCGGCGTCTATCCGCGGATTTCGGCGCAGGACATGCTCGATCACCTGGCGATCCTGAAGGGCATCGGTGGCTCCAGCCAGCGGAAAGAGCTAGTCGGGGCCATGTTGAAGCGGTGCAATCTTTACGATCTGCGCAAGAAATCTCTCACCAGTTTTTCGGGCGGCATGCGGCAGCGCTTTGGGATTGCCCAGGCGCTGATCGGCAACCCGCAGCTGCTGATTGTGGACGAGCCGACGGCGGGTCTCGATCCGGGAGAGCGCAACCGTTTCTACAACCTGCTGGCCGAGGTGGGAGAGCAGGTCATTGTCATCCTTTCCACCCACATCGTTGAGGATGTAACCGACCTCTGCACCAAGATGGCCATCATTCACGAGGGGCGGGTCCTGTATGAGGGCAGGCCCGACGAAGCGGTAACGGAACTTAACGGGCGAGTCTGGCAGCGCTCCATCGCAAAAGCCGATCTACCCGGCTACGAGCAGCGTTATCGCGTGATCTCCAATCGTCTGGTAGCCGGACATCCGCACCTTCATGTTCTTAGCACCCAGTCGCCCGAGGACGGGTTCACGCCCAGTGTCCCCGATCTTGAGGATGTCTTCTTCACTCGAATCCGCGGGTGGAACTGAGCCATGTTCCTGCACATTGCGTGGTTCGAAATCCGCTACTGGCTGCGTTCGTGGATGCTCTGGATCTTCACGCTGATCATTGCGGCCATGATCTTTGGCGCAGTTAGCTCCGACCACATCCAGATCGGCGGGGCACTCAGCAATACGTTCCGCAATGCACCGTTCGTAATCGAGAACTACTATGCCATCATCGGGCTGATGGCGTTGCTGATGGTGACGGCTTTTGTGAACTCGGCAGCGGCGCGTGATTTCAGCCTCAACACCTACCAGATCATCTTCACTACCCCGATCCGCCGTCGCGACTTTCTGCTTGGACGATTCTTCGGGGCTACGCTGGTGTCCGCGATTCCGATGCTCGGGGTTTCCATCGGAATCCTGCTCGCGAAATACATGCCCTGGGTGGAGCCGGAGCGCTGGGAACGCGTTATCTGGAGCGCCCACTTAAAGGGGATCCTTGTCTTCGCGCTACCCAACGCCTTCTTTATGGCCGCGATTCTTTTCACCATCGCGGTGCTGGCGCGCAATGAGATCGTCTCCTTCGTCGGAGCGCTGCTGCTGCTGACCGGCTACGGCGTTTCGGAAGCGCTGTTGACTGACATTGAACGCGAGCACATCGCCGCACTGCTCGATCCCTTCGGCGTTCGCACCTTTGCCCTCGCCACCAAGTACTGGACTGTAGCCGAGAAGAACACAATCTCGCTGGGGTTGAGCGGGCTGATGCTGTGGAATCGCCTGCTGTGGATCGGCGTTGGAGTGCTCTTTCTGATCTTCGCTTACTACCGGTTCAGTTTCGCCGAGCGGCGGCAAAAGGCCCGCAAGGCGGATGGGGCCGCGGAGCTTGCGGCGGCTTCGGTCGTCGCTGTTCCCGCGGTCGCGGGCAAAGCCAGCGCGTGGGAAATGTATCTCTCTTCGGTCAAGATTCACCTCGAGGGCATCTTCAAAGGCACCGTCTTTATCGTGATCCTGATCGCCGGCTTGCTGAACAGCGTGCCGACTGTGGCTATGAACGCGCGCGAGGGATTTGGAAACAGTACGCTGCCCGTCACCTACTGGGTACTGGAGATGATTGCGGGCACGCTCTACCTGTTCGTGCTGATTCTGATCACGTTTTACGCGGGCGTGCTGATCTGGAAGGATCGCGATGCTCATATGGACGAGATTACGGATTCGCTGCCCGTCCCGGAGTGGATCTCGTACGCATCTCGCTTCACGGCGCTAGCTGCCATGGTGATGCTGGTGCAATTTCTGGCCCTGGTCAGTGGAATCATTATTCAGACCAGTTACGGGTACCATCGCTATCAACTGGGACTTTATCTCAATCAGCTCCTGGTGCGCGACCTCTCGTTCTTCTTCTTTCTAGGAGTGTTCGCATTCTTCATCCATGTACTGTCACCCAACAAGTATGTTGGGTATTTCGTTTATGTCGTTTTCTTCCTCGCCAATCTTTTCATCTGGGCTCCGATCAACATATCTTCGCACCTGGTTCAATTCGGAACCGCTCCCGACGTCACTTATTCGGATATGTTCGGCGATGCGCCCTATATCACGGCCTGGCGCTGGTTCACGTTGTACTGGATTCTGTTCTGCGGCCTGCTGGCGATCGCCACCGTCATGTTCTGGCCGCGGGGCAAGCAGGCGCGATGGGCTGAACGCTGGCGGATTGCGCGTTTTCGTTTTGTCAGTCCGTGGCCGGCACTGGGCCTGGTCTGCCTCATGTTGTTCGCAGCGACTGGAGGCTGGATCTTCTACAACACCAAAGTCCTCAACAAGTTGATCGGGCCCAAAGACCAGTTGGCCATACAGGCGGATTATGAGAAAAACTACAAGCAATTTGACCGGCTGCCGCTACCGCGCATCCGCAGCGACAAGTACTGGGTCGATATCTTCCCTGAAACCCGCAACGTGACCATGCGGGTGCAGGAAGAACTTTACAACCCTTATCCGCAGCCGCTCGGTGAAATCCATTACACGGTCGACCGGAACTACGACGCCGACATCCAGATTCCCGGTACGACACTGGCCAAAGACGACACCCGGCTGGGCTATCGCATTTACCGCTTCACACCGCCGCTCCAACCCGGCGAAGCGCGTACCGCAGTGTTTACGGTCAAGAGCAAAAACCGCGGATTTGAAGACACCGTCAGCAATGTGGAAATCATGCAGAACGGGACCTTCTTCAACAACTCGGTGGCTCCGGTGATCGGTTACGTGACGGAGCGCGAACTGACGGATCCGAACGACCGGCGCAAATACCATTTGGGCGAGCAGGAACTGATGCGGCCGCTGGAGCGCAATTGCACGGATGATTGCCGGGACAGCTATATCCGGGACCACTCGGACTGGGCGGACGAGGAAACCGTGATCAGCACTTCGCCCGACCAGATTGCGATTGCACCTGGATCGCTGGTGCGGGAGTGGCAGGAGAACGGACGGCGCTATTTCGATTACAAACTCGACCATCGGTCCCTTCGCTTCTATTCGTTCCTGTCGGCCCGTTATGAGGTGCAGCGCGAGGAGTGGAATGGCATCAAGCTTGAGGTTTACTACGACAAGGATCATCCGTGGAACGTGCCGCGGATGATGAAGTCACTGAAGAAGTCGCTCGAGTACTACACGCAGAACTTCGGCCCGTATTACCAGAAGGAAGCGCGGATCATCGAATTTCCCCGGGTCGCGCAGTTTGCCCAATCCTTTGCCGGCACGATGCCGTATTCGGAGTCAATCGGCTTCATCGCCAACTTGAATCATCCCGACGACATCGACATGGTCTATTACGTGGTGGCGCACGAGATGGGGCACCAGTGGTGGGCGCACCAGGTGGTGGGCGCCGATATGCAGGGAGCCACGCTGTTGTCGGAATCGCTGGCGCAATATTCGGCGCTGATGGTGATGGAAAAAGAATACGGCCGCGATACCATGCGGAAATTTCTGAAGTATGAAATGGATAACTACCTCCGCTCGCGAGGCAAGGAGCGGCACAAGGAAGAACCGCTGCTGACGGTGGAATCCGAGCAGGGATACGTCCACTACCGCAAGGCCAGCGTGGTGATGTACTACCTGAGAGAGATGATCGGAGAGGAGGCGGTGAACCGGGCGCTGCGCAAGGTGATTCAGCAATATGCCTACAACGCGCCGCCGTATCCCACATCGTATGCGCTGGTGGACGCGCTGCGCGAGCAGACGCCGCCGAATTTGCAATACCTGATCAAGGATCTGTTCGAAGACATCACCTTGTTTTCGAATCGCACGCTGGATGCCTCCGCGGTGAAGCGGGCGGACGGCAGGTACGACGTCACCATCGACGTGGAAACACACAAATACAAGGCGGATGCCAAGGGCAACGAGACCGAGGTGCCGATGGATGACTGGATCGATATCGGAGCCTTCGCCAAGCCGGGAAAAGGCCTGAAGTACGGCAAGACACTCTACCGCGATCGAGTGCACATCGCGAATAACAAGTCGACATACACGTTCACGACGGCGGAGATGCCGGACGAAGCTGGAGTCGATCCCTTCCTGCTGCTGATCGACCGCATTCCCGACGACAACACGAAAAAAGTTACGCTGACGAGCGCGTCAGCGAGTCAAGTTCACGGGAAGTGAGAATTCCCGGGCGCGATTCCCGGGCAGGACGCGACTCCTTTCGCCGATGATTTGGTGGTAATATGCCTCCGCGAAAGGAGACCACCTTGTCTCGCAAATTCCCTGCTCTCACTGCCACAGGTGTTTTTTTTCTTTCTCTTCTGCTCTTCCCTCTCGCCGGCATCGCTCAGGAAAATGCCGATCGACTGGAACCGATGGATGTTTTCCGTGTTCAAGTGGCATCCGATCCGCAAATCTCTCCTGACGGGAAGCACATCGTCTACGTTCGCCAGTCCGCTGAGATTTCTTCCGATCGCCGTGTGTCCAACCTCTGGACCGTCAATTTCGATGGCTCCGAACATCGTCCCCTGACTAGCGGAACTTACAGCGATACCTCGCCTCGCTGGTCGCCCGATGGCACTCGTCTCGCTTTCGTTTCCGACCGCGATGGCAAGTCTCAACTCTATGTACGCTGGATGGACTCCGGCCAAACCGCCAAACTCACCGACGTCGAGAATGGTCCTGCAGGAATTTCGTGGGCACCCGATGGAACGCAGATCGCGTTTACTTCGCTGGTCTCGGCCGCGCCTCCGAAAATCGCTACGCTTCCGGCCGCGCCCGAGGGCGCCAAGTGGGCCGACGAGCCGAAGGTTTATGAAGACCTCATCTACCGCTTCAACGGCCCGGGATATCTGAAACCTGGATATTCGCAAGTTTTCGTCGTGGCCGCCGACGGCGGGGCGCCACGGCAACTCACCACCGGAAATTTTCCCCATGGGCCGGGTGAGGGCGGTCTTGGTGGCTCGTATGCCTCATGGGCACCCGATGGAAAGTCGCTCATCTTTTCCATGAATGGCACGGCGAACTACGAGTACGAACCTCTGCACACCGAACTGTTTGAAATCCGGGTGGCTGACGGTTCGCTTACCCAACTCACGCATCGTAACGGTCCCAATGAGTCGCCGGACATTTCACCGGACGGCAAACTCATCGCCTACATCGGCTTCGATGACCGTTACCAGGGCCACCAGACGACGTATCTATATGTCGCCAACCGCGATGGCAGCAATCCGCATCCGGTCAGTTCCAAACTCGATCGCGATGCGTCCGATCCTCGCTGGTCCGGCGATGGCAAAGGCATCTTCTTCACTTATCCCGATCAGGGCAACACCAAGCTCGCATACTTACCTCTCGACGGTTCGCCCAAGGTTATCGCCGAGCATCTCAACTTTGGCGGCAACTTCAGCATCGCCAAGAACGGATCGTTCGCCGTCCAATACGACACGCCGTCTGATCCCGGCGACGTCGCGGTTGCATCGCTTGCCAACCCCAAAATCAATGTCGTCACATCGCTCAATCGCGAACTCTTTACCGCCAAAAAACTCGGCGCGGTTGAAGAACTCTGGTACGACTCTTCCTTCGACAAACGCAAAATCGAAGGCTGGATTATCAAGCCGCCCGATTTTGATGCCTCGAAGAAATATCCTCTCATTCTGCAAATTCACGGCGGTCCGTTCTCCAATTACGGTGATCGTTTCGACCTCAACGCCCAAATCTGGGCGGCCAAGGGATACGTCATCCTCTACACAAACCCAAGGGGCAGTACCAGTTACGGAGAAGAGTTCGCGAATCTCATTCACCACGCCTATCCTGGCAACGATTTCCAGGATCTCGACTCCGGCGTCGACTCGATTCTCGCCAAGGGCTACATCGACAAGGACAACCTGTTCGTCACCGGCGGCTCGGGCGGAGGCGTTCTCACCTGCTGGATGATCGACCACACCGATCGTTTCCGCGCAGCCGCCAGTCTTTATCCGGTCATCAACTGGTATAGCTGGGTGCTAACTTCCGACCTGCCCGCTTTCGGCACACAATACTGGTTCTCCGGGAATCCTTGGGATTACACCGAGGACTACATGAAGCGCTCGGTAATTTCTCTGGTGAAAAATGTGAAGACGCCTACTTTGCTCATGACCGGCGAGGAAGATTTCCGCACACCGATATCGGAAGCCGAGCAATACTACGCGGCGCTCAAATTGCTTAAAGTAGAGTCTGCTCTGGTGCGTTTTCCGGGCGAGCCTCACGGGCTGAGCCGGCGGCCGAGCCATCAAGTTGCCAAGGTCGTGTATACGCTGAACTGGTTCGAAGCGCACCGGAAGAAACCGTGACGCGCTTCTCGCGAGATTGGCCGAAGATGAAGATTTGACGCCAGCTGCGTACGAGCCTCAATGCGCAATCCCCGTCTGGTGCATTGACTTGGCCTTGCTCCCCCGCCTAACATCAGCTCCTAGCTCTGACCACGGCCCATGATCGGTTCCACGATTTCGCATTACCACATTCTGGAGATGCTCGGCAGCGGGGGCATGGGTGTCGTCTATAAAGCGGAAGACACCGAGCTTGGACGCTTGGTCGCGGTCAAATTTCTTCCCGATCTGGTGGCGCGAAATCCCGCGGTGCTGGAGCGTTTCCGCCGCGAAGCGCGCGCGGCTTCCGGACTGAACCACCCGAATATCTGCACGATTTACGAAATTTCCGAAGCGCAGGGGCGCCGCTTTATTGCCATGGAGTATCTAGACGGCGCGACCCTGCAAGATCGCATTGCCGAGGGGCCTTTGCCGCTCGACACTGTGCTCGGTTTCGCCATCGAAGTTGCCGATGCGCTGGAGGCTGCGCATAACCACGGCATTGTGCATCGCGACATTAAGCCGCCCAATATTTTTGTGACCAAGAGCGGCCACGCCAAGATCCTCGACTTCGGCATCGCTAAATTGACTTCGGCTGAGGCAGGCGCTGAGGACGTTACTCAAGACCTGGCCACGCAGGCTGCCGAGCATCTCACCAGCCCGGGGGCATCGTTTGGGACGTTGGCCTACATGTCTCCGGAACAGGCGCTGGGCAAGCCACTCGACCGGCGCAGCGATTTATTCTCGTTCGGCATCGTGCTCTACGAGATGGCGACCGGGCAACTGCCTTTCCGCGGCGTGACGGCGGCGGCTACGTCCGATGCCCTGTTGCATCGCAACCCGGAGTGGCCTCTGCAGCTCGCGTCGGGCACGCCGGCCCGGTTGGAGGCGGTGGCTCGAAAGGCGCTGGAGAAGGATCCTGCGCGGAGATACCAAACGGCTGGAGAGATGCGCGCCGACTTGCAGCGGCTGAAGCGGAACATCGATATGGACACGGCGGTCCGGATGTCCGGCGGCTTGGAAACGCCGGCGCAGACCGCTTTCATACCCGGCGCGGGACGTCGGACCTGGACTTGGATTTTGACCGCGGCGGGCGGGGGCAGGCGGCGCTCGATCGCCGTGGGAGCGATTGCGGCCCTGGCACTCATTGCCGTGGGATATTTTCTTCGTCCTACTCCGTTGCCTCCGGCGGTGGTCGGCTCGGTACAAATTACCAATGATGGCTTTCCCAAGCGTTCGCTGGCCACGGACGGGTCGCGCATATATTTCTCCGAATATGCCGGAGGGCATTCGGTGTTGAGGGAAGCTTCTACGTCCGGCGGAGACACGGCTCCGCTGCAGAGTCCTTTGGCCACCGCTGACATTTACGATTTCTCCCTGCGCAACTCGCAGTTGCTGGTTCGAGGATCAGCGGAAGGTTCCGAGACCGAGTCTGCGGTCTGGATTGTGCCGGTGCCGGCCGGATCTCCGCGGCGGGTGGGCGAGATTCTGGCACACGCTGCTGCCTGGACGCCGGACAGTCAACATATTCTGTACGCGAATGGAAGCCATCTTTATCTTTGTAATTCCGACGGGACGGAGTCGCGGGAGTTCGCCGAAGCGAAGGGCATCCCGTTTGACCTGCGATTTGCTCCCGATGGCGAGCGCGTGCGCTTCTCGGTTCGTGACACCGGCCAGCACAGCGTCGGGCTTTGGGAGGTTAGCGCTCAGGGGCACGGACTCCACGCGTTGCTGCCGGAATGGAACCAGCCACCGCAGGAGGCGGCTGGCGGCTGGACTCCCGATGGCAGGTACTTCCTTTTCGATTCGGCGCGCAACAATGCGCAAGATATCTGGGCGTTGCGGGAAGGGACGTCGTGGTTTCGCAAAGGTGCGGGTCTTGCAACACAACTGACCTTTGGACCGTTGTTGTTCACCAATCCGACACCGAGCACCGATGGTACGAAGCTGTTCGTCATCGGGCAGCAACGACGCTTTGATTTGATTCGCTTCGCAGGGCAATCGGGACAATCCTCCGTCTATGTTCCGGGAGTCTCGGCCGGGGAAGCAGATATCGCGAGCGACGGACAGAAGATGGTTTACGTGACTCATCCCGAAGGCGCTTTGTGGCGCAGCAAAGTCGACGGCAGTGCTCGAACGCAGCTGACGTTTGCGCCGATGCACATCCACATGCCGCGCTGGTCGCCCGACGGCAAGCAGATCGTATTCATGGCTTCCCTTCCCGGGCATCCGTGGAAGATCTACCTGCTTCCGGCCGACGGCGGCACGCTCCGCCAGCTGAGTGGCGACAACCACAATCAGGGTGACCCGACCTGGACTCCGGACGGGAGTTCGATTGTGTTTGCGGGAATGCCTTGGTTCGACTATGCTGCGGCGCCCAAGCCTAATATCCGCATTTTGACTTTGCGAGCCGGACAGGTCACGACTGTTCCCGGGTCAGAAGGTCTATTCAGTCCGAGATGCTCGCCGGACGGCCGCTACATTGCGGCGCTATCGTCGGATTCGAGCAAGCTGCTGCTCTACGACTTCGCCCGCAAGACTTGGGCGCCGCTGGCCACCTCGAAGTTCGGGTACGAGAACTGGTCGCATGATGGCAGTTACATCTACGCTGAAGATTATCCGGATAAGATCGACGACATCGTTCGCATCCATGTTCCGGATGGCAAACTGGAGCGCTTGTTCAGCTTGAAGGACGTTCCGCGTGGCTTCGATCCGTGGGAGTTTTGGGTGGGACTTGCGCCCGATGATTCGGTGCTGCTGATGCGCGACCGCAGCACACAAGAAATTTACAGCCTCGACGTACGGTTGCCGTAATCTCTCAGCGCTTCAGTTCGCGCGCCTCTTGCAATATCGTCTCGAGATTGCGGGTGATGACGGACGCCTCGGGACCGAGTTGCCGCTCCAATTCTTTTCGGGCCTTGCTGCCGTCGGCTGCTTGCTGGTTTTTGGAATTGGCGGCGGCATCCAAAGACAACAACGACTGGGCCTTGAGCAGACTGGCATAGACAAAGCGTGAGGGGAAGCCCCGGTCTCGCAAAAACATCGCGTACATGTACCAATCGACAGCCTCGTTCGGATGGTCGTCGAGTCCGGCATCGAGCTGAAGCGCCCGCTGATAGAGCGACAGCGTCTTGCTGGTTTGGCCGAGCCTTGCATCCAGCGAAGCCTCCGCTATGTCGGCTAAGCTCTCTAACTTCTTTTCGCCAGTTTTCGCCGCGAGCGTGCGCGCCATTTCGTAGTCGCGCAATGCGAAGTCGGTGTGATTGGCCCGGGTGTTGCAATCCGCCAGCTTCAACGCCACGCTGATCATGGTGGCCGCGGGCGGGAGGCTGGATGCAGGCCGTTGCACCACCTTGGTGACGAAGCTTTCGTAGTGACTGATGGCATCCTCGAGCTTGCCTTGCTTATCGAACTCCGCAGCTAAATAGAGTTCGGCATCGGCTTGCGACGGATCGAGCTTGAGCGCCTTCTGCCAGCTCACTTCGGCTTCATCGGCGTGTCCGAATTGCTGGGCTAGGATGCCATGGTTAACCAGCAGGGCGGCGTCCTTGGGCGCAAGCTTGAGCCAACTGCCGGTGAGCTGATAAGCCTCGTCGAGACGCTTCTCCTGGGTCAGGTACATCAGCCACGCATCGCGCGGGGCGGGATCGGCAGGGTTGGCCTTGATGGCGTATTGCCAGGCGGCGACAGAATCATCGGGACTGCCTTGCTCCAGAGCCTGGCGCGCCAGGCGCACTTCGAGCGGCGTGTCGTAGGGAGCCAGTGACGCCGCGCGCTTCAAATCCGCCAGGTCGCCGCTGTGCAGGGCATAGTAATAGTGCACCTGATCGACGCAGCCCCAAAGCAGCAGTGCCGAGGCTGTCCCTATTCGCAGAGTGCGTGCGGCGGAACTTGGCGAGGCCAGCCAGCGTAATGCGGTCATCGTCCTGCTGCCCGCCGCTCGCGCGCCTTCGGCAAGCTTGCTGTTTGAAATCTGGGCGCGTGAATTTACCAGCAAGGCTGCGATGCGTCCGTCGCGTAACTTCCAGATCGCGCCGTCAAGGATGAAGTGGTGAATGTTCACCAGGGCGGTGAAGAGCAGGAAACTGCGCGTGAAATCAAAATGGAATACCAGGGTCGAGAGCCAGGGACCGGGAATGAACAGGGCGATGCCTCCGACAACGAGAATCGCGAAATAGGAAAAGGGACGCCACGGGCGATTCGGTGTGCCGGCGGCTTCTCGCTTGGCGTAGTAACTGGTGATCCAGAGATATTGCGCGGAGTGCATTACGGCGAGAACGCCAGTGCTGTAGCGGCTGCGCGGAAGCTGGAAACCTTCCACCAGCGACAGCAGAGAGGGCACCAGGAACCAGACGCACTGCGTGGAAAACAAAGTAAGCGACGGGATCATTCTGCGGAAGCCGGCCTGTGCGATCAGCCGCGACAGGCCGAAAACCGAGCAGGCCGCAAATACGACGGCCAGCACGACCTGGGCTCGCGAGCTGATCGCCTGCGGGATGTTGAGCGAGACGAATAGAGAATCGGTGGATGGTCCGGTGTGGAGGCTCAGCAGCAAGACTGCGTATGAGATCAGGAAGGCTGCGTAGAGAGCACGCCGTTCGAAATTTGTGGGCTGGGCGCCGGCGCGGCGGGCAAACATCATGAACAGGCCATAGTTCTGTCCGCTGTAGTGCCAGGGGCTGGCAGTGAGATAGACGGTGAAGATGAAGGGCAGCGAACGAATCCAGAAGTGCGACAAAATTACGGTCAGCGCCACCAGCAGCGTGATGTGGACGGTGAAGATGCGGTATTTTTCAAAATCTTCTCTGGTGTGATAGGCGCGATAAATTGTCGCCATGTAATGCGGATAATTGAAGAACAACGCCAGAACGTAGAAAAGGACCGACCAGGTGAGAGTGCTGGCGGCGGACGAGAAATAGGCGAGCAGTAATAGTGGGATCGACCACGCGCCGCATCCGACGACTAGATCGAGCCAGGGGTGATAGATCCAGACCGCTTCACCACGGCTCGCATTGTGCTTGGTTCCGGGCATAGCTGCCATTGTCTAGAATTGTAGGTGGACATTGCTCGGAGGCAGATATCCAGAAGGGCTCGGCCGGAAGTAACCGGGTAGCGTGGACGAGTTTCAGACGCAGCTGCGGCTGCCCAGCTGCATCTGCAACGAGCGCGGCACCGCAGCAAGACTATTTTTGACGCGCGTTCAGTTTGTCGAGGGCACGCTTCAGCTCTTCCAGCTTCTGTCCAGCCTCGCCTAGCTTGCCTTCGGCGGTCAGGCGCTGATAGTCGGCTAGATCTCGGGCGGCATCGGCGATGAGCGCGTTGAGATTCTCGGACGCTGGCGCGGCGGTGGTCGTCTGGGCAGTCGTTGGTGTGGCGCTCGTTGCGGTGGCAGTCGTTGTCCCGCCTGTCGTCGTCGCGGCGGTTAACGACGACGGCGCTCCGCCGAAAAGAGACGCCATCGCCGACTCGAAGGTTGGTCCGTACGCGAGGCGATCTTGCAGCGCGAGCACCACCAGACGCAGTTCCGGCATGGGACTGCGCTCGGCCTGCAGGTAAATCGGCTCCGCATACAGGAGCGCACGGCCGGTCGGAATCACCAGCAGCGCTCCGCGGCGCACGTGCGAGCCTTGCTGATTCCACAGCGTCAATTGTCCGGAGAGTTGCGCGTTCTGATCGATGCGCGCCTCAATTTGCAGCGGTCCGTCGACCAGTTTGGTTTTGGGGAAGTTGTAGACCACCGAGGTGCCGTATTTTGCGCCGTCGCTGCGGCCGGCAATCCAGCCAATCAGATTGTTCCGGTTGGCGGGGGTGAAGGGGAGAATCTCGACGAACTCCTCGCCGGTTTCGCCGGGCAGTTTCATCAGCACGAAATTCGGTTCCATCACCTGCGTGGTTTGGCCGCCGCCCCCGCTCATGCCGACTTCGGTGGCGACCGTCCACAGATCTTCGCGGTTATAGAACGCTTCCGGATCGGTCATGTGATACAGACCGTAGACTTCCGCCTGCAGTTTGAGTAATAACTCGGGGTAGCGCACGTGTTTGCGCAGACCGGACGGCATCAGGGACGCATCCTTGAACAGATCGGGAAAGATGCGTTGGTAGGTCGCGATGATCGGGTCCTCCTTATCAAACACGTAAAACGTGGTGGTGCCATCGTAGGCGTCGATGACCACCTTCACGCTGTTGCGCATGTAGTTAATGGGATTGTTGTCGAGACGATAATGGCTGGAGTAGGGATAGCTGTCGGACAGCGTGAAAGCATCCATGATCCAGGAGAGGCGGCCATCGTCGCCGAGCACGATGTAGGGATCGGGTTCATAGGTGAGGAACGGCGCCAGTGCCGACACACGGTCGTGCAGGTTGCGGCGCATCAGGAGGCGGCTGTTCGGGGTCACGTCATCGCTGAAGGGCAGCTTGGCCAGGTCGCCACGGTCGAGCGCGATGATGATGCGGCGCAGAAAACCGCCGAGCCTGATGCCGCCGTTGCCTTCGTACGAGGTGAGGCTGTTGCTCGCGCCCTGCGGGTAGTTGAATTCCTTTTGCCGCGTCTTCACGTAGACGTCGGTATTGGTCACCTCGCCGAAATAGATTTCCGGGCGCGTTACGTTCAAGCCCCGCACCGTGCTCTGGACGGGCATGTTGCTCAGGATCAGCGTGGGCAGGCCTTCCGGCGTGAAGCCATTGACCGGGTTCATGGTAATGCCGTAGCCGTGCGTGTAGATAAGTTTGTCGTTGATCCAGTTGCGGCTGCTCTCCGGAAGCTTCTCGACGTTGAGTTCGCGTGCGGCCAGCATCACCTCGCGCGTCGTGCCGTCAATCTCATATCGATCGATGTCTATGTCGGGGAAATCGTAATACGTGCGAATCTCCTGGATCTGACGCAGCGTGTCCTGCAGGGCATGCCAATCCCACAAGCGGATGTTTTGAAGTGTCGCCTGATTATTGGCCGGCTCGGCGGCTTCGACGGTGGTCTCGGCGGGAAATTCGCGCTGGGAAACCTGGCTCAATCCGTAGGCCTGGCGCGTCATTTCGATGTTATGGGAGATGTAGGGTTGCTCGCGAACCAGCTCATTCGGCTTGACGATAAAACTGCCGACATACCAACCGACGATTTGCAGGCCGACATAGAAGACGGCGGCGGGAAGGATTGCGACCACGAGGTAGCGGCCGCGCGGCATACGAACGGCGTTGACGGCCGCGATGAACGCGCCCACGCCGAGCGCTACAGAAACAACGAGCATCCCGGCGAGCATAACGTGCGCGTCGGTGTAGGTGACACCCCCGAATATTGTGTGGTCTTCGAACAATTGCTCGAAACGGTCGAGATACACACGCATCGCAAGGATCAGCAACAGGAACGAAAACGCGATGGAGAGCCCGCGCCAAGGCAGCATGACAGCGCGGCTGAGACGCCCCGAGAGTACGCGGCTTCCGCCGGTGATGAGGATGAAGAAAGCCGCGAGCACACAGATAATCACGGCGAGCGTGAGCAGCCAGCCGATGATGAGCTGCCATGCGGGCAGGGTGAAGAGAAAGAAATTCAGCGGCTTGCCGAAAATTGGATCGACGACGCCACCGGTGGAGGGCGATGCGTACCAATAAAGTGCGAGCGACGGCCACTCTTCCATCATGCCGGCGCCGGTGGCCGCGGCGATGATGAGCGAAACGACGAGCGCAATGACGCGCAGGACAGGCTCAACCGGCAGCTTCAACGGTTGTCCGCCGATGATGATCGTGTGACCACTCGGTAGATCGGGGAGATGGGCGCGCTTGAGCGCGAGGAACGAACCGTACAAAATCAGAAATGTGATCACAGTAAAGGCGGCGAAGACTCCCCACTGCAGGTTCAATGTTTTCCAGAACACGCTCGCGTAGCCGAGCGACCTGAACCAAAGCACGTCCACGCAATAGGACAACACGGCCTGGCCACTGAAGAAAACGGCGGCAAGCACGCCCAGGATGATGAGAAAGCGGCGGCGGCGGCGCGGCGCGTGAGGCGGTGTCCATTCAACGATCTCGGGGGAATCTGGCATCGTTTTCAATTGCTCCGTTGGTGAGTTATTCGCATGATACTCCCTCGGCTTGCCCAAGTTGCGTCAGCGGTCGACTCCAGCTGCGCGGGTGCGGAGTGAGAGCCTCGTTTTCGCATGAGACAATCGTCTTCGTTAGTCGTCAGCCCCGGTGACTTCGAGGAATCTTATGAACTTGGCCCCGCGCAAATTCTCGCTCGCATCGCTTACTCTTGCCTGCGTCTTTTCTTGCTGTTGTGGAGCGCTCGCCGAGAGTGCTTCCGTGCCCGCCTCGCAGGCCGCGCCGGCACAACACAAGTGGGCGCTGGTGTTGCACGGCGGTGCCGGAGTCATGGCATCAATGTCGCCCGAAGCTGAGGCTAATTACCGCGCCGGTCTCAAGCAGGCGCTCACCGCCGCCGCCAATGTGCTCGATCAGGGCGGCTCGTCGCTCGATGCGGTCGAAACCGCCATCAAGCTGCTCGAGGATAATCCGCTGTTCAACGCCGGGCGTGGCGCAGTCTTCGCGGCGGATGGCACCAACCAGCTCGATGCCGCGATCATGGATGGCGAAACGATGCGGGCCGGCGCGGTTGCCGATGTGCAGCGCACGCGTAATCCCATCTCGCTGGCTCGCGCGGTCATGGAGCAGTCGCCGCACGTCATGCTGATTGGCTCCGGCGCCGATGCGTTCGCCGCGCACGTGCATCTTGAACAGGTGCCGCCCAGTTTTTTCTTCACTGAGCGCCGCTGGCAGGAGCTTGTACGGCAGCTCGAAAAGGACGGCTCGCCGATTCCTCCGCGTCCCGAGGGTGCGCCCGCGCCTCCGGCTAAGCCCGTCGCTGAATTTGAAAGTGGTGACGCGCACCAGTACGGCACGGTCGGCGTGGTCGCCCTCGACCGCCGGGGCAACATCGCGGCTGGTACGTCGACCGGCGGCACCACGGCCAAGCGCTGGAACCGGGTTGGCGACTCGCCGATCATTGGCGCGGGGACTTACGCTTCGAATCAGTCTTGCGCCGTCTCGGCAACGGGCATCGGCGAGTATTTCATTCGGCTCACGGTCGCGCGCACCATCTGCGCTCTGGTGCAGTACAAAGGCATGAGCTTGCAGGAGGCCGTCGACCAAGTTGTGCAGAAGGATCTCGCCGCGATCCACGGCGACGGAGGCGTAGTCGCTCTTACGCCTGATGGTCAGCTTGCCTGGAGTTTTAACACTCCCAGGATGTTCCGCGCGAAGCTCAGGGAAGGCGGCACACCGCTGATCAGCATCGATCGCGAGGAGCCGTGAGGCCCCAGGCTGGTGAATTGTAGCGCCGGCAACCTGCCGGCTTTCCTGAGGGCGTCACGCCCTCGGCGCGGCGGACGAGAACGCCCGCCGGACAGCCGCCCGGACGGCGGCGCTACGGAGATCAGGTATACTCATCGGCCATGAAACCGGCCATGAAATCCGGGACGAAGTCTTGCCTACATTTTGCCGCGCTGCTTTGCGCGCTTGCGGCCTTCCTGCACTCGGTTCCGCTTCTGGCGCAGGCTCAGGGAGCTGTACCCACTCGTGCCGCGGCCGCGCTCGACTCCTTGCCGCACGCGAAACAGATCGATCAGGTTGCGCTCTCTCCCGATGGAAGTCAGGTTGCCTACATCGTCCAGGGACAGCTCACGGTGACACCGGTGCGCGGCGGCGCTCTTCAGGAAATCTCGGTGGAAGGCAAGCCGCCGCTGCGCGAGGTCACGTGGTCGGCGGACAGCAAACAGCTTGCATTTCTTGCTGATTTGCCGAGTGACATTCCTGTGGCTCAGGTCTGGACCGCGGCGGTCAATGGTACTGGCAATGGCAGTGGTAGCGCTCCGGTAAAGCGGGCAGAATTGAAGGGTTATGCCGAGACGCCTCGTTTTTCTCCCGACGGTGCTATGCTGGCTATCCTCTTTATTAGGGGACTACCGCGGGTGGCTGGTCCGCTGCAGCCGATGATCCCGCTTGCGGGCGTGATTGACGACCAGATCTACGAACAGCGGCTGACCACCATCAACCTGAGCACAAACCAGTTAGCGCAGGTCACGCCGGCCGATGTGTACATCTATGAATACGATTGGATGCCCGACGGAGCGGCGTGGGTAGCCACGGCGGCTCACGGCTCGGGCGACGCTAATTGGTGGGTCGCGCTGCTCTATCTGATTAACGCGCGAAGCGGCGAAATGCGTGAGATCTATGCGCCCAAGTGGGAGATGGAAGACCCGCACGTTTCGCCGGACGGCAAAAATGTGGCGCTCATCGAAGGCATCATGAGCGACGCCGGGGTCACCGGCGGCGATATCGTCGTGGTTCCAATGAATGGCGGCACGGCGCGGAATGTCACTCCAAACATCAAGGCATCTCCCTCTTCCCTTGCCTGGGCATCTCCCGAGCGCATTCTTTTCGCCGCCAATGTCGATGGGAATTCCGGGTTCGGCAGCGCGAGCGCCAGCGGAGGCGAGGCGCAGATACTGTGGACGGGCGAAGAAGTAGCATCCGCAACCACCGACACATCGGAACCGAGCGGCTCGTTCTCCCGCGACGGGAGGGTGAGTGCAGTTGCGCGCCAATCATCCGGTACTCCACCGGAAGTCTGGGCGGGGCCGACTGGCAACTGGAAACAGATCACGCACCTGAATACAGGGATCGAGCCGGCATGGGGCGCGAAGCGCAATATTCACTGGCAGAACGGAAACACTCGGGTGCAGGGCTGGCTTACGCTTCCCAAGGACTTCGTGCCTGACAAAACATATCCGCTCGTAGTCAGCGTACACGGCGGACCATCGTCGGCGTGCATGTCTCCGTGGAGTGAAGGCCTCAGCGGAGCCGAATCGGCGATGGGCTACTTCGTTCTCTGTCCGAATCCGCGCGGGAGCTACGGACAGGGCGAGGCCTTCACCCAAGCCAACATCAAAGACTTCGGCGCTGGGGACTATCTCGACATTATGGCCGGGATCGATGCCGTCTCCAAGGATTACCCGATCGACGCCAGGCGCATCGGCATTCGCGGGCACAGCTATGGCGGATACATGACCATGTGGGCCGAGACGCAGACGCAACGCTTTGCCGCAGCGGTGGCCGGCGCCGGACTCTCCGACTGGCTCAGCTACTATGGCCTGAACGATATTGACGAGTGGATGATTCCTTTTTTCGGGGCGTCCGTTTATGACGATCCCGCGATTTACGCCAAGAGCGACCCCATGCACTTCGTAACGGCGGTGAAGACACCTACCTTGATTCTGGTGGGCGATCGTGACGGTGAAGTTCCGATGGAGCAATCGGTGGAATGGTGGCACGCGCTCAAAACCTTGAAGGTGCCGGCCAGGCTGGTCGTCTATCCGAACGAAGGACATTGGTTCGTGAAGCCTGCCGACTCTTACGACTACAACTTGCGCAGTCTGGAGTGGTTCGACGAGTGGTTCCGGAAAGCCTCAGCACACTAGACAGTGTGGGAGTGTGATAGAACTTTGCCGTCTGCCAGTGATCGTCGCGAGCGAACGTCGGCTGGAACCTGCGCTAAAAACTTGACAGTGGTCACGAAACGGTAATATTGTGGCCGCTAATTGCGGTCGCAGTTTCCCTAACCATTCACATGATGTTGCCCAGGCGAGGTCACAGCCGCCCAAAAGCGGCACCGGGATTGCACACCTATATTCGCCAATGTCCGGCTGCGGCTTCGACCACCTCGTGCTGCCCAAGGAGCATCCATGATTCGCCCACTTAAGTCGCGGAAGGCTTTCGGCCACCTCGGTCTGTTCTTGTTTATTGCGTCCGTGACCTGGGGGCAAACCGGCACCAGTTCGCTTCGAGGAGTCGTGCTCGATAACAGCGGCGCTGCCGTGGTTGGTGCCCGGATCACGTTGGTGAATGCTTCCCGGGGCTTGCAACGCGCGACGCGCTCCAACAATTCTGGAGAGTATGAATTTCTGGCTCTGCCTCCGGGAACCTACACCCTCACTGCGGAAAAGGACGGGTTCAGCAAGTACGAACAGACGGGCCTTCCACTTCTGGTGAACGTGGCGAATTCGGTCACGGTGAAGCTGCAGGTGGGCGCGGTCAGCAGTCAGATCGAAGTCTCGGCCGCGACGGAAACCATCAACACCACCGACGCTTCTCTAGGCAACGCCTTCGACGAAAATCAGGTCAAGCAGCTTCCACTGGAAAGCCGCAACGTTCCGGATCTGCTTAGCCTGCAGGCGGGCGTGCTTTATACCGGAAACAACCAGAGCGTCGACAACGACGTGGATACACGAAACGGAGCCGTTAACGGTGCTAGGAGCGATCAAAGCAACATCACCGTCGATGGCATCCCAGCCAACGAAAAGGGAGGTTACGCTTTCAAGTCCGTTCTTCCAGTCACTCTCGATTCGGTGCAGGAGTTCCGCGTAACCACCACAAATTACGGCGCCGACGAAGGCAGTTCGTCGGCTGCACAAGTAGCGCTGGTCACCAAGAGCGGCACCAACAATTTCCACGGCTCGGTTTACGAATACAACCGCAATTCTTACGTCAGCGCCAACGATTATTTCACCAAGACCGCTCAGCTAACGAGCGGCCTTCCCAACACTGCGCCGCAACTGAATCGCAACATTTTTGGCGCTTCCCTGGGCGGACCCATCATCAAGAATCGTCTCTTTTTCTTCCTGAATTTCGAAGGCTATCGTGACTCCGAAGCGTTACCGGAGACACGCACTGTACCGACCGCGGCCATGCGCGACGGCGTAATTCAATATCTCTGTGCCAGCGATATAAACGGCAACAACCTTTGCCCTAGCGGTAATACTGTGCAAGGCATCAGCGGCGCTTCTTACACCGCCCCCGCTGATTATATGGCCGTTGCTCCGGCGACGATCACGAACTGGGACGGCACCAGCCTTGGTCCTCATGGTCCCGATCCTACCGTCCTGCAATACATGACTCAATACCCGCTCCCCAACGAACCGGGTTTAGGAGACACAGTCAACACTGCCGGCTTCGCCTTCCACGCGCCCACAAAGACCCACAAGAACTGGTACATCGCCAAGCTCGACTACAACATCACTTCCGACGCCCGGCATCGCCTTTCGCTGACCGGCGCGCTGGCCAACGAAAATACCGATTTGGGTACGAACTACGCACCTTTTCTTCCAGGTTCACCTCCGGAAGAGAACGTTATTACCTTCAACAAGGGCCTGATTGCCGGCTATTCAGCCGTACTATCCCCCACTCTGATTAACAACTTCCGCTATGGCTTCGTTCGTCAAAGTCTCGGCACGATTGGCGACTCCAATCAGCCCTGGAACTACCTTCAGGCCTTCGACCAGGGCATCACGTATTCCTCCGCTTTTCAGCGGCCAATCCATAATTTCACCGACGATCTCTCCTGGAACCACGGCAAACACACCTGGCAGTTCGGCTTTCAGTTTGCGTTTCTTCGCGATGCCGAGACCAACCTGAACGATTCGTTCAGCAGCGGATACGCCAACCCCGACTGGATGACCGACTCCGGCATCTCGGAACCAAGTAATCCTTCTCCACTCAATCCCGCAAATCACGCCGGTTATGTTCTGGTGGATCCCAATTTCCAAAGCAATTACGACACGGCCGTGACCAGCCTGCTCGGCATGGTTACTCTTGGTGATGCCCTTTACAACTACAATCGCAGCAGCCAGACCCTGCCTCAGGGCGCTCCTGTCGGCCGTCATTTCGGGGAAGATTCTTATGAGATGTATGTGCAGGACGCCTGGAAGGTACGGCCCAATCTCACGATCACGCTCGGTCTTCGCTGGTCGCTATTCTCTCCTCCGTGGGAAACCAACGGCCTGCAGGTCGGCACCACCCCTAATCTGGGCAACTGGTTCAACGCTCGTGGCGCGGGCATGCGTCAGGGCATTCCTTCCAACGCGCAGCCCTTGATCACTTATGATTGGGCCGGACCCGCGAACGGCAAACCGAGTTATTACGGCTGGGACAAGCACGATTTCGGCCCGCGCGTTGCCTTCGCGTGGGCTCCGGGCTCCCAGAACGGCAAGACCAGCATCCGCGGGGGTTTCGGTATTGTCTATGATCGCGTGGGCGAAAGTCTGGTGGACACTTTCGATCAGAACGGTTCCTTCGGTCTGGCCACTTCGCTGAACAACCCGTCAGACTTTGAAGACTCCCAAATCGCGCCACGGCTCACCAGCATGAACACGGTTCCCAGCGTTGACTATCAAAACAACCCGATCTTGCCGTCAGCGCCGCCAAGTGGATTTCCGCAAACATTCCCCGCCGGCCTGGGCGCCATCGCCTGGGGCATCGACAACAACCTGAAGACTCCTTACGCGTACACCATGGATTTTGCAGTTAGCCGCGAGCTTCCTTCCGGCTTTTCACTGGATCTCGCCTACGTCGGGCGGCTCTCTCATCGCCTGCTGGCTCAGGACGATCTCGCCATGCCTCTCGACATCTACGACAAGAAATCCGGCCTTGATTACTTCGCCGCTGAAAAAGCCCTGGCCTTGGTTTTCCGGCCTGAGCTGAACGCGGGCGTAACCGCCCCGACGACGACCTTTAGCCCGAATCAGGTTCCTGCGAATGTGCAGCAGTTCTGGCAAGATCAGATGCAGCCACCGGCTGCGGTTGGCTACCCTCTAACCGGTTGCACGGGCGGGAACTTGGCATACACGCCTAGCCCAGTCGTCTTTGCCTTTGACACTTTCTGCGCTACCGGCACCAACGATTCGCTCGCTCTCTATAACCTGGATTACAACGGCATCCAGGACCCCAATAACCCGAGCAATATTTACTTTACTTCGGGCGGACAATATTCCTACTACGCTCCGCAATTCAGCTCTTTGTATGCGTGGCGTTCCATGGCGTGGGCTAACTACAACGCGCTGCAGGCGAGCCTGCGCCATCGTATGTCGCACGGCTTTCAATTTGACTTGAACTATACGTTCTCGAAATCGCTCGACATTTCTTCCGACGCCGAGCGCGTTGGACCGGCCAGCACCGGCAGCCTGCTTGGGCTGAACAACAACATCATCAATGCCTGGAATCCAAACGCGCAGCGGGGCGTTTCCTCGTTCGACGCCACTCACCAGGTGAACGCCAACTGGATCTGGGAGTTGCCCATTGGGCGCGGACAACGATTTGCCCATGGCTCTGGCCGGCTGCTCGATGCTGCCATCGGCGGCTGGCAACTCTCCGGCCTTTTCCGCATCACCAGCGGTTTCCCGGTCACGGTGGACAATGGCTTCTCCAGTTTCCCCACCAACTTTGAGATGGAAGGCAACGCCGACAAGATTGGCCCGGTTAGAACCGGAGTCTACACCAACACGGGAGTTCCTAATATCTTTGCCAACGGTCCGGCGGCCATCAGCTCGTTTGCGCCCGCGTATGCCGGAGAATCCGGCGAGCGCGACAACATTCGCGGCGCCGGCTACTTCGGGATCGACCTGGGACTCGCCAAGCGCTGGACCATGCCCTGGAGCGAAAAAGAGACCCTCCAATTCCGCTGGGAAGTCTTCAATGTTACGAACTCGGTGAGCTTCGACGTGCAGTCGAGCTTGCTTTCGAATTCTCTCGGACTGGGCAGCGGCGGAAGTTTCGGCAACTATGCCGGTTTGCTCAATAATCCGCGCCTCATGCAATTCGGTCTGCGCTACGAGTTCTAGGGAATGTTAGATCTTTTCCGTAAGCGGCTGGATTGCAACTTCGGTCGAACTTCTCGGGATGAAAGTAGCGCTGGCCGACGCCCCTCTGATACCCTGCATACCTATGCGCCTTCACCACAGCCTGTTTTTCGTCGTCGCCGTAGCCGGTTGCGTTTTCGCTCAGAACCTTAAGCCAGTTGCCGACCGCCTCGCCGCGCAGAACGCGCTTTTCGAAGAGCAGTACGAGTCGGACCTCCGGAACTTTCCCGAGCGCGCCACCTCCTACGGCGACTACCGTTACAACGACAAGCTCGCCGACTATTCACTCGAAGCGATCTTCCGGCGCCAGAAGACGAACCAGGACTTCCTGGCCCGGCTTGAAGCCATCCCCAGTGCGGGTTTCTCCGACCAGGATCAGCTCTCTCACGACCTTCTGGTTCGAGTCCTCGAGCAGCGCATCGCCGACTTCAACCTGAAAGAGTATGAGATGCCCATCAATCAGCAGAATGGCGTCCATACCAGCCTCGCGGATTTGCCCCTTTCCGTGCCTTTTGACTCGGTCAAGCACTACGAGGATTACATCGCGCGTCTCCACCTGATCCC
>Ga0070761_10000404_pt1 | contig 28551 bp, 18 predicted proteins | sample HubBroMetageREF1_FD_66724 | JGI IMG/M metagenome (GOLD analysis project Ga0070761, IMG submission 66724) | Reference soil microbial communities from the Hubbard Brook experimental Forest, New Hampshire, USA - Hubbard Brook CCASE Soil... | ecosystem: Environmental > Terrestrial > Soil >... | reverse complement strand
TGCCTTCAGGCGCGGCGGGCGTCCACGAGGAAACGGCCCCCTTTATGGCTTCGGCTCAGTGGCCGAAGTTGCCGGTGGTCTTGTCTCCGGAGAATGAACGAAAACCGGCCAAATGGACAATTGCAGGGCCGTCCGCAAAAACATTTCGCGTGTAAATGCCCATAGGCGCGTTCTCCGCGCCTGTATGCCTGAAAGTTTGCCGGCGACCCGCACAGCGCCATGAACGCATGCGGCGTAATAGGCTCCACGGCTGCGGCGTCGAGGTCGTCGAACTGGATCAACGTGGCCCCTGCTGAGGGCCGCGGCCGGAGAATGAGATTTTCTCGAGCGCGTGTGGCGGAATCGAGCAACGGACCGAGGGCACGCCGGAGCGGGTCAAGGCTGCAGTTCGGCTGTTCTCAGGTGGCCTTGCTTTGGCTCACGGTTTTGTCTCCAACCAAGTGTCACTGCGTTGGGTTTCGAGAGGTGCTTATAGTGCCGGTGACTCAGCCCAACCGAATCTCGAACCTTCACCTGTTCTCATTATAGAGCGAGCTATCGGCGTTCATCGGCGTTCATCGGCGGCCAAATCAGTTCTTAATCCTCCCCAATATCTGATAAATCCGTATCAACGCCGTATCCATCACCGCCTCCCCAGCCCCCACCGCCGCTGGAGACACCGCATTATCCGCCCCGTACCCGCCCTCCGCCACCGCCTCTATCGTCGGAAAATACTGGTGATACCCATTCGCATACCCGAAGAAAAACAACTGCTTCACCCGCGCCCGCTGCTTCAGCCGGATCGCATGATTGCTGAAAAACTCCCCCGACACCCCCACCAGCGCAATCTCCCCATTCAACAGAGCCACGGTCAGCCGTGGACGAATCCCATCCGCATATTCATCGATGTAATTCGGAACCAGCTCCGGGAAGAAAGCCCTCTGATAAGCCGCTTTCACCACCGGATTCGCGAAATCCGTCCGCGCGCTGAATCGCAGCCGCTCCTCCCGGCACTCGAGCGACGGATGCGCCACCTCTTGCGGGCTCAGCGACTGCGCCAGCTTCACTGCCTCGCGCGCCAGCGCCTGTCCGAATTCCTGGTAGCCCTTTCCGTCCGCGTTTGCCGATTGGTCGCCCGCCGCACCTTGCATAAAAATGGCGGCTGCGCCCGTCTCCTTGGTCACCTCCGCCTTCAGCGCCCCAACGTAATCCGCCGAGAATTTCAGCGTGCTGGCCGGCAGCATCGTAGGATGCGCGGCGAAGTTCACTACGATCGCCACCGGCTTGCCCGACGTATCGTCGAATCGCATCACCGCCAGTTCGCGGTCGCTGGGCTTCGGCTCGATCTTGGTATGCCGGTTGCGATTGAAACCTTCAAGCTGCACCGATCCCACGGCCATGCGCGCCGGCGCCAGCCGCGAGTTGGCCTCTACAATGGCCGCTACAATGCCGTCTTCCATCTGCACGTAGTAGCGTAGCGCCGCATCGAAGCGGCCTTTGCCCTTGCCCTCCTGATCGGTCAGTTCCAGAACCGGCCCGTGGTGCGTGTGGGAACCGGCGATGATGGAGTTCTCGATCCCCGCCTGCTCCTTGATCCGCTGCCGGATCCGCTGCAGCGACGCTTCCGCGGGCGCGCGCCCCAGATCCAGCCCCACGATGGCGATCTTTTTCCCGCCCGCGTCGATCACCAGCGCATCCGCGTATAGTGGATCGATCACTCCCACCGACAGCGCGTCGTGCCGGTCGCCGTAGCCCCACATAGGCACCGGCTCGCGCGGCGTAATGTCCCGTCGGCCCGCGCCCACCTGCAATCCTTGCCCCCATCCGCAAACTGCCCAAACCGCCGTAAGAGCTAACCCAGTTACACGATTCAAGGTGATTCCTCCCCTGTATGGCGAGCGCAGAGCGTCCGAAACTTTGTCCCCTAACGTCCGGCATCCACGCTATAGTCGTTAGCGGCTCCCGTTTCGGGAAAACTCAACCGCACAAGGACTTATAGCATGGCACAGATCTCCATAGGCGATCTCACCGGATCCGCCCAGATAGACATCTCCAACGACAACAGCCTGGCCGCCAAGAATCAATTGAGCGCGCTTACCACGGCCGCCTCCGATTTGATCGCAGCGCTGCCGAAACCCGTCACCGACCCAACCTTTTCCGACGATCATTTTGCAACTGTCTTCGAGAACCCGTCTATCCCGCTGAAGGGCAACACCGTCGACGCTAAAGCCAGCGTGAACTCAACCCTGGCCGTGGCCCGCCACTCGGATTCGCCGCTCTTCGGGCAGGACGACTACGATCCCATCGACATCGCGCCAAACGAGTGCTGGGTATCGTTCGAACTCGATACTTTGTTAAGCGCTACTGTGGCGGTACCGCTCCCGGATGGTTTCGGCGTTACATTCGGAGCATCCACTGCGCCAAGCTTCGCCACGTACGTCCGCATCCCTGCCGCTCAGGCGCCCGGCACGACGCTAGAGCAAGCTATCGCGCAGGCCCTGGGAGCCTTCAACATTCTGGACTCGTCCGCCGATGTGCTCTCCATCCCGCAAGACGTCGTCTACACCAACGACGTGTCCGGAACCATAAAGGTTGGAGGCGCATGGTCCCTGCCATTGGCGGTGAATCAATTGAGCCTTGCCGACGCGAAACTGCCTTTCAACCAAAGTATTTCCGTAAGTCCGGCGCTCACCCTGGGCGTTTCGGGCGACGTTGGGCTAACGTCGGAGTTCAATGTTCGCTTTCGCCGCTCCGCCCCGGACATGCTTCGCATCGGCGTCTATCTAAAGAAGGGCACGACTTTCGAGGCCTCTTTCACGGCTTCGGCTGCACTGGAAGCGAACGCGGGGAACACGGATTTGATCGACGAATTCTTCACTGCGGTCGCTCCCGGTATCGACACGAACAGCCTGCAACCCGGAGACGCAGCCAAGATTAAACAGGTGCTCAGCGACAGTCTGAACCGCAGTCTCGCGATTTCTCTGAATGCCGGCTTTTCGGAGACCCTCTCCGATGAGGCCGCGGTGGTGTACGACGTCGATATCTCTGTCGTCAATCAAGCCACAAGAGACGGAATAGATGCCGCGTTGCACGGCGATTGGACCGCCATCTCCAAACTGCCGAATGCCCGGAAGATCCGTAACGCGATCATCGATAGCGTTGAGAAAAAGTCCACGTTCACGGTCAACTTTCTGGGTCTTTATAACTATCGGTCTATTGCCGACTTTGTGAGAACCATGAAGGTGATCGCAAATCAGGAGGATGGGTCGGTCACGATCACCGATTCGGTGACGGCAAAACACATTGTAACCGCTTCTACGCCGCTCGCGGCCGACGCGGACAAGCTCCGTGCCGCGCTTTACGAGGGCTTCGTGGCGACTGCAACTTACAAAGCTCTGCTCGCCGGCATGGGGACAAATCCGGTCTTTGGCGCTACTCAGGATCTCCTGATCTACCACGATTCCATGGCGTATCGCGACGCGCTCAAGCAGCTGAACGCGGGCGAGGTGCTTGACGTGATGCCGGCCGGGGTCAAGACGGCGCTGCCCCCAACAGGTGGGCGAGTTGGCCATGCTCGCTTTGCGGCCACCCGCACGTATAGTAACGACGACGTGTTACGGTTCTTCTTCTCAGATATAGAGGCTTTCACCCCGCGAAAAGTCGCCGACCTGAAGAAACACGGTCGCATTGTGCTCGCAAGCTTGCTCGACCCTCAAGATCCCACGGACCAGAAGCGCATCGCGGCCTTGGGCAACGATACACAGTGGGCTGCCTGGGACGCGAATCCGTCTCAGGTTCCCTTGGCGTTCTATCCGGACTGGTACGACATCTCGGAGTGGGGGCCGGCCATCGCAGACGTTGGGCCGCTCCTCGCCGGCACCATCCAGTTTGCCAAAACGGTTCAGGGCGATCCCACCGCAAACCCGGCGTTCATGAAAAAGCGGGCCGCCCTGGCACTGGCGCTCGACAGTGCCACCCATAACACGCATGCCGCTTTTGACCAGGCCTTTCCGATCTGTGTGATGTCCACTTTGGCAGGGCTCACGCCGGGCGCTACCCCACCGGTCTTCGAAGCCGGCTGGGACGGGAAGACAGTATTCAGCAATAAGCCGGCTCCGCAGACTGCGGCGACCCAGGGCGCGTGATTCCACTGCCCTATACTCGGTAGTGGAGGATAGATGCGAACCATAGTGCTTACGCTGTTGCTGTCGGTTTTGACCCGGCCGCTGCTGGCCCAGGGCGCCCCGCCACAGGTGGCGCCCGACCAGCCCTACATTATGGAGTATTACTACAAGGTGCAATGGGGCCACCAGCAGGAATTCCTGCAACTCTTCCTCAAGAATCACTACCCGTTGCTCCGCAAGATCGTCGAAAGTGGCCGCATGATCTCGGTGAAAATCGAGCAGCCCGCCAACCATATGACCGAGGATGCCCGCTGGGATTACCGCGTCACCATCCGCTTCAAGAACTCCACTCTGGCGACCACGGCAAATCCCGATGAAAACCGCTTGATCAAACAACTTTGGCCCAACCAGGAGACTTACAAACGCGAGGAACAGCGCCGGTTCGAGATTCTACTGGCCCACTGGGATCTTCCGGTCACCGATATCACACCGTCGCAGTAGGACAGGCCTCCGGGCCAGTCTCGCTTTTCCGCTACTCCACTCCCGCGAGCGCCAGCATTTCCAGAAACTGCCGCTGTGTGCGCATGTCGATCGCCTGCGCAACCAGCTTGCCCTCGCGATTGTACACGAAGCTCTTGGGGATCCCTTCGACGTGGAACAACTCGTTCACCTTCCGTCCCGGGTCAAGCAGGATCGGATAGCTTGCCGGGTGTTCCGCGATATACGGCTGTACTTTGCCGGCCTCTTCGTCGGAGATGGCCAGAACCACCAGCCCTTTCTGTCCGAACCGCCGGTACAGCGCCTCCAAGTCGGGCATCTCCTTGCGGCAGGGCGGACACCACGTCGCCCAGAAATTGACCAACACCACGCTGCCGCGCAGATCCTTCAAGGTCCAGGTCTTCCCGTTCAGATCGGTCAGCGTGAAGTCCGCGCTCTGGCGGATCCTGTCGTCGGCCTCCAGCGTGGCCGTAGCCGCCGCGAAACGCGGATCTTCGGACGTTGCCTGGACATGCTCGTACCGTACCAGTTGCGCCAGCGTGACGTACGGCTCATCTTGGCCGTGCGTGGGCGGCTGCTCCCGCAGACCCTCCGCTAACGTGTTGGCCACTTCCTGCAAAGTCCCGGCGCCCGGATCGCCCTCGGTCGCCAGGTGCGCGAGGGAATCCGCCAGCATCTCCTTATTCGAGCTGGCAGGCAATTCGCGGATCTCTATCGCCAGCCGCTTCGTGGTCGTCGCGCGCTCGTCATCGGGCAAACTGCGCAGCTTGCGGATTTGTTCCATGATCGGCTTTTCAAGATCGCTCAAAACGATCTTTTGCCGCTGTGCGCACAGCGCGTGCCCGATGGCGGTCGATAGCAGTACGACGGCAAAAACCGCGCGCTTCATCGCATCGCCTTCGTCATATACACAGCCCATTCGATCGGATCGCTCGTGCCACCCGGCTCCGCGTTGAAATACTCCCATGCGAAGACTCCTCCAAAGTGTGTGTAGTCGGTCACCAGCGACTTGACCGTATTTGACACCGTCTTCATCCCCACATAGCCGCTGCCATCGGCGGAGTTGGCGATCATGCCCGCCACAATCTTATCCGCCGGATAGCCGTAGTTGACAACCTCTTCATAATCAGCCGGCGACGAAAGCGTGGCGAAGCCGCTGTAGAACTGCCCGTTGAACCACGCAATCATCGGGCCGGCCGGACTCGCATAAAGGTCCGGGTAACTAAACCCGGACAGGTTCGCCCCGCCCCACAGAGCCGATGCCACCGGCGCCATCGTGATCAGGAACTTCGACCCGAAATCCGTGTTGAGCTGCTCGATCAACATCTCCGCGTTCGCCAGCGTCACATCCTCTTCGATATCCAGATCGATGCCATTCAGGTTATATTGCTGCAACGTTTGCTGGAGGATGGGGTAAAAGGTGCTCCATTGGCTGAACAGGTCTGCATAGGAGCCTTGCGCCGCCCCGCCCAGCATCATACGCACCGTGACGCCGTAGCTCTGCAACGTGGCCACCTCCTGCCACATCGTGGTGAACATCGGATCGGACGGCACATTATCGTTGAGGTGGATATAAGGCGAACCGTCCGTGTTGTAGCCCAGGTGGAAGGCGGCTACCATTACGTCGGTCACATAAGGCTTGCCGGTCTCCGGATTCAAGGTGGTCCACATCGGAGATAAGGAGACATAGACCCCATTATTGTACTGCGTCTGGTAATAGTAGATGACGCGCTTGACCTTCGCGGCCTCCGGCGCAGCCGCAACTGCGCTCATGGCCGTGACCAGCCCCAGCAGCGTTCCAATCGCAATTTTTCGCATGACGCTACGGTACCACTCTTGCAATGCCACGAAGTTCGCGTCGAAAACGCACCGTGGGGCGGGCAATTGTGCCCGCAGCCGCCTTTTAGGCGGCAAGCCGGCTAAAAGCCGGCTGCGGCCAGGATTGGCTGCCCGGCAAGGGGTGTAGAAACTTCAGAGGCGGCCGTAGCTCGCCCGGCACTTTCAACAGGCTGCGGTGGGCCTTCGACCGTGCGCGAGATCTCCAGAGCCCGCTCTCTTCAGCGTCCCTCCGGATTTGCTAAACTACAAGTTTCGCTGGACCGAAAACGTACAGGATGTTGCTTCCCAGAGAATTCATCGCCTATCTCTCCCGTGAATTGGTGAAGAAACTGACGCCTGCTTCGATTGAAACAAACAATCCGCAGGCGGTCGCCGAAATCGTCGCCAATATCATCACCGAGGAACTCGCGGTCGAGGACCGCCTGAACGACGAGGTGCGCGAGATCCTGCAGCAGTACAGCGAATACATGCGCCGCGAAGGCGTCAGTTACCAGGAAATGTTCCGCAAGGTCAAGAACACCATGATCGCGGAACGCAAGGTCATCCGCGCTTCCGGACGCGACACGCACGACCAGATGAAGCTGTCGCGCGACAAGATCAACGACATGTCGCACAAAATCATCGTGGCTCTGCGCAAGACGCGCGAGTTGCGCATGAAGAGGGATCTTAACGAAGTGCGGCTCGAAATCGTCCGCGATATCACCGAAGTTCTGACCGCCGAGGAGAAGGTGGACCGCTTGTCCCGGCAGAAGATCCGGTCGCAGAAGCGCGAGATCCCCGAAGGCAGCGAGGAGTGGGACCTGCTGCACCGCAAATACTATTCCGAAGAGCTGAAAAAACTGGGCATCGACATCGCCCGATGAGGCCAGGATGAACGCGCTGGTAGTCGTCGGCAGCCTGAACATGGACTTCGTGGTGTCCGTCGACCGCCTGCCCGTGCCCGGCGAGACCGTGCTGGGCCGCGATTTCCAAATGATCCCCGGCGGCAAAGGCGCCAACCAGGCCTGCGCGGCGGGCAAGCTGGGGGCCGGCGCGGTGGCCGTCCGCCTGATTGGGCGCGTAGGGTACGACGTGTTCGCCGACCACCTGAAGGCCAGCCTGGCTGCCGCCGGCGTGGACGTGAGCGCCGTGCACGCCGCCAAATCGCAGTCCACCGGCGTGGCCCTCATCTGGGTGGACCGGCACGGCCAAAATTCGATCGTGGTCGCCTCCGGCGCAAACTACGCGCTGGCTGCGGCCGATGTGGAAGCCATGCGCAGGGTCTTCCGCGGCGCGAGCCTCGCCCTGTTCCAGTTGGAGACGCCGCTCGATACGGTGGCGGCGGCGCTGGCTTTGGCGCGTGAGGAAGGTCTGCGGACAATGCTCGATCCAGCGCCGGCGCAGCCCTTGCCCGCCGAGTTGCTCGCGCGCGTGGACATCCTGACGCCCAACGAAACCGAAGCGCTGATGCTGCTGGGCCGCCCTCCGGCGCGCGTTTCACTCGAGGAGGCGCCCGAACTGGCTGACGCTTTGCGGAAACTCGGGCCGCGTAGCGTGGTGTTAAAACTGGGCGATCGAGGCTCCTACTATTGCGGCGATGCATGCTCGTTCCATACACCCGCGTTTCCGGTGGAAGTCCGCGATACCACGGCGGCTGGCGACACCTTTAACGCCGCGCTCGCCACAGCTCTGGCGGAAGGCCAGCCGATGGAACGCGCGGTGTTGTTCGCCAACGCCGCCGCCGCTATTTCCGTCACGCGCATGGGAGCGCAAGCCTCCGCGCCCACGCGCGCCGAAGTAGATGCATTTCTGGGTAGTCCTGCCGGTCCCCGCGAACATTGACCGTGTGACAGTCGGGCGTGGGGCGGCCAGGATTGGCCAATGTCACTTACTTTTCTCAAAACTTGGAATACTGCGTAAGTCGTAGGGCGGACCCCCTGGTCGGGGTGCCCTCTGGGCCGGGTCCCCCTGGACCCGCTCCTTCGCTTGTGGAATCAGCCCATTGGCGGCCGCGGCTGGTGTGCGGACACGAGAAAAGTAAGTGGCATTGGCCAGAATTGGCCGCCCCACATTCTCGAAAGAAGGCCGGACCGCAGGGGTCCGGCCTTTCGATTCCACATCTCTATTAGTTTACTTTGAGAGTAATGGTAGCGGTATGTGTCACTCCCCCGCCAGTGCCGGTGATCGTGATCTGGTGGTTCGCCACCGGGGCCTTGTTGGACACATCGATGGTCATCGTGGACGTCCCCGCGCCAGGCGCCGCTATGGTCGCCGGGCTGAAGCTAAAGGTCAGAGCGCCATTCCCACCGGAGGCGGATAAGGCGATCGCCGAGTCGAAACCGTTGGAAACCGTCGTAGTCACTTGGATGTGGCCCCGGCCGCCCGGCTGAAGGCTGACCGACCTGGGCTGTCCCACGATGGTGAAGTCGGGAGTGGTGCCAGTCACGGTCAATAAGATTGCGGCGCTTGAAGTCGCGCTGCCGGAGGTCCCGGTTACCAAAATCATATAGGTCCCTTCGGATGTCGAAGCGGCGACGCCGATCGACATCGTCGAAGAGCCATTTCCTGTAATCGAGGTCGGGCTGAAGCCCACGGTCACGCCCGTTGGCTGGCCAGTGGCCGACAAGGAAACTTTCGAATCGAAGCCCCCTATCACCGTACTGGTGATGGTGCTGCTCCCCGAACTGCCCTGCAACACCGAAACTGGAATAGGAGAAGCCGAGATGGTGAAGCCCGGCGTTACCGACCCGGTCAGCGTGCCGATCAGGGCGCCGCCGTTGGGACTGCCCCAGCCGGTGGCCAGGTCGTAGCCGACGGTTGCCGAATAGCCGTTGCTACCGCCAGTGATGTCGTGGAAGTTGGCGTCGTAGTTCGAGCTTGCGCCAATCGCGTAAATCGTGGGATTGATAAAGCCGAGCGGCTTTTGCGCCTTCATCGCGGCTTGTTCGTTGACCAGCGCCAGATACCCGGCCCACATGGGCGCCGCAAAACTCGTTCCGCCATAGTCGTTGGCAGTGCAAGTGGTTTGGTCGGCACAGACGTAGAATGAATAATTCGCGTTCGCCGCAACGTCCGGATCGTTGCGATACGTTTGGGAACACTTGGCGCAGCCCGCGGCCGCGGGTACTTGCCAGTACGGAATCGCAAATTTGTCGGGGGAAATTCCCCCGCCGCCGTTGGACCAAGCGGTTTCCGAACTCCAGGGACCGCCGGCGCTCGCCGTCGTCAAGTCCGTTCCGCCAACTGCGGTAAGGTTTGGGTCGTCCGCCGGGAAAACATGGGAGCCCGCGCCCCATTTGCCGCTGTCGCCGGAAGCCTGGAAAAGATTCTGGCCTTGTAACGCGAATTCCATGAAATACGGATCGTCCGTGCTCGGATCCGCGGGCGACCAAGTCCACGATGAGCTTAATTGCGCGTTCAACGGATCTGCGGTGGCCATGGCGTTGAAGATCGCCGAATCGGACGAGCCCACGTACATCACCAGGCTCGACAGGCCGGGCGCCATGCCCAGCGCCTGAGTCATATCTATGGTCTGTTCGGTGTCGTCGCAACCGTCCGCCTTGAGGCAACTCGTGCTGGTCCCATCCGTGGAAAGCAGCGTGATGGGCACTTTGTTCGTTTGGCCCGCGTTCGTATAATAAGTATTCAGGTCGGCCAGATCGGTGCCGAGATATTCGAGCAACCCAAGCGATTGGCCGGTTCCAGTCAGGCTTCCGCCGTAATAGGCGGCCCGCATATCGCTGCCGCAAAACGACTGCGAAGGGCAGGAGCCGGTAGTCGCGGCCGGCTGCACACCGGGCGGTCTACGCGATATCAAGGGTTGCGGGATCGAATAGTTGTCCAGGCCGGCGATGTGCCACAGCGGGATCGAAAGATCCGGCGTGGGTTCCCTGTCCGCGGAGTAGAACGTGCGGTCTTCGATAGGGTGCCGATACACGGCCATGTTCACGTGAAGAGCCGCTTCAATGTTGGCGACCGGTCCGGTAACATCCAGGTTCAGGCGGTTGCGGGAAGTTGCGGCCACCGCCAAACCTTTGGATTGCGCAAAATTCGTTACCGCATTGTAATCTTCCTCCGTGGGTCCGTAGAGCGAAGTAAACTGGTCCACTGTCAGGAACTGGTGGTAGGACAGGCTCGATGGATCGTAGATCTCCTGCAAAGACCTCTGCAGGGCCGGCTCGTTCCGCAGCGGCAGAACGAGGACAATCCGCATGGGTTGCGATGCGGGTAGACTCCCCACACGTTGCGCCTGCCCGTTGAGAACCGCATCCGGCACATGGCGGGTTATCGGGGAGGCTGCCTGCGCGGGGCAAACAATATTCAAAACCGACCCAAGCGCAAGGGTCGTCAGGAACGACGTCGTATATCTTCGAATCATGAGTTCTCCTGTGGCTAATTTGGTTCTAATAGATCGACAAAGGCTGATTCAGCCGTGGCTCCGGATTCGCGGACGCACAAAACCACTTATTCTGGCGAAATCTCCATGCCGAGCCCAGACTCTCGCCAGTATACACCCATGCGGCTTCCATTGGGTTGATGGTGGCGTGCGAGAGTGTTAACACTTTACATGAGCCGGAGCACCGCGGTGGATACCTTAGGGCGCCGCCGGGGCAACCCCGATCACGCACGTCGCAGCCCCCGGGAAATTCGTGGAATCAACCGTTTCCACCGTGAACGTGAAATTGCCGCTAGTCATAGGCGTACCGGTAATCGCGCCCGTCGAGCCATTGAGGGTCAAGCCTGCCGGCGGCGATCCGGCGGTTAACGGGAACCAGTAAAACGTGTATGGAGGCACGCCGCCTGAGGCTGTCAGCGATGCAGAGTAGGGCACACCCACCTGCGCGCTATTGGCGCCGCATGTAACGGGTGTAACGGGGCAAGTGCGCTGCTGCAGGATCAGCGGCGGGACGGGATTCTCGGTGAAGTCGAAGCTGTCCGCCGCATTGTTGGCCAGCGTATCGGCCTCCAGAAGCGGCGGAAGCCCGAAGACGTTCTCCGCGAAACTCAAAAGCGACGCTGCGCTATAAACCGTCGACGAAACATACGCCGGTTTCGCATAAGGCGAAATAATCGCCAATGGGACCCGCGGACCCAATCCGTAAGTATAGACTTGCGGCGGTGGCACATGATCGTAAAATCCGCCGAAATCGTCCCAAAACAGAAACATCGCGGTCGAGCCCCATTGCGGCCCCTGCATCACCGCATTGATTTTGGCCACCGAATCGTTCTCACCCGCACATACGCTATCGGGCGGGTGATCGCTGGTTTCATCGGGCGTCACCACCCAGTTCACGGATGCCAGATTTCCGTTCAAAGCGTCGCTGATAAACTGCGTTTCGGGCACGATGTTCACGTTCCAATCGGGACCGAAACGGATATGGTAGATCGTGTCATACGCATTCCATTCGTAACCGGCCTGATCCTGGGGCGGTGAGTAGTATTTCCATGTAAGCGCGGGATTGGCAGCCCCGGCTTGGTCGATGCGGTCGCCCAGCGTGGTGAATTCAAAGCACGGAAACGCGGTGGTCGAGGTTTGCAGGTTGGCCGATTGGACGGTCACCCAGGTGCCAGGAGACGCATCGCAGCCCCAGTCGTAGCTTTGCGCGCCCTGGAGGCCACCCGACGGCAACTGCGGATCCCCCGTCACCCCGCCATTTTGAGCCGCGATGGTAAACAAGTGGTTCGGAAAGCTAGGTCCCCACATCGAAGAGAACATGTGATCCGCCAGGGTATAAGTGCTGGCGTAAGCCCAATAATTGGGGATCGTATTCTGGTCGAACTGCACAAAGCTCCGCAGGTTCGGCGGCACCGGATCGGCTGCCGGGCCCGCCATGATGTCGAACTGATTCATCAGCCCATTATTAATAGCCGTCAGAGCGCAAGACTCGAAGTGGCAAAGATCGCTCGGCTCGCTATCCGGATCCGGCAGCAGCGGGACGACCTGTCCCGTGGAAGTCACACCCGTGGTAGCCCCCGCCGCGCCGGGAAATTTTCCAAAATAATCGTCGAACGACCGGTTCTCTTTCACGAAAAAAACAATGTGTTGAATCTGGTTCGTGTACAGCACGTCTAGCGTGGTGGATCCCGAATACTTGCCCGCGTTCGCGGAAAAATTCACGGTAAGCTGTACCTCCAGGACCGTCGACGGCCAGTTGAATACAACGGAACCAGAACCGGTCTCGCCGCTCGTCAGGTTGCCGGCCGGCATGGGAAGGCCGCTGGCTACCGAAACCGTTCCACTGCCGGCGAGGGTCGCGATCGACGTTATCGACGTAATGTGGGCCTTTTTCGCCAGGCCGTATCCAATCGCATTCGTCAGGCGAAATCTCAACGTGAGTTGGCCCGCGCCCGGCCCCGCCGTTCGCGATCCCGTAGAGGCCAGCAGCAACGGCGTCGCGGCCACCTGCGCGAATGTGGCGGTTACCGCGGTATTGGCATTCATGAATAGGATTTGCGGATTCAGGCCGCCCGACAAACCACCGCTGAAACTAACGAAGTAATACCCGGTCGCGGGGGTCGCGATCACCTGCACGCGCGCCCCTTGGGCATAGCTGCCCGTCCCGCTCACCGTCCCCGCGTTCGCCGGCTGTGCGCCGGTTGTTAGCGTGTACTGCGCCGCGAAGGCGGTGCGCAAGACGAAGGTAAAAGCGAAAATCCAAGCTGCCAGGGTGCGCTGCATGATTGTCTGCCAGAATACCAAACTACAACGCGTGGGGCAGGATCGGCGCAAACGGCCGCTGCGTGGCACAATTGCCCATTGCCGCATACTTTTCAAGGTCGGGAAACACTGCGGAATGTTGTGGGGCGGACCTCCAGGTCTGTCAATATGGGCCTGTGGCCCACGAATAGTGATGAAAACCATGTGGGGCGGGCGTCCACGCCCGCGGCGGGTCTCCAGACCCGCCTGTTCCCCAACAGGTTGCGCTGGGTTTTCGACTGTGCGCGGGTCCTCCAGGATCCGCTCTTCGCGCAACGGAACAGGCGGGCGTGGACGCCCGCCGCAGGCCTGGAGGCCCGCCCCACGATTTAAACTGGCGCCTCCGCGCGCGACTTACGGATCAGATCGCCCAGCGCTTCCGGCTCCAGCGGCGGCGAGAAATAGTAGCCTTGACCGTAGTCGCAGTGCAAAGATTGTAACTCCACGAGCTGCTCTTTTCTCTCGATGCCTTCCGCCACTACCTCCATGCCCAGATTCTCCGCCAGCAGCAGGATCGTCCGGATGGTGTCGCCCGTGCCGTCCTTCTCGGACATGTTGACCACGAACGACCGGTCGATTTTAAGGACGTCGAATGGCAGACGGTTCAGGCATTTGAGCGAGGCGTATCCGGTTCCGAAGTCGTCGATCTTCAAGCCCACGCCTAACGTTTTCAGACCGTCCAGCAGGCCGGCGACGAAATCGAGATCGTCCATCAGAACGCTCTCGGTGATCTCCAGTTGCAGTGTCGCGGGATCCAACCGGGTTTCGGCCAGGATGCCGGCAATTTGGGCGTGGAGATCCGGCTCGCGGAACTGCCGGACGGACACATTCACGCTGACTTCGAGAGGCGGAACCGTGGGGAATTCGGCGTGCCACCGGTGCATCGCCGTGCAGGCCTCCCGCAACACCCATAGGCCGATTGGCACGATCAGGCCGGTCTCCTCGGCGAGGGGAATGAACTGGTCCGGCGGAACCAGACCCCGCTCCGGATGCCGCCAGCGGATCAGCGCTTCCACACCTACGATCTTGTCCGTCTTGAGACTCACCTTGGGCTGGTAGTACAGCACGAATTCCCGGTTGTCGACCGCGCGCCGGAGATCGCTCTCCAGTTCCAGGCGGGCAACGGCCTGGGCGCGCATTCCTTCGTCGAAGACTTCGAAGCGCGACCGGCCGAGCGATTTGGCTTTATACATGGCCGTGTCCGCATCGCGCAGAATCTCCGTCGGCGTGCGATACCCTGAGTTGCCGGGAGCGATGCCGATGCTGGCGGTGGTGAACACTTCCTTGCTTTCCAGCTTGAAAGCCGCATGGATGGACTCGCGGATACGATCGGCGACGCGGATGGCGCCTTCGGCGTCCACGTTCTCCAGCAGGATGGCGAATTCGTCGCCGCCCAACCGCGCAATCAGGTCGTGCGTGGATTCCCGGCTGGCCGCGCTAGCCGGCGGCGCGCTACGCACCGCCGACCGCAGCCGTTGCGCCACGTGGATCAACAACTCATCGCCGGCCATGTGCCCCAAGCTGTCGTTGATCACTTTGAAGCGGTCGAGATCCAGGAATAGCACCGAAAACGGGTATCCGGGTTCCTGGGCGGCGCGTTCCAGGCAGCCCAGCAGCTTGTCGTGGAAGAGGGTCCGGTTGGGCAGGCCGGTCAACGGATCGAAGGCCTTGCCGCTGGTGATGTCGGTCTGCGATCCTGCCATGCGGACGGCTTTTCCCTGGCCGTCGCGCTGCACCATGCCGCGGCTCAGCATCCACCGGTAAGAGCCGTCCTTGTGCAGCACGCGATGTTCGATGGCGCATTCCTTGTTGGCAGTGTCGTCCCAATGGGCGGCCAATTCGGCTTGAAGCGGGGCGCGGTCGTCCTTGTGCACGCGAGATAGCCACTCCGCGGGGCTGTCGCCGACTTCCGTGTCATCGTAGCCCAGCATGGCCTTCCAGCGGGTGGAAAAATAAATCCGCTGGGTCTGCAGGTCCCAGTCCCAGAGGCCGTCGTTGGCCCCCCGCGCGGCCAGTGCGTAGCGCTCTTCGCTTTCGCGGAGGGCGTCCTCGGCGCGCTTGCGCTCGAGCTGCGCTTTGATGCGGGCCAGCGCCACCGGAAAGTCCACCGGTTTGGAGATGTAATCGTTGGCGCCCAGGTTCAGCGCTTCCACCACCCGTTCGCTTTCGCCTAAGGCAGTCACCATAATGATGGGAAGACGCGCGGGTGAGAACCGCTGCCGGAGCTGGCGCAGTAGATCGATGCCACTCAGGCCGGGCATCATGCTGTCCAACAGGACCAACTCCACGTCCCGCCGGGCGAGCACGTCCAGCGCCTCGTACCCGCTACCGGCCACCTCGGTAGTGTAACCGGCCCTTTTCAATCGCCGGGACAGCAGATCCTGGTTGGTGGCGTCGTCGTCGACCAGCAGCAGCGGTTTCGAATTCGTCAGCATTGCGGATCTCCTAATAGGGCTGCCGGCCTGCCGCCACCGCTTGCGGAGAGGGGTCCGGGAATATTTGCAGGCATGCCAGCCGGCACGATACTACCGGTCCGTGCAGGCAGGTTCCGGGCCTCCAGAAAGGCCTCCAGGCTGCGTACCAGACCCTCGAAATCCACCGGCTTGGTATGGTAGTCGTCACAGCCGGCGTCCATGGCTTTTTTGCGGTCGGTGGCCATAGCATGCGCGGTCAGGGCCACGATGGGGATGGCGCGCGTGGCCGGGTCCGCCTTCAAGCGGCGAGTGGCCTCCCAGCCGTCCATTTCCGGCAAACTCATATCCATAAGGATCAGGTCGGGGGATTGGCTTTGCGCCATGGCCATCCCGCGTTTGCCATCGGCCGCCGCGATCACCTGGTATCCGCGCCGTGAAAGGCGCCGGGCGAGCATGTCGCGGCTCCATTCGTTATCTTCAATGACCAGGATTTTAGGGCTCGTCATGAGATAGCCTCGCCACGTTGCGGGACACCGCAAACAGCGGCCGGCTGAAAGCCGGCCTGCAGCCAGGATTGGCTGCCCCACAAGAGTTGGACAGCGGCGTTAGGCATGCACCGGCTGCCTCTCCGCGATCCCGCCCGCAACCGCCAACAACTCCGTCGGCACATCCGTATCTCCGGGCAGCCGGACGGTAAACGCCGATCCCTTACCCAATTCGCTCTCCGCGATCAGAGAGCCGCCCATCATCTGGCAGAACTCGCGGCTGATCGCCAATCCCAAACCGGTCCCGCCGTATTTGCGCGTAGTGGATGCATCGGCCTGCATGAACGGGCGGTAAAGCCGGTCCATCTGCTCCGCACTCATGCCGATGCCGGTGTCCGTCACGCGGAATTCCACCCACTCCGCGCCTTTTCGCCGTGTGCGTCTGGCCTCCAGACGAATCAGACCGTTTTCGGTAAATTTGCAGGCGTTACTGAGAAGGTTCACCAGCACCTGCCGCACCCGGGTCTCGTCGGCCAGGACGGCGCCCAGGGGGTCGGCGCATGTCACTTCCAGCCGGTTGCCATTCTTTTGGAGCAGCGGGCGGATGGCGCCCACGGCGTCGTCCATCACCGGCAATACGTCGAGGCTCTCGATCGACAGCTCCACCTTCCCCGCTTCAATTTTCGAAAGATCCAGAACGTCGTTGATCAAACCCAGCAAATGCTTGCCGGCCCAGCGGATTTTGCCGAGATCCGGCAGCAGATCCTGCTGGCCGCGGTCGTCCGCCATCTCTTGAAGCATCTCGCTATAACCGATGACCGCGTTCAGCGGCGTGCGCAGTTCATGGCTCATGTTAGCCAGGAAGGCGCTCTTGGCGCGGTTGGCTTCCTCGGCCGCGTCTTTGGCGCGGACCAATTCGCCTTGCACGCGCTTCAGCTCGGTCATATCCTGGGCCAGCCAGACATAGCCTTCGAGCGCGCCGGCGCCGTTGCGCATCTCGGCCGACGAGAACAGCACGGGGATCGGCCGTCCAGTGTTGGTGCGATAGGTGCGTTCCACCGCGCTGCGCCGCGTGGGGGCTTCGCGTTCCAGAATCACCTGTCCGGCGGGCCGGCCGATCAGATCCTCTTCGCGGTAGCCGAGCAACCGCAGCGTGCTGGGGTTCACGCGGCGAATCTGCAAATCGGTATCCGTGACGAGCAAGGATTCCTCCATGGAGCGCAGAATATTATCCACGTATTCCTGGTCCCGCTGGCGCGTCATGGAGGCTCCCAACATGCGCGCGGCCGACCGAAAGCCGTCCCGCTCGGCATCGCTCCATTCGCGTTCGCGCCGGCGATCTTCAAAGCCGAGGAAGCCAAACCAGTTTCCCGCCACTTCTATTGGCGCCAGAATCGCCGATGCCGGGGAGCCAGGGAAAGGGGCATGCATCGTCACGACTTCTCCGCGGCGCAAACTGGCGGCATATGCGTTCCATTCGGCGCCGGCCCATGCCAAACGCGTGGGCCCAGACCCACCGGCTGCGTAGCCGGGCGAGAGATCGTTCCATTCATGCAGTATGGCGACGGGCAGCCCAGGTTGCGCGGCATCCACCTGCGCCACATAGACGCGGCTCACGCGCGCGGCCACGCCAATCTTTGAAAGCGTGTCGGGAATCGCGGTTTCCCAGCCGGCCCCGCTGAGCATTCGCCGGGCGGCAAAACTGACCGAGGCCATCAAGATTCCCTTGGCTTCATTGGCGGTTTGGGCCGCCTCTTCCGCGCGCTTGCGCACGGCGATTTCGACCTGCAGGATTTCGGTCTGGTTCTCGAACAGCGTCATGATCATGCCGAAAGCCACGAAGTATTTGGGAAGATCCCACACCACGTGATCGCCGGGAATGTTTATGTGCAGCGCCGCGCAGATTTCAGCCACTGGGAAAACCAGTCCCCAGGCCAGAAAAGAGAGCGACGTGAGCAAAACGCCCGGAGTCAGGCGGCGGAAGTATCTCCAATAACGCCAGCCCGTGATGGCGAAGCCCTCAAAGAGGAGGAAATCCATCCCGAACTCCACGTGGGTGGAGGCGCGCCAGGCGGCCCACAGCCCCGGTGCGACAGCCACTGCAAACCACGCCGCCAGACTGCCCGCCGACTGCCGGGACTCGCGCAGTGCGAGATACACGCCAGCGCCGAGCGCCACCCCCAGCAGCGCGCGGTACACCGCGGGGTTCTGTACCTCGAAGACCATGCAAGTCCAATAAGCCACCGCCGGTGTGACGATGGCGGCCCAGAAAAGGATGCGGCCGAACGGCGAACCGCGCCTCTGGCAGAGGGACAGGAAGAAAGCGGAAGCGCCGAATACCAGGGTGGAGTAGGCCGACCAATCCGCCAGACGCGATGGGATCAGGCCGAAGCTGAACAGCAGCATGCCGGCAAAGTGTGCCACGATGCAGGACCAGCCGATCATCCACAGGCGGGCCCGCGGCTGCCGGTCGCGCACATAGATCCAGGCGAACAGGCCCACCAGTATGCTCATCACAGTGAGAGTGACGACGCGTTGAAATTGTGGAAACATTTAGTTCTTCTTCCTCAACTCGCCAATGCCTCCACGCCGGTGCGATGGTCGAGCTTGGCTGGGCCGATCGACAATCGGCCTGCGGGCTGAACTGCAACACTCACAACTTCTCCGGGCAGCCGGACCGTGAACGCCGATCCGTGGCCCAACTGGCTCTCTACGCTCAACGAACCGCCCATCATCTGGCAAAGCCGGCGGCTGATGGCCAATCCCAAGCCCGTTCCGCCGTATTTCCGGGTGGTGGACGCATCGGCCTGCATGAACGGCCGGTACAGCCTGTCGATCTGCTCCTGGCTCATGCCGATGCCGGTATCCGTCACCCGGAACTCGACCCAATTCGCGTTTGCGCCGCGCACCCGCTTCGCCTCCAGCCTGACGATCCCGCGCTCGGTGAACTTGCAGGCGTTGCTCAGAAGATTGAAGAGCACCTGCCGCGTCCGGGTCTGATCGGCCAGGATTTGGCCCAAGCCCTCCTCGCATTCCACATCCAGGCGATTGGCGTTCTTAGCCACCAAGGGCTGCAGGGTGGCGGCCACTTCGTAGAGCACCGGGGCGACCGCAAATCTCTCGGGGGACAACTGCGCCTTTCCGGCTTCGATCTTGGACAGATCCAGGATGTCGTTGATCAGGCCGAGCAGGTGTTTGCCGGCGGTCCGTATTCTGCGCAAGTCCAGGAGCATATCCTGCTGGCCGCGCTCCTCGGCGATCTCCTGCAGCATCTCGCTATAGCCGATTACCGCATTGAGAGGCGTGCGCAGCTCATGGCTCATATTGGCCACGAACTCGCTCTTGGCGCGGTTGGCCGCTTCGGCGGCTTCCTTGGCATGCAGCATCTCGTCTTCGGCGCGTTTACGTTCGGAGATGTCGCGTGCGATGCCCAGCAAGCCCACGGTCCGCCCTCTGCGGCGGATGGCTTGCAGGCTGACCTCGACCGGCGTGCGCCGGCCGTCCCGGGCGGCGAGTTCCCATTCCCGATTGGGATAGGGATCCCCGATGGCGACGCGATAGGCAGCCTCGCCGATCTTCTCCCGCCACACGGGCGGGAGCAAACGGGCGAGCGGCATGCCGCCGGCTTCCTTGCGGGAATATCCCAGAATGCGCTCCCCGGCCTGGTTCAGCGAAGTAAGGGTCTGTTTCAGATCCAAAGTGAAGATGATGTCGTTGGCATGCTCGACCAGATTCTGGTAGCGCTGTTCCAACATGGCCTGACGTTGCCGGACGAGCACCCAGGCGAGTCCGCCCAGTATGGCGAGCGCCAGCACACCCAGCGCAACCAACGCCTTCGGGACCGTCCACCAGGGCGGCTGCCGCACGACCACCACACCGGCGGCGGATTGCAGAAGCACCCGAAACGCGCGGTTGTGTTCACTGTCGGACAGACAGATTCCGGATACCTGCAAGATACTGTCGTGCGGCGTCTCGGTCAGCCAAGCCGCGCCTTGCGGCTGGCGGATTAAGGCGCCGAATACCGCACCTGACTTTTTCAGCACCAGTATCAAGCTATCGGCGGAAACCGACCTTCCCAATAGGCGCCCCTGAACGGAGACAGGCAGCGAGTCGTAATCGCCGCTGAGGACCTGTTCGACCGTAACCGGAATCGGCGTCAGCGGCGCCTGGTTCCCGATGCGGCGGCAGACCGCGTCCTCGACCGTAAGGCTGTCGCCGGGCACGCGCAGGAAACCGGCCACATCCAGCCGATCGCCGGGCTGGAAGGCAGCCGGCTCCGCGGATTCGATGCGCAGTCCGGACCTTCCGTCGGAAAGGTAGACGATCTTGGCGGAATCCTGCAGAGTGACGATGCCCTGCACTCGAATGCGATGCCCCATGGACCGTTGCGGGGCGAAGCGCGCCAATGTTGCGATGGGCTGAACGTCTTTACCGAAAGGATCCGCCGGCGGCTTCAATACCTCGATCTGCTTCAGGCCGGGGACATAAAGGAGAATCCCCGTCAATTGGAGCTTCTTGTTGAAGATGGCGCCGCAGGCCCCGCGAATGCGCACCTCCGCATCGACCAAATGGCTGGGGACCGGGCCATTTATGCCTGGGACCATGGCTTTCAAGCGGCCGCCGGAGACGGCAACATCGAGTGTCAGCAGCCCGTCCTGGAGCGCGACCTGCCTAACGATGCCCTGCGTCTCGACCCATTGGCTGTCTTCGGCAGTCGAGAGCATTCTTTCGAACGAAGGCTGTTTCGGTTGGGGGAGGGGCGCATGGCCGACCACACGGTATCGCGGTTTGCCGATCTGGGGCGCGAAGTCCGGCGCCTCCGTCAGGCCTTCCATCTCGACGAGTTGTCCCGCCCGGAGGGCTGGCGCTTCCTTCGGGACGTTGACCCAGATTCCAGCCGTGGCGTCTTGCACGAATACGTCGGGAGTAGCGGCGCCCATATACGCATCCCGGCCCAGGAAGTTGGGGCCGATGGGGCTGTAATAGGTGACCACCGCGCGCACCCGGACGGGGTAGCCGCGCGCAGCTTGATCGGCGGTGAGTTGACGGATCTGGGAGATGTGCGTGAGGACCGGCAGCGCCGCGCCGGCTTTGGCGGAAAGGGCACAGACGAGCAGGCTCGCAACGTGCGCTGGCACGGCGCGATACGCGCGAGACCCTGGCGGTGGTACGGCAGCCCTCATTAGATGCATCTATGCGGCTTATCGGCCGGAAACCCAACCGGCCGGTGTGCTTGCCCGCATATAGCCTGCGACCATCTTGGACCGGTACTGGATGTGGGGGCAATACTATCGGAAGTTGAGAATTGGTACCAAGGGTTCCAGGACTTCCGGGGTATCAATGCCTGTATTTTGTGCACAATTGTGCGGAATTGTGCGGAGTTGCGCATGGATTCGGCGAGTTCTAAATCGGCCAACCGAAGCCAATTTGAGTTTCCCGGTCAGGCGCACGGATAGCATGGCGGGTGATGCCCCTGGATTATTAGTGGCTGGGCGGGGGAAAATTCTCTTCCAGGGAGAGGATGTAGATACGGCCGCCGTCGTCGCCGGCTACGATGCGGTGGTTGTCGGCGAATGCGCAGCAACGTGCTGGCGCATCGCAGTGGAATGTGGCGATGCACTGGCCGCCGTCGAGGTCCCACACTTTCAGCGCTTTGTCGAAAGACGCGGAAACCGCCCGCTTTCCGTCGCATTGGTCGATGGCGGTCTCAATGTCTTTCGCCCAGGCGTCGCCCGCTTGGAGGCGGCGCTTGTCCAGCCACACTTCGAATTCGCGGGTTTGCAAGTCGCGCTGCAGGTGCTTGGCCAAGTCGCCGCCGTCGCGGTGCGCGTACGAAATGAAGAGGCGCGTCGACATTGGCCGCTAGACTATGTACTGCCTGGCGCGTTCCGCCGTGCCACATCTTCGAGGCACCGCACTACCAGAGAGGTCCAACCAGTCTGGTGACTCGCGCCCAACCCGCGTCCGGTATCGGCATTGAAGAATTCGTAGAACAAGGTCAGATCGCGCCAGTTAGGATCCTGCGCGTAGTGGGGGCTGCCTTGCCACGGAGCGCTACCGTCTTCTCCGGGCAGGAAGATACGCGCCAGGCGAGACATGATTTCTTCCGCCACCTCTTTCAGGTTCATCATGCGCCCCGAGCCGGTAGGGCACTCCACGCGCAAGTGGTCGCCATAGAAGTGGTGATAGCGCTCCAGCGCCTCCACCCAAAGATAGTTGACCGGAAACCAAATCGGGCCGCGCCAGTTGGAATTCCCGCCGAATGTGCCGGTGGTGGATTCGGCCGGCTCATAGTCCACGCGCTGTTCGACGCCGTCGATCTGCAGAGTGTAAGGGTGCTGCTGGTGAAACTTGGAAAGCGAACGAATGCCGTAGGGCGAGAGGAACTCGTTTTCGTCCAGCATGTATTTCAGCACGCGCAGCAGGCGCCCTGGCGAGGGAATCGCCAATAGCCTGTGGGTATGCCCGTTGGAGTCGTTCTGATCCATGTAGGCGATCTGATCGCCCAAGTCTTTGCGATTCTCGAGGAACCAATCCATGCGCTTGCGGAAGCCGGGCAGACGGTCGATCACTTCGTCGTCGAGTACTTGCACGGCGATCAACGGCATCAGCCCCACCGCCGAGCGCACGCGCAGGGGAAGGGTGTTGCCATCCACGCGGAGCTGATCGTAATAGAAGCCGTCCGTCTTGTCCCACAGCCCCGTGCCGCCCAGCGAATTCATGGCGCTGGCGATGGCCACGAAGTGCTCGAAGAACTTGGAGGCTACGTCTTCGTAGGCCGGATCTTCCGCCGCCAATTCCAGCGCCATGGAGAGCATGGTGAGGCAATAAGCGGCCATCCAAGCGGTGCCGTCGGCCTGCTCCAGTTTCATATTGCCGGGCAGCGGCCGCGAGCGGTCGAATACGCCAACGTTGTCCAGTCCCAGGAACCCGCCGGAGAAGATGTTCTGCCCTTCCACGTCCTTGCGGTTCACCCACCAGGTGAAGTTGATCAGCAGCTTCTGGAACACACGGCCCAGGAAGACGCGGTCGCGGCCGCCGCGCGGCCCGGTCATCTTATATACGCGCCAACACGCCCAGGCGTGCACGGGCGGGTTCACGTCGCCAAAGGCGAATTCATAAGCCGGAATCTGTCCGTTGGGATGCATGTACCACTCGCGCAACAGCAGCACGAGCTGTTCCTTGGCGTAGTGCGGGTCGAGCTTGGTGAATGGAATGGTGTGGAAGGCCAGATCCCAAGCGGCGTACCACGGGTATTCCCAGTTGTCCGGCATCGATATGATGTCGCGATTGTAGAGATGCTTCCAGTCGTGGTTGCGGCCGAACTCGCGGCCGGGCGGAGGCGGGGGCTGTGTGGGGTCGCCTTCCAGCCACTGCGCGACCCCATAGTGAAAGAACTGTTTGGTCCACAGCAGGCCCGCGCAGGCCTGGCGCGCGATGCGCCGCGATGCATCGGTATGGCCATCGCCCTGGCACGTCGCGTAGAACTCGTCGCCCTCGCCCTGCGCCTGCTGGAATAATTTCTCCGCGTCGAGCGACGGACTGGGGCCATCCTCGGCATTGCCCCCAGACAGCCGTAGGTAAACAGTGGCGCTTGCGCCGGGGTCCATTTCCAGGCGGTACAGGGCGGCGGCCTTGGTGCCTTCACGCTGCGGGTTGACGCTGTCCGCGCGGCCGTCGATCAGGTACGCGTGGAAGGCGTCCTTCACGTAGGGTCCGGCGCTCTTCACGCCGAAAACCCGCTCCATGTTGGTCTCGTTTTCGGTGAAGAGAAGCTCGCTCGCACCCGCAGCATCCAACCGGTATTTCCCGAGTGAAGCATGTTCGGCCAGAAAAGAGGCATCGCCCGCGCGGCTGATTCTGGGCTTCGGCCAGTAACCTTCGCCCTCGCGCCCCCAAGCCCAGGTATTCCGGAACCACAGCGTGGGCAGCAACGCCAGAGCCGCGCGCTCGGGGCCGCGGTTCGCGGCGGTGATACGGATCGCAAGGTCGTCGGGCCCAGCTTTGGCATATTCGACGAAGATATCGAAGTAGCGTCGTTCGTCGAATATGCCGGTGTCTTCTAGTTCGAATTCCGGCTGATCGCGGCCGCGGCGGCGATTCTCCTCCACCAGCCAAGCATAAGGAAATGGCTGCTGCGGATACTTGTAGAGCGCCTTCATGTAGGAGTGCGTGGGCGTAGAATCCAGGTAGTAATAGCATTCCTTGACGTCTTCGCCGTGGTTGCCCTCCGGGTTGGTCAGCCCGAAGAGCCGCTCTTTCAGGATAAGGTCGCGGCCGTTCCACAGGGCCAGCGCGAAGCACAGGCGGCATTCGCGGTCGCAGATTCCCAGCAGTCCGTCTTCGCCCCAACGATAGGCGCGGCTGCGCGCGTGATCGTGCGGAAAGTATTCCCAACAGGCGCCGCCGGCGGAGTAATCCTCGCGCACCGTGCCCCACTGCCGTGCGGAAAGATAAGGTCCCCAGCGCTTCCAGTTTTTCTCGCGGCGCTCGTCTTCCGCAAGCCGCGCCAGTTCCGCGATCACGGCTGGCCCGCCTGAGAGATGGCGATGGTATTCTTGATGCCGCCCGCTTTGCCCATCACCGGGTCGTGGAAGGCTTCCAGGGGATAGCGGCGCGTGATCATGGCGCGCAGCGCTTGCGGCCAGCGCGCGGCGAAGACGCCGATGTCGCGCACGGCATTGTCGAAGGCTTGCGGACCCGCATTCACGACGCCCAAGACTACCTGATTCTTCAAGACGAGATTGTACAGGATGCGCTCGGTGTCGAACTCCACCGGCGCTTGGTCGCGCGGCACGCCGGTGAAAACATAGATGCCGTTCGAGCCCAGATGTTTCAACACTTCAAACGCGAATTGCGGCGCACCCGCGGCTTCATAAATCAGGTCGATGTTGCCCACCTGCTCGGCCATCTGCTCGATGGTGGTCTGCCCGGAGGAAATGTAGCGCACCCCCACGCCCTCCGCCACATCGGCCTTCGCATTCGGCTTAGGCGACCGGGAATAGACGTACGTCTCGAAGCCCGCATTCACCAGCACCATGGCGCCCAGCAGCCCCACCGGACCGGATCCCAAGACCACCGCGCGCTGCGGACCGCCATCCCAATGGAGCCGCTGCTGGATTTCGCGCACTTCGATCAGCGCCTTCTCCGCGATGGTCAGCGGCTCGACGAGTACGGCCACCTCGCGCAGTTCAGGCGCCACCGGGTGCAAGTTGTGGCGGTCCTCAACGACGAACTCGGTCATGAAGCCGTCCAGACCCTTGATACCGTGCTCGCGGTAGTTACCGGTGATGCAAAAATCCTGGTGGCCGGCGCGGCAGGCGGCGCAATTCGCGTCGGAGCAGGGCAGGCGCACGGTACTGACGACCAGGTCGCCTGCGCGCAGATCCGCGACACCGGCGCCTACCATCACCACTTCACCCAGCGATTCGTGGCCCAGCACGAAGCGGTCCGATCCGGACGGCGGTGTGCCGTACGCAAAGGCGCAGATGTCCTTGTCGGTGCCGCACACGCCTACTTCCAGCATGCGCAGCATCACCTGGGTGGGCGCGGCGACGACGGGTTCGGGGATGTCGACAATGTCGACTGTGTGCTTGGCGGGATAAACGGCTACGGCTTTCATGGCCCGATCTTTGCATTGTATCGAATGTAGGACAGGCCTCCCGGCCTGTCCCTGGAAATTGGGTGTGCGACATGAAAGCGATTAGAGGAAACCGCGCCGTCGGCCCAGGATAAAAACGGCCGAAGCCATCCAAAAGGAAGTCACGCGCGAAGTAGACCAAACTGTTAGGCGAAGGGACACAAATTGAACCTGTGCGCGTGCCCTGAGATCTGTATTACCGATCCGACTCGTCCGCTAAACGCGGTTCGAGTCTTAGGTTCTCCCCCACAGGCAGGGACTAAAGGTCCTGGATCTCGGCTTGGGCTGACTTCTTTAGGGGGCTTGGAATCTGCAACTTTCCGAATCCCGTCTTTCCGCCATTTCCTTGCGAATCGGTTCAGCCCTATATGATTGGAGGGTTGTATAGATTCGTCATTTGCCAGGCCCGGTAAGCCGGCGGACCCGCAATGTTCATCATTTGGGTACCCGTGTCTGTGCCGGGAGTGGGCTGAATCTGAATGTCGTAGCCGCTGTAAACCCCGCTATTGTCAACCACCGCCGCTAGAAAGAAGTAGTTGCCGCCGGCCAGCAACTGGGCGCTCCCCATCGCACTGGAGTAGTATCCCAAATTCGCACTTACAACCGGGTTAACCAGCATGGTGGTTTGATCGAATGTCAAGGCCATACCGCGGCTGTTGCAGTCGTTAGGTTCGCAATTGGTTCCCAGACCGGGGACGCCGCCGGTCGAGCTCCCGGGCCCGGTGGGAGGCGACCGCCGCGTGTTGCCGTTGTCCAGGACGTCGAAAGGGCCCGCTCCGCCGTTTTCGATTCCGGCTTCGTGCTGATGCGAGAACCACGGCCAGGGATCGTTGTAGGCGTTCACGAAAGTGAAGTCGCCGCTGGGACCCATGCGCCACAGGATGTCACCGGAGCCAGTGCCATCCCGATAGTCGATCCGCATGACCCAATCCTGGTGCCGGGAAGAGACGAGCAGATCGCCCGGCGCCGTGCTGGGCGGCGCCGCACCGGCGTGCGGCCAGTAATACAGATCGTTGCTGTGAATCCAGTCGTGCGCGCGCGGGGCGATTCCCGTGCCGAGCAGAAACAGTTTCAGACACCCTGTACTGCCCTCAGTGCACTGTTCATTCAAAACGGCGGTGCGGCTCACCGGCAGTTGCGGATAGCCGTTGCCGCCGCCCAGCGGATCGAAGGTGTCCCAATACCAGACTGCATTCCAGTTCTGATCCAGCACCACAATCATGTCCCCGACAATATCCACCGGAAGGCCGCTGGTGTCGCCTTGAGTCCCGGGCGGAAAGATCTTCTCCACATCCACCAGAGCTGCCGAATAGCCATTGGGCAGAGTCTGGATGGCCTCATGGTTAAAAATGCCCAAACAGGCCGCGCCCACCGGCGGCGGCGACGGAATCGTGTTGCAAGGCGCCGCGTCGGGGTCCCCAAGGGCCAGCACCTGCTGCTGCACGATGCCGGTATTGGTTTCCCGCAGGATGTTTCCCGCCCAATCGAATTGGCGGAGAACCTGATAGTCCTGCACTCCGGGATACCAGGCAGGTCCGTTTTGAATCGAGATAAACCCGTTCGGAAAGGGCCGCGTCATCATGCTCAAGTGGGCCGAGTTGGTCGCGTAGTTGAACCAGATGATGCTGCCAGACAAGTCAGTGGCCACGTCCGGGTGCGGGGTTCCTACTCCTATATCGAACAGACCGTGGAGGAGCACGCGGTTCGGATCGCTAGGGCTGTCCGGAATCGCAACCTGGAAACTGGGGAACGGGACGGCGGAGGGAAGTACCCCGGTCGTGAAGCTCACCGTCGGCCCGTTCACGATATGGCCCCCGGTCGAGACCTGGGCAAACATGTTGTAAGCGGTGCTGGGATACATGCCGGCTATTTCAACCGTCATCGGGGACGGAGGCTGACAAGGTAACCAATTCGTAGTGGTGGCCGGCACGCTCCCGGATTGCGGTTGAAACGAGACCGCTATGGTGCTGCCGGCGGCGCAGGCGGGCGCGGTGAAGAGAGCCACCAAAGGATTCTGCGTTTTTTGGATTACCGGGTTGCCGCCGGTTAAAGGCGATGTCACTACGAATGAAGCCGTTTGCGAGGCCGATTCTCCGGACGTGAAGTCCTTGACGACCACCTGCACTTGATACTTGCCGTCGACCCCGGTTAGGGCCCAGGCGAACACCAGGGATTGCCAGGTGCTGCCGGTAAGCGTGCCGACGTTGAACTGCTTGATCGTGGCCAACGTTCCGTTGGGCGGGGAGACGTTGAACTGAAAGGTCAGGGGGCCCGTGTTGGTGTCGGTGGCCGTGGCTGTCCAGCCGACTGTGGCGCCGATGGCCTGGGGCGACTTCAGCGTTGGCTTCAGCGAGACAATATTTACCGTGGCGTGGGCTGGCGCGCAGAGCGCCAACAGGACCGCGATGGGAGGCCCCCAGGCGCTATTCCGAGTCTTCATACAATCCTTCCTGGTAATTATTCAGAAACTATACCGTAGCGCGAACTGTATCTGCCGTGGTGCGTTGGCCGAGAAGATGCGGCCGAAAGTGCTGGGGACGTCCGCGAAGTTTTGGGGCATCTGGAAATTCGTGCGGTTCAGGGCGTTGAAGGCCTGCGCTTCGAAAACGATAGCGCCGCGGTCGCCTAGTTGGAAACGGCGGGCTAACGATGTGTCTACCGTGAACAGCCCGGGGCCCACCAGGATGTTGCGGCCGGCATTGCCGAAAGTGTACTGCGGCGGAATCGCAAACGCAGCGGTATTGAACCACTCTTGGGGCGTAGGATTCGCGAGGCGCCAGTCGCCCACCACATTGGGCCGGTCGTAGCCGTTTCCCGCGCCGCCGGTATTGCCGGTGTTGCTGTTATCGAACTCCAGAAAGGGGGTGAACGGCTGGCCCGACTGCGCCGTTACGAT
>Ga0070761_10000403_pt1 | contig 28554 bp, 27 predicted proteins | sample HubBroMetageREF1_FD_66724 | JGI IMG/M metagenome (GOLD analysis project Ga0070761, IMG submission 66724) | Reference soil microbial communities from the Hubbard Brook experimental Forest, New Hampshire, USA - Hubbard Brook CCASE Soil... | ecosystem: Environmental > Terrestrial > Soil >... | reverse complement strand
CATCTTTGAGCGCGGGTGCCCCGTCCTTTCGCGGTTTTTGCGAAAGGGTGGGCCCAACAAAGCTCGCAACTACACTTTCCAGTTCGTGATCTTTGCGGAAGTGGCGCAGCGAGCCTTCGCCAGTCACGGCCTCAATCCGCCGCACGCCGGACGACACGCTTCCCTCTTTCAAAATCTTGATCAGGCCGATCTCGCCGGTAGCGCCGGTGTGCGTGCCCCCGCACAGTTCGGTCGAAAAATCTCCGATCTTGATCACGCGTACTCGATCACCGTATTTCTCTCCGAACAGCGCCATCGCGTGATACTCATTGACCGCCGCGTCAATCGGAACGTTCTCGATGACCTCGACGCGTTCGTTGCGCAGGACCTCCTTATTAATGAGGTCTTCGATATCTTGCAGCTCTTCTTCGGCGACTCCGGTGAAGTGCGAGAAATCAAAGCGCAGATGATTGGGAGCGACCAGCGATCCCGCCTGCTTCACATGCTTGCCTAGAACTTCGCGCAGTCCGGCCTGGAGCAGATGCGTGGCCGTGTGATTGCGCATGGTCGATTCGCGAATTGCGGTATCGACTACGGCGTCTACTTTCTGGCCTACGCGAATTGGCTGCTTGGCAATCACCTGGTGCGCGCGGACACCCTGGACCGGGTAGTAGCATCCGGTAACTTCGGCGACTACTGTATTGTGATCGTCGGAGTAGAACCATCCGCGATCGCCTACCTGGCCTCCGGCTTCGGCATAGAAGGGCGTGTGGTCGAGGATGATCTCGCCGTGGTCTCCGGGCTTGAGTTCCTGCGCGCCTTGACCGGCTTTGATGATGGCTAGAACTTCGCAGTTGTCGGAACGCGTCAGGCGGTAGCCTTCGAAGGCGGATTTTGGGAGTTGCTGGTAGGCGGGGTTCGCGGTCTGCTTCGCTGCGCCTTTCCAGGAGGCGCGAGCACGGGCGCGCTGCTCGGCCATAGCGTGGTCGAAGCCAGCTTGATCGAAGGAAACTCCTAGATCACGGCAGAAGTCGATTATGAAGTCGAGAGGCAAACCGTAGGTATCGTAGAGCTTGAATGCCTGCTCTCCCGGATAGGTCAAGGGGATGCCTTTTGCCTTGATCATATCCAAAGTCCAGTTCTGACCCGCGCTCGGTGATCTGACGCCTGGGGCATTCATGAACTGAAGCATGACGCCGTGCTCTAAACGCTCGAATCCAATGTCCAGGGCGTGAGCAAACCGAGTCTCCTCCGTTAGGACTACCTTTGAGACGCGCTCTGCGGACTCCTTCAGTTCCGGATACGCGTCCTGCATCAGATCGCGCACGGCAAATACCATCTCGTGCAGAAACGGTTTTGTCTGACCTAGCAAACGTCCGTGGGTGATGGCGCGGCGGATGATTTTGCGCAGAACGTAGTCACGTCCTTCGTTCGACGGAGTGACGCTATCGGAGATTAGGAACGTTGCCGCGCGGGAGTGGTCTGCAATCACCCGCAGGGACGCTGCGGACTTCGTATGTGCTTCCTTGTCGAGCTCCTTCTTAAGCGACGTTCCTGTCAATTCAGCCGCTCGTTTGATCAGTGGCGTGAACAGATCCGTCTCGTAATTTGAGATCACGCCTTGGAGCACTGCCGTCAGACGCTCTAAGCCCATGCCCGTATCCACGCATTTACTAGGAAGGGGATTGAGGTTTCCGTTAGCGTCCTTGTCGTACTGCATAAAGACAAGGTTCCAGATTTCGACGTACCGCCCACAGTCGCATGGGAACACGCAATCGGAGTGTCCCGACTCCGATGCGGCAAGCCCCATGTCGTAATAAATCTCGCTGCAGCAGCCGCAAGGGCCGGTCTCGCCCATCTGCCAGAAATTGTCCTTGAGGCCCTGCTCGCCAGCGATTGCGTGGATCCGTTCCTTGGGGACGCCGACCCGCTCCCAAGCGATCTGGGCCATGCTGTCGCGGTCAATATGGGTGTGGCCGATCGTCGCGCCACCGAATATCGTGACGTATAGCTTTTTCGGATCAATCGAGAACCAATCAGCCGAAGTAATCAGCTCCCAAGCATATGCAATGGCTTCCGACTTGTAATACCCGCCACGATGCTCATCGAAGCTGAAATTTCCCAGCATCTCGAAAAACGTGTGATGACGATTGGTGAAGCCTACGTTTTCCAGATCGTTGTGCTTGCCTCCGGCGCGCACGCACTTCTGCGAGCTGGTTGCCCGCACGTAGTCACGCTTTTCCAGGCCTAGGAAAACGTCTTTGAACTGGTTCATGCCGGCGTTGGTGAAGAGCAGCGTCGGGTCGTTGGCTGGGACTAGCGATGAGGAGTGGACCTCGCGGTGTCCCTTCTGAATGAAGAAGTCCAGAAACTTGCGGCGAATTTCGGAGCCTGTGAGCATCGCAGACTAAATTCTAAACGATAACTACAGGGGACACCCTTCGACTTCGCTCAGGGCAGGCTCCGAACACAGGGAGAATAGTGAGGTCAACCGTCCGGCGGAAGCCGAGATTCAGAGAGTCGCTTGCTCATGAACTTGCTGGCCGCAAGATCGGCAGCGTCGAAGGCCTGCGCGCAGGCCGTCCACAGCGGGCGCTTCGACGCCGTCACTAGAAATTAGAATTTAGAAATTAGAAAGCGGATTTACTTGGCCGCGTCCGCTGTTTTATCGGCGCCGGTCTTCACGCCCTTCCCGACGGCCTTGGCGCCTTTGGCCACGCCTTTCCCGGTATCCTTGCCGGCGGTCTTGGTGGCATCGGCGGTTTTGTCGGCGGCCTTGGCCGTGGCTTTGCCGGTGTCTTTCGCGGCAGTCTTAGTGGCCTTGCCGGTGTCTTTGGCTGCGGTGGCAGTGGCGTCGCCGGTCTTCACAGCGGCGGTCTTGGTGGCGTGCGCCGTCTTCTTCGCGGCTGTATCGGTTGCTTTGCCAGTATCGTCGGCCGCTTTCTTCACGTCATCCTGGCCGTAGGCGAACGCGGTCAGAGCGAGCAGAGCGGCTGCGATCGTTAGACATAACTTCGAACATAACTTCGTTTTCATAGTTCCTCCAAAGGGATTAAAGAGTTCTTCAGATAGAGAGTTCTATCAGAGGATGAGGATGGACGCAAGAACCAGGTTGCAAAGTTTCAAGGTTTCAGGGTTTCAGGGAAACCGGCAAACGCTGTGCGATTCGAAAACGAGTCTTTGAAGCTCCGAAACCTCGCAACTTTGGAACCTTGTCTTACGCCTCTGGCGTCTCGTTATCGAGTTCGCTGAGAGTTTCTTCGTCCACGTCCCATTTTTTCAGGATCGCGAAGATGGTTTTGGATCCGAATCCGGCGCGCATCAACCGGCGGAAGACGCGGGCTGTCTGTTTCCGGTCTTTGTTTTTGGGCTTCTGCAGGCGTTTGCGGCGGAGGTAGGCGCGCGCGAGATTTTCTTCTTTCACGTCGTCATAGACGGAGGACACCGCTTTCTCGATGACCTCGCCGTGCACTCCTTTCGCCTTGAGGTCATTGACGACGCGCATGCGGCCGAATTTTTCGTTGTCGCGGCGATACGATGAAAAAGCCACCGCGTACTTGGCATCGTTCAGGTAGCCCTGGTCTTTAAGCCGGACGACAATCAGTTCCACCAGCGTCTTGCCAATTTCCGTATCGACTTCCACACGGTTGCGCAGCAGGCGCTTAAGTTCCGCCACCGAGCGCATACGCCGCGCCAGCGCGCCGATTGCATAGTCGTAAAGCTCGGCTTCGGTGAAAAGTTTTCTGGGACGACCGAACGCCATGTTTACACGATATACTGCGCTCCCCTCAGCGGATGAGGAATTCTTCCTCGGATGGTTGAGGCGCCCGGCTTATTTTGTTGGCGGCGCGGAACCGGGCACCGCACTGGGAAAGATCGGCGGGGTGGCCGCGGGTTGAGTGGTCGTGGGCGGAGTGGTCGGCGCCGGCGTGCTTACCCCGATGGGCGCGACAAGCACAGCTTTTGCCGAGGGTGGCAGTTTGTCGGCATTGGTTACCAGAAGCGCAATTTGCCACATCTGCGTTTCAGACAGCGATTTGCTGAAGCCGGGCATGCCCGTCTGGCGAATGCCGTTGAAGATCTTCCAGTAGCTTTCGCCGGGCTCATCGTCAGTCACGCCTTTGCCCTCGAACAGCACCGGCGGCTGCGGATACATTCCCGTCGCAATCGCCGTCTTCGGTGACAGCGGCAAACCGTGGCAAGCCGCGCAATGCTGCCTGTAAAGATCGGCGCCGGCCAGGTAGTTGGCTTCGTTCGCTGGGATGGGGACGATCTTCGGCATGTCTTTCGCAATGCGCGCCTTCAAAGCCTTGTGCGCAAGAGAGGTTTCGAACGGCAAATCGGAGTCGGTAGTGGCAACGGGCGCGCTGCCGCTGCTGAAATAGAGGTAAACTCCGAGGGGAACGAGGATGAGACCGAGCAGCAATCCGGCGATGAATTTCACTGGTGAGCCTGCCTTCCTGAATTTTCATACTTTAACACTACGAATCCGCATCCAAGCTAGCTTTAATCGAGATACAATTTTGGATACCCTGGCGGCGAGGTTGGACCAGACCCTCCGGGACGAGAACAAACATGCGAATTGTCAGCGCGGCGAGCGCGTTTCCCCAACACTACTATTCCCAGGAAATGTTGCTGGCGGAGTTGCAGCAATACTGGGGCGATCAGATCGAAAACCCGCAGGTGCTGCGGCGTCTGCATCGCCACGTCAGCGTCGACGGAAGATTCCTGTCTCTTCCCAAAGAAGAATATCTGAAGATGAAAACCTGGGGAGAAGCCAACCATCACTGGATTCGCACCGCCAAGGAACTGGGTGAGAAAGCGGTGACCGGCGCACTGGCGGGTGCGGGTTTGAATGGGCGAAATCTGGGCGCGTTCTTTTTTGTTTCTGTGACCGGCATCAGCAGTCCGTCGATCGACGCACTGCTCATCAACCAGATGGGATTATGCAGAAGCATTCGCCGGGTTCCGATTTTCGGGCTGGGCTGTGTGGCGGGCGCAGCGGCCATTTCGCGCGCGGCCGATTACGTGCGCGCTTATCCCGATCAAGTCGCGGTGGTTCTGTCGGTCGAACTCTGCTCGCTTACGCTGCAGCGCGAGGATGTCTCGATGGCCAACCTGATTTCGGCTGGGCTGTTCGGAGACGGAGCCGCCGCGGTCATCGTTGCTGGTGCTGATTGCGGGCTTTCCGGCCCTCGCATCCTTGCAACCCGCTCCGTGTTCTACCCCGACACCGAAGAGATGATGGGCTGGGACGTATCGGAAAAGGGGTTTCGCATCGTCCTCTCGCGCGAAATTCCGGACCTGGTTCGAAAAAACCTGGCCCACGACCTCGACGACTTTCTCGCCGAGCGGGGATTAGTGCGCGCTGACATCGGCAGCTGGGTGCTGCATACCGGCGGGCCAAAGATTCTGGAAGCGACTGCCGACGCGCTCGGCTTGAAGAATGGTGAACTCGAGGTTTCCTGGCAATGTTTGCGCCGCACGGGAAATTTGTCATCTGCGTCGGTGCTGGTGGTGCTCGAAGAAGTCATGAAGAATCGCCGCCCCGCGCCGGGCACGCTCAGCTTGCTGGCTGCGATGGGTCCAGGGTTCTGCTCGGAATTCGTTTTGCTGGAATGGTAGGAGTTAACTTAAATGCTGGCAGCTGATCTCAGCCCGGCAAGCTTTCGCCCAGAATTTACCAAAACGTTACAAGTTACGGACAACTCTTCGGTTCCTGCCAGCTACTCTTCTCCCGTTAATCGCGAAAAGTTTTCGGCTGGACTTATCGTGAGCCGGTCTCGGAGTCCGTGGGATGTATTCGTCGCCGGCGGCGGACCGGCCGGCTTGGCGGTGGCGATCGCGGCGCGGCGTCACGGTTTGAGCGTGGTCGTCGCGGATGGCGCGGTTCCGCCCATCGACAAGCCCTGCGGCGAGGGCCTGATGCCGGACGGAGTCCGGGCTCTGCACGAACTCGGCATCCCGATTCTCGAGGGCGAACCATATCCATTCCGCGGCCTTCGTTTCGTGAACGATGGGGTAAAAGCCGAGGCCGAATTTCCTCGTGGAACGGCGTATGGAATCCGCCGTACAAATCTACATCGCGTCATGACGGATCATGCGGAAGCGTGCGGCGTGCGCTTGCTATGGCAAGCGGCGGTCACCGGGCTTCATCCGGAAGGCGCTCTGGTGGCTGGAGAATTAGTTCGCGCGCGCTGGGTGGTGGGCGCCGACGGAACCAGTTCCCGCATCCGCCACTGGGCGAAGCTCGATCGGCACAAACTGGATGCTCCGCTGGTAAAGAACCGTCGCTTCGGCTTCCGGCGCCATTACCGCGTGACGCCCTGGACGGACTTCATGGAATTGCACTGGGGCCGTCACTGCGAGATCTACATCACGCCCGTCAGCCGCGAAGAAGTTTGTGTCGCGCTGATCTCGTCCAGCCCGAAGTTGCGGCTGCAGGGTGACGATGCGCTCGGAGAATTCCCGGAACTTTGCGCGCGCCTTCAGAATGCAGAACTCGCTTCCCACGAACGGGGCGCGATCACCGTGACCCGCAGGTTGCGCCGCGTGTATCGTGGCCGAACAGTGCTGCTGGGCGATGCCTCGGGCGGAGTCGACGCCATAACCGGAGAAGGTCTTTGCCTCGCCTTTCGGCAAGCCATCTTACTGGGCGATTGTCTGGCGACTGGAGACCTCGCTCGCTATCAAAGGGATCATCGCGCGCTGCTCCGCCGTCCCGCTCTGATAGCGCGCACGATGCTGTTCATGGCCCAACACAGCCGTCTGCGGCGGCGCATCATGCAGGTATTCCAGTCGAACCCTCGCTCCTTTGCCGGAATGCTGGCCCTGCACGCGGGCGAAGGCTCCACGCGGCATCACATCGCGAACGGAATTGCGTTGGGGTGGGAACTGCTGAAGGCCTGACGTATTGCAACACCATCGAATCTGTCATCTATCGTCATCATTAAGTTACTTCCTTCCAATTACCAGGAGTTACTAACATCGTTACTAACGCGGATACGTCCTGCCCGCGGACGATACACTGTGCACACTTTTTCACTTTCCCATTTCCGCAATCGGCAAGTGCTTGCAGTAGTGGACACAAAATTCTTCACCTATTGGCATCGGAATTGCACTTCTACGTGCGTCCTCCCCTAGCAAAGTCTGCAGAAGAACCAGAGCATTCGAGTCTGTTGGGAGGATCCATCTTGTCGTCACGTAACTGCTTTCTCTTGTCGCTGGTTGTAGCCCCGTTACTCTCCACGCTGGCCTTGGCCGATTCTGCGCCTGTCAGCGCGACGTTCCTTCACTCCAGCGCCAGCAGCGTCTACGGTGGGGCTCAAACTTATCCTGACAATTTCTCGATCAAAGCTGGAAACGCCACGCCCCTGCTCTTTTCTGCGTTCAACAACCAACCTTCGACCAGTGCGGAAGGCGATGTTGGCAGCGGGCTCATCCTCGGACGAGAGATGTTAGGCAAGGGCGTTGCAGGCTACAACTCCGGCTTCGCTTTTCAGGACGGCAAAGCTACGACAGATCGGGGCCAATTCCAGTGGAAAGTCGAAACAGCCTTCCGGAGGCCAGGTACACCGACGGCCACACCCGAACCGGGCAGCCTGATGCTGCTCTCGACCGGCTTGATCGGCATTGCCGGAGTGCTTCGGCGCAAGCTGCGCAGCTAATTCGCGGCTGCGTAATTCACATTTCTCGCTTTCCTCGTCTGTTTGACTTTGCTCATTGACCACTGACCACTGATCATTGATCGAGACGGCCGCCATCAGCGCGAATCTGATTGGCGGCTTTTTTCTGTCACTAAGTAGGGCTTGTCTCAGGTGTTAGGTCCCAGCCAAGCCGCGAGTCCTCTTTCCTGAGACCTGAGACCTGACACCGGGCACCTTTCCTTTACTCCTGATACTCAGGATCGCGCTTCCATCCCGAAAGCATGGAGTAGAAATTCGACCAGCCGTGCAGCAGAACCATGATCAGATGTCCGGGAATAAACGCGAGGAATCCGCACATCGCCGCGAAATGCCACACGCGTGTCAGATGAAACCCCCCAAACAGAAACGCCAGCCAGGAAAACTGGGTGGGCTTGTAGAGGACAAGCCCAGTAAGCAGCGACAACAAGCCCAACCCGATGGTGGACGTGTAAGCCAGCTTCTGCAGCGGGTTGTACTGACCCGTCGCCGGCGGCTTGGGACCAAAGAAAAAATAATGCCGCGCCATTGGCCACACGCCCGGAATGTCGCCTGGCGTGAACAGCATGGTCCGGAAGTGGCCGCTCGCGACCTGATACGCCACATAAACTACGCCGCCAGCGGCAAACAACCACATGAATGTGAAATGCCACTGCAAGGCTCCGGCCAGCCATCCGCCAAGGGTCAGCGATTTCGGGATCTCGATCAGAACTTTTTCTGGTATCTTCGGGCCGAAGCTGGGAAACGCCCGGAAAATCCGCAGTCCGCTGGTCACCATCACGAACAAACTGATGGCGTTCACCCAGTGGGTAATCCGAATCGGCAAAGGATGCTCGTAAGCGGCACGGACTAGCTCAGGCTCTTCCGCCGCCACTGGCTCGGTCGACGGGACTTCGACTTCCACAACAGCGCACTCGGCCGCAAGTATCTCCGGCTGCGCTTCCGTGCCTTCCACGGCGTCGGGCTTGGCGATTGGCAATGGTTCCGGCGATGGAGCTGTGTCTTGTTTTTCTCCGCTGTCTTCTATGCTCTCTTCTTCGTTCGACATCACAGTCCTCCGAACCAGCTGTAGCCCTGGTCCTCCCAGTAACCGGTTTTGTCGGGCCTCAGAACATTAGTCACTCGGATGGTGTCGAGATACTTAGCCTGCTTGTATCCCAGCTTAGTTGGCATCTGTAGACGCAACGGCGCGCCATGCCCGCGGTCGAGCGGTTGGCCATACATCTCATAACAGAGCAGCGATTGCGGATGCAGAATCGAAGCCATGTCAATCGACTCGTAGTAGTCGTCCGCGCACTCGACTTCCAGAAAGCGCGCGCCGGTATTCGCTCCCACCAGCTTGAGAAAGTCTGAAATAGACGCGCCGCCAAACGAGCCCACAACATCCCAACCTTCCACGCAAATATGGCGAGTGTTCTGGCAAATCTTCGGCAGCGCATGGATTTGCGCCAGCGTGTACTCCCCTGGGTGCTGCACATCGCCTTCGACCGTCAGCGTCCACTTTCCCAGGTCGACTCCGGGATCGACCACGTCGTAATAGTTGTAAGGAAACTTCGCAAACGGCACGACTTCGGAATCTGAGAATGTGTGCGCCGGATGCTGCGAGCGAAACAGTTCACCGGACGCCCAGTCGCTGAAACGAACTCCGGCCGCAACCAGCCGGTCGCTCACCTTGGGGAACGCAAAAACGCCCAACACCGCGACCGGCGCCAGTTTGAGCAGTTGGCGCCGACTCTGCCGTTTGAGTTCCTTGTCTCCGAGTCGAGTAATCATGGCGGTCCTCCAAGAGCGCAAACCTTAGAACAGAATGGGATGCGGAACGGAGTCGTAAGTTACAAACCCGTGTCACCGCACCCACGTCCGCGTTTCCGCAGACACGCAAATCAGCCACCTTACGATCTTAACGTCATTCTTTTCAATCGGCTAGCTCTGGCCCGCGGCGTGCCTTTTCTGTCGGCGAAGACACAGGAGCTAACCATGGAAACGATGCTGCAGGATCTGGTAATCGTCGGTGGTTTGACGTTCTCGCTGGCCGCCTCGCTGCTGATCGAAGAACTCATCTTCGGACAAATCGTCCGCGTCGCGTTCGCGCGCCGCGCGCAAACTGCGAAACCGCTTTCTGGGCGCGACAAGAATTAAAAGGAGCACCACCATGCTGTTGCTGAAGTACTTGCTGCTGAGCGCGGGAATCGCGATGTTCGTGATCGCCGCCGGAATTCTCACTTACGACGCTTATCTGCTGATTGCTTATCAGCGCAGACGTTTGCATCCAGATCAGGAGGCAGGCACGCCCGGCCCCTTGCCAGCGGTGCGCTGGCGCACCTCGGCTGCGCTCGTGATGCTAGCCTGGGCTCCGCTACTGATCTCCGCCGGCATCGTGATCGTTCCCAGCGGAACGGCCGGCGTGCGCGTGAGTCAGACCAAGGGCACGCTCGCCGGAACTTTGTATCCGGGCGTGCACTTCGTGGTGCCGCTGGTCGAGCGCGTCGAACTTTTCAATACGCGCGACCAGCTCTTCACCACCGGCATCAGCGAAGATGGGCTGGCCAAGGGCGTGGCGAAAGGCGAAGCGCTGCACGTCCAGGCTAAAGAAGGACTCTCCCTGGGCCTTGCCATCACTGTCCGCTACCAGATTGACCCCAAGCGCCTCGACTATATCGAAGCCAATCTACCGCAGCCTCTGGAAAAGGAAATTGTGCCGCCGGTGGTTGCCACCGCGTGGCGTGAACTGGTGCCGGGCTACACGGTGCGCGAAGTTTTTTCCGCCAAGCGCGAAGAGGTTCGTCAGCGCTCCGCCGAAATAATTCGCGAACGGCTGGCTGCCGACGGCATCGTGGTGAAAGAAGTCATGCTGCGCGACATCGAACTTCCGGAAGAGTACGCCAAGGGCTTGGAGTCGCTGTTGCTCAAGGAACAGGAGAACGACCGCATGGGCGTTGAGACCGAGATTCACCAGAAGCAAGTGAAAATCGCCGAGGCCGACGCCGACGCCGCCAAGGTTCAACAGGTGAAAGGAGCCGAGGGACAAGCTGCTGTGCGCGTGCTGCAAGCCAAGAGCGAGTCCGATGCCATGCAGTACACGCTCCCGCTGAAAGAGAAGCAGATTGAGCAGTCGAAACTCGAAGCCGAAGCGCGCAAGGAAGCTACGGTGAAGAATGCCGAAGCTGCCGGCGAAGCCAAGCTCATCGACAGCAAGGCCGAGATGGAACGCCGCAAGCTTCTGGCGCAAGCTGAGGCCGAACGCATTCGGTTGACCGCCTCCGCCGACGCCGAGCGCATGACGAGCGAGAGCGCGATCCTGAAACAGAATCCGCTGTTGATTAACAAAATTGTCGCCGAACGTCTCTCCGATAAATTGCAGATCATGATGGTTCCGGCGGACGGCAAATTTTTCTTTACCAACGACGTGCTGCGCGGCCTGGGCGCTCCAAACCACGTGAGCCAGGCGGAAGATGTGGAAGGCGATGGCAAACAGTAAAACGAGTTCTCAGTTCTCGGTTCTCAGTTCTCAGTGAGACCGGGCGTTCGGGGATTTTTCCGAGAACCGGGAACTGGGAACTTTCCTATGAACGGGCTGCTATCGACCACACGCTATAATCAGCCCAATCCCGACATGCGAGCGCGAACCTCCAGCGGTCTGCGGTTAGGTTGGCTGACTTCGTTCCTGCTCGCTACCGTTTTTCTGCCCTCTTCTTTGTTCGCTTCGTCTCTGGGAGTCGCCGCCCGCCAACTGGCTCACAAGATCGCCGCCGCTTCCGGGCCCGGCGCCTTCGCGCTCGACGTCACGAACCGCTCGTCGCTCGACGACAAATCCGTGCGCGAAGTGCGGAGCGCCCTCGAGGCCGAGTTGTACGTCGAAGGCGTACACGTCACCAAGGCTGAGCAAGCGATCGGAACGGTCGATGTCGTACTCTCCGAGAGCCTGCGCGACTACGTTTGGACGGCTGAAATTGCGCTCGGATCCGACGAGAAGAAGGTCGCACTGGTCTCGTTGCCACGATCGCCAACGGGAACGCCCTTTGCCGCGGCGTTGCCCATCGTTCTGAAGACAACGCTTCTGTTCACGCAAGAACAACCGATGCTCGACGTCGCCCTGGTCGATATGCCTGGAGGATCCCGCTTGATCTTGCTCGGCGAAAGCGCGGTCTCGATCTATCGCCAGCCGGGAGCGAATCCTTCCGGGAATTCCATAGGACGATGGGAACTTGACACTTCGTTCCCCATTGCGCACTCGCGAATCTATCCCCGAGATTTACGCGGACGCCTTATGCTGCGCCGCGATCACCTGTTCGACGTTTACCTGCCGGGAACGTTCTGCCGCTCAAGTTCCAACGCAGCCGCGCCGCTCACCCTCGCCTGTAACGAGACAGACGACCCCTGGCCTCTGACGCCGGAGGACAACAGCGTGCGCGCCTTTTATGCGGCCGCGCGCAATTTTTTCACCGGAGCGCTTTCTCCTGGCATTGGAAAAATCTCCAATGTTCCTTCGTTCTATTCGGTGGCCGCGCTTCCGCGATCGAACTACACGCTATGGGCTTTCGCCGCCGTGGATGGGACGATGCATCTGGTGGATGGGATGACGGACCAAGCGATCCGCGGCACGAAGTGGGGAAGCGATCTGGCCTCGGTGCGCTCCACTTGCGGCTCGGGCACGCAGTTGCTGGTCTCGGAAAGTGGAGATTCGGAACGCGACGGCCTGCGCGCGTTTGAGATTCCCGATCGCGACCCCGTGGCGGCCAGCGCCGCGTTAGAGTTCGACGGGCGAGGCGTTATCGTTGCGCTGTGGACGGAGAGCGGCGGCACAGGCGCAACTGCAATCGTAAGAAGAAAAGACACAGGATGGTATGAGGCGTATCGCGTATCGATTTCTTGCGGCAATTAGCGTGCTAGTTGCGTATAGCGGCGCGGCATGCGCGGCGCCGCGTCCGCACTACGGCGGAACCCTCCGCGTCATGCTGCAATCGGCGCCCGACACCCTCGGAATCCCAGCCGACGCCACTCCCGCCGACTACTGGGACATGGCGCGCACACTCTCGCTGATCGGCGACACTCTCGTCACACTCGATGCGCAAGGTCGTCCGCAGCCCTCGCTGGCCGTGGCCTGGCAGAGCGACCCGAGCGACCGGCACTGGCAATTCACGCTGCGCCGTGGAGTGAAATTCCATGACGGCAGCGCAGCGTCGCCGGCAGCCATCGCGCAGATTCTGGGTACGCTCCACTCCAGCTGGACGGTGCGTGCATCGGCGGACTCGGTAACGATCGAGAGCGAGACGGCCATGCCATCGCTGCTCGCCGAACTTGCGCTCCCACGCAATCTCTTGCTCAAGCGCAATGCTGACGCTAATAACAACAATGAGAGTCGTCCTCCCATCGGCACCGGCCCGTTCCTCGTCGCCGACTGGCAACCGGGAAAACGGCTCAAGCTCGCCGCCAGCGAAGAGAGTTGGGCGGGGCGTCCTTTTGTGGATGCGATCGAGATCGAATTCGGCAAATCGTTGCGCGACCAGGCAATCGCTCTCGAACTGGACAAGACCGACGTGATCGAAGCCGCGCCGCAGGCAGCTAACGCATCGCAGCGACACGGCACGTCGTCGTCATCATCATTGTCGTTGCCCGTGGAGTTGCTGGCCCTGGTTTTCTCCGCTAACTCAAAGGCGCGCGACCCACGTTTGCGGGAGGCTCTAGCGCTCGCCATCGATCGCAAGCCGATCCAGTCCGTACTGTTGAAAGGCGCGGGGGAGCCCGCCGCCAGCATCCTTCCCAACTGGATGACTGGCTACACCGCGGTTTTTTCGGTGCAGGCAAATCCGCAGCGCGCCCGCAGTTTGCTTGCAGACTCGCGGCAACCAGTGCTCAATCTCAGCTACGACGCGAGCGACCCGCAAGCTCAACTGATCGCCGAGCGCATTGCGCTCAACGCGCGCGAAGTTGGCATCGCCGTGCAAGTGTCGGTGTCAGGAGCGGAAGACATCCGCCTGATGCGCGTCGTGCTGCCGAGTCCCGATCCGGCCACTTCGGTCAGCGAAGCCGCGCGGCAGTTGCGATTGCCGCTGCCGGCATTCCCGGCGGCGACGCTCGGCAAGTCTTCGAATCTGGATTTGGACTTGGACGATCTCTATCGAGCCGAGCGCGGCTTGCTCGATGATTACGCGGTGATCCCGCTTTTTCATTTGCCCATCGCGAGTGCGGTGAGTGCGCGCGTGCGCGATCGGGAAACGGGACGACCGGTGGATTGGAACGAGTCGGGACTTTCCCGGGCTGATGTTTGGCTGGCTGATTCACGATCGACTGATTTGCGATCGACCGACTCGCGATCGAGCGATGCGCGTCCTCAGGCGGCTCGGCGATGAGCTTCCGCCAAAAACTTCTCTTCCTGTTTGCGGCAACAGTATTGCTATGCGTCGCGGTCATTTCGGCGTCGGTGTACAGCACCATCCGGCGCTCGTTCGAGCAGGCGGATCGAGACCGCGCCAATGCGGTCGCCGCTCAGTTTCGCTCGGAGTTCCAGCGGCGGGGGTCGGAGATTGCGCGCAAGGTGGAATCCGTGGCCGCCAGCGAAGCCGTGCAGCGCATCGCGCTTGAAATGAACCGCGGCGGCGCCGACCCCGGCGAATACGTAAGCGAAGCGCGCACTTTGGCGAATCAGCAGCGGCTCGACTTTCTGGAACTGGTCGACGGCAACGGCAGCATTCTTTCTTCCGCGCAGTGGCAGGCGAAATTCGGGTATCCTGAGGCCGCGATTTCCGGAGCCGCGCTCTCCGAAGCCGCAGTTTCCGAAGGAAGAACTCCGTCAACCTCAGGCGAGGCGGGAGCGTTTCTGAAACGCGAAGAGCTTCCCGAAGGCGCAACCCTCGGCCTGTTTGCCGTGCGCGCGGCCCGCGTCGGGGAGCAACCGTTGTATGTAATCGGAGGCGAGCGGCTCGACCAGGGCTTCCTTTCGACGCTCGACATCCCCACCGGGACGCGCGTATTGCTGTATCAAAACCTGGAAGCAAAATGGGATCCGAAATCTCTGCTCGACCTGAATGGACCGGCTGCCGGCGTCGACAAGATCGCTCCCCTGGTGGCACGTGTGCGCGACGCGATGCAGGACACGACGCAGGAATTGACGGGCGTAATCCATTGGACTACCGATGCCGCCGATACCGAAGTATTTCACGTCATTCCGCTAACCGGACCCGTCTTCAGCGCGACAAATCAGAACCCGGCAAATCTGAGCCCGGCACCTCCAAGCGGCGCACAGCGGCCACTGATGGGCGTGCTGCTCGTCGGCAGCTCGCGGCGTCCGCTGATCGAGTTGGAAAGGCAAATCGTCTCCACCGCCCTGCTCGTCGGTGGCGCGGGAATTCTCGTGGCCGTGCTGGCTAGCATCTGGTTCGCGGCTCGCGTCACCCGGCCAGTCGTGGCGCTGGCTGAAGCTGCGCGCCGGGTCGCCGTGGGCGATCTCGACGCCAAGGTCGAGGTCGAATCGACCGACGAATTAGGCGAGTTGGCGGCGGCGTTCAACCGCATGACGGAAGACCTTGTGCAGCAAAAAGACCGCACTTTGCAGGCCGAACGCGTGGCCGCATGGCGTGAACTGGCGCGGCGATTGGCGCATGAACTGAAAAATCCTCTTTTCCCTTTGCAGGTCACGGTTGAGAATCTGATGCGCGCCAAACAAAAATCGCCCGCGATGTTCGACGAAGTTTTTGAGGAGAGCACCGCAACACTGCTGGCAGAAATCGACAACCTGAAAACCATCGTCGGCCGCTTCAGCGAATTCTCCAAAATGCCCCAGCCGCAGCGCAGGCCGACGCAGGTGAATGACTTGGTGCAATCGGTGCTCCGCATCTTTCATGCGCAATTGCGAGAGAAGAATCAGACTCAGATTGTCGTGCGCATTGAGCTGGACGAGGCGTTGCCCGAGATTTTGGCCGACCCCGATCTGCTGCATCGCGCATTGCAAAATTTGGTGCTCAACGCCATCGACGCCATGTCGCAAGGCGGAGAGTTGACGATTCGCACCGCGACTCTGGGTGATCGAATTGAACTTTCGGTTTCCGACACAGGTTCCGGCCTGACTCAGGAAGAATGCGGCCGCTTGTTCACTCCTTATTACACGACCAAGCAGCACGGCACGGGGCTTGGTCTAGCAATTGTGCAGTCGGTGGTGAGCGATCACGGAGGCAAGATTTCCGTCGAGAGTACAAAGGAAAAAGGAACGACATTCCGGATCGAATTGCCGTTCTAACAGGAGAAAACCGTGGCGCAAAAAGCGCACTTACTGATCGTCGATGACGAGGCCAATACGCTGGCTTCGTTGTCGCGGGCGTTTCGTCTGGAGGGTCATGAAGCGGCCGTCTGCGACAACGCAAACAAGGCTCTGGAACTGGCCAAATCGCAATCGTTCGACTTGATTCTCTCCGACGTAGTCATGCCCGGCAAAGACGGCCTCGCGCTTCTCGAAGAACTCAAGGCACAAGGTGTTCCGACTCCGGTCGTCATGATGTCGGGCCAGGCCCACATCGAGATGGCCGTCCGCGCTACGCGACTCGGCGCACTCGACTTTCTCGAAAAACCTATCTCGACGGAGAAACTGCTGCTCACGGTGGAGAACGCGCTAAAGCTTGGCCGCCTGGAGCGCGAGAATCGCGACCTGGAGCGCCGTCTCGGCAAACATGAGATCGTCTGGAAAGGTGAGACCATGCTCCGCGTGATGGCGCAAGTGGAGCGTGTGGCCGCGAGCGAAACGCGCGTCTGCATTCTCGGCGAAACCGGCACGGGAAAAGAACTGGTCGCGCGCACGCTGCATCAGCGCAGTCCGCGGTCCAGCGCTCCGTTCGTTACGCTGAACTGCGCCGCGGTTCCGGCGGAGTTGATTGAATCCGAATTATTTGGCCACGAAAAAGGATCGTTTACCGGCGCCGCCGGACGCCATCTCGGCAAATTCGAGCAGGCCCAGCACGGTACTATTTTTCTCGACGAAATCGGCGACATGCCGCTCACCATGCAAGCCAAGCTGCTGCGTGTGCTCGAAGAAGGCGAGGTGGAGCGCATCGGCGGCGAGCGCGCCATCACGGTGGATGTGCGCGTCGTTGTCGCCACCCATCGCGATCTCGAAGCGCAAGTGCGCGACGGCAAATTCCGGCAGGATTTATTTCACCGCGTGTTCGTCTTTCCCCTGCGCCTGCCTCCCTTGCGAGAACGTCGTGAAGACATTCCGGCGCTGATCGAGCACTTTGCTGCGCAAGTGAGCGCCACCAACGGGTGGAAGCCAATGCGCTTCACCGCCGACGCGATGGCTGCACTCGAAGAGCATGCGTGGCCCGGCAATGTCCGCGAACTCAGGAACGCCGTCGAGCGCCTGATGCTGCTCGAAACGTCCAATGAAGTCACTTCCGAAACGGTGTCGTTGGCGCTGCCCGCTTCCGCCGCTACGCCCGATTCTGTATCGGCCGGCGCCGGCCCCCTAGCCGACCGCGTGCGCGCCTTTGAGAAACAGACCATCCTGGCCGAGTTGAAACGCAATCACCACCAAATCTCGAACACGGCGCGAGCGCTGGGGCTGGAGCGGTCACATCTTTATAAGAAGGCAGAACAGGTGGGGATTGATTTGAAGGCGGTGAAAAGCGAAGGCGACCGATGATGTTGATAGTGTTTGTCATCCTGAGCGAGGCGAAGGACCTACACAGTTGGTTGGCAGCGAAAAGAATGCATGGGTCCTTCGCGTTGCTCAGGATGACAAATCGGATAAAGATGACAGATCGGATAAGCAGGATGACAAGTCGTTAAGATGACGACCCTCATCATCGCGAATTTGCGGGATGACACTAAGTCCGTTTGCAATTTCCCGCCCTCCCGGACGACAATCGAATCGTGCCCAGCACTAGCTTTTATCAGGAACCCCAAGCCGTCAGCCCTTTCCGTCAGGGCTCACTCGTCATCGCGACGCTGACGACCCCGCGCGAAAAATTCTGGGGCGCGATTCTTCATCTTGGCGTCGAAGGCGTCAGTCTGCGCGGCGTCGATCTCTCTTCGTTCGATGACCTCGCCTCGCAGATCAAAAACGGCGAGCCCTTTACCTCCGGCGTCGTCTTCTTTCCCATGCACCGCGTGGAGCGCATGGAACTCGATCTTCCCGAGGGCAACCTGCTCTCGCTCGCCCAGCGCTTCGCCGAGAAGACCGGACAGGATCCCGCCCCACTTCTGGTAAGCGAGTTCCTTTCGCATTCTGGACGAGATGCTGGAGGAAAAGCCGGAGGGGAAAAATAGCGGTGAACTTTCGGCAGATCCTCACCGCGCCCAACCAACTTACGCTGCTGCGCATGATCTTCCTGCCCTTCATCGTCATCAATCTGGTCAAGCACGATTTCAAATGGGCGCTGGCGCTGTTCATTCTTGCGGGAATGAGCGATGGCCTCGACGGCTTGCTCGCGCGCACCCTGCATCAGCAAACCATGCTCGGCCAGTATCTCGACCCCATCGCCGACAAGCTGCTGATGAGCACCATGTTTCTTGTGCTCTCCATCGAACGGATGATTCCCTGGAAATATACGATCGTGGTTTTCAGCCGCGATATCTCCATCCTGCTGCTCAGCGGCGTGCTCTTCATGATTGCCGGCCTCCGTGATTTTCGCCCCAGCATCTTCGGTAAAGCCAACACCTTCGCCCAGGTGGCTGCGATATTCTTCGTGCTGCTGCTGCTGATTGAGCCCCTACGCTGGGTCTCGATTGCGTGCATCACCTTCCTGCACGCCACCTTCATCTTCACCATCGTCTCGGCCGTGCACTACGCATTCCTGGTGCAGCACCGGCTGCACGGGCCTGCCCCAACGCCTGCACTCGAGCCTTAGCTGTTGTTCCGGATACCATCGCCTTTACCAGTCTTTACCAAGTTCTTACACGGACTCACAGAAAATCGGGTTTAATAGTTTCAAGCAACATTCCAAGCCGGGACAACCAATGCACCGAGCGGAATCTTCAAACGATCCCGTCGATCCAGAAGCGCCGAACACAACTGCAGGAAAAGTTCGCGTGCTCAACACTATGCACTCAGGCCAGCGCGGCGCCAGTTTTCGAACGCTCTTTCTGATGGTGGCGGCAGCGCTGGCGATTCGCCTGGTCGTCATGGCCTTGATTTACGACCAACAATTGGATCCCAAGCTCGACCACTTCAAGTTTGGCTTCGAAGCGGGAAGAATTGCGCGCTCGATCGTACAAGGCGAGGGCTTCAGCAGTCCGTTGTTCGCGAAGACCGGGCCGACTGCGTGGATGACGCCGGTCTATCCCTATATCCTTGCTGGATTCTTCAAGGTTTTCGGCGTCTACACCAAGCCGGCGGCGTTCGCGATTCTCTCCTTCAACGCCCTCACGTCCGCCTTGACCTGCCTCCCAATCTTTTTTTTCGCGCGTAAGAGTTTCGGTACATACGTGGCCAAGTGGTCGGGGTGGACGTGGGCATTTTTTCCTTATGCCATCTATTTCCCGCTCGATCGGATTTGGGAGACATGGCTTGCGACCCTGTTACTCAGCTTGCTTTTTATGATTTCCCTGACGTTGGAGAATGAGGATCGAATTTTGGCGTGGGTCGGTACGGGACTTCTGTGGGGTGTAACCGCGCTAACCAGTGCCGCCCTCCTTTCGGTTCTGCCGTTTCTGCAAGCGCGAATTTCCTATCTTCGGCACAAGCGGGGGCGCAGTTGGCTGCTCCCGAATGTAGCTTTGGGTCTCGCTCTCATAGTCGTAGTAAGTCCCTGGACGCTGCGAAATTGGCGCACCTTCCATACTTTCATCCCCTTTCGCGACAACATGGGACTAGTGCTGCGCCTGGGCACCAAGGGCCCGACCGATTACTGGGAGCCGCACGAATTGGGCCCTTGGGAGAATGCCGCCGAGGTGCAGGAGTTCCATCGCGACGGCGAACTGAAATATATGGCCACGAAGAGAACTCAGGCCATCAGCTTCATCAAGGCCCACCCTGGCTGGTACGTGTGGACGACGTTGCGAAGGATATTTTTTATTTGGTCCGGATACTGGAGTCTGCAACCTTGGTACCTGGAGTTGGAGCACTTCGATCAAGCGAATATTGTGTTTAGCTCCGCATTCACCATACTGACCCTCGTTGGCCTGCGTAGGGCCTGGGCAAGACGCGTGCCCGCGGCCATGCCCTACACCATTATGCTGGTGATATTTCCTCTCATCTACTACATCACCAGCCCGGAATTCTACTATCGACGGCCGCTTGACCCGATGATGGTTGTTCTTGCTGTTTACGCTTTAATCCCATCTCGCCGGCTCGACCAGTTGCCGACTGTCGACTCCAATGAGGATCGACGCCAGCTGAGTGACGGCGACCCGCTTGAATCCGAACTGGCCGGGCAAGTCTAGCGATCCAAGCGTCGCCTGGATCGCGGTTCCAGCTTCCCTGCAATGCCCCGAGCCGCACTCTATTTGACCCCTTTTCCAGCCCGCTCCTAGAATGAGAGATTCGCACCGCGCTCGCGAACTCATCATGACTTTGCGCTCCTATGCCACTTCGCCTCTATAACACTCTTTCGGGGAAGATCGAGGACTTCCATCCCATCGATGGCAACCACGTCCGCATGTATGCCTGCGGACCGACCGTGTATGACTACGGCCACATCGGCAATTTCCGCACATTCATCGCCGTCGATCTTCTCTATCGCTTCCTGCGCCAGAGTGGATACGACGTGCGCTACGTCATGAACATCACCGACGTCGACGACAAGATCATTCGCAACTCCGCGCGCGATGGCGTGACCGTTCAGCAGTACACGGCGAAATTCACAAAGGCCTTCCTGGAGGATTCGGCGACGTTGAGTATTGAGCGGCCGATTCTGGTGTGCGCCACCGAACACATCGACGAGATGGCCGGCTTCATTGCCGACCTGGCGAAGAAAGGCTTCGCTTACCGCACCGATGACGGTTCTTACTATTTCCGCATCGCGAAGTTCCCCGAGTACGGCAAACTTTCAAAAAAGGATTTTGCCGGTATGACCGACGGCGCGCGCGTCGACGTCGACGAATACGAAAAGGACAGCGCCCGCGATTTCGCCCTCTGGAAAGCCCCGAAGCCGGGCGAAGCTTCATGGGACACAGCGATCGGGCCGGGGCGGCCGGGCTGGCACATCGAGTGCTCGGTGATGTCGATGGAGGAACTCGGGCCAAGCTTCGATTTGCACGCCGGCGGCGAGGATTTGATCTTCCCGCATCACGAAAACGAAATCGCGCAGTCCGAGTCGCTGAGCGGGAAGCCGCTAGCGCGCTACTGGTTTCATCCACGCTTTCTGCTGGTCGAAGGCCAGAAGATGTCAAAAAGTCTCGGGAATTTTTTCACCATCCGAGACCTTGTGTTGCGCGGGCACAAGCCGTCATCGATCCGCTGGCTGCTGACGCAGGTGCCCTACCGCAATCAGTTGAACTTCACTTTTGAGGGCTTGAAGTCCGCCGCCAGTTCAGTGGAGAAACTGCGCAATTTTCGTTTCCGCCTGACGAGCACGCACTTCCCCGCCGGTGCGACTCCGCACATGGCGCAACTGGCGGAAGAAACCATCGCAAGAATCAAGAGCGCTCTCGACGACGATTTGAACACCGCCGAGGCGCAAGCCGCCATGTTCGATATGTTGCGCAAAGTCAACACCGCGCTCGATGTTGCCGACTCTGGCTTGAACAATCTCCGTCAGAACAATGTTCGACAGGACGACGTAAAGTCCCTGCTGGCGGCTCTCGATAAGTTCGACGAGATATTCGCCGTGCTGAAAGATGACGACCAGCCGAAGATGAAAGCCATCATGGACTGGGCCCAGGCCGAAGGCCGCGAAAAAGAAATCAGCCCAGAATTGCTGGACATCGCTGGCTCCGCGCAACTCGCCGACGAACAGGTCAATCAAAAACTGGTCGAGATGGAAGCCGCGCGAAAAACGAGAAATTTCAAAGCCTCCGACGCATTGCGGGCCGAACTGACTGCCGCTGGCATCATCGTCGAAAACACCAAGGATGGTGTGCGCTGGCGAAGAAAGTGAAAGACTAAAGGACTAATGGACGAATGGAAACCGCGCTGCCAGTAACAGACGAAGAGTTGAGACAAGTTCTATCGGAATCCGCCTTCGCCAGAATCTACAATTTCAAGCTTCAGTCGTTTGGGAGTGGCAAATGTACGCTGACCATTCCATTCCAGAAAGACCTTGAGCGCCCGGGAGGTATTGTTGCCGGCTCGATCTTCATGACCGCCGCCGATGTGGCGATGTGGCTGGCGATCATGACCCTGCTTGGAAAAGGTCAATTGGCAGTGACGAGTGAACTGAATACGTCGTTTCTGAGTTCGGCAAAACAACAAGACGTGAAATGCACGGCAAATATTCTGAAGCTGGGAAAGAATCTGATCTATGGAGTTGCTGAGTGTCGGAATAATTCAGACAAGCTATTGACGCATCATACGATTACCTATATCAGGAAGTGAAGCAGTTATAGCACTGCCGCTATAAAGTTTCAAATCGCAATTAGAAATTACAAATGCTCTCTCTCGACGAATATCTTCGCGAAGCCGAAAAAGCCCACGGCCATCTCTGCGCTGGCCAGGTGCTGGGAGTGCGCCTCGCGATGCTGGGCCTCGAGAAGCTGGGCATTGCAGACCCTCGCGGCAATAAAGACGATCGCAAACGTCTGGTCACCTTCGTCGAAATCGACCGCTGCGCCACCGACGCGATAGCCGTGGTCACCGGATGCCGTCTCGGCAAGCGCGCCCTGAAATTTCGCGACTGGGGAAAGATGGCCGCAACTTTTGTCGATCTGGGCATCAAGGACGTGAGCACCGGCAAGGCCATCCGCATCGCTGCGAAAGAATCGTCGAAGGCTCTGGCGCGCTCGATGCATCCCGCAATCGCAGACAAGAACCAGCAGCAGATGCTGGCCTATCGCGAGATGACGGAAGACGACTTATTCACCAAGCAGTGGGTGAAAGTCGAACTTCCCGCCGAAGAATTCCCCGGATACAAAGGCGAGCGCGTCGTCTGTGCCGAGTGCGGCGAAGGAATTAATTTCCGCCGCGAAGTGGTGCGCGATGGGCAAGTGCTATGCAAAGCGTGCGCTGGGGAAACCTACTACACGCTCTTGTAGGACTGCGGCGCGCTCCAATTTTTTACACTTTGTTTACATCCTTTTGACAACTCAGACTCGGAACCGGAGTACAAGTCTTGCGAACTACGGGGAACCATCATCTCGCCTGCCAACAAAAGGAGGAATCCATGAGCGCGAAAACTCTGCTTGCGATTTCGATTTTGTCCATCGTCTCGACGGTTTACGCTGTCGGTCAGCAACCGGTGCCTGTCCACACTTTTGTGTGCAACGGCGGGGAGGGTCAGGGCGGCTGCCCCAACGGCGGCGTGCCCACTTCGATCATTCAGGGCTCGGATGGAAACTTCTATGGCGTCGCCAGCGAAACGCTACAGCAGCCGGAAGAAGCTGGCGGATTAGTGTTTTCACTCACTCCGTCAGGCACCTTCACCGTGTTGTATACGTTCGAGCCGGGGCCGGGAAACAATTTTCCGAATGGACAAGATCCGGGCCAACTGGTGGAAGGCTCGGATGGCATGCTCTACGGTGATACCGGTCTCGGCGGAGCGAGCAATGCCGGTACTGTTTTCCGGCTCAACCGCGACGGGTCCGGGTTCCAGGTGATTCATTCTTTTTGTCCCATTTGCGGTGACGGGTACGACCCACTGGGGATGGCGGCCAGCACCAACGGTGAAGTCTACGGCGCGACGTTCTACTCCAGGATCTCAAAGTGCGAATGCGGGTCAATTTTTAACGTGGATGTTGCCACGGGTAAATACAAGACTGTGAAGGTGACGCGGAGCGCGCCATCGAACCCGGTTGCCGGAACGAACGGAAAGCTGTACTGGACGGTGCTCGGAGATCTCTTCATTTACAATGAATCCACGAAGAAAATGCAGAGCGTTAATCTGGAGTTGCCGAAGGTCGACCATTTCAAGGGCTCGGCTGCCTCTCTTGCTTTCGGCGCGAACGGGAATCTCTATGGGATTTACGGAGTGGCCGGAACAGGTGAAGGCTTATTCGAAATTCAGCCCGACGGCACGAATCGGGTTATATTTTCGGCGCTTTCGAGTGTGTTTTCAGGAACCACAAGCGGGCTGGTGCTGGGCAGCGACGGCAACCTGTGGATGGAACAGAGCGGAGCACAGGCTGGTTACGGGCAGATCCTGACATTTTCACCGACCGACGGAAGCCTGATTCAGACTCTCACGCCGTTCTCGGCGACATCATCGGTTGGCGGCTATCCGGACGACCTTATTTCCACCGCGGGCGGAAACTTGTTCGGGTTGACGATGCTTTATGGCGACGCTCCGAAGGGTTCGTCTGGGGAAGGTGTGGTGTTTAGCTTGACGCCGCAGAATTAGAATGGGGCCGGATCGACGGGCGACTAGCGACTCCGCTCGTACGCGTGCGCTACGCGCAGAACCGTGGCTTCATCGAAATGACGGCCGAACAACTGCAACCCAATCGGCAGCTTCTCGTGATTATCGCCACACGGAACTGAAATTCCAGGAATGCCCGCCAGATTCGCAGTTACGGTGTAGATATCTGCGAGATACATGGCCAGCGGATCATTCAACTTCTCACCTAACTTAAAAGCAGGCGTCGGACAAGTAGGCGCGGCGATCACATCTACTTTCTTGAATGCCTCGTCGAAGTCGTGCGTCAGCAGCGTGCGCACTTTCTGCGCCTTCAGATAGTAAGCGTCATAGTAACCAGCGCTGATCGCATAAGTGCCGAGCATGATGCGGCGCTTCACTTCCATGCCGAATCCACCGTCGCGGGTTTGCCGGTACATTTCGGAAAGCGTATTCGCCTTGGCGCGAAAGCCGTAGCGCACACCGTCGTAGCGCGCCAAGTTGGCCGACGCTTCCGCGGTCGCCACAATGTAATAGGTCGGAATCGCATACTCGGTGTGCGGCAAACTCACCGGCACTATGTCGCACCCCAACTCCGCGAGCTTCTGAATCGCAGCCTCTACCGCAGCGCGCACTTCGGGATCAAGCCCCGAGCCGAAATATTCTTTAGCCACACCGACCTTCAACCCCTTAACCGGCTTCTCAAGTTCCGCCACATAGTCGGGCACAGGCACCTCGGCGGAAGTCGGATCCATGGGATCGCGCCCCGCAATCGTGCGCAGCACCAGCGCAACTTCCTTCACCGTTTTCGCAAACGGCCCAATGTGATCCAGCGACGAAGCAAAAGCAATCAGCCCGTAGCGCGACACGCGTCCATAGGTCGGCTTCAATCCAACTACGCCGCAAAACGACGCCGGCTGGCGAATCGACCCGCCGGTATCGGAGCCGAGCGTCGCGACCGCCATTTCCGCGGCTACCGCTGCCGCCGATCCGCCGGACGATCCGCCTGGCACGCGGCTCCTGTCGCGCGGATTGTGCACCGGGTAATACGCCGAGTTCTCGGTGGACGAGCCCATGGCAAACTCATCGCAGTTGAGCTTGCCTAGAATCACGGCGCCCGCCGCTTCCAGGCGAGCGACCGCCGTGCAGTCATACGGCGGAATAAAATTGTCGAGAATTTTCGAAGCAGCGGTGGTGCGCACGCCGCTCGTCACCATGACGTCTTTGATCGCAACCGGAACTCCCGCCAGCGGCGGCAAGGGCTTGCCCGCCGCAGCCATCGCATCGATGCGCCCCGCCTGGGTAAGAGCGCGCTCTTCACAAAGAGTGAGAAACGCGCCAATTTCCGAATCTTCCTGCCGGATGCGTGTGAAGTAATCCCGAGCCAGCGCGGTCGCGGTCGTCTGCCGCTCTGCGATCGCGGCGCGAACATCATCGATCGTCAATTCAGACACCATCGTTTTCAAGCACTATCTCTCAATCACCTTCGGCACTTCGAAAAATGTCCCGTCAGTATCCGGAGCATTCTTTACCGCGACATCGTGCGGCAGAGATTTCCGCAGACCGTCCTTCACATCCTCGCGAATGGCGTATGCAAAGCGGCCGCTTCCCTGCCGTGACTCGTCGTTGTTCTCGCCATAGCGGTCGGAGACCTGAGCCATGGGCGCTACTTTGTCCGTCTCCAGTTCGCTGAGTCGTTCGACATATTCCAGAATGGAGTTCAAATCGCGCAGCATGCGAGCGCACTCTTCCTCGGTTAACTCGAGGTTAGCCAAATCGGCCACGTGGGCAACATCTTTGTCGGTAACTTTCATAGGTTCGAGGCGCAGCCCCCAAAAGGGTTTTTTTTCGAACAATTATGGCATCGCTAAAGCGATGCCCTGATACGAATCCCGAGTTCTTCCACAGCCGCTACGCCTTCACCTTTACGCTTTAACCACGAACTCAATCCGCTTCACCGCAGTCGCGGAATATTTATTGATCAAGGCCACGTAGCGCGGCGCCAGGCAGGCGAGTTCCCGCCGCCATTCCGCGTCGGCAACTTCCACCCGCAGAATTCCATCGGAAAAACTGAGCGCCCGGGTGCGATCGGCTACCGCGCTGCCACACGCGATCGGCCAAGCCAGTAGCGCGCTCTCGCTCGCCGGCGCGCGCTTAAGAGCGTTCACGATGATGGTTTCGAGGCCGGCGGAAGCGCGGTTCAAGGCATGACTCCAGAGTTCGGAACGGGATCGAAACGGCAACAGCGGCGAATGCACCGCTGCCGAGCTTCGCTCAGCTTGGACGGGCGACCGCGCCCGTCCCCCAACACGAGCTCTAGGAACGACGATCCGAAGAGACGATTGTAGCATCGCAAGTTGTTGTGTCTTTATGATGCGACAGAGGCTGCCGCCGCCGCGGCCTTGGTGCGCTTCTTGGCGAGTTTGCGCAGATGGGCCGCCGAATACATACTTTTCCGGCAGCGCGGCGCACCGCATAAGCAGCGTGCGTCTTCCTCGCCATCGTAGAGGTTGTAGTCGTAGGTCAATTCCTCTCCCGCCTCAATATCGCGCAGCGCAATGATCCACATCTTTCCCCGGATCTGATCGGTCTCGCAGTTCGGCTGGCAGGAATGATTGACGAAGGCGGCCACGCCGAAGCCATCGATAATGCGTTTGCCGCCGTCCAATCCGAATAGATAGGTGTTCGGAAAGGGGTCGTAAAGATCGTCGGCCTGCTCGTAGGTGAGCAGTTCGCCCACGTATTCTACGATCAGCGTTCCTTTGCGGATCGGCCGCGTGGTGTAGCAACCATGGGAGTGAATGCGCGAGTGGCGAATGATGAGCGTCATAGAGCGTCCATTTATCTTTAGCACACTAGGCGCCGGATCGTGCAAGTGCCCAGTGTATGAGTTCTCGGATCTCAGTTCCCAGCTCTCAGTTTGCGGATCTCCGAACTCAGCCGGCCGCGCGATTTTCCTGAAAGCTGAGAGCTGACAACTGAGAGCTCCCCTCGAAACCTGCTAATATTCTCACCCGGAGACTTTCACGCTATGGCTCAACATCCACCGCGCTTTCTGAAGATTGTCGACGACGCCAAGCAGCGCGTTCGTGAAACCAATGTTGATGCGATCAAGGCCCGGCTTGATCGCGGCGAGAAATTTGTTCTGGTTGACGTTCGCGAAGACCGCGAATTCGACGCCGACCACCTTCCTGGAGCCGTCCATCTGGGCAAGGGCATCATTGAGCGCGATATTGAGGGCAAATATCCCGATCTGAAAACTGAACTCGTACTCTATTGTGGCGGCGGCTTCCGTTCCGCGCTGGCCGCCGATAACCTGCAAAAAATGGGATACACCAATGTCATATCCATGGATGGCGGAATCCGCGATTGGCGCCAAATGGGCTACCCGCTGGAGAAGTGACGGCACCGGCGTTCTGTCTTCGTAAGTTCTGGGCATAGGTTTGGGCGTGCGCCGGATTGCATACCATCGGCTTCTTTGAAAAAATGGCGTAACGGTACTGTGGGGTCCCGGCAATGTCTCAAATAGGAAGTTTTGCGCTGCTGCTGGCGCTCGGCCTGAGTGCGTATTCTTTTCTGGCAGGCTTCTTGTCACTGTTCGGTAAAGATGCCGCTTCGGCCCGCCTCGGAGAAACCGCCCGCCGCGCTGGAATCGCCACGTTCGCCGCCGTGCTCCTGGCCGCCATCGTCCTTGTGGTGACCGCGTTCAACGACGACTTCTCCATCGCCTATATCTTCCATCACAGCAATCGCGATTTGCCCGCCGCCTATAAGTTCGCCGTGCTGTGGTCCGGCCAGGAAGGCTCGCTGCTGTTCTGGTCGCTGCTGCTGGCTGGCTACGGATTCGTTCTTCGCTTGCGCTACAAGACCGATCAGCGCCTGTTTGCGTACGCTTCGGTGATCATCGCTTCGGTGCAGATTTTCTTTCTGCTGATTCTGAATTTTGCCGCGCACCCGTTCGCCGTCATGCAGGGCGCGCTCCCTGCCGATGGCACGGGATTGAATCCACTTCTGCAATATCCCGAGATGGTCATTCATCCGCCCATGCTGTACCTGGGATACGTCGGCTTCACCGTTCCCTTCGCCTTTGCGCTGGGTGCGCTCATCATGAAGTATCCCGGCGAAAAATGGATTCACATCACCCGCCGCTGGACCATGGTGACCTGGTGCTTCCTCACCATCGGAGTTTTCCTCGGCGCGCACTGGGCTTACGCTGTCCTCGGATGGGGCGGCTACTGGGGATGGGACCCGGTGGAAAATGCCTCGCTGATGCCGTGGCTCACCGGCACAGCGTTTCTGCATTCTGTAATGATGCAGGAAAAACGTGGCATGTTGAAAGTCTGGAACATGGCGCTAATCTTCGCGACCTTTCTGCTCTCGATGCTTGGCACTTTCCTCACGCGTTCCGGTGTGATCAGTTCGGTGCACGCTTTCGCGCAGTCCTCGATCGGAACCTGGTTCCTGGTCTTCATCGGATTGAC
>Ga0070761_10000401_pt1 | contig 28615 bp, 21 predicted proteins | sample HubBroMetageREF1_FD_66724 | JGI IMG/M metagenome (GOLD analysis project Ga0070761, IMG submission 66724) | Reference soil microbial communities from the Hubbard Brook experimental Forest, New Hampshire, USA - Hubbard Brook CCASE Soil... | ecosystem: Environmental > Terrestrial > Soil >... | reverse complement strand
TTCACCTGCTCGAGCGGTTCGCCCAGGATGATCGTGTTCGAATCGGGCATCCGAAGCAGAATCTGCAGGTGAAACTGACGCGCTCGCTTCCGTCCGGGGGCCAATTCCTTTCTTACATCGACGCTATCGGTGAGCTGGACGGGACGAAATGCATCATCGATTGGAAAACGACGACCTGCCGCTATCCGGAACAGCCTCAGGGTCTCTTGGCACTCGATCCACAACTGATCTGTTACTCCTGGATGGCTGGAATCTCCGATGTTGCTCTGATCGTCTTTGTTCGAAAGAACGCACCCGAGATTCAGTATCTGAAGACATCGATTGATGACCAACAGCGCCGGGAGTTTGGCCAGCTGGTCGAGGCAACCGTGAAACAGATTGAAGCCGGCCAGTTCCTTCCGCACAGTGGAATTCGTTTCCCCCAGAACGGCTGTGTGAGCTGCGCGCATCTGGGGATCTGCTTGGGAGATCAGCAGCTGCTGGATTCGAAACTCATTCGTCGTCCGGGAGCGAGCGACCTTGATTGGATTGACCAATTTGAGGACTCGCGGGCCGCCGCCGATGGCACCCAAGCTGAATCAACGTCGGGCTTTGTTCGTGCTGGAGAAGATCGACGAGATTCTGCACTGGGAACGGACGACGGAGCGGGACACGCGCTTTGTGCAGCTGGGTCGCCACCTCTGCGAGGTGCGGGCGGGGCAATACTGGCGGGTCGACAATTTGAAGTCCTTTGATGAGTTTCTGGAGAAGAAATTTCCCGAATCGCGACGGAAGGCGTATTACCTGATGGCGACTCACGAGCAGTTGCCGCGTCAGACCCATCGCGACCTAAAAAGAGATGGGATGGACCAAGGCTCGCGAGCTAGTCCGAGTGGCGCGGGCGGAGAGACAGAACTTCGATTGTGCACTCTGGGTGCACAAAGCGAAGCAGATGCCAAGGGAGGAGTTCAAACGGGAAGTAGAGAGGCACCTGACAGGCAAGGAAACCGAGCCTTGGGAGATGCTCTATTTCAAGGTCTACAAGAGCCAACTGGTGGTCATCGAGCAGGCGCTGGAGTCCGCTTCGTTGATGCTCAGTGGTCAAAAGGCGCGCGGTTGCTCTCTGGAGATTATCTGTGCAGATTTCTTGGCCGGCGCAAACCTGGACGCTTCCGGCAACGCCGATTCCCTACTCCTGGCCCTCAGTCGAATTTACCTATTGCTTCCGAGCTCCCAGCGTCAGGAGTTCTTGCTGCGGATTCCGAAGGCCTCATGAATCCACCAATCCCAAGACAACCCAGGCTTCGTTTGGACTGAAATTCCTATCGGGGCCTCTGCCAGCACGTGCTCCGACGTGATGGCTGGCGATGTCAACGATGCGGAAGTTCCAAAGATCTCCAGGTCCATCACATGCAGCCGAGAAGCCTTCTGGGAGGTGATACGGAAGAAAACCTCATCACACTTTGCGGCGCATGCCATCGAGAAATCCACCTCCATGCCCAGACTCTCACACGGTTCGACTTGTAACAGGGCAAAATGTAGATTCCAACGGAAAACGCGATCATGGCCGACCGTTTCCCTCGTTGTTAATTACTTTTATAAATGTCTCTTGCATTAGAATCATACGCGTGATTCGTATTCGAAGTTATGTGGGCGACTGCTGGGCCATTACTTTACGAACTCCGCAGCACGACCCCACCTGCCAAAAATCGCGGAGCGGCTACTCATTGATCCGTCAAACTTGGCGAAAGAACGAGGGCGCCTGGAGCGCGTGGGCCTGCTTCGGTCGAAAGCGAGTGGCCGCCAGAGATAGTCTCAGCTCAACCAGGGATAGTACACCTTCGAATACGAAAACCGTCGGCCGTTACTAGTGCTGTTGTTATTTTCCACAATCCGCCTGGGTCTCAGCACTGATAACACTCTCGCCATGAGTCGAGGGTGACTGAGCTGCGCAAACCTGTTGGCTGCCGTCTGCGCCGGGCGAGAGCTACCGCCTTACTCACAATAAGAAACCGAGATCGTCGGATCGTGGAGCCCAGCACACCCTGCAGCTACTGAATGCTCGGAACGATAAATATCGGCCTTCATTCGCGGCCGCTGCGCGGTTAGACTGGTGCACCATTTAAGAGCGCTCATATCGCGATGCTGGGAACGCCAATACACGTCTGGGTCGTCTTCGCCGTCACGACAGCTGCAGCCCTGGTGATTGACCTGGGCGTATTTCATCGCAAAAACCATACCATCGGCCTTCGCGAGGCATTGCTTGAGAGCGCTACGTGGATTGCTGTGTCATTGCTTTTCAACCTGTGGCTTTATTACTCACAGGGGCCGCAGGTGGGTGTGGAGTTTCTTACCGGCTATTTGGTCGAGAAATCGCTCAGCGTGGACAATATTTTCGTTTTTCTGCTGATCTTTCAGTCGTTCCACGTGCCGACGCAATCGCAGCACAAGGTTTTGTTCTTGGGGGTGCTGGGCGCTCTGCTGATGCGCGCCATTTTCGTGCTGGCGGGAGTGGAATTGCTGCAGTCCTTTCACGCGGTGCTGTATGTTTTTGGCGCCCTGCTGCTGTTAACGGGATTGAGGATGTTTTTCCCCAGCAAGCGCGTCGTCCGGCCCGACCGCAATCCGCTGGTGCTGATGGCGCGGCAGATCATTCCAGTGAGCGATCAGTACGAGGGCGAGCGTTTCTTCGTGAAGCAGGCTGGAAAATGGATTGCCACGCCGCTGTTTTTGGCGCTGGTGGCCGTCGAGGCCATGGACATTATTTTCGCGGTGGATTCGGTGCCGGCGGTGCTGGCGATCACGCGGAATGCGTTCGTCGTTTATTCCTCAAACGTGTTTGCGATTCTGGGTTTGCGAGCGCTTTATTTCGCGCTGGCGGATTTGCTGCCGCGCTTCCGCTTCTTGCATCAGGGGCTGGCGGCGATTCTGGTTTTCGTTGGCGCGAAGATGACCTTGAGCGAATGGTTCCCCGTTACAGCGCCGATTTCGCTGGGAGTTATTGTGGGGATTTTAGCGATAACCGTGGCAGCGTCGTTGCTGTTCCCAGCGGCGAGCGAAAAAGCGAAATAACGCCGGCGATGGGCGCGCGCTATCCCAAATTCAGGACGAGGATCCGCGGCTCGGTCATCTCTTCGATCGCGTAGCGCAAGCCTTCGCGACCAATTCCGGAATCCTTCACGCCGCCATACGGCATGTGATCAATTCGGAAGGCGGACATATCACCGGCGATCACGCCGCCCACTTCCAGATTTTCGAATGCCGAAAAGAGCAGCTTCGAGTCGCGCGTGAAGACTCCGGCCTGCAAGCCGAACGGCGAATCGTTGACGCGGCGGATAGCGTCGGCGAAATCATCGTAAGGCTCCACAATCACCACCGGCGCAAATACTTCCTGACAGCTGACCTTCATGTCCGCGCGAACGTTTGTCAGTACGGTGGGCTGCAACACCGCGCCCTGACGCGTCGCGCCGCCTGCGTGGAGTTTCGCGCCGTCCGAGACAGCTTCTTCAATCCAGGAACTCGCGCGACGTGCCGCATCCTCGCTGATCATGGGACCAACGTCGGTTGCTTCATCGAGCGGATCGCCGACGTGCAATTTGTGTACGCCCGCCAGCAGCCGCGCGAGGAAGTGCTGCTCGACGCTGCGCTGCACGTAAATCCGCTGCACCGAAATGCAGCTCTGCCCGGCATAAGAAAATCCACCGACGACGCAACGATCCGCTGCGACATCAATGTCCGCATCAGAATGGACGATCACTCCGGCGTTGCCGCCCAGCTCCAACGTCACTTTTTTCTTCCCGGACTTCCCTTTTAGCGCCCAGCCCACCGGCACGCTGCCCGTGAAGGTCAGCATCTTCAGGCGATCGTCGCCGACCAGTTTCTCTGCTTCTGGATTTGCGAGCGGCAACACGTTCAGAGCGCCAGCTGGCAGCCCGGCTTGCTCGATGACTTCAGCGAGCAGCAGCGACGTGAGTGGAGTTTGCGGAGCCGGCTTCAAGACCGTGGTGCAACCGGCGGCAATTGCCGGCGCCACTTTGTGCGCCACCAAATTCAGCGGAAAATTAAACGGAGTGATGGCCAGAATCGGGCCCAGCGCGAAGCGGCGCACGATTCCGGCGCGGCCCGCGGTGGAAGCCTGCCAATCGAGCGGCAGCCATTCGCCGCCGATGCGCGTGGCCTCTTCAGCCGCCACGGCAAACGTGAAAATCGCGCGATCTACTTCGGCGCGCGCCGTACGGATGGGCTTCCCTGCCTCCAGCGCGATCAGGAGCCCAAATTCCTCGCGACGCGTGGTGATACCTTCGGAAATGGCGCGAAGGATGGCTTGGCGCTCGTACCCGGGCATCTTGCGCGTGATTTGAAATGCGCGTTGCGCGGTCCGCACGGCTTCTTCCGCGTGGGCAGCAGCGGCGCGATAGGATGCGCCGACTACGGCGTGGTCATACGGAGCCAGAACCTCGAAGCGCTCGCCTTCGGTGAGCCATTTGCCGTCGAGATAGAAGCCCCAGGTTCTCACTGGTGTTTTTGTTGCGGTGCCCATGAATGGTCCTTGAATTACGCGTGGCGCGGAGCCGTTTCTACTTGCGATTCCGCGACGATCGCCAGTGAGGCTTCCAAAACGTTCAGCCCTTCGTCGAATTGTTCGGTGGTGATCACCAACGGCACCAGCACGCGGAGCACGTTGCCGTAAGTTCCGGCGGACAAGAGGATCAGCCCGCGCTCGCGGCAGTGGCGCAGCACTTGCTCAGTTTCGTCCTTGGCGGGCTCGCGCTGGTCGGCGGAACGCACGAGCTCCAGCGCACGCATCGCGCCGAGGCCGCGCACATCGCCGATCAGCGGCCAGCGCTTCTTCCATTCTTTGGCGCGCGCTTCAAATCGTGTGCCGAGTTGTTCGGCGCGCGCGGAGAAATTTTCGCGTTCGAGAATTTCGATGGCGGCGAGCGCTGCGGCGCAGGCCAGCGGATTCCCGCCGTACGTGCCGCCCAGGGCGCCCACTCCCGGCGCGTCCATGATTTCAGCGCGGCCGGTGACCGCGGCGAGCGGCATGCCCGCAGCGATGGACTTCGCGCTCACCAGAATGTCGGGAGTGATGCCGTAACGATCCGATGCAAACATCGCGCCGGTGCGGCCAAACCCGGTTTGCACTTCATCGGCGATGAAAAGAATCTCGTGGCGCTTGCAGACGTCCTGCAGCACCGAGAAAAATTCCGGCGGCGGCGCGACGAAGCCGCCCTCGCCCAGCACTGGCTCGACCACCACTGCCGCGACCGCTCCGGAGGCCACCACGCGTTTGAAGGTGTCCTCCAAGTGATGCGCGCAGAAGAGATTGCAATCCGGATACTGCAGCGAATACGAGCAGCGGTAGCAATATGCGAAGGGAATGCGATAAATGTCCGCCGCAAAAGGCTCAAATCCCGCTTTGTACGGATGCGTCTTGCTGGTGAGCGACATGGTCAGCATGGTGCGGCCGTGAAAAGCGTCCTCGAAACAGATGATGGCGGGGCGATGCGTGTAGGCGCGCGCAATTTTTACCGCATTTTCGATAGCCTCGGCGCCGCTATTCAACAGAATCGTTTTCTTGGTGAATTTGCCGGGCACCAACGAATTCAGTTTTTCCGCGAGCGCTATATATTTTTCGTAGGGTGCGACGCTGAAGCAGGTGTGGATGAAACAGTCGAGCTGCTCGCGAATAGCGGCGACGACGCCTGGCGCGCGGTGGCCAACATTCTGCACGCCGATGCCGCCAGCGAAATCAAGGAAGCGATTGCCGTCCACGTCTTCCAAAATTGCGCCTTCCGCGCGCGCCGCAAAGATCGGCGTGGCGTGGCCCACACCGCGCGGCACAGCGGACTGCCGGCGGCGCATCAGTTCTTGGGATTTGGGGCCCGGTATCGCGGTTCGCAACTGGATCGTGGGCATGTCAGTACCATCCGATAGGTTGTTCGTTTAGGTTGATGTGCACCTGCTTGGTTTCCAGATATTCTTCGATGCCCCAGGGGCCGAGTTCGCGGCCGAAGCCGGACTGCTTGTATCCGCCCCAGGGAGCTTCGACGTAGGTGGGCTGCATGTGATTCATCCAAACGATTCCAGCACGCAGAGCTTTCACCACGCGAAACGCTTTGAAGATGTCACGCGTCCAGACGGCGGCGGCGAGACCGTAGGGAGTGTCGTTCGCTATTTTGATGGCGTCGGCTTCGTTCGTGAATGGAATCACCGTCGCCACCGGGCCGAATATTTCTTCGCGGGCGATGCGTGCGGAATTATCCACGTCGTAGAAAATAGTCGGCTCGACGTAATAGCCGCGCTTCATGGACGACGGGCGGCCGCCCCCGGCTGCGAGCTTCGCTTCCTTCTTGCCGATTTCCTGATAGGCGCTGACGCGGTCGAACTGTTCTTTGCTGACCAGCGGTCCCATCTTCGTTTCGCGCTCGAGCGGCGGACCGAGGCGAATTCTCTTGGCCTTGGCGCTCATGGCCTCGACAAATTTCGAATAGATCGGCTTTTCCACCAGGATGCGGCTGCCTGCGGAACACACTTCTCCCTGATTGATGAAGACGCCGAATAGCGCGCCGTCAATCGCGGCTTCGAAATCCGCATCCGCGAAAAATATGTTCGGCGATTTGCCGCCTAGTTCCAGCGTGACGCGCTTCAGAGTATCGGCGGCCATCTTCACGATGGCTTTGCCCACCGTGCCGCTGCCCGTGAAGGCAACCTTGTTCACGTCCGGATGTTTTACCAGCGGTGCGCCGGCACCTTCGCCGAAGCCGGTGATGATGTTGACGACTCCAGGCGGTAGTCCGGCGTCGGTGAGGTATCCGGCAAATTCGAGCGCTGTGAGCGGAGTCTGTTCGGCAGGCTTCAGAATGCACGTGCAGCCCGCGGCGATGGCTGGAGCGAGCTTCCACGCGGCCATCAGCAGCGGATAATTCCAGGGAATGATTTGCGCGGCGACGCCGATGGGTTCGCGCAAGGAAAGGCTCAGCGCGTTGTCCGGCACGGGATTTACGTGGCCCAAAACTTTAGTGGCCATGCCGCCGTAATATTCAAAGCAGGTGGCGGCGTCGGCGATGTCGTACTCGGCTTCGACGATGGGCTTGCCGGAATTGCGACATTCGAGGTCGGCGAGATGCGCTGCTTCCTTCCGAATGCGCTCGGCCAGACGGAATAGAATGCGCCCGCGATCCTGCGCGGTCGTTTGCGGCCAGGCGCCGGAATTAAACGCGGTTTTTGCGGCGGCTACGGCGCCGTCCACATCTTTTTCATCCGCTTCGGGAACTTCCGCGATGATTTCTTCGGTGGACGGATTGTACACCGGGAAAAGGCCACCGCTATGCGCGTCCACAAATTCGCCGTTGATGTACATCTTGTACTTTCGCGCAGCCGCTTTTGATTTTGCGTTCTTTGCCGCGATCGCTTTAGCCTTGCTTGCCACGGAGCCTCCCTACGAACGCCGTTCTGAATTAGATGCTGCTGGCTGCCGCCAGTGCCGGTGACTCAACAAACTCACCGTGAATATAAAGCTGATACCGCTTCATCGAGCATCGCCTCGCGCTGGAGCGTCCGCTTGCGCAATCGCCGCAATACCCGCAGCCCGCCGCGTATTGAACACAAAAAAGAAAGCACCGAGCCCCAGCAATCCCACGCAGCCCGCCGCCATTTTCAATTCAAAAATCCACACGGACTGATCAGCGGGCGGCAGAAAAGCCACGCCCATTCCGATGGCCGTCGTCGCGAAACCGGAAATGCCGGCCGCCCACAAGGCTGCCCGTCCGTAATGGCCGCGCGGCATATCGCGATGCGCCGCGACGGAAATAATCGCGCCATACATATAAAGAAACGGCACCAGCTGGAGAACCACCGCCAGCGACAACAAAAGCTTGTACGCCTGGTCCACCGACGAACCGACGAAACTCATCAGCAAGAACAGCGTGGTGACCACGCCCTGCACGATCAAGGCGACGTACGGCGTGTCGTACTTCGCGTGAATCTTGCCGAGTCCGCTGGGCAAATAACTATCGAGCCCCGCGACAAAAGGAATGCGCGCCGAGCCCGACAGCCACGCCGACGTGGTTCCGGCAATCGCGAACGTCAACACCAGCGCCACGATCGGCACCAGCCAGAGAACCGACATCCGGCCCGCCATGCTTTGCACCGCCTGCAAAAGCCCCTGCACCGCGCCGATTTCTTTTTGCGGGACGGCCAGCAGCAAGCTGAGCGTCGCGGCAACGTACAATATCCCAGACAAAATGCCGCCCCAGAAAACCGCGCTGGGTACGTTGCGCTTGGGGTCTTCAATTTCATCGCCCATCACCGACGCGAGTTCCAGCCCCACCAGCCCAAAACAAATAAATCCAAACGAATTGATCAGATGCCAATCCTTGCCGCGCACGCTGAAATCCGCGGCATGCAACATTCCGCCGTGCGTGCGCAAGACGCCCAGCGCCAGGCCGACCAGCACGACGCTGGTGATCGCGGTGCCGATTCCGCCGAGGTTATTGATCCACTTTCCCACGCTGAGGCCGCGAATATTCAGCCAGATCATCACCCACAGCAGAACGACGGACATTACCGCCACGTACACTTTGTCCGAGCCCAGCATCTGCGTGCGCGCGCCCCCGGCGTAGCCCGAAATTCCCACGACGATCACCAGCAGCGTGGGAATATAAAAAATGTTGTTGGTCCAGTAGCACCATCCGGAAATGAAACCGTGGAAATCGCCGAAGAATTTTTTCGTCCACAGGTATATCCCGCCTTCCTGCGGATAGCGATTCGACAGCTCCACCACCGCCATCCCCTGCGGCCAGAAGAAAAACAATAGCGCCAGCATCCACAGCCAAATCGTCACCGGCCCGTCAGCCGCAATCACCGGCACCACATTCAGATTGGCAACCGCGACGACGAAGAGCGCGACGAGGTCCCAACGGCCAAGTGAACGCTTCAGATGAACCGTTTCAGTTGCGCTTGCGACTGGATCGGCCAAAGAGACTCCTCGTCAAACCGACAAATTCGCGCGCGGCACATTCGGGCGGCTCACGACTCGCATGTCCTGGGAGACGTCCGAACGCTTTCGCAAGCGACGGATGCAAAACTCAGTGGCCCGCGCTAACCGCGACGTGCGGCTCTTTCTGCGCTTTCGCCAGAGCCGGCGCGACTTCGGCGAACGTTGCGATGTGCCGGTCAATGTCTGCCTCGCTGTGCGCGACGGAAATGGTCCACTGCTCGTCCCACCAATAAGGCTGGGCCATTACGCCGCGATTGACCATAGCGAACCAATAGTGGCGCCACAATTCGCTATCCGCGTTCAGCCAATCGCGATAATTGCGGATGGGCTTGTCGAAGAACATCAGCGCGCCGTTCGAGCCCGCGCCGATGACGTAGGCGTTCAAGCCGGACTTGCTGATTTCCTTGTTGTAGCCATCAAGCAATTTTTTGTTGAGGCGCGTGACGTGGGTGTAGGCGTCTTTCGTCAGCACCTCGCGAAAAGTGACGATGCCCGCAGCCATGGCGACGGGATTGGTGTTGTAGGTGCCGCCGTGAAAAACTTTGTGATCGGAAATTTGCCCCATCACCTGGCGCGTGGAAGCAAACGCCGCGAGTGAAAATCCGCCGCCGATCGATTTCGCGAGACAAACGATGTCCGGTTTCACGCCGAAATACTCGCACGCGCCGCCGTACGCCAACTTCGCGCCGGTTTTCACTTCATCGAAAATCAGCAACGCGCCGTTCTTCTTGGTGATCTCACGCAGCGCCTGGTGGTAGCCCTCTTCGGGCATCAGGATTCCCACGTTCATCATGATCGGCTCGACGATCACCGCCGCGATTTCGCCGGGATATTTGGCGAAGAGACGCTCCACGCCGGCAATATCGTTGAACTGCGCGACCAAAGTATTCTGCACCGTGGCTTTGGGAATCCCGGAGCCGCCAGGAACCGAGGTAGGAAATTTCGGGTCGCCAATCTCGCTGGCCTTGGGCTTCAGCGAAACGAGAACGGAGTCATGCAGGCCGTGATAGCCGCCTTCCATTTTGATAATGCGGTCGCGGCCGGTGGCGGCACGAGCGAGGCGTACCGAATGCATAGTACATTCCGTTCCGCTATTGCTGAAGCGCACCATTTCCACGGGAAAGCGCCGGCAAATTTCTTCCGCGAGTTCCCATTCCAGATCGTGCGGCATGCCGAACATCGTGCCCGTTCCGAGTTTCGCTTGCACCGCTTTGACCACCGCGGGATGGCAATGACCCGCCATCAGCGCGCCGAAGCAAAGATTGAAATCGAGATACTCGTTGCCATCAATGTCGTGAATCTGTCCGCCTTTTCCATCGCGAACAAAAATCGGATAGGGATCGTAGGCGCGATAATTGCTGGCGACGCCCAGTGGCAAGCGGCCTTCCGCTCTGGTATGCGCCGCTTTTGAACGCGGCGTGCGCTTTTCGTAAGTGTTTATTTCCTGTTGCAGTCCTTCGTGCATAACTGCCTCCAAATGCTGGTACATTGGCCGACGCACGGCCCTGAGATTTGCGTCTACTGAACTAAACTTTTACGTTCCAGCGGCGGAAAGTGAATCCGCGCTTCTTGAGTTCGCCAAAAAACGGTTTCGGCGGCACCACGTTTTCCGGCGCCTTCACGCCCACACCGGGAATTTCGCCGCGTCCGCGCATCACAGCGGCGATAGCGGCGGGGAAACCGGTATCGCGCGCCACGGCGGAAAATTGCGGCCGCGAGGTGTGGTCAGCGAACATTTCCATGGCCTCGCCCGCGCGCTGTTTTCCGTTGCGGCCCGTAACCACAACGCGCAGCGCTTCGACGTCGAGCGGCGTCTTCGCCGGCGCTTTTTTCTGCAGCAACGCCAGGAGCACCGCCCGGGGCGCCACCTGCGTGCCATTCACGACTATGGGTTCGCTCTCCGTGAATCCCGCGTCCACCAGTGACCGCACCAGGCCCACCAGCTTCGGGTCGTAATTGATCTTAAAGAATACCTCGCGCACACCTTTCTTGCGAAAGCTCTCGGCCAGCGTGCCCAGCTCGGAATGAATGGAATGGCGCAGCACGATTTTTCCGATGGGCGCGGGAAAAGTTTCGGTCTCCGGCTCGGATAGCATTTCTTTTTCGACGTAGCGGCCGCGGACGAAATGAATGGGCGGCATGGTCAACTCGTCCAGGATCGTCGCAATCGAAAACGAATAGGCGATGGGGCTGTCGTAGTGCTGCTCGTCGGCGCCCGCGTTGTACACTTTGATCGCATCCAGGCGATCCAGCGGATCGGCCAGCGCGCGCGCCATCACATTGGTGATTCCCGGAGCGCCGCCCATGCCGGGAATGCCGAGCTTACCGATGCGGCGGAAATCGCGATCGAGGGCGAATTGCTTGCGCGTCATGTGGTACAGGCCGCCCAGGTCCATATAATTCACGCGAGCAGCGAGCGCCGCGCGCATCACGTCCAGATTCCAATTATATTGCGTACAATTCACCACCACTTCGCAGCCGTGCAGCAGTTTCGCCAGGTGGCGCGTGTCGCGGACGTCGGCAAATGCGGCGCCGCTGATGCCTCGCCCGAACTTCCGCGATACTTCTTGCGCGCGCCCTCGATCGAAATCCGCCACGACGATGCTCTTCACTTCGCGCGCGACGCTCAAGTCGTAAACCACTGCACGCCCCATCAACCCCGCTCCTAACACGACGATTTTCATATCTGGCCCGGTCCCCTTGTTCGCATACGCGTGCAAGTCAACTCCGCCACGGAAATTACCATACTTCGTTTACTACACTTCGCACGGCGTTCCACCATCGCAGCGTGGCAATTCGTCTCTACGCAACAAAGCGAGGGGTCCGCCAGGACGGACTCCCTCGCTCACGTTGTCCACCCTATCGTCTAAAAAAAGAACTTGAGGGCGAACTGCATCACGCGCGGCCCTTCGCGCACGTTCAGGACTTGGCCGAACGTGGAATCGCCAAAATTCCCGTCCGGATTGGCGTATTGCGTGTGGTTCCAGGCGTTGTAGAACTCCGCGCGAAATTCCGTGTTCCAGCGCTCGTTGATCGGCGTTTTCTTGGTAATCACCATGTCCGTATTGCTCAAAGGCGAGCCGCAGCACAAAGCGTGAGGCATGTTCCCGAATGTGCCGGGATTTGGATCGGTGATGTTGCTGGTAAGAAAGTATTGACCACCATTCGCCTTTGGACTCACGAATTGGATTTTGCCGGTGGCCTGGGGCGTATTTGCGTCCTCGAAGAAGTAGCTGCTTTGCAATTCATCGTCATAAGGATCAAACACGCGAATCGGGAATCCGCTCTGCCAGGTGATAATCGCCGAAGCGCCCCAGCCATTCAGCGCTTTGCCCTTGAAGCCTTCGAATTTCGGCACCGGAACCTCCCAGACCGGACTGAACACAAAGCGATTCTTTGCATCTAAGAGGGATAAGCCACGTGTCGCATCGTAATTGAGCGGGTTGAGTTCGTTCTCAAACGATGCTCCGGGGTCAATGGCTTTACTGAAGGTGTAGGAGAACTGGAACAGCAAGCCGTGCGAGTAGTTCTTTTCCAGCGATACCTGCAGAGCGTTGTAAACGGAATTGGCGATGGTATCTTCCGCGAAAATGTTGCTAAACACCGGAACGCCGTCCGCGGGGCATCCGACGCCGCCCGCACTTAAAGGCTGGCATTGCGGAGACGAGTATGGGCGGAGACCGACCAGGGTTACACCATTCGGGCCGACGGTGGAGCCGGCGGCGAGACAGTTCCCTCCGCTGCCGGCGTTGTAAGGCAGCACCAAGCCGGTGCACGTAGTGTTCACGACGGGAAAGGGCTGCTGCGGAGGCGTATAAGCTGGAATCACGGTACCCGGCGCGACGTAATAGCTTAAGTCAGAGCTAAAGGTACTGCAGGCTGCCGGAGATCCGCCAGGGGCGGAAAGCACGTTATTTGGATTGGCTGTGGCAATCGCCGCCAGCTCCAAGCAGGAGTTCAAGTTTCCGAAATCCAGGTCGTGAGAAGCGAGCAGATGGTGAGATTGCGTTCCCACATAGCCGATGCGGAAGAGCAGGTCCTTGGTGATCTGACGTTCGATGGTGAGGTTGTACTGCTCCGAATACTGCGATTTCAGATGCGGCTGGAACTCTCCGAAAAGAAGCGCCGGCCGGAAGGACGACCAATCCACGCAACCTGCAGGGCCTCCCGGGTCGTAGCCGCACGGAGTTGACGGCGTCTGATGGATTACGCCTTGAAACGGATTTGGCGCATTTCCGCCGGATTGATATTCGAAGGGAAGGTTGAACAGCGTGTCGGACAGCGCGGCGCTGCCACCGAATGGAGGCTCCGCGCTGAATTGCTCCAGAACCAATTGTTCGATCGGATTGTAGAAAATTCCGAAGCCGGCGCGGATGCTCAGCTGCCCCGGACCTCCGGAAATCTTCCCCAGGAAGCCATCGCTCCAGGACGGCGCCCAAGCGATGCCGATGCGCGGAGCGAACGCTTTGTAATAGGTGGAGGTGAGACCGCGCGGCACACCCTTGTCTCCCGGGAAAACAAGCCCGGTGGGAAACACGGCATTGGCGGGGCCCGTCGGGCTGCAGTCCGCGCTGCCATAATCTGCAATCAGTGTGGCGCTGGTGCTGTTGTTCGGATTCAGGACGCAAGGATATTGCGTTGTAATCTGGCCGGGACGAAACGTTTGCAGACGGTTGCCGGTGTCGTAAAACGGCGTGTTGAGTTCCCAGCGCAAGCCATAGTTCAAAGTCAGATTCGGCTTCAGCTTGAAACTGTCCTGCGCGAAAAGTGCTACGGACGTGTTGCGGTCGTTTTCGCCCTGGGCCGCGCCCTGTGAGTAGGTCGTTGGGATGCCCAGGAAATAATTCGGGTATGCCGGAAAGTTCGTGTCCGATGAAATCTCGTTGTCAGGGCCGCTGTTCGCGAAACTGTATAAGCCGTTGATGTTGTAGTAGAGGAACTGGTTGAACTGAGAGCGCCTGATCTCGCCGCCGAACTTGATCGTATGGGGTCCGGTCGTCTTGGTGTAGTTGTCCGTCCACTGGTACGTGTTGCCTGCCTGCGGAAGCTCTCCTTCGGAGTTGTTGCCGATGGCAAATCCGCCACTCACACCGATGAATGGAACGCCCTCATGTCCGGGCAGATCGGTGGTGATACCGCCGGAGGGATTGGCAGGGTCCGCGAAGCAATTCGCCGCGGGAACAGCCGACCCGCAGGCATCATGAACACTGGCCAAAATGTTTACGGGGTGATTCAGTTGTCCCTGGCCTTCTCGGTAGTAATTGAAGCGGAACTCATTGACCGCGGTGGAACCTATAGTCCAGGTGTGCGAGAGGTTCACCTGCTGATTGCGGGTCGCGGTGATCGCGCCGAAACCCGGGACGGTCGAACCGGCAGCCTGGAAGTTCGAATAAGCGTTGGTCAAGCCGTCGTTGTTGAAGTAGTAGTAGGCCGAGAACTGCTGATTGCTAGTGATCTTGTGGTCGAGCCGGATGGTGAATTGATCCGCAGTTTCGTGGTTGTTTGATATGGGGAATATCTGTCCCGTCCCGAAAGGGGCTACATAGTTGTTGTACAAAGCGACAGCTGTTGGATCGAAGCACTGCGTCGGAATCACGTTGTTCGGAAAGATGGCACCCCAGGAAGTGCCAGGAGTGAGCGGCGCGCCTCCAGCCGTCGCAATCGCCGCAGAACAACCCGGGCGTGCTTGCAAAACATTGGCAAAGTTTTGGTCGGTCAACATGCCGCCAAATGGCTGCGCTGGCACCGTTGCCTGGGCTTCCGCGAAATTCCCACCTAGCTCCGCCGCCGTTGGCAGCGTAACGTTCCCTGAGGAGGAAGTAACGCCCTGGACCAGCCGCAAGCCCTCGTAGGAACCGAAAATGAAAGTCTTGTCTTTCTTAATCGGACCGCCCAGCGTGGCGCCGAATTGATTCTGCTGATAGTCGGGATTGATGGGTGGTTCTGAACCCGTGGGATTGGGCAGCGCCGTGTTGAGTACATTGTTGCGAAGGAACTCGTAGAAATCACCGTGCACGGAGTTGGTGCCGGACTTGGTCACGACGTTGACGACCGAACCGGAATTGCGGCCGTACTCGGCGTCAAACGTATTGGTGATGACGCGAAACTCCTCGATGGCATCCGGCGAAGGCTGCACGCCCGGTGAGTTTACGAAAATATCATTGGAGTCGCCGCCGTTGACCATGTAATTGTTCGAACGCCCGCGGCCGCCGTTCACGGAAACGACGCCGGGGTTGTCGCTGCCATAAAAAAGATCCGCGCCCAACTGCGATTGCACACCCGGTTGCAGTTGCAGGAGTTGAAAAGCGTTGCGCGTGCTCAGCGGCAGTTCGCGGATGGATTGTTCGGTCATCGTGCCGCCGAGTTGCGTGCTGGTGGTTTCCACCTGCACGGTGTTGGCCTCGACGGTAATCGTGTCGTTGGTTCTGCCTACTTGCAGCGTGATGGTGATGAAGTTTACGTGGCCGATGGATACCACCACGCTCTTGGCGACGAATTTCTTGAAGCCCTGGGCGTCCGCTGCCAGGTCGTAAGTCCCGACGGCCAATTCGGGAATGTCGAACGCGCCATCTTTATCGGAGACCACGGATCTTTCCGAAGACGTCCCCGTAAGCGTCGCGGTGATCGTTGCGCCCGGCACCACGGCGCCGGAAGGATCGTTCACTATTCCGCGAATCGAACCGTTGGTCTGCCCCCACGCCGCGCCGCAACCGAAGAGCCCCACCAATGCCAATAGGTACACCCCTAACCGGACCGTCGTCTTCATCGCCGCTCCTTTGAAAAAAACCTGGCGCCACCCCCGACGCCTCACACTGAGTTTTTCGGTTGCAGCTTGAGAAACAACCTTACTATAATTCGCGAACGTTAGAAGAAGGTCGGACGGTTGTCAAGGGGAAACTGGTTTGGCGAGCACACGGACTCGGACGCGCCCGGTGAAGACTGCGCGCGGTCAGGATTTTTTGCGCATCAGCGATGTGGCGCGCAGCGTCGGCGTGTCGCCGTCCATCTTGCGCACGTGGGAAAATCTTGGGCTGGTTACGCCGCGAAGAACTCGCAGTCATTATCGGCTGTACACGCAGACGGACGTGCGCATTCTGAAACGCGCGCAATACTTACGCCGCGTGCGCGGTCTCAACGCTCCGGCCATCGTACATTTGCTGAAGCGCGAAGGCGTCTTGCCTCCGGCGGGATCGCGTCCCAAGGCCGATCCGATCGGACCGCGCCTGCGCCGCATGCGTTTGCGCCATGGATATTCGCTTTCCAAAGTGGCGCGCGCCGCCGGCGTGTCGGTGGGATTTCTCAGCGCACTGGAACGCGCGCAGATGACCGCATCTGTGGCTACTTTACGGCGTATTGCGCGCTTTTATCGTATGAATATCCTTGCGCTCTTTGATCCGTCGAATTCCAATCCCGGGCGCGTGCGACCCGCCGATCGCAAAGTGCTCGATGCCGGTCCGGGTGTGCGTATGGAATTGCTGGCGTGGGGCAATACGCTGATGGAGCCGCATCTGTTCCGCATCGCGCCTTCTTCCGGCAGTGGCGAATCGTATGCGCACGACGGCGAGGAATTTCTGTACATACTGAAAGGCGCTCTGGAAATTTCCCTGGCCGATGGCGAGCGGCAACTTTTGCATGAAGGCGATAGTTTTTATTTTGAGAGCAACAATGCGCATCGCTGGAAGAATCCGGGGAAGAAGGAAACGTTGGTTTTGTGGATTAATACGCCGCCGACATTTTAATTTGGGCGTGCGGCGTTGGCGGATGCAAAAAACAGTGGCAACTCATTTAAAGGTTGAATCGTGGCGGCGGGTTTGTTGGAGGCGATTTGAGCCCGCCCGCGGGAGCGCACCAGTGAACGACAGACGATGGGTCAGAGGAATATTTTCACTCGGCGTTCTTGCGGTAGTTGTTATTTTGGGGGCCGGCGGCTGCGCGAAGAAGACACCCGCTTTGAGTCTGCTGGTGTGGGAAGGTTACGCCGATCCTTCTTATTTGCGCGCTTTCGAGGATTCGCACCACTGCAAAATCAGCGCTTCCTACATGGGCTCGAGCGACGAGCTGGTCGCCAAACTGCGCGGCGGCAGCGCCAGCAACTACGATGTGATATCGCCGTCCAGCGACGTCGCGACGATGATCGCTTCCTCCGGGCTTGCCGCGCCGCTCGATCTCTCGAAGCTGCCTGCTTATGCGCAGCTGTCCGAGCGCCTGCGGACCATGCCGCTGGTGCGCGTGAATGGCACTGTGTACGGCGTGCCGTTTACCTGGGGACCGAATCCCCTGCTCTATGACGCCACTTATTTCACGAAGCCGCCCGATAGCTGGACCGCGCTGTGGGATCCGAAGCTGAAGGGAAAAATCTCCGCGTGGGATGAACTTTCGACAATGTACATGGCCGCGCAGGTGCTGGGATACGACAAACCCGATCCGAATCACATCTACGATCTAAGCGACGCGGAACTCGACAACGTGCGCAAGAAATTGCTCGAGCTGAAACCGAATATCCGTAAGTTCTGGTCCACGGGCGGGGAGCTGACGAATCTTTTTGAAAATCACGAAATCGTGGCTGCGATGGGTTGGCCACTCACCACCAACCAACTGCGTCAGGCGGGATTCCCCATCGGCGAAACCATCCCGAAGGAAAACACCACGGGATGGATTGACCACCTGATGATCACCGCCGCGAGCGAGAACAAAGAACTCGCCAGCGACTTTCTGGAATACATGATCGAAGCGAAAACGCAAAAAATTGTGACGGACGTCACCGGATACGATCCTGCCAATCCGCACGCCGCGGAATTAATGACCATCGAGCAGCGAAAATCGCTGCACCTGGACAATGTGGACGAATACATGACGCGAATTTATTTCTGGCAGAACGTGCCGCGCCGCGACAAGTACAACGAAATCTGGAACGAAATAAAGGCGGCGCAGTGACCGAAGCGGCTGCACACGCGGCTGTGTCAGCTAGTGCGGCGGCTGTTGCGACGCCGATCCTTTCCATTCGCCAGGTCATTAAAAGATTCGGGCAGCGGCCGGTGTTGCGCGGAATCACGCTGGATGTCGCGAGCGGAGAATTTCTTACCATCCTGGGCGAGAGCGGTTCGGGCAAGACCACTTTGCTGCGGCTGATCGCCGGATTCGAAGATCTGGATAGCGGCGAAATCTGGATGGGCGCTGAACGGCTGGATCGCATTCCCGCGCACCGCCGCCAGGTGAACACCGTTTTCCAGAGCTACGCGATCTTTCCGCACCTTTCGGTGTTCGAAAATGTGGCGTACGGCTTGCGTGCGAAATTTACGCCGAAATCTGAAATCCCCGAGCGTGTTACGAAGGCCTTGGCGATGGTGAAGATGGACGAATTCGCGCAAGCAGCACCGGCAAAACTGAGCGGCGGCCAACAGCAACGCGTGGCACTAGCGCGCGCACTGGTGAACCGCCCGCGCGTGCTGCTGCTGGATGAGCCACTTTCGGCGCTGGACGCCAATCTGCGCCGCCAGATGCAGGTGGAGTTGAAGTCGCTGCAGCGCGAAGTCGGCATCACGTTCATTTTTGTGACGCACGACCAGGAAGAGGCTATGGCGCTTTCCGATCGCGTCGCTCTGCTGCGCGCGGGTCTGCTCGAGCAGGTTGCGCCGCCGCGCGAAATCTATGGCGGGCCAGCGACCGCCTACGCGGCGCAATTCATCGGCCAGACCAACTTGCTGCGCACGGAAGTGCGCGACGGGATCGCCAGCGCGGGATCGATTACTTGGCGCACGTTCGGTGCCACTGGAACTGCAACCTATTCGCTACGGCCGGAATGTATTCGCCTCGTCGCGGAATCGGCCAGCGTGCCATCCGCGGATGCAACCACTGCGCGTTTCCGCGGGTGCATCCGCAACCAATCGTTCGGCGGCGCCATGGACCTGATCGAAATTGACTGCGGCGGCGCGCATACCATCCGCGCGCGCATCGCCAGTCCCGGCATCCTCACCGGAGAGCGCGAATTCGAGTTCACCGCGAACGACGCCGTCCGCGTGCGCGAAGGAGAGCCGGACTAGCCATGTATTCGCGCGCGTACAAAACCGCCGTGACGATTCCTCCGCTCCTATGGGTCACGGTATTCCTTCTCGTGCCGTACGCGATTCTGTTTTGCTACAGCTTCTGGTCCGTTTCTGCCGCGCAAGCGATCGTGCACAACTGGAATTTGCAGAATTATCTGCAGCTGGCGCGCAATCCGATCTACTTGCAGGTTTTGTTTCGTTCGATGCGCGTCGCAGCTTCCGTCACGGTGCTCGCGCTGCTGCTGGGTTATCCGCTGGCGTACTATTTGTCGTTCCACGCAGCGAAACGCAAGGATCTGCTTTATCAGCTAGTGATCATCCCGCTGTGGGCGAGCTACCTGGTGCGCGGCTACGCGTGGAAGACGATTCTGGGCAGCGACGGCGTGCTGAACGGCTTTCTGCAATATCTGCATATCACCCACCGACCGGTGGAATTTTTTCTGTACAGCCCATTCGCGGTAATCATCACTTTGACGCACATCTATACGCCCTTCACGCTGTTACCGATTTACGCGTCGCTCGAACATATTCCGCGCAATCTGGTGGAAGCGTCGCACGATTTGGGCGCGTCGCCGTGGTCCACGTTTTGCCGCGTGATTCTGCCGCTCTCGCTGCCGGGAGTTCTCGCCGGCGCCACATTCGCGTTCGTCTTAACCCTTGGAGATTTCCTCGCGCCGCTGCTGGTCGGCGGGCCCAGCGGCATCATGATTTCGAACGTGGTGGTGAGCTTGTTCGGCGCGGCCTACAACTGGCCGCTCGGCGCCGCGATTTCCTTCTGCATGATGCTGCTCGTCGTCACGTTGCTGTTCATCACCGAGCGCCTGGAAGAAAGGCTGGCGCTCTCATGAGCGCGGGATTCCAGTCGCGACGCGCGCCGTTGTTGCTGCGCGCCTGCGCATTTCTGGTCTATGCGTTCCTGTATTTTCCGATCATCGTGCTCGTGGTTTATTCGTTCAGCGGCTCCGGCGTGGGCGGCTTTCCGCCCGCGCATTGGACGTTTGACTGGTATCGCCAACTTTTCATGGACGCCGCGCTGTGGGGCGCGGTCCTGAATAGCGTGATGGTCGCCGCAGTGGCCGTCGCGATCGCATTGGGGCTGGGATTGCCGGCCGCGCTGGCGCTGGACCGCACGGACTTTCCCGGCAAGGCGCTCTTCCGCAGGTTAGTGTTGTTGCCCTTAATTCTTCCCGGAATTATCACCGGTCTTTCGCTGCTGATGTTGTTCGTAGCCGTCGGCATGAAGCTCAGCCTGGTGACCATCACGCTGGGCCACGGCACCGCATTGATCTCCGTAGCCACTACGGAAATCTTCGCGGGCTTGCAAAAATTGGAACGCGCGCAGGAAGAAGCTTCGCTCGATCTGGGAGCAAATCATTGGCGGACGTTCTGGCGCGTTACGCTGCCGAATTTGCGCGTTTCGTTGATCGCCGCGGCCCTGCTGATTTTCACGCTGTCGCTTGATGAAATCGCCGTCAGCTTCTTCTTGATTGGGCGCGAGAATACGCTACCCCTGGAAATCTGGTCGCGCCTGCGCCGCGGCATCACGCCCGAGATCAACGCCATTTCCACGCTGATTCTGGTCTTTTCCATTGGCATGATTTTGCTGTGGTATCGCCTGCGCACTCGTTTGCAGCGCACTGAAGAATCCGCCGCGATCCAAGGAGAAAGCGCATGACCGACACTCGCAGGGATTTTCTGAAATTTGTCGTGGCCGGTTCGGTCGCCGCGGGATGTCCCGTGAATCTTTCGCTGCTGGGCGCGGAGAGCGGGCCGAAGCCGCAGCTCGACGGCGACCATTTTGCAATCTGCCACGAAGTGCGCGACGGCCAGCAATTCGAGAAGCCACCGGTATCGAGCCGTCATGACGTGGTGATCGTCGGCGGCGGCGTCAGCGGGCTGAGCGCTGCCTATTTTCTGCGCGGGCGCGATTTTCTGCTGCTCGAAAAAGAACCGCACTGGGGCGGCAACGCCTACCTGGAGGAATATCAGGGCCAAGCGTTTGCCACCGGCTCGGCGTTCGACGAAAAGGACTCGGCCAGCCAGCAACTCGCGCGCGAAATCGGCCTGACCGAGCTGCCGATTAACTCGCCGGATCCCACCATCGTCGCCGGCAAATGGGTGCCAGCCACCTGGCGCGACGGATTGGACCAGCTCCCCTACTCCGAATCCGTGCGCGAAAGCTTCAAGAAATTCCGCACCCAGATCAAGGCGCTGGACCTCGACAAAAATATGCAGCGACTCGATAGCGTGCCATTTTCCAATTATCTGAAAGGCTACCCGCCGGAACTCAAGCAGTGGTGGGACGCCTACGGCCTGTCGAATTGGGGCGCGAAATCCGAGGACTCCTCCGCATACGTCGCCGCCGATGATTTGCAATACATGACGGCGGACGACGACGTTCGCAGAACCTTGCCGGGCGGCAACGGCGCGCTCTCGCGGCAACTGGCGACGACACTGCAACCGAAATACGGCGCGCAGACGATCGACGACGCGACGATCGTTTCCGTGGACCCGCAAAAGACCGAAGTGCAGATCACCTACCTGCAAGCCGGCCAGCTGCGCACCGTCGCCGCGAAATACGTGGTCATGGCGACGCCGAAATTCATCACCGCGCGCCTGATCTCATCGCTACCCGATGCGCAGCACGAAGCCATGATGTCTTTCCGCTACTGCCCCTACACCGTGATCAACATGATTTTCGACAAGCCCATCTACAATCGCGCTTACGACACCTGGTGCCCCGGCAACACCTTCACCGATTTCATCGTCGCGGATTGGGTGCTGCAGAAACAACCGGGCTACGTGCAGAAAAATAATATTCTAACCTTTTACACGCCGATTTCGGAATTGCATCGCGACCGGCTACTCACCGTGGACGGCTGCCAAAGAATCGCGGAAAAGGTGCTGCAGGATTTTCAGAAACTCACGCCGGAATTCCACGCGGCGGAGCCCATTGAAGTGCACATGTATCGCCGCGGCCATCCCATGTTCCTGCCCACGCCGGGTATTTTCACGAAAGTGATTCCCGTGGCGAACCAGCCGTTCGGTCGCATCGCTTTCGCCAACACGGATTCAGTGGGGCCGGTCTCCGATGTTTCCGGAGCGGTGGAGGCGGCGCATCACGCCGTGGAGTGGGCGGAAAAACAAATGGCCGCGCCTTCGCCCACGCCCGCGCACCCGCACGCGCATCCGGCGCCAAAAACCTCGGCAGCTGCAACGAAGTAATCCGATCCGCAAAAACTGCCGCGCAGAAACAAGAAAGGCATCCGGTGAGAATGCCGGATGCCTTCTTGAAATCTTCCCCGCCAGGAAAAGATCTCTTGGTCACAAGTACAGAACGACGTGAAATCTACAGTTTGCCCGCCACGCTCAAATTGTGGAAGCCAGAGAAAATCGAAAGGCCCGCGCTCACCGACTGCGGCATCCACCAGAAACGCCGCAACAGCGAATATTCGCTGCGCTGCATGTGGTACGCCACCAGATCGAGGACTAGCGGGGTCAACTGCGTCGCCGCGTAGATCGCGCCGGAGCCGGCAAAAGGCCGCAGCATCGGGTTATCTTCCACGGCACCGTGCCCCACGGCCTGGCGCGTCGAGTATGCATCGAATACGGCCGCGCTATGCTGCAACAACGCCAGCGCCAGCCATTGGCGGCGCGAAGGCTCCGTGATCGCTTCCCGAAATCGATTTTCTTTGCTGGCAGGTTCGGAAATGCGCACGGTGGAAAACGACTGCGCATCGCTCGACGAATCGAACGCCACCGTCTTCAGACTGCTGGAGAATTCGTTTTTGGAATCCGCGGTGACCAGGTGCACCTGGTCGAGGTTCATGTGCGTCGAGGACGATTCGCTATTCGAGGCGATGAAATTTTCCGCAACGGCAACGGGCGGATGGGTGCTCACCGGGGCGCTCTCCTTGAAAGAGTTGACAGACACTGCGTGGATCACAGGCATCTGCGCGCCAACAGCTTGAGACGGGGGAGCAAATGATTGGAACTGAAGCAAGAGCGCTGCTACGGCCAATACCATGGAGGGGGTCTCCTGTAATCGCCTAACGCGGCAGAGGAGTGCACGGGCAGGACCAACCTGGGATAGCAGTCTATGTGGTGTATTTACAGCGTCCTACGAGGAATATGCCGGGGGCTGGTCCCAAATTTAGGGCAGTGGAAAGGAAATCCGTTTCCGTTCACCAGTACTGCCGTTACCCTGCTAACCCACTGAATCGCTTAAACCTATGGCCGCCCGGTTCGCGGGACTTTCGCTTTTGAGGGGGCGCGCGCAGCGATTAATTGGCTGGTGCCGGGAGGGGAAATTCGTGCGGAAAGGCTGGCGGAGAGTGTGCGGCGACCTGCCGACATAGAGGTTTCTGCGCATTGCTCTTCGCGCCGGCGAGTCAGAGCGCCGCTAGGCTCTCGCGCGCTGCGGCGATGGTGCAGTCAATATCTGCGTCAGTGTGCGCGGCGGAAACGAAGAGCGCTTCGTACTGCGACGGCGGCAGGAAAATTCCGCGCTCCAGCATTTCCTGGAAAAACTTCGCGAACTTCTTCGTGTCGGATTTTTTGGCGTCGTCGTAGTTGCGCACTGGCTGCCCGCAGAAAAATAGCGTCAGCAGCGAACCCGCGACATTCACCTGGCCCGCGACGCCTGTTTCTTTCAACTCATTCCGCAAGCCCTCGGCCAAGCGCTGTGTTCTGCGATTCACTGCCTCGTAAAATCCAGGCGCTTCCAGTTTGGGCAGCGTCGCAAGGCCGGCGCGCATTGCCAGCGGATTGCCCGAAAGAGTGCCGGCCTGATAGACCGGGCCCAGAGGCGCCACGCGTTCCATGATGCGCCGCTTGCCGCCGTACGCCGCAACGGGCAGTCCGCCGCCGATAATTTTTCCCATCACCGTGAGATCGGGATCGATTCCGTAAATGGCTTGCGCGCCGCCATACGCCATGCGGAATCCGGTAATCACTTCGTCGAAAATCAGCAGTGCGCCTTCCGTTTTGCTGATTTCGCGCAACCCTTCTAGAAATTCCGGCGCAGGCGCGACCACTCCCATGTTTGCGGCCACCGGTTCGACGATGATCGCGGCGATTTTCCCGGCGTGCTCGTGAAAAAGTTCTTGGACTCCGGTGAGATCGTTGTACGGCGTGTTCAAAGTGAGGCGCGCGAAGGCTTCTGGCACTCCCGGACACGCCGCGATTCCCAGGGTCGCAAGACCCGAGCCTGCTTCGGAAAGAAATCCGTCAGAGTGCCCGTGGTAGCAGCCTTCGAACTTGATCACGAGGTCGCGTTCGGTGAAAGCGCGCGCCAGGCGAACCGCGGACATCGCCGCTTCCGTGCCGGAGCTTACAAAACGCACCATTTCGACGGACGGAACCGCATGCGTGATTTTTTCGCCCAGCTCGATTTCCAGCGGCGAAGTCATTCCGTAGCTGGTGCCGAGGCTGGCTTGATTCGAAACCGCGGTAACCACGTCCGGATGCGCGTGCCCCAAAATCAGCGCGCCCCAGGAACACACATAATCGAGGTATTCGCGGCCATCCACGTCGTAAAGACGCGTGCCCAACGCGTGGTCAATCAGCAGCGGCGTGCCGCCCACGGCGCGAAACGCGCGCACGGGGCTATCCACACCGCCAACCAGCGTTTTCATGCCGCGCTCGAAAATTTCCATGGAACGCGGGCGCACGTTCGCGTTAGCCGTCGCGGCGACGCCGCCGGTTTTTTCCTTCGCGCTTTTTACCGTCTCGCTCGCCATTTTTCCCCGTGGCAGTGCTTATGCGTGGTCCGTTCAACAATTCTTCAGCCACCGCGCCGCATCTTTCGCATGGTAAGTCAGAATAATGTCCGCGCCAGCTCGCTGAATCCCAGTGAGAATCTCCAGCACTACGCGCTTTTCATCAATCCAGCCGTTGCGCGCCGCGGCTTTCACCATCGAATATTCCCCGCTCACGTTGTAAGCGCCCACCGGCACATCAAACCGCTCGCGCACGCGCTGCACCACATCCAGATAAGGCAGCGCCGGCTTCACCATAATAATGTCAGCGCCTTCTTCCAGGTCCAGTGCCACTTCGCGCAATGCCTCGCGCGCGTTGGCAGGATCCATCTGGTAGCTGCGGCGGTCTCCCGACTGCGGCGTTGACTGCGCCGCTTCGCGGAACGGCCCATAAAAACTGGAACAATATTTCGCGGCGTACGAAAGTATCGCCACATCCTCGAAATTATTTTCGTCCAGCCGCTGCCGGATCGCCGCCACGCGCCCATCCATCATGTCCGAAGGCGCCACCAGATCCGCACCAGCGCGCGCGTGCGAGAGCGCCGCATCGGCAAGCAGCACGAGGGTGGGATCGTTTAACACTTCGCCATCTTTAATCACGCCGCAATGGCCGTGGCTGGTGTATTCGCATAAGCAAACGTCGGCCATCACCAGCAAATTCAGTTCGACTTTGCGAATCGCTTCAATCGAACGCTGCACCGCACCGTGCGCGTCCGCGGCTTCCGTGCCGAGTTCGTCCTTATGTTCCGGCAAGCCAAACAAAATCACGGCGGGAATTCCCAGGCCGGCGACCTCGCGACATTCCTCCACGATCTGATCCACCGATTGCTGGTAGATCCCCGGCATCGAACTGACTTCCTTGCGCACGTTCGTTCCGGGGCACGCGAACATCGGGTACACCATGCCGCTCGTGCTCAGCCGGGTTTCGCGCACGAACCCGCGCAAAGCTTCATTGCGCCGCAATCGCCGCGGCCTGTGAATGGGAAATGTCACGCGTTCCTCACTGATTATTTCTGCCGCTGGAAATATTTGGCAATCGCGTCGGCCAGGCCCGCTGAAGACGAATCGTTGGCTTCGATTGCCACGCGAATGCCGGCTTCGCGCAGCGCCCGAGTGGTGGTGGAACCGATCGTGGCGAATTGTACGCGTTCGGAAAGCGCGGCTAATTCCGCGGGCGGCACGAACGCCGCCAAATTGTGATAGGCCGACGGGCTGGCAAAGACAATCGCCGCAATTTCGGCCTTCCGCAAAGCGTCCAGAATATCCGCATCGAGCGACGCTGGCCGCAGCGTGCGATACGCCACCACTTCCTTCACCTGCGCGCCGGCCTCGCGCAAGGCATCCGGCAGACGATCGTCCACACGATCGCTGCGGGGCAGCAACACGCGTTTTCCGGCCAGCTGATCGCGCAGTTCCGCGGCCAGCGATTCACCAGTCTGCGTCTGCGCCACGTAATCCACGCGCAAATCCAGATTCCGCGCGGCCTGCGCCGTCGCCACGCCCACAGCGGCGATTTTAGGCCGCGGCGGTTGCACCGGCTGCACGTGCGTCAACTCGCACGCGCGCAGAAAAAGGAAGCGCACCGCGTTCTGGCTGGTGAAAAGAATCCAGTCGAGATCCTTTTTGTTGCGCAGCGCCGCGTCCAGCTCGGTAGAATCTTCCGGCGGCGCGAAACTTACCGTGGGCATCAGCAGCACTTCCGCGCCCAGATTTTCCAGCGCGTCCACGAGTTCCTGCGATTGCTCCGCCGCGCGCGTCACCACCACGCGCTTGCCGGCCAGAGGTTCGCGGGGATGTTTCTCGCTACTCGAAACTTTCTCAGGCTTGTCCAACGGACCTTCCCACCATTTGCAGCAGCCGGTCGGCGCCGGCCACCAGCAGTTCTGCCGCTACTTCGCGTCCTAGATTCTCAGCATCCGCGGCCGAGTTGCAAACTTTTTCCTTGCGCCGGCGAATGGCTTGCGCGCCATCTTCGGAAAGCACGCAGGCATCCAGAATCATCGCGCCGTTTTCGATGCGCGCCCACGCGCCCAGCGGCAACCGGCAGCCGCCCTGCACTTCGGCGAGAAGCGCACGCTCCGCCTTCACAGCCCGCATCGTATCCTGATCCATCAGCAAATCCAAAATCTTGAATTCATCGCGGCGTGGCTCGCAGAATTCCACGCCCAGCGCGCCCTGCCCCACCGCCGGCAACATTGTTTCCGGCGCGAGCACTTCCGTAATCCGCGACGACAATCCCAGGCGATCGATGCCCGCCTTCGCCAGCACGATCGCGTCATATTCTCCCGCCGCGACTTTGCGCAGGCGCGTATCCACATTGCCGCGCAATTCCGCAATCCGAAAATCCGGCCGGTACGAACGCAATTGCGAGGCGCGCCGCAAACTGCTGGTGCCGATACGCGCGCCCGGTGTCAATTGCGCGAGCCTTTCGCCGCGCGCGGAGACCAGCGCATCCCGCGGATCTTCGCGCTTGAAGACCGTGGCGATCCGGCAAACGTCCGAAAATTCAGTCGGCACATCCTTCATACTGTGCACGGCCAGGTCCGCGCGGCCGTCGAGCAGCGAATCTTCCAGCTCCTTCGTGAAAATCCCGATCACTCCGATTTGTTGCGCCGGCACGGCGACATTCTGGTCGCCTGACGTCTTGATCACCACAATTTCCGCGTCCAGGCCGCAGATATTCTGCAGCGCCGCGCGAAAATGATTTGCCTGCCATAAAGCCAGCGCGCTGCCCCGCGTGCCGATACGCAGTGGCCTCACTTCTTCCTCTCGTCGAGCCCGAACAAGTGGCGTATGGCTTCCAGACCCGCGAGCCGTCCGCGCATTCCGCGACCGTGCTGCAATTTCTGCTGCGGCTCTTCCAGCAGCCGCTCGATCAATTCTTCGGTGATGCGCGCGATGCGGTCGCGCTCCTGCGGCGTGACGTCGTCCATTTCTTTCAGCTTCTCGCGAATGATCATCTCGCGATGCAAGTGAAATTGCTCGCGCAAATCGTTCACGATGGACCCGGCTTCCAGTGCCCCGCGCCACGCTTCGAATTTATCAATGTGCTCGGCGATGATCGCTTCGGCGCACGGAATTTCGGATTCGCGCGCTTTCTTGTTCTGCTCGACGATTTCGCCCAGATCATCGATATTGTAAAGATACAAATTGTAAAGCCCTGCGGCGGATTCCGCCACATTGCGCGGCACACCCAGATCCACCACAAAAACCGGCTTTCCGCCGCGCGCAGCGATGGCTCGTTCCAGAAGTTCGCGCGTGAGCACCGGCCCCGTCGCGCTCACCGACGTGACGATTATATCCGGCACGCCCAGCACCGCTTCCAGCGATTCCCACGCGACTGCTTCGCCGCCCACGCGCTGCGCGAGTTCCGCCGCGCGGTCGAACGAGCGATTAATCACGCGCAAATTTCCAATCCCGCGATTGCGCATGTGCTCGACGACCTGCTCCGCCACGGCGCCCGCGCCCAGGATCAGCGCCGAATGTCCTTTCAAGTTTCCGAAAACCCGCTCGGCGAGCTTCACGCCCGCCAGCGCCACGGACATCGGCCGCGCGCCCACTTCCGTTTCGCTGCGTACGCGCTTGCCCACTTCCAGCGCGCCCTGAAAAATACGATTGAGCACCGGGCCGGTGGCGCCGTGATCGAGCGCCTGATTGTAAGCAGTCCGCAGCTGCCCCAGAATTTCCGCTTCGCCCAGCAGCATCGAATCGAGGCCCGCAGCGACGCGAAACAGGTGGCGCACCGCGTCCGGCCCGGCCCAACGATAAAATCGGCCTTTCAGTTCGTCGTACGGAATTTTGTGGAACGAAGTGAAATATTCTTCCATCGCTTC
>Ga0070761_10000400_pt1 | contig 28671 bp, 18 predicted proteins | sample HubBroMetageREF1_FD_66724 | JGI IMG/M metagenome (GOLD analysis project Ga0070761, IMG submission 66724) | Reference soil microbial communities from the Hubbard Brook experimental Forest, New Hampshire, USA - Hubbard Brook CCASE Soil... | ecosystem: Environmental > Terrestrial > Soil >... | reverse complement strand
CACCGGGGCACTCGTGGGCATTGCCCTGGTCCTCTCGGCCGTATTCCTTCCGATGGCCTTCTTCAGCGGCTCGACGGGAGTCATTTACCGGCAGTTCTCCATCACGATTGTGTCCGCCATGACACTCTCGGTACTCGTTGCTCTGATCTTCACTCCCTCGCTGTGCGCCACGCTGTTGCGGCCCCGCGTGGCTGAAGCGCACGAGCGCGAGCGCGGTTTCTTCGGCTGGTTCAACCGCGGCTTTCTCGCGACCAATCAGGGCTACGCGCGCGGCCTCGGTCAGATCACGCGCCAAACCGGCCGCTATCTGCTGGTGTACCTCGGCATCGTGCTCATCATGGCGGTGCTCTTCGTACGCGTGCCACGCTCATTCCTGCCCGATGAGGACCAGGGCATTCTGTTCGTGCAGGTGGCAGCACCCCCGGGCACGGCGAGCGAGCTGACGCAACGCGCCCTCAACGAGGCGCGGGACTACTTCCTCAAGGACGAGGGTGCCCTGGTGAGCGGCGTCTTCACCGTCAATGGCTTCAGCTTCGGCGGCCACGGTCAGAACGCGGGTCTGGTGTTTGTACGCCTCAAGGACTGGTCCGACCGTCCGGGAAAGAAGAACTCCGTGTTCGCCCTCGCGGCACGTGCCAACCAGCGGTTTCATCAGTTTCGCGGGGCCTTCGTGGTCGCGTTCGCGCCTCCAGCCGCTCTCGAGCTCGGCAATGCCACAGGGTTCGACTTCGAGTTGGAGGATCGCGGCAACGTCGGTCACGCGGCGCTGATGCAGGCGCGCGGCCAGCTCATGGGCATCGCAAGCAAGGATCCGGCGATCGGCTCGATCCGCCCCAACGGACTCGATGATGAGCCCCAGTACAAGCTCGACATCGATTGGGAAAAGGCCAGCGCACTCGGACTTGCGATCGGCGACATCAATGACACCTTGGGGGCCGGCTGGGGCTCGGCCTTCGTGAACCAGTTCGTCGACCGCGACCGCGTCAAGCGCGTGTTTCTGCAGGGCGACTCCGAGTCGCGCATGCTGCCGCAGGACATGGACAAATGGTACGTGCGCAACGCCAGCGGACAGATGGTGCCTTTTTCCACCTTTACTTCGGCAGAGTGGACGGTCGGCTCGCCCAAACTCGAGCGCTACAACGGCACACCCTCGCTGGAATTCCTGGGTGCCCCGGCTGCGGGCAAAAGTACCGGAGATGCTCTGAGCGCCATGGAAGCGGCGGTCAAGAAATTGCCGGCCGGGATCGGCTACGAGTGGACCGGTCTGTCCTACGAGGAAGTTCGCTCCGGGTCACAGGCGCCAGCACTGTATGCCATTTCGCTCACCGTCGTGTTCCTGTGCCTGGCGGCGCTCTACGAGAGCTGGTCGATTCCAGTCGCGGTCATGCTGGTGGTGCCCTTGGGGATCATCGGCACGATCACCGCGACGCTGCTGCGGGGACTGGCGAACGATGTCTTCTTTCAGGTGGGACTGCTCACCACCGTGGGACTCTCGGCCAAGAACGCGATCCTGATCGTGGAGTTCGCCAAAGAAAATATGGAGCGCGGCATGGGCGTGCTCGAGGCCACCGTCAGTGCCGCCCGACAACGCCTGCGACCGATTTTGATGACCTCGATGGCGTTCGTTCTCGGGGTGCTGCCTCTGGCCATCGCTACCGGTGCGGGCGCCGGCGGACGCGTCGCCATCGGCACGGGCGTGATTGGGGGCATGCTCACTGCCACCATACTCGCCGTCTTCCTCGTCCCGGTATTCTTCATCAGCGTGCGTTCGGTGTTCCCCGGTCGCCGCAGAACTGACGCAGCGCAACCGGCGCAGCCGAGCCCCGGAGCCTGACCGTGCGCGCGCGTCACCTCGTCGAGCTTCTTAGCGCTATAGCGTTTACCCTCATGGGCGGCTGCACACTCGAACCCCGCTATCACCGCCCGCCCGCACCATTGCCCGCCCCGCAGGGCGGCCCCGCGCAGGGGTTGCCCGCGACCGAGATCGGCTGGCACGAGTTCTTTCCTGATCCTCAGCTGCAGCAGCTGATCGCCCTGGCGCTGACCAATAACCGCGACCTGCGGGTGGCAGCGATCAATGTGCAATCCGCCCAGGCGCACTACCGGATCCAGCGCGCCGAGCTGTTCCCGACGATTGATGCCAGCGCACTCGAGGAAGTCGAGCAATTTCCCAATGGAATTACCGGCACACCCTCCGGCCCCAGCGGCGGTGCGACCGCAACGGGTACCGGGGGCAATACCCTGCGCTTCTACGATGTGGGCGTCGGTTTCACCAGCTACGAGCTGGACTTCTTCGGGCGCATTCGCAGTCTCAACCATGCAGCGTTGCAACAGTATTACGCGAGCGCGGAGACCCGCCGCAGTATCGAGCTGACGTTGGTGGCGGAAGTCGCCAGCGCTTACCTCACCGTCCTTGCGGATCAGACCCTGCTCGATATCACGCGCGACACGTTGAAAAGCCAGAACCAGTCCTATGAACTGACCCAGCGGTTGTTCTCGGGTGGCACCAGCACGGAGCTCGCGTTGCGCGAGGCCGAAACTACGGTCGATACCGCCCGCGCCAATCTGGCCCAGTACCAACGCGCGATTGCCCAAGACCGCGATGCCCTGCAGCTGCTGCTCGGGGCGCCGATTCCCGACGACATCGATTTCTCCGGCGGGCTGGACCGGGGACCGCTCGTCACCGAACTTCAGGAGGGTATTCCCGCGGACGTGCTCCTGCGGCGCCCCGACGTGCTGGCCGCCGAGCACCAGCTGCAGTCCGCCAACGCCGAGATCGGGGCCGCGCGGGCGGCTTTTCTGCCGCAGATCACCCTGACCGGCAGCTTCGGCACCGCGAGCACTGATCTGTCAGGCCTCTTTAAAGCAGGCTCGCGCGCCTGGACTTTTTCACCGCAGATCAGCGTACCGATATTTGCCGGCGGTGCGAACGTCGCCAACCTCCAGGCTACCAATCTGGCTCGCGACAGCGCCGTCGCCCAATATGAGAAATCCATACAGACCGCTTTTCGCGAGGTCGAGGACGCCTTGGTCGCGCGAGGGACTCTGGATGACCAGCTGGATGCCCAGCAAGCCCTGGTCACGGCATCCTCGGTGGCCTACCGACTGGCAGACATGCGCTACCGCGGCGGCGTGGACAGCTACCTCAGTTCACTCGATGCGCAGCGCTCCTTGTACAGCGCTCAACAGCAACTGCAGAGCGTCCGGCTGCTGCGGCTGCAGAATCTCGTGACCCTCTACAAGGCACTGGGAGGCGGGTTACTGGAGCACGGACCAGGCGCCGACAAGTCTCCACCCACTGCAGCCATGGGCAGCCCAGTCAACGTGCGCCGCTGATGGGATGCGTGCGAGTGGCCAACCGAACGGTTCCGCATGACTGACTCGGCAACTGCGCATGGGGGGAGCGGAGCCGCGAGTGCGGGCCATTCGTGGATCTGGGAGCTGATGCTGCGTGCCCTAGGTGCGGCGCTGCAGATCGCCGCAACCTGGGCGGTGGTGCGCGCCCTGACTCCTGATGAGGCCGGAATCTTCTTTCGCGGCTTCGTCATCGCGCTGGGCCTGAGCACTCTGCTGCGGGGCAAATATGAAATCTACATGGCCCAGCACATCATTGCGCGACGCTCTTTTGCGAGCGGTGTCTCCGATGGCGCGCTCCTCCTGCAGCTCGCACGCCGCATGCTCCTGCGATCGAGTCTGCTGTGCGGGGTCCTTCTTGTCGTAACGGCGGATCTGGACATTCAGGCGCCTCAGCTCCAGGAGGTGCTGCAGACGTACTTCCCCTTTGTGCTTGCGCTGCCGTTGGTGAGCCTCTCCAGCCTACTCGGTGAGGCGTTTCGCGCGGCCAATCGCACGCTCGGGATCGTGGTCACAGCCTATGCGGTCAATCTCTCGGTGCTATTGGTCGCGCTGCTGGCACCTCCTGATGCCTCTCTGGTGGTCTTCTCCTGGGCGTTTTTCCTCGGCAGTTTCGCTGCTGCCGCGGTAGCGACGGCCCTCGCCTGGTACGCTTTCCCGACCTCGCCGTCGGAACGCCTGCAGCCCATCTCCCGCGAGATTTTGCGCGAGGTCGATGCGCGGGAATTCATAGGCTTGGCGCGGGGCATTCTCCTGTGGGGTCCGCTCTGCGTTCTGGCCATCTGGGCTCCGCCACTGCAGATGGCGCGCTATGCCGTCGCGGCCAGAACCGCCTTGATCGTCGACTTCTTCCTGCCGGCGTTGAACCTGACGGGCTGTCGCGAAACCCTGCGGGCTTCCGCGCCGGCTCAGGCCTCGCGCCGCGCGCTGATGACCCAGCTGGCCGCCTCACTCACCTACAGCTCCGTCCTCGTCATCCCCCTGCTGCTGCTGGCTCCCGACACGCTACGGGTATTCGGAGAGCCCTACACCGACCAGGTCGCAGTCTATGCACTGCTGCTCGCCGTGCAGTGGGCGAACGGGGTCGGGCGTCCCGCAGTTCGCCAGGCGGTCATCGCGTGGGATGCCCGACGAATTGGTATCGCTCTCGGCTCTGGTGCGGTTGCCGTTGTACTGCTCTGCGCCCTTGGTGTCGCGGCCTACGGCGCGGTGGCGGCCGCTATGGCTTCCCTCATCGGTGCGCTCATCGTCAACGGGCGCGCGATCCAGCTGGCCGTGAAACACTCGGTAAAATAGTTTGCACCGCAAAGCAGCACCGCAATCGGACAATGGGCATTGCCTTCGCATGATGTCGGTAGTCCCGGGGACGGTGAAACTGTGTCGCAGGGAATGCACGGCCCGGATCTCAACAATCCGGCTTCGCGACTCGAATAGAGCGGAAGAATTTGCCTGGATGCTGAATGTCTGTCTTGCTGCCTCGGCGGAGGGAATAGACCTTGGCAAAATCGGCGCGCGGCAGGCAACCTGGAATTCGCGGCTCCTTCGTCAGACTGCTCGAGTCTATGTGCGCTGACGCACCGACAGCACCGTCGCGCAAGGGTAGCTGTCACCGCCCTCTATCGCGCCAGCGACTGGTTCACGAAGGAGGAAGTTGCAGTTGGTTCGGAGTTCCGCATCACCCGGAATCGTACACGCACCTATTCATTGGAGAGAGCTATGAGCGAGGATATCCTGGCTAAGGAATCTGAAACCGAGACAATCGATCAGCCACGCCGTCGCTTCTTTGGCACTGCCGCCCTGACGATCGCGGCTGCCCAACTCGGCGTGATCGCACCCGCCAGCGCGCAGGCCGCTAAGGCCGCGCCCAACGGAACTGCGAGCAAGCTGAGCACCGACGTATCCTTCAAGTCCCTCAAGCAGATCAACGCCGGCCTGCTGAGTGTCGGCTACGCCGAAGCCGGGCCTTCTGATGGCCCAGCGGTCGTGCTGCTGCACGGTTGGCCGTACGACATACATAGCTACGTGGACGTGGCGCCGCTGCTGGCGTCTAAGGGTTATCACGTCATCGTTCCGTATTTCCGCGGTTACGGCACGACGCACTTCCTGGCACGCGACACATTCCGCAATGCTCAGCAGTCCGTAGTCGGCCTCGACATCATCGCTCTGATGGATGCGCTCAAGATTCAGAAGGCGATCGTTGCCGGGTTTGACTGGGGCGCGCGCACGGCGGACGTCATGGCAACACTCTGGCCGGAACGCTGCAAAGCGATCATTTCCGTCAGCGGTTATCTGATCAGCAGCCCGGCGGGCAACCAGGTGCCGTTGCCCCCCGAGCCGGCGTTCCTGTTTTGGTACCAGTACTATTTCGCGACCCCGGTCGGCAAAGCCGGCTATGAGAAATACCTCGACGAGTTCAACAAGTTCATCTGGCACCAGGCTTCGCCCAAGTGGAATTTCGACGATGCCACCTACGCGCGCACGGCAGCCTCATTCCACAACCCCGATCACGTTGACATCGTGATGCACGACTATCGCTGGCGGCTGGGCCTGGCCGAAGGCGAGCACAAATATGACGAGCTGGAAAAGCGGCTTGCCGCCCTTGCGCCTATCACCGTGCCCACGATCACCATGGAAGGCGACGCCAACGGAGCAATCCACGCGCCCCCTGCTGCATATCGCGCGAGGTTCGCCGGCAAATATGAACACCGGGATCTCACCGGTGGTATCGGTCACAACCTGCCTCAGGAAGCTCCGCAGGCATTCACTCAGGCCATCGTGGATGTCGACAAAATGAGCGGTTAAAAGGGCTGGTTGGCGCAGGCGCAGGTCCGGTGCTGCGGCGATAATCGTTAGAGAGATTATCCTCCGCGCGCGGCGCAAGGGTCGGTCCAGGGCGGCTGGCGGCTTTCGGAAAGCCGTGGCCGCCGTCGCCTGCGCTCCTATGCCTCGGAGTGCCAGATTTCCTTGAGTACTCTCGCCCAGTTTCCTCCCAGTACGAGCCGCACCTGCTCATCGGTGTAACCACGCCTTACCAGGGCTGCAGTCAGTTCGTACATTCGCGTCGTTCCGGCGAGTCCCACCACCACCTCATGCTCGCCATGGACGTGATAGCGAGCGTCGGCTCGCGCGAGCATGTTCTTGAGGACTGCGGGAGAGCCCAAATCGTTGCTCTCAATGCCTGCGTCGGAACCCACGCCCACGTGCTCTATTCCGACGAGATCACGGACATGATCATAGTGATCGATCACATCATCGATGCGGACCGGTTCGCTGCCCTTAACCATGAATGCGATATCCGTAATTCCCATGACACCGCCCTTGGCCGCGAGCTTGCGGATCGCGAGGTCGGTGCTGGCGCGGAGTGAGGTTGGATTAAGGGCGCGACAGTTACCGTGCGAAAGAATGACCGGTGCTTTCGATCTCGCGATTGCGTCGATCTTGGTCTTGTCGCTGGCGTGCCCGAGATCTACGGCCATACCGAGATCATTCATGCGGTCAATGACTTTTCCGCCGAACTCGCTGACTCCCGCATCGAATGGCTCGAAAGCGCCATCCGCGACGCGGCTTCTGAAATTGAAGCTCAGCTGCGAGATGCGCTGTCCGTAGCCGAAACAGTGGTTGACGTCGTCGACAGTTTCGAACTGCGCGCTGCTCTGCAATCCAAAGATAATTCCGAGCTTCCCTTGCTGCTTGGCTTTCATCAGATCAGCCGCGCTGTTAATGCGGAGCAACCATTGGGGATATTCAGCAATAAAGCTGTTCCACTTGGCGAAGAGCTGTTGGGCCTCAGCCAGATTATCCACGCCGTAGCCGAAGTTAATAACAGAGACGCCGGTGCTCTGAAAGCGCTGAAAATCCGTCTCCGTGAAAGCGCCCGGCTGCGTCAGCCACTTATCCTTCAGATCCTCCTGATCCGTGCGATACAGAAACTGATTCAGCATGTCGATCACGAGAGATTCGCGTATGAGGCGTACCACCCGCTCCGGGTATGCGCGCGTTGATTGCGCAAATACTCGGTAGTTCTTACGAAGCACAAACGGCGCCGCTGCCAAGACTCTCACGGCACCCTTCAGGAATTTACGTCGCGGAACAGTCGACAAGATCAGCCCCAATCATGCTGTGCGAGCGCCATCGCTATGGGAGCAACGGTAGTTCGGGTCACGGCCACTTTCAAGGCGCTGTCCGCGGTTGCAACCGCCCATGCCTTGCACGAATGTCCTCGTGGGAGTGCAGGAAACCCGCTAAGCGCAAATGATACGGCGATGCCGTCTCACGAACGCCGCTGACGCGCGGCCTTCTTTTGTCGGAGGCGTTGCCGAGGACGCCCACGCAAACGTGCTCGAGAGCAGCGTTTCCGACTGCTCAATCGAGGCGGCTTGCCAAATGTTGAGCCTCAGGCGATCACCGATACTGTTGGCCTTGCCAAGCTGCTGTCGCCGCCGCCAAGTCTGCGGCTCCCACGCTCATGTGGGAGCCGCAGACCGGCCCCGCGGTTTCGTGGCGGCCGCCTGCAGAATAGCTCCTTCGCAACTCCCAATCAGTCGACCACAGCGACCCTACAGGCGCTCGACTCTCGGGCCCACGGGCCTTCGCAGCGGACCACGACCCCGTTGATGGCCTGCGTGCCGAAATGAGTGCTGGCCAGTGATTTGCTGCCAAAGGTCAGCGTGAAATTCGAGAACTCAACGAAGGTCTGAGTGCCGACGACCGTCGCACTTGGCGTCCCGCCGAGGATGCAGAGGGTCACCGCGGACGGGTTGCCAAAGGGCGGATTGCCTCCGTTTCCCGTGATGTATGCAGTGCCGGTAACGACGAACCCCGTGGTGACTGGTGGCTTGAAGGTTGGACACACGGACTTCCAGTTGATCGGATCGGTCGGATCGTCGTGCAGCACCCCATCCGCCACGCTGATGTGGTGGGTATGGGGAGACAGTTTCGTCGGATCATGATTCACGTCTGGGTTGGCGAAGTCGGCCGTCTCCATGCTCATCTCGGCCGAGAAGATTGCCCTCCCTCCCTCGCGGTCACTCAGCTGCAGTGACCACTTGCCATGCATCTCGTAGGGTCCGCCGGCAACGGCCGGAGCCGGCGGCGTGTAATCGTTCAGCAGACCGCTGAATTGCAGCGGCAGGCGGGAGGGGCCCGCCGCGATCGTCGTGTCGGAGCCTGCAGCGCCGAGGAAAGTGAGGGCCAGCAACGGCCAAACCGGCCTCTGCCGAGTGATTAATTTCAAGTCACTGATTTTCATGTGAAATCTCCAGTTAGCTTGTCGTTTTTTGCACTTCGTCACGCACCCGAAGGGCTGCGCATAGATATGAAAGACCCACGTCCGATTCATCAACGGGTAAACGGACGAACGCCGTGCGATGCAAGCGAATGCCGCCCTTTGCCGTGCCTCATCGCCACAGCCTTAGAATGCGGAGGACCGCCCCAGGAACCGGCTGATGCGGATGCCGGTCATGCAGACACGACGGCAGCCCTGGCGCTGAGTGACATCCCCACCCCACGGACCCCAGATGAACGACCCGCGCATGGATCGACCGCAGTTTCCGCCGCCGGCCGGCGACGGCGTACGGCTGAATTCCTGGAAAAAGATAGCGGCCCACTTCAAGCGCGACGTGACGACCGTGCAGCGCTGGGAACGTCGGGAAGGAATGCCGGTGCATCGGCACCTGCATGACAAGCAGAGCTCGGTATACGCGTTCGGCTCTGAGCTCGATGAATGGTGGAAGACTCGCCGTCACAGCGTGTCAGAGGAGGGAGAAAGCGCAGACGAGCAGTCACGCGACGCCTCGGCGCTGCAACCTTCGCCGGGATCAATGCCTGGCTCGAGCGGGATGCCCGAGATCACAGCGCCGCAGGCCAAGCTTGCAAGGCCGCCGACGAAAGCCGTCAAGCGGTGGTCTTTGCGCCTGGCAGGATTTCTCATTCTCGGCCTGATATTCGGCTACGGCGTGCTGAAGTTCGGCATCCTGGGCGAACGTGCGTGGCGCAACCCGCTTGCCAACGCCACGTTCACCCGCCTGACCGACTGGCCGGGCCTCGAGCAGGCTGCGGAAATCTCCCGGGATGGCCGCTGGGTCGCGTTTACGGCCGATCGAGACGGGCACATGGATGCTTGGATCACCGAGCGCGGCAGCGGACATTTCCGCAACTTGACTCAGGGCAGTGTGCGCCAGCTGCTCAATCCATCCATACGCACCCTGGGCTTCTCGGCAGACGGTGCGCTGGTGACCGTCTGGACGCGAAGTGCCGACGGCTCACATGCGGAAGACGTCAAACTGATGTCAGCCTCGACCGCTGCGGGCGAGCTTCACGACTTTCTGCCGGGTGTTGCCGAGGTGTCCTGGTCGCACGATGGCAGACAGATCGTGTACCACACGACCGCACCGGGTGATCCACTCTTCATCCGCAACGACCGCGGCGTCAGTCGCCAGATCTACGTTGCTCCCGAGGGCGTGCATTGCCATTTCCCACTTTGGGCAACCGACGACGCCTACATCTATTTCGTGCGCGGGGTGCCTCGCGGCGCCTGGGACATCTGGCGCATCCAGCCCTCTGGTCGCGGTTTGGAGCGCATTACCTTCCATGAGTCCTCGGTGAGCCATCCCGTTCTGCTCGACTCACGCACGCTCGCCTACCTCGCTGGCGACGATCAGGAATCGGGGTCGTGGCTCTACGCGCTCGATCTCGGCGCGCGCCTTCCTCATCGCATCAGTTTTGGACTTGAGCGCTACAAGTCATTGGCTGCCAATGCCGCTGGCACACGCCTGGTCGCGACGGTGAATGAATCTAGCAACAGCATCTGGCAGGCTGCCTTCAGCGGCGGTCAGCGTCTAGGCGGCCATCAGAGCGCCGCGCGAGATCCGTCACTGGTGAGCGCCACCGGATTCGCAGCGCGCGCCGGACCACAGTACTTGCTCTATGTGTCCGCCCATGGCGGGCGCCAGGGTGTCTGGAAGATGTCCGCCGGCCAAAGTCGTGAACTCTGGGGGGATGAGCACGCCGTGATTGTCGGTGCACCGGCCGTTGCACCGGACGGACGTCATATCGCTTTCACCGTCGCCGACGGCGAGCGCACCATCCTCTACGTCATGGACAGCGATGGCCGCGCGTTGCGAGCGCTGACCCGATCGCTCGCTCTGCATGGCAACCCGGCTTGGGCGCCCGACGGGGGTTCGATCGTTTCCGCCGTGTATCACGACGGCCAGCCGCGCCTGACCCGCATCTTCCTGGACGATCGCCCGCCCAGCCTGCTCGTGTCCGAGTATTCGACTGATCCGGTCTGGTCACCGGACGGCCAATTTCTGCTTTACTCCGGTGCAGATACCGGAACCACGTTTCCGCTGCGGGCCATCGCCAGTGATGGCAGGCCTTATCCGATTCCACCATTGATTCTGACCCGCGGAGCACGACACGTGGTCTTTCGCCCTGATTCCACCGCGATCGTCGTTCTGCGCGGCGAGGTCGGTCACAAGAACCTGTGGCTCGTGGATCTGCGCACGGGAGCGGAGCAGCAGATCACGGAATTCGCCCCCGACATGGACATCCGCGACTTCGATCTGGCGCGCGACGGCGAGGGCATCCTGTTTGACCGCGTCAAGGAGACCTCCCGGATCGCGCTGATCGAGCGCGGGAGCTAGTCAGCAGAGATTATTGCGCGTCCCAATTTGGTATTGCGGCCGCGAGCAACTCTTGCCCGATGGCGCGCGTGACGAAGCGTGAGAGCACCGAATCCCGTCAGCAGCAGCAGCTATGAATCAGGTTCCGGAGCACTGCTTGGCGCAGTGCCGGGTCCCGAACCTGTTAGGCCGAATCGCCTCAAGTACCCTTGGTTACGGATTCGTGGACGAGTGCATTCGTTCAATGAGCGCGAGTTCCGAGTTTTCCTGCACGCGGTCGAAGAGAATCTCGGAGCCATCGGGTGAGACGTCGAAGTCACCGATGACGAACTCCGCCGGCAGCTTGGCGAGCGTACGCTCGGCACCGGTCGACAGATCGATGAGCCAAAAGTCCTTATGGTCGAAGTCGCCCCGCAAGACGACCAGTGATTTGCCGTCTGGCGAGAACGCCACGCGTCGTGCACCGCGCGTAAGGATCAGGGTCGGCAGCGGATAGGGTCGGCCGTCGCGGGCGGCGGCTCGCACCGGGAAGGTCGTACCGATATCAGCGCCTGAATACACCACGAAGCGGCCGTCGGGGGACCAGACCGGATCCACGGAATACTCGGCGACGAGAGATTGGGGTGGCGCGCCATTGACGAAGATGTTGGTCAGATGCGGCTCGTCGTCGCGGACCACCGCGGTGAGGATCGATTGTCCGTCGGGTGCCCACGCGGGATTGCCGCGTAACGCGAGCGAATCGGCGATGATTCTCGGGTGAGAGCCGTCTCGTTCGATCATGTAGAGCCGCGTCTTGTCGTCGTCCCTCGTAATAAAGGCAATGTGGCGTCCGTCCGGCGAAATGGCCGGAACACCGGTGATCAGCGAGTGGGTGCTGCTCCAGATCTCGTGGGCAGTTTCTCCCTGCTTCAGAGTCCAGATCCCCCGTCTGCCGCCCTGCCCGGCGACGTACAGGAGATAGTCGGGGCCCAGACGCGGGTTAGCTCCATCGGCAGAGAGCAGCGTTGGGGTTGGCGCGGTCGCGGATGTTTCTCCCTTCGCCTGAAGCGTCAGACGCCACAGACTGCTGCCCGTATACACGACGGTCGCGACCAGACGCTTTCCGTCCGCGCTTGCCCCAAGCGAGGTGTACGTCTCGAGTCCAAAGCTGATGCGACGCGGAACACGCTGCTCGGTATCGAGTGTGTACAACCAAGGCCCCGAACCATCGCCCGAGGTGGCAAGATAGACCATGGTGTGTTGGTCCAGCAGCGTCGGGTAGGCGACGTATGAGTTGTGAGTCGTGAGGCGCTCCAGCCCGGTGCCGGAGGGCCGGATCCGCCATATATCCCAGACACCATCGGTGGGTATCCCGCGGACGAAATAGATGAAGGCGTCGTCGGGCGACCAGACCGGGAAGTGACAATGCACACCCGCGGGCGCTACATAGATGAGGCGGTCAGGGCTGCCAGGCTCGCGCACGAAGATGGGATCCCCCGGAGCGGTGGTATGGAATGCGAGCTTCCTCCCGTTGTGGGACCAGTCGTACTCGGCGACTTCCGGCAGATATACCCGCAGCGGCCCCCCGCGCATCGGCACGGCCAGAACGTTAACATCTTCCGGTCGTGAACCGTCCAGGTTGCGTGTCCAGATCGAGACGAGAGACGAGTCGGGGGAGAAATCCAGCGTACGGATCTCCTTGGGGGAGGTGAATTGATGTTGCTCGTTGCGTGTCAGATTGCGGTAGGTACCACTGCCGACCTCGCTGACCCAGACGTCGTTCCTGCCCTCGCGGTTCGCCAGGAATGCCACGAACTTTCCATCGCGGGAGATGGCCGCCGCCCGGCCCACACCCTCGAAGCCCGCCAGGCGACTGAACGCAGCGTTGGCCAGCGGATTGCGCGCGGAATCCGCCTTTCTCATGGCCAACCATGTCAGCGTCGGCACGATCAATAACAATGCGACGGCGAGCAGTAACCATTTTCGCCTTCCTGAGAATGCTCGGGATGCGCGAGCACGGAGGGTCTCGCTCGATTCACCCGTGACCGGCACCGGCGCAGCGGCGGGTGCCGCAGCGGCTGAGGTTTTGGCAGATTCGGTGCCGGGCGGCTGCGCGGCTCCTTTTGATGGAGCTGCGCCCGGAGGGGTCAGCAGCGCGGCGATATGCGCCGTGAATGCGGGCGGCGCGTCGCCCTCGAGCAGACGCGTCCATTGCACCCGATGGAACGACTCCGGCACGTCTGTGACAACTTCCTCAGTCGCGTCCAGGCACACCGGCACGATGAATGCGCGGTCGCGAGCCATCATGTGGCTGCGCTGATCGGCAAGATCCCATTCGAGCCGGAAGTAGCCTTCGTGCCGCGACGCCGTGTTCGCCGAGATGACCGGCATGAAGAGCGTGCACTCGCGGATCTCGCGCCGGATCCTCTGATCCCACACGTCACCGCCACGCAGCTCGCTGCGGTCGAACCACACTTCGACGCCAGCCCCGCGCAGCGCGTGGCAGATGCGAGCCGCTGCTGCAGCGTCCTGCGAGGCGTAGCTGATGAAAACAGCACGAGAAGTGGCGTTCAACGTACCCGGCCGCTCTCGACAATGGCGAGAAATCCCCCTACTGCGCCGAATGGTCGCGGATGACCAGCGGGTTGGCAACCAAGATCAAACAAAAGCCCGCAACAGCGGCTCAGACGGTCAGTCTGTGTGGTCCCGGGAAGCCTTTTGCCCCGTCAGCGACGCTGGAACCGGTGTAGCTTCACACGGACGACAGTGGCCTGAGGTTTTCAAGGACGGTCGGCAAGAGCTCGCTAACCGTAGGATGAATGCGAACGTGGCGCTGAAACTCTGTGTAGGGCATCTTGGCATACACGGCATCCACCAGTGACTGTACGGACTCGTCCGCGCCGGTCCCGAGCAGCGAAGCGCCGAGAATGCTCTTGGAACTCTTCTCGACGTAGAGCTTCAAGAATCCATGAGTCTCACTCTTCTCCCTGGCTCGTGCGACGCGTGTCATAGGTAACTTCCCCACCAGCGCTTCCACCCCAGCCTGCTTGATGGACGTCTCATTCATGCCGATCCTTCCTAGCGGCGGATCCGTATAGAGAGCGTAAATCGGTATGCGGTCTGTGTACTTTCGGTCGGCTGCCGAAAACAGGTTGTCCGCGACGATCTCGTAGTCGTTGTAAGCGGTATGCGTAAATGCTCCCTGGCCGTTGCAGTCCCCCAAAGCCCAGACGTGCGCATTTGACGTGCGAAGGGCCCCGTCTACCTCGATATACCCATGCTTGTCGGTTTTGATCCCCGCAACCTCCAGCCGCAGGTCCTCGGTATTAGGCGTTCGGCCTACCGCCAGTAACAGGTGAGTCCCGTGCACGCGCGGTTCGCCTTCGCGACAGTCGACGCCGACCGATAGCCCGTTGGCCGCTTTATGCGCGCTGATGCACTTCGCTTCCAGTCGGAGTGAGATGCCTTCGACGGCCATGAAGTCTTCAATACACCGCGATACATCCGTGTCCTCGTGCCCCACAAGGTGCGCTGCCATTTCCACCACCGTGACCTGGCTACCGAAGCGGCAAAACATCTGCGCAAACTCCAGTCCTACATAGCTTCCTCCGACGACCACCAGATGCTCCGGCACAAAGTTGACATCCATCATGGTGACGTTGGTGAGGTAGGGGACCGTGTCAAGACCCGGGATATTCGGGATGATCGGGCGCCCTCCCACATCAATAAATATTCGATCGGCAGCAAGCTCATCGCCGTTGACTTCTACCGACTCTGTGCCGGCAAAGCGCGCCTGGCCGCGGTAAATGGTCACATTGGGCAAGCCCCCGATCCAACTCTCTAGGCCCTCACGCGACTGGCGCACGATTTCGTCTTTGCGCGCCTTGACGCGCTCCATGTTCACCCCAGGTATTCCATCCAGCACGACTCCATAGTCGGCTGCGCGCCTCGCCATGGAGGCCGCATACGCGCTCGCCACCATCGCTTTTGTAGGAGTACAACCATTGTTGACGCAGGTGCCCCCAAACTTATCCTTCTCCACGACGGCGACTTTGAGGCCCGCGGAAGACAGCCGGGCGGCGAGCGACGGCCCCGCCTGGCCCATCCCGATTACGACCGCATCAAACTTGGTGGACATAGGGAAAATCCCTCGTGGATTGAGTAGCGACCCGCCTCGACGGGATGTCGGTGACGCGACTACCAATCTATCCTGAGCGCGTATCCCGTGGGCGCTCCAGCGATTGCCACAGGCACCGCGAACGTGAACCAGCAGAGCCGGGGGCGCCCCGGCTCAGTCCGTAGGTCCGCTGTGCACACGGTCCCGAGGTTCGGCTATCGGGCGGATTCCGGCTGATCGAGATTTGCGGCAACGCGATGTTTTGAAGTTTCCAACATGCTTGCGGCGCGCGAAATGGGTACGGCGAAGTTCGAGCCGGAGAAGCCCGACAGGACTGCGAAGTTCACTCCGATCACTTTTCCGCTGGCATCGAATACGGGGCCACCCGACCCGCCATGAGTTGTCTGTGCGTCGTAGACCAATCGATCGGGGCCAACGACGCCGAGATGGCCCTGCGTCACCAGCGGTCGGATCAGCTTTCTGCGCGCAAGCTCTTGGACTAGACCCTCGGTGTTGTTCCCCGCCGTCCGAGCGATCTGTTTGAGAGTCGGCTCGTCGATACGTGCAAGAATCCCTTCGACTCCCGTGGGGTATCCAATCAAGACGACCGGGCTGCCAGAAACTGCAGCCTGCTGATCGAGCGTGACCGGCCGCGGGCCGCTCTGAGGCAGATCGACTGACGCCAGCCCAAGGTCAAAATCCTCACTCAAGCCCCGTACGTGTAGAGGCATTGGCGTTTCGTACCCCGGAAAATACGCCCACATCCACTCGATGGTCGGCTCGAAGGTTTCGCTCGGCACAGGCACCGTGAGAGCGTTGTGCCACCAAGGTTGGAGTACGTGGTGATTGGTGAGGATGTGACCCGCAGTATCGATCAGGAAGCCACTGCCAAATACATGGATGTAAACGGGCCGGCCGCCAGCTTCAGTGGTGACAATGACATTTCCCTTCTCATCGACGCGCGGATTGCCGTTTGCATCAATACCGGCAAACATGAGTCGCGCGCCGCTCTTGCGGTCGCGAAACCCGACGATCGCGTAGATCAGACAAACGCTGTTTGAATAGTCCCGTACGATATCCTGTGCGACGCGTGACTCGTTCTCGAGTTTTCCGATCCGGGAGTCGGTCTGCCTCAAACGGCTGTCGAGATCGGCAACCGACGCGCCGGTCGAGGTGGATATCTGCTTGCGCAGGTCTGCACTCTCTGCGCGCAACGCTTCCAATTGCTTGCTTACCGAAGCACTCAATTCCCGGCTCTGTGCTTCGCGGCTCTCTTGTGCGCGCTCCAGAAGTTGATCTTGCGTGAGTATCTGTGAGCGCAAACTCTGCAGTTGCAGAACCATGCTCGCATTCGCCTTGCGACCGACCTGGGCGTTGCGGACGGCAATGCCCACACCGATTACCGCGACAGCGGCCACCACCCCAAGAGCGATCCAGCGTTTTTTCCCAATTTCCTTTTGGGTGACGATCGCGGCCAGTGCCGCTTCAGCTTCAAGTTCTTTCCTTTTGGCGTCGAGCACCTCCAAACGCAAGCGATCATCCGGTGCCTTCTCACGCAGCTGTGCCCGGATTCGAGCGAACAGCTCAGCCCGGTCGAAGGGAATACTCAGGACATCATCCGCGCCCAGATCGAGGGCATGGCTGCGCTCCAAAGACCCACCATCAGCGAGCAGGATGATCTTCACTGGCGCCGTGGCCTCATTGCCCTTGAGCTGCGTCAGAAGACCACAGCAGTCAAGCGTGCGTACATCCGTCTGCAGCAGAATCAGATCGGGCTGCTGCTGCAGAACTGTCCGCACGTCCGCGCTTTCCGGCGTGGCGATGTCGTACCCGGCGCGAGAAAGGTCCGATACGAGGCTCGCGCCCAAATCCTGAGCGACACGAAGCAAGATAATCTTTGGCATGCTCCATTCTCGCTCTAAGCGACCCTCATCTCAACGTGCGGCTCGAGGCCGAATGCACGCGCCGGCGAGTCGGGGCAAGCGCTTCTTCTATGGTGAGTGTTTCGCGGAGCACTCTTGCCCGGGCATGGTGGTTGGGTCGATCGACGGTGAGGGTGCAGACGAGCCCAGAAATTGCGTTCCTAAGTATGCCCTGGAGACGTGTCGTTGACGCGAGTGCGGTCTACAATGCCACCTGCCGCCAGCACTCCGGACAAAGAACTTCAACCTTGGATACTGCCTCTTAGGCCAACGATTCCCTAGATCGACTCGTTTGGGAGACGCATGGATCAACACAACCCAGACTCCCTACGCAATTCCACGACTAATCCATCGGGTGCAGCACCACTGCGTGACCGCGCTGTCGGAGTGATTGCCTTTGCGACTGTGCTGGGCCTGCTTTATGTCGGGCGTGACGTCCTCATCCCGATTACTGTCGCGTTGATGCTCGGCCTGCTGATCGCCCCTTCGGTCCGCAAATTGAGGCGCTTGGGCTTAAGCCAGACACCCGCAGTTCTTTTGGCGGTGCTGCTCGTGGCTCTCGTGCTTTCAGCGGTTGCCGCGGTGTTGGGGACTCAGGTCATACGTGTGGCGGGTGGGCTGCCTCAATACGAAAGAACGATTCAGCAAAAGCTGAGGTATCTGGATGAAATCACTCTCGGCCGCGTCGGTGCTTTGACAAACGAAGCCAGCCGACTCGTCGAGAATCATGGCTCAAGTGCCGGAAGCAGCCCCGCTGGTGGTAGCGACAGCGCAGCGAGCGCGGCTTCGTCAGACGCGGCCCCGATTCCCGTGGAGTTGCACCAACCTCGATCGTCGCCACTACAGGTCATTGCGCGAGTGTTGGCGTCCATTTGGCAGCCGGTCGCTTCCACCGGAATCGTACTGGTGGTTTTGGTGTTCGTGCTCCTTGAGCATGAAACGCTACGCGATCGATTCATCCGTGTAGTCGGCGGCACCAACATTCGGCTGACCACAGCGACCCTCAATGACGCCGGCGAGCGGCTTTCCAGGTTTTTTGTGTCCCAGTTCGTCGTCAACCTCGGCGTCGGCGTGACCATCGGGCTGGGATTGGCGTTGTTGGGCGTTCCGCAGGCGTTTCTCTGGGGTGCACTCGCCACGCTACTGCGCTTCGTCCCCTATATCGGGATATGGCTCGCAGCCCTATTAGCCACGACATTGGCAATCGTCGTCGTGCCCGGATGGTCTCTCGGGATAAACACCCTCGTGCTGTTTGTAGTAGTCGAATTTTTCGCAGGTCAAGTAGTCGAACCCAATCTTTACGGCCACACCACCGGGTTGTCGCCGCTCTCCGTTGTGGTCGCGGCAATTTTTTGGAGTGCCCTCTGGGGTCCCATCGGCTTAGTACTGTCGACGCCACTCACCCTGTGCCTACTGGTGTTAGGCCGTCATATCCCGGCGCTGAACTTCCTTAATCTCCTGCTGGGCGAGACTCAGGCGCTGACATTGGCGCAGAAGTTCTACCAGCGCGCGCTCTCCGGGGACGCCGACGAAAACCTTACTCTGGCGCGGACCTTTCTGAAGCGAAATTCGTTCGCTGCTTACTGCGACTTCGTCCTGTTGCCGGCCTTACATCTCGCGTCTCTAGACCGCGAGAACGGTACCATTAGCGGCGAGCAACAAGCCAAGATGCGCGACGTGCTCGTGGCGGTCGTATCTAATTTGGGCCATGAGCCCCGACGCCTACGCCGACGTCATCGTTCGCTTTTGATCGACCAGAACCCCGGACTTATCTTGCGTCAGCATCGCGAATACCTGCTGGGGCAATGGCAGGGGCCGGTTGTGGTACCACCCGGCTCCATTCTGCTGTGCATGGGCTTGGGGACGCGCGCCGACATCATCGCCGCCGAACTCTTGGTGCGTGCACTGCGCGAGCAAAATCTTGATGCGCGCCACGTCTTGATGGAGGACCTTGATGCCGGGAGGCGCCCGCCCGATGCGAATCCGGCATCTGTGGGCATCGTCTATCTGGTGAGCGCCTTTCCCGACACTGAACGCGACAAGCTCGAGAATGCCAACAATCGAATTCGACAATACTTCCAGGACACCCGCGTCGTCCCTGTGCTTCTTCCGGGCATTTTGATGCCAGCTGATCTGTCATCGCATACGGCCGCCGCCGAAAATGCAGTGAGCTCTTTTGTAGCGGCTGTACAGCTGTCCAGCGGACAGGGCCGCCTTCCGGACCAGGCGGCAGCTTCGGTCTAAGTCGCCTCCATTTAGAGGCGATTCGATCACTCGCCGGAGGTCCCGGTCGAGGCCTGGCGGAGCGCAGCTGACTTGCGGCTCTTCGTGACATCGGCGGTCGACACGACCGCCGCACTGTTGCCCCAGCTGGTGCGAACGAAGCTCACGACATCCGCCACGTCCCTATCCGAGAGGCGCCAGGCGAAGCGGGGCATCGTGAATTGCGCCGGTGTCCGAGCTGTGCGCGGCGTCTGCGATCCCTCTAGGACGATGGAGACCAGTGACCGCGGGTTCGCCGCCAGTACGACCGGGTTGCCAGCGAGACGTGGGAATACTCGCTCATAGCCCATGCCGTCTGGACGGTGGCACGCCGCACAATTGTCGAGATAGATCCTTGCTCCGGGTTTACTCGCATCACCGCTCTTGAGGGCCAGGTGTTCGGTCGCGTCATAGGTGAATTGTGCTGAGGCCTCCGCGCCCGGATCTCTAAGCGACTTCAGGTACTTCGCGGTAGCGAGCGCGTCTTCAGGCGTCATGTATTGAGTGCTGTGAATGATGACATCGCTCATCGAGCCGAAGGCGATACCCTGAGCGTTCGCACCGGTCTGCAGGAACTGCGCCAGCTCTTCGTCACTCCAGGCACCCAGAGATCCAGGGCCGCTGCTGCGTAGACTCGGCGCAAAGTAGTCCTCAATGGCGGCTCCCGAGAGGTAGGCGGTTCCCGCGGCTGGCGTGGCCGCTTTTACCTGCATCGTGACCGCGCGCGGGGTGTGACACTCGCCGCAATGCCCCAGCCCCTCGACAAAATAGGCTCCCTGCGCCAGCTGCGGCTCCATTCCGGGTGATGCCGCGAAGGGGTTGGGCTTGGGCGCGAAGAACCAGCGCCAGAACGTCAGCGGCCAACGCATCGACAAGGGAAAGACGATATCGTTGCGCCGATTCGGGACAGCTGCCGGCGCAACCGCATACCTGAAATACGTATACAGCGCGGCAACATCCTCGGGACGCGTGTTGTAGTAGGAAGTAAACGGCATCGCCGGGTACAAACTGTGACCCTCGGCGACGCCGAAGCGAAGCGCGCGGTCAAAGTCATCCAAGGACATCCGCCCGATGCCGTATTTCGTATCAGGCGTGATGTTCGTGGTATAGATGGCGCCGATCGGAATCGCCATACGCAGGCCGCCTGAGTAGGCTGGCTGACCCGGAACACTGTGGCATGCTGCGCAATCACCAAGCTTGGCGAGATAAGCCCCGCGCGCGGTGACAGCCGCAGTTGCAGCTGGTGCGACGAGGTTCCTCTCGCCTGTATGTCGATCCGAGATATAGGCGATGCCCAGGATGACCAGCAAGCCCGCCAGCCCAAGCGCCAATGCCGTCAGACCAGTCTTCCACCTCATGCCGACACGAGCGGACCCGGCGATTTGAGATAAGTGTCGCGCAACTTAACGGCTGAGAAATACGCGAGCCCCGCCAGAAGACCGGTGGGGTTGTAGCCGATGTTCTGTGGGAAGGCTGACGCGCCGTACACGAACAGATTCGAGACGTCCCAGCTCTGCGAATAGCGGTTGATCACACTGTTGGACGGATTAGATCCCATGATTGCGCCGCCGGTGGTATGGGTACTCTGATAGATGCGCACGTCATAGCGATTGCCTGGGCGCATGAGGATCGTCGCCTGCTTCTCGGGCTTCATCGCGCGTACGATCTCCTCCATCTTGGAGACGCTGTAAGCGGCCATCTTGTATTCGTTGCCGTGCCAGTCGAAGGTCAAGCGCAGCAACGGCAGCCCATGCGAGTCGGTGTAAGTGGGGTCGAGCGACAGGTATCGATCTCGATACGACATCACGCTTCCTTGCGTCCCAAGGGGTGCCGAATGACGGTAATGCTTGCGTATCGCAGCCTTCCACCCCTCGCCCCAGGCAGGCGTTCCGGGTGGAACCATCATCTGATCGATCGGTCGTCCGCCGGTCGCACCGGCGTAGATCAGCGATCCACCGATGAATCCCACCTGTGAATGATCGAAATGATCTGAATTGAATTCATCAATGACTCGTTGCCCGGCAGCGCCTGCGCCGATGAATGGATTGATTTCGACATCTTCGCTGAAGTAGGCGGCTGTCTCGGCGCACATCTGGTACGCGTAGTTCTTACCGACAACGCCCTTCCCGGAGGCAGGGTCGTACGGAGTCCCGATCTTCGATAGCAGCAGCAGACGCACGTTATGCATCTGGAATGCGGAAAGAACCACGAGTGAGGCGCTCTGCTCAATTTCTCGTCCGCTCTCATCGACGTACAGAACCCCCGTCGCGATCTTGCCGGTGTTATCGAGCAGGATTTTAGTGACGTAAGAGTTGGTGCGTACCTCTAGATTGGAGCGACCCGCCAGGATCGGCAAAATCGTCGTCTGCGGCGATGCTTTGGAGTATAGAAAGCAACCGAAGCGCTCGCAGAAGCCGCAGAGGTTGCACGGCCCGAGGCGCACACCATAGGGATTCGTATAGGCGACAGAGCTGTTCGCCGCCGGGAGGGGAAAGGATTTGTAGCCCAGCTCCGCGGCTGCCTTCTCGAATAGCTGAGCAGCATAGATCGGCGGCAATGGAGGTGTCGGGAACTCGTCACTACGAGGCCCCTCGAACGGATTGCCGCCCGGCTTAATCTGGCCGCGCAGATTGCCGGCGACGCCAGAGACGCCGCAGACCTTTTCAAAATGATCGAAGTGCGGCTCCAATTCGCCGAACGTGACCGGGTAGTCCTGGATGGTCATATCCGGCGGAATGAACTTCTTTCCGTAGCGTTCTTCAATACGGCTGCGCAGATTCAGGTCTTCGGGCGATGCGCGCCAGAGCTGCCCATTCCAGTGCACGCCGGCGCCGCCCACTCCATTGCCAAGCACGAAGGAGCCGTACTTCCGGTAAGGGGCAGCAACGTCGTTCAGGCCGTGACGGACCGTCACAGTCTCGTTCGCCAGCGGTTGCCAAAGATCACCTCTGACGCCGTACTTGAGTTCGTCCGCGATCCTCGGGAACTCAAAATCCGGGGAGGTGTCGCGGGCCGGACCGCGCTCCAGCGCCACTACGGATAAGCCTGCATCCGTGAGAGTCTTCGCCAGAATAGCGCCGGTCCATCCATAGCCGATGATGACTGCATCGACGCTTTTTTTGCGTTCAGCCATCGGTCGCACCGCTGATTGAGACCGGGCCATACGGATAACGGCGACCTGCCTGATCGATCCAGTCGGTGAAATCAGCTCGGGCCCCGGGAAAACCGATCCATTTCCACGCAACCATGCCCCGATTGCCGCCATGGATCGGATCTGACAAATAACCCTCCTTGGTATTTGCTAATAGCTGCGCGAAGAAGACCGTCGCCGGTACGGTCGGAAAGGTGGTCGCGCCTTTCTCCATTGCAGCGAGAAAGCCATCTTGGTCGGCAGCAGATAGCTGAGGAAAGTCCTTGCCTTGCGACTTCTGGGTCGCAGAGTTGGCAGCGGCTATGCCGAGTCTATAGATGTCACGTGGTGTGTAGCGCAGCTGGTAACCCAGCGTCGGCGGAGAATTCTCTAGAAAAGGGCCCTTGAGATAAAAATATGCGCCGTGACCATAGGGCAGCTCCATTTGGCGATCGATGAACTCCGGCACACCGGCATCCACCCCGCCCGGGCCCGCCCCTTCTGCAGGAATGAGCCGGGACACGGCGGCCAGAACAAAGGCCCACTCGCCCGGACGAAAGTAAGTAGGAGTGTAAGGGCGGTCTTGCATCCTTGAGCTCGGCTTGCAGCCTGCCGTAACCAGGCTCGCAAGGCCCACAGCAGGGGCGGCGCCCAGAAGGAATTTTCTTCTGTCCACAGCTCATTTCTCTCCTGCGACCCGAACACCGCGCACGCCGCGATCCATCGGGCGCTGCAATGGCAACTCTTGCAGATCGACGCTTCCCGAATTCTCAGGCTCGCTGGAATATGCTGGAGACGGCATCCCCCAAATGAGGGCTCGCAGAAACGTGGCGGCAACAGAGGCACCCGCCGCCGAATGACGAAACTGGTTTGCGGGTGTTGGTCAGTCTGGGTCTACGGGCGAAAAAAAAGAGGCTCTAAGATCAGGATCCACCAACTCTCATGAGCGCCGATTGGTTATGATCCTTTTCAGCGTTCGATCTCCGTCAATGGAATCAGCGTCAAAATGCGATCGCAAATCGCCCACGCCTTGGACCCGACGATGAGTGTGGATGTTGCCGCACTCCCCCTTCTAGGACATTGAACACATGAAGCACGTGACGCTCTCGATCAGGGCAATTCTGCTGATGGTGAGTGTGATGAGCTTGCCGTTGGCAGCCGCCAGCAGCGCCGCTTTCATTCATCTCACCCCGGAACAGGTACCCTTCAAGCACCCGGCGGGCCTGGAGCAGGTGATCCTGTTCGGCAATCCCGACCAACCCGGGATCTACGTGGTGCGTTATCGCTTCCCCCCGGGGATGCATTCAAACCCGCACTATCACTCACAGGATCGGCAAATCACCGTCATCAAGGGTGTTTGGTACATGGGAATGGGTGAGAAGGCGGAGCTCGAGACGGCGGTGCCGATGCCTGCCGGTTCCTATGCGTTCCACCCCGCGGGCGCGGTCCATTGGGATGGTGCTGGTCCCGGAGAAGAAACCATCGTGCAGGTGATCGGCATGGGGCCAGTCAAGACTGTCCCGATCGACCCCAAGGCGCCCGAATTCAGCACCTTCCCCGAATGATGCGGTAACCCTTCGACCGAGAAGACGCAGCTGCGAAGAATCGCCTGCCACCTCTGCGGCATTAGCGATCTGTCAGCGCGAAAGGCGTCCTGTATCCCATTACGCCACCGCCGTCCGTGGAACGATGCACGTTCCCTTGTGCAAGGTGCGACCAGTACTTCGCTTTGGATCAATACGTTGGTCCAATGGATAAGCCGTCACGCTTCTGCCAATGTTTTCACTGAAACGGGTATTCGCTCGTGCATCGAAGAGAAGTCTCAAATGGACCGCCCCAATGGACTGAAAGAGGCCGCGCGCGCCAGCCCGCCCGTCGCCTCGAGCACGCTGAGCGTGAACGTTTTTACCGCGCCGGGAAAGACGATGGTCGGCGAGCGGCCAAAGCCCTTCGGCGAAGCACTGGGCTTTGACCCGATCACGTCAACCTTGATCTTCGGCGAGAGCGATGCGGTGCTAGTCGACGCGATGACGACGGTGGCAGAGGCCGAAGCCCTCGCGGATTGGATCGCCCTGCACAATCGCAACCTCGAGACCATCTATATAACCCACGCCCACTTCGACCATTTCTACGGTCTGAGCATTCTGCTGGACCGTTTCCCGGGCGCTCGGGCGATCGCAACGCCGAAGACCGTGAAGGCCATGCAGATGTCCTTCAGTCCGGCAGTGGAGCGGCTAGCCCGCCGCATGTTTCCCGGGCAAGTCGCCACCAAGCTGGTCGCGCCCGAGCCTTATGAGCGCGACACGTTTACTCTCGAAGGTCACGAATTGCGCATCATCGAGCAGGGTCGCACCGACGGCCCTGATTCGACCTCTCTCTACGTCCCCTCGATCGGCCTGATCGTCGCTGGCGACGTGGTCTACAACCAATGCCGTATGTATGTCGGCGATACCACCCCTGAGAGCCGAAAGAATTGGATTGCGCACCTGGACCTGTTGGCTGCGCTGAACCCGGCGATTGTTGTCGCTGGTCACAAGAAACCTGGTGCGCCCGACTCGCCTTCGGCCATCCTGGACACCAAGCGTTACCTTGAAGACTTCGATCGGCTGCAAAAAACGGCGACTTCCGATCAGGATCTGTTCGATCAGATGACCGCGCTATACCCGGATTGGGTCGCCAATCAGTCGTGGCTGATGTTTGGCTTCCCGGGGGTATAACTCACATCAGCGGATAACGCGCGTGTTTTCTCGGGCATGAACACTGCTTAGCGGAGTGGGAGTATCAATGAGCGTTCGAGTCGCAGAAAAGAGCTACGAGATGCCCCCCAGCGACGGATTCACCCTCACGCTTTTTATCACCGTCGCCGACATCAATCGATCGGCTGACTTTTACGAAAAGGTCTTCGGCGGCCGCATTTTGAGCAGAGGCGACAGCAAGGGTGCGTCCGGGCACATTCAGATCGCGAATACATGGCTCATTGTGAACGTCGGCGGCGGCCCCACCCCTGACAAGCCGACGGTGACGCTGAGCGTCCCCGCCGACGCCGATAAAGTCAGTAGCTTTATGAATATTCGCGTTGCGGATATTCAAGCGTGCTACGAGTTATGGAAAAGTCGGGGTGCCGAGTTCATCACCGAGCCAATCCCCAAGTACGGCGAGATTCGTTGCTACATCCGCGATCCTGACGGATATATCATCGAGGTCGGACAGAGCACCGACCTCACGTAACGTTGATGCGGGGCCCGCCAGAGGCGTTGTGATCCGAATGCCTACGACGCACAGCGTGTTGTGAGCGGTAGATGCGCTGGCAGGAGCCTGCAGCGCGGCCTCTTCGCTCGGCGCGCTATTCGTGCGCCGCGATCACGGCCTCGACGCACCAAGACAGCTCAGGGCATTGCCAGTTTGTCCTGCGTCCTAGTTTCGAAGTCGCCTGCCTCGTGACGCTCATGCAGTTGACTTGAGAGATCGCCCGAAACGCGGTTGACCATTCGCCCGCGCACGACCGCAGGCCGGTGGCCAATCGTGTCGGCCCACCGTTGCACGTTCCTATACTCCTGCACCTGCAGAAACTCGGCCGCCTCATAGAGCCAGCCCTTCACCAAGCCGCCGTACCAAGGCCAGACAGCGATATCCGCGATCGTATAATCGCCGCCCGCGAGATACTCGGTTTCCGCGAGGCGGCGGTCGAGGACGTCGAGTTGCCGCTTCACCTCCATCGCAAACCGATCGATCGCGTATTGGATCTTGGTCGGTGCGTACGCATAAAAGTGCCCGAATCCTCCACCCAGATAAGGCGCACTCCCAACCTGCCAGAACAACCACGACAGGCATTCGGCGCGTTCACCGACCTCGAGCGGAAGGAAACTCCCGAACTTTTCGGCGAGATACACAAGAATCGCACCGGACTCGAACACGCGGACCGATTTCGGACCACTGCGATCCAGCAGCGCTGGTATCTTGGAGTTGGGATTCACCGCCACAAAACCGCTTCCGAACTGATCGCCGTCGCCGATCCTGATCAACCAAGCGTCGTACTCTGCGCCGACGTGGCCGAGGGCCAGCAGTTCCTCAAGCATCACGGTAACTTTCACCCCGTTCGGCGTCCCGAGCGAGTAAAGCTGCAACGGATGGCGGCCGACGGGCAACTCCTTCTCATGCGTGAATCCAGCGATCGGGCGGTTGATGTTTGCGAATCGCCCGCCACTCGGCTGATTCCAGGTCCAAATCTTTGGTGGCGTGTAGTCGGGTGAGGTGTCCATCTTGAAGCTCCGGGCGCGCGCCCTGCACGCAGGATCGACAGCTTGGGTCGCGAGTTGAGGCAGATGGTATCAGTGTTGCTTATACAATCGCCTGCGCACAGCACCGTCAGGCATGTCCAAATAAGGCTGGGTTGTTGGAGTGCTGGCCGGCACAGTGATACTTTTCCCTTGGGCGTCGCCTGCGGCGGATGTTTCCGCTCAAGTGAACCCCCTCATTGGGTTTTCTTCACATTCGCGGCGTGATGGCCGACCAGATCTTTGAGTTGCGGGCCTCTTTGCCGGGAGCCCACAAAAAGCCTACCGGCATTCTTTGCCGGTGGGCGTCGCGCCCGGCGGAGGTGTATGTCGGATGACACCGGCTCGAAGTCTGGCAGCGACCACGACCGATCGAAGTAGCGGCGAACCAGTTTCTGCCCGGAACGGCGAGAACCCAAGTCTCTCAAATCCTGTCGCCACCGACAGAGCGATATCGATAGACCCATCCACATTCGCGCGCAGGTTCATTCGCGATGATCGACCCGGTGCCGCAGGACATGCCTGATCCTCCTTGGCCTCGCGGCGACGCTTCTTCTCGAGGGTTCAGCCTAGCCGCACCCAATCTATGGCTTCGAGCACATACGGAGCGAACAAAAAATCCCGGATCCCGATGATCCGGTTTTCAGACCAGTCGATCAGGACAAAATGCGCAGGTCTGTCCATCGGGCCCCTGCCGTCGAAGACCAGCATGGCCGGCCGCCCTTCCACCGCGCCGAGGGTGAACTGCCATTTGGGCTCTTGCGCGTAGCGAGTGAAATAGAGCTCTATCTTCTCACGCCCTTCGAGGCGGAGCCGGTTTACCAGGTCGAGCTGCACCTCATCGGCGAGCATGGCGCGGATGGCATCGAAGTCTCCGCTGCGAAACAGATGAACGTAAGCGGTGATCTTTCGCCGGTCCAAATCAGACATCAACGGCAGGCGGGTCCCTTCCGGTACATGTGCGAGTCGGCGCAACGTAACGCGTCCGCGCTGAAGCGCCGATTTGGCGGCCGCCGGAGAGCACTCAGCAATGCCGGCGATTTCCTCCACGGAATGGCCCAGAACGTCCTTGAGGATCACCGCGCAGCGCTGCAGTTCAGACAGTTGCAGAAACGTCCGAAAGCTGATCGCGACGATGTCCGCCTCGGGCAGAGGCGCCGCTTCAATGTCATCGGTAAGCTGAACAACCGCGTTGCGCGACCGGGTGCGCAGGAAATCGAGACTCGCGTTATGCGCAATGCGAAACAGCCAGCCCTCGACGTTCTCAATCCTGGCACCCGCGGCTCGCGCCTGCAGTGCCTTGATGAGGGTATCCTGCAATACGTCTTCACCATGGACCCCTGATCCGGTCATACGCGCGCAGTAGCGATGGAGGCGTGGCCGCAGCGCTTTCAGACATTCCTCGAATTCGTCCGTGTTCATTGATCGAGACCTACGGAGCTGCCGGGTTCTGTTGCGCCAAAGCTTGCACACCAATGTCGATAAGAATCTTCGCCAGTGTCTCCGGTTGTGAGAGGAATGGCGAATGACTGCTCTCCAAAGTGTGGATCGCCGTCTTGCCACCGATCGCACAGTCAACGGTCGCGATCATGTGATCCTGACCGATGAGCGGAATCGCGCGATCGTGTCTGCAGCGGATGTAATGGCGCGGCACGGTGCCAAATCTTCCCGGCGTAATCTCCGACGGGGCGACGGCGCCAGTGTTCGGTTCGTCGCAATGCAGCTGCGCAGTCGCACGCGCGAATTCGGTCTCCGACACGTCAGCATAAAACGCAGCTTTGAGTAGCGCTGTGTAAGCTTCATTGGTTGAACCGACGTTGATCCGTGTCGCGCCGATCGCGACAGGGTCGCCCACGAACAGCTGAGGCGCCAGAGCCGAAGACAGGGTTTCATGCTGGAGCATCGCAAGCAACGACATGCCGGGCGGCACCATGAACCCGGCGAGATATACCACCGCCAGAAGCAGGTTCGGAACCTGCTCAGCGACCGCCGAAATCGTCATGCCGCCGGC
>Ga0070761_10000398_pt1 | contig 28681 bp, 26 predicted proteins | sample HubBroMetageREF1_FD_66724 | JGI IMG/M metagenome (GOLD analysis project Ga0070761, IMG submission 66724) | Reference soil microbial communities from the Hubbard Brook experimental Forest, New Hampshire, USA - Hubbard Brook CCASE Soil... | ecosystem: Environmental > Terrestrial > Soil >... | reverse complement strand
TCGACGCCGGCCTTAAGCGACGCACTAGAGCGGCTCCGCAATTCCATCACTGAGAGCGCGTCGGGCAAGGCTACGACCGCCGCCATGGCCAATCTCGCCGAAGCGATCCAGGGGTTGGTTCAGCACATGCGCGCCGAACAGCAGATGATTCGCGATTGGGCCGACGCGCAAGGCAAGCTCAACAACGACATCCGGCGGTTCATGGAAATGCTGACGCGCGAAACCGTCGATAGATAGGCGCTTCCCCGATGGCGCTCTCCCGCAGCCGACGCGACAGCGGCATGAATTACTGGCCGGGCTTCGTCGACGCGCTGTCGACGCTGATCCTGTCGATCATTTTTCTGCTCACCGTATTCATGGTCGCGCAGTTCTTCCTGTCCCAGGAAGTCGCCGGCAAGGACACGGCGCTGGCGCGGCTCAATGCGCAAATCTCGCGCCTCTCCGATTTGTTGTCGCTCGAGCGGACCGGCAAGACCAACCTCGAGGACGAGATCGCGCAATTGCGCGCTTCGCTGTCGGCGGCCCAGGGCGAGCGCGACCGGCTGCGCGGCGCGGCCGGCATCCCCGCGCCAAGCGCCGACAATGACAAGGCAGAGATCGGCAAGCTTTCCTCACAGGTCGACACCGAGAAGCAAACCACCGCGCGTGCGGTGGCGCAGATCGAAATTCTCAATCAGCAAATCGGCGCGCTGCGCCGCCAGATCGCGGCGCTCGAAGACGCCCTCGGCGCTTCGGAGAGCAAAGAAAAGTCGGCGCAGCTGCGCATCGCCGATCTCGGCCAGCGGCTCAACGTGGCGCTCGCCCAACGCGTTCAGGAACTCTCGCGTTACCGCTCGGACTTCTTTGGCAAGTTACGCGAGATCCTCGGCAACCGTCCGGATATCCGAGTCGTCGGCGACCGGTTCGTGTTCCAATCGGAAGTGTTCTTCGATTCAGGCGCCGCGGTGCTGCGGCCGGAAGGCCGCGCCGAACTCGACAAGCTCGCGGGCGCGCTGCTTGATCTTGAAAAGCAAATTCCGGCGGACATCAACTGGGTGCTGCGCGTTGACGGCCATACCGATATCCGGCCGTTGACCGCGACCTCGCAGTTCAAGTCGAATTGGGAGCTTTCCGCCGATCGCGCCATTTCGGTCGTGCAATATTTGATCAGCAAGGGCGTCTCGCCGCAGCACCTTGTCGCTGCGGGCTTCGGCGAATTTCAGCCAATCGATCCGGGCACCACCGACGAAGCCTTCAGCCGCAACCGCCGCATCGAGCTGAAACTGACCGAGAAATAATGCAAGCGAAGAACGGCGAACGTGGCGTCGCGGCGAAGAAGCCAGACGTTTCGCTTCGCCGCTACGCCGCCGCCGATGAGGCCGCGGCGATCGAGCTTTGGCGGCGAACCTGGCAGGCCGCATACCCAGGCATAGACTTCGCCGCACGGCTTGATTGGTGGCGCGCGCGTTGGCGCGGCGAGCTCGTGCCGTCCGCCGAGATCATGCTCGCCGTCGCCGGGGACGAGTTGGTCGGCTTCGTCACCGTCGATCCGCGGACGGGGTATCTCGACCAAATCGTCGTGGCGCCCGAACGCTGGGGATCGGATGTTGCTGCGGCGTTGCTGGCCGAAGCCAAGCGTGTCTCGCCGGCGGGGCTCGATCTCGACGTCAATACCGACAACGAGCGCGCCACCCGCTTCTACACAAAGCAGGGCTTTGTCGTCAGCGGCCCCGGAACCAATCCGATTTCCGGCAAGCCGCTGCATCGCATGAGCTGGCGGCCGTGACGCGCACCGAGAGCGAGACCGCTTTGCCAAGGTGAACGAGCGGTGAATCGATTGCTCGTGACAACGTTACAAATTGTTCCACCGACGAAAATGGATTGGTGGAGCTGTGCGCGTAAAAATCGCCCCAGGCAGCGGCTTCGACGAAGGCTCCCCGTTTTCATATTGCGAACACGAGCGAGCAGCATGCGCATTGCAGCGAGTAGATTTCCTATAAGTCCGCGCCCCCCGGCCGTCGGCGATCTTCGTGTTGAAGTCGCGGAAATGGCCGAAGAATTGGCCGCGTTGCGCGAAATCGTCGACGTTTTGAACGTCGGTATCGTCGTGCTGGATAAAGACGGCCGGGTGCGCTTCATGAATCGCGTTTTTCGCTATTTTTGGCGCGTGCCCGACGACATGATGACCAGCGATCTGACCTTTGCCCAGCTCATGCGGCACGGGCGCGGCATGAGAGCTTACGCCATGACGCACGAGCTGGCGGAGGATTACCTCGGCAAGCAAATAGAACTGATCCGCAGCGGAGAAGATCGCCCGCTTCAAATGCGCCTCGCCAACGGTGGGATGATTCAGTTCCGTTCCAAGACCTTGCCCCGCGGCGGTCATCTTTTGTCTTACGGCAACGTTAGCGAATTAGCCAAGGAGGCGGCCGCGTTCGAGCGCCTCGCCTGTCTCGACGGCCTGACCGGATTGAACAACCGGCGGCACTTTATGGTCCTCGCCGAGATGGAATGGTCACGGTTCAAGCGCTACGGGCGGCCGCTGGCAGTGCTGATGCTGGACATCGATTTTTTCAAATCAGTCAACGATTGCTACGGCCACGATGCTGGCGACGAAGTCATCAAAGCTGTCGCCGACATACTGCAAAAGCATAAACGCACGTCCGATATTGTCGGCCGCGTTGGCGGAGAAGAGTTTGCGCTGCTGTTGCCGGAGGCATCGTCGGAGAGCGCCGCCGCTGCCGGCGAAAGATTCAGGCGGCTCGTCGCCGAGTGCGAAATTCTGACAGGCGACGAGCGCATACCGGTAACGCTCAGCGTCGGCGTCGGCGCGGCTCACGATCAGACAAGCGGCATCGGACAAATGCTGAAAGAGGCCGATATCGCGCTTTACGAAGCCAAACGCTCCGGCCGCAATCGGGTTTGCCGCTTCGAACCGAAGCCGCATTGAGCCCGAGGGGTAGTGGCGCTTGACTCGATTGTTACGCGCCTTGGAATTGCAGCTTCGCCAGGCGCCCGTAGAGACCGCCGGCGGCGACCAGGCTTTGATGATTTCCTTCCTCGACGATGCGGCCCTCGTCGAGCACCAAAATGCGATCGCAGGAGAGCACGGTCGCCAGGCGGTGGGCGATGACCAGCGTGGTGCGCCGCCGCATTAATTCTCCGAGCGCGGCGGCGACCTGCGTCTCGCTTTCAGCGTCGAGCGACGAGGTGGCTTCGTCGAGCAGAAGAAGCGGTGCGTCACGCAAAATCGCCCGCGCAATCGCAATCCTCTGCCGCTGGCCGCCCGACAGCGTGACGCCGCGCTCGCCGACCGCCGCGTCAAACCCTCCCGGGAGCGCCGCAATGAAGCCGGCCGCATGCGCGTGCTCGGCAGCGCGCGCGACTTCAGCGTCAGAAGCATCGGGGCGACCGAAGCGGATATTCTCGCGTACCGACGCGGCAAACATCACGCTGTCTTGCGGCACGAGTGCAATCCGGGCGCGAAGTTCGGAAACATCAAGCTCCGCCAACGGCACGCCATCAAACGAAATCCGGCCCGCCGTCGGCTCATAGAAGCGCAGCAGCAGATGGAAGATCGTGCTCTTGCCGGCGCCCGACGGCCCGACAATCGCGACTTTTTCCCCTTCCCCGACGCGGAACGAGACGCCCTCGAGAGCGGCGACCTTGGGGCGCGTGGGATAGGAGAAGCGCACGTCGCTGAAAGCCACTTCGCCGCGGCCGGGCACCGGGAGCGAGCGCGGCTGCGCGAGCTTTGCAATCGCCGGTTTGACGGCCAAAAGCTCAAAAAGCCGCTCGGCCGCGCCGGACGTCTGCGCCACTTCGCCGCCAGTCTCCGATAACGAACCGAGCGCCGCCGCCGCAATGACCGCATACAGGATAAATTGACCAAGCCGGCCGGCGGTCAGCTTGCCGACAATCACGTCCTGGGCGCCGATCCAAAGCACAATAATCACGCTCGCAGCGATGAGGAAAATGGCGATGCCGGTGAGAGCGGCCCGCGCTTTGATCGAAGCGCGCGCCGCGGCAAAGGCGCGCTCGATCGCGGCGCGAAAGCGCGCGACGCCAAGCCGCTCGTTGGTAAAAGCTTGTAGTACGCGCACCGCCGAGATGAGTTCGGCAGCGTAAGCCGAGGCATCGGCCAAGGTGTCTTGCGCGGAACGCGAGCGCCGCCGCACCGCGCGGCCGAAGGCGTAAAGCGGGAGCACAATGATCGGGATGGCCGCGAGCACGAACGCCGATAGCCGCGGACTGCTCACCACCATCATGACGCTGGCGCCGATAAACAGTACGAAATTCCGCAACGCCACCGAGACCGAACTGCCGACAGCCGCTTTGATTTGTGTCGTATCGGCGGTCAACCGCGAGATCAATTCGCCGGTCTTGGCTTCGTCGAAAAAAGCCGCTGACAGCGAGGTGATGTGGGCGAACACGTCGCCGCGCAAATCTGCAACGATACGCTCGCCGAGTGTGGTGACGAGGTAGTAACGGAGCGCGCTCGCCACCGCGAGCACGGCGCCGACGCCGATCATGACCAGAAAATAGCTGTCGATCAGCGCTAGGCCTCGCGGCGAGAAACCGAAATCGATCATGCGGCGAACCGCGATCGGCACGATCAGAGTGGTGATCGCCGCAAGGATCAAGGCCGCCAAGGCCGAACCCGCACGCCACCGATAGCGTTTGAAATACGGAATTAGCGATACAAGCGGCCGCAAACTTGCCCGGCGTTCGGCAGAGCGGGTTTGCGGATCTGCTTCGGCCACAGTCGCCGCCGGTTCGGCGCTCCTTTGCGCCGCGGCGGCCGCTGGTATCGTTTCGACTTTTTCCGGGCGGAAATTCATGCCTTAAGGCGCTTCCGGCTGTCCGTTCTCGGCCGGCCGACAATGCCGTTCGCGAGCGCGGCTGGCAATGTGCGACAAGATCGCGACTGCGACTTGTATGCCTTGCTTTGCCGCGCTATAGACCGCCCAAATCGCCGCGCCCAGCGCCGCTCCGATCAAGAGATATTAGATATGAAGCCCGACACGCACCCGGATTATCATCTCGTCAAGGTCGTCATGACCGATGGCACCGAATTCACCACCCGAACGACCTGGGGCAAGCCGGGCGATACGCTACATCTGGATGTCGATCCGAAATCGCATCCGGCCTGGACCGGCGGCCAGCAACATTTGGTCGATCGCGGCGGGCGGCTTTCCCGGTTTCAGAAAAAGTTTTCGGGCTTTCTCAAGAAGTAGTCGGCTTCAGCTGCAACATCGGCCAGTAAGCGGCAGCGCAAAGTGCTGCCGCGCGATAATGGCTGTACGAGGCACGGTGGCCCCGATCCCTCTGAAAGTTTAGCGATGACCGCCGCGCAAATGTCAGATGCGGTTTTGTTCGAAGGCGGCCTTCAAAAGCCCCATCTGTCGCTCGACCGGGTTGCCGATGACAACCTTCAAAGGCACGGGCGCATGCATGGTTGCGTCCAGTCGGCGGACTTCGGCTTGTAATTTCGTCGAGCGGGTAATCAACTCCTGAAGCCGCACTGGCAATAGCGCAATCGACTTGGCGTCGCCGGGGTCGCAAGCTGCCAGCTTAACCTTGCTCTTTTCCTTGCTAGCTTGCGCGAGCGTCATTTCGCCTTCTTTGACGGCGCGGTGCAGAAGAAGCCAGGATGCGATCTGCATCAACCGCGTGGTCAACCGCATGCTTTCCGTCGCGTAGACGAGCGCGGCACTGCGTTCGAGCCTTTTGGATTCCGTCCGACCCGAGCCGTCGAGATAAGTCGCCGTTTCCTCGACCAAGGCCATTCCGTCGCGAAAGAGAGTGGAAAAGGCCGGAGAACTCGCCAGGCGTTCGCTGAAAGATACTGCGCCGGCTTCGATCGCACGCTTCTCGGACATGGGTACGCCTCACTACCGGCACAGCATCGCTCGCGCCGCTCGCCGAGTCCAGCGGAACAGGCGGCTTAATCGCCCGCATAGTTGCCGCGGCGGCAGTGAAAAGCTCCGCGCGCGCAAAAAAAGAGCCGCCGTTGCCGGCGGCTCAAGGTGATAACAGGGAGGCGTCAAACAGAGTGGACAGGAGCCACTCGATGTCCAGAAGTTGGACGATATCTGTAATGAACGAGAAAGCTTAACCATAGGTTAACGGCTCGAAAACAGTTGCAGCTTTTTTCAGGATTTGTCCGACGGCGCATCGCAACGTAGCCGATCGCCGCGGCGCTCCGCCCGCTGGCGGCGTTCGCGTTAACCAAGCTTGCTATTTCTTAAAGAAGCTATCGGCGGCGCGCTGCGAGGCCCGCTTCCGGGTCGCCTCCACTTCGAGACGCTCAATCTCGTCTTTGAGCAACCCGATCCGCTCGGCTAGTTCGCCGACCGACAGCAGCGTCAATTCCTGCCCGATTTCGTGCGCGATTTTCTTCTTGGGCAAATCATCCGGATCGATCGCAGCCATGAACGTCACTCCATCAGCCTGTAACTACCGCTAACAGCCCCACTTGTCATATTCACCCCTCGGAAATCGGGCGTGCGACACTCCGTGGGCGCCTACCCGTTGAAGATAAACGGCAAAATTGTTGCGTCCCGGCGCGTAAGCGGGCTAATCATCGATAGTGGACAGTTTTCGGTTGGACCGGCTCAACCCCGCCGGGCCGAAAATTCGGCGCAAAGCCTGCTAAGGTGGGACCCGGGGTCTTCCCTGAGCGTCGGGGTCACTCTGCGCCAGCGGCCTAATGTCGGAGTCGGTCTTTTGTTATTTCATCGCGCCCTTGCGGTGCTTGCCTCGTTGGCGCTTGGGGTTTTTTGCGGGCTCTCCAGCGCCGCGGCCGTTGAGGCGGTCAATGTTCGGGTCGACGCTGGCGCGATAGACCTCACCGCAGCGGTAGAATTTCAGCATACCGACGGCGACCGTCTGCAGGTTTCCACCGCACCTGGTGCCGATGGCATCGTCCGCCGTATCGAAGTGCGCGCGCGCGAGGCCGGAAACAATTGGGCGGTGTTCGCGCTGGCCAACAACAGCGACGAGCAGATCGACCGCCTAATCGTAGCACCACACTATCGCATGGTCGGCTCGGGATTGATCTGGCCTGACCTCGGCCTTTCGCGGATCATCAACCTAACTCCGTCCTCGGGTGATCCGCCGGAACGTCTCTACAACGCCACAGCCGACGTCTTTCGCGTCACGCTCGATCCCGGCACGGTGATCACTTTCGTCGCCGAATTGCGAACGGCAAATTTGCCACAGCTGTATTTGTGGGAGCCCGACGCTTTCAAGGACAAGATCAACTCGCTCACCCTTTATCAGGGCATCGTTATCGGCATCGCCGGCCTGCTCGCGTTGTTTCTCACCATCTTGTTCGTGGTGAAAGGAAGCGTGATGTTTCCGGCAGCCGCGGCGCTTAGCTGGGCGGTGTTGATCTATATCGGCATCGATTTCGGTTTTTGGGGCAAAGTGTTCGATATGTCGTCCGGCGCCGAGCGCATCTGGCGCGCGTCGAGCGAGGCGATCCTGGTCGCGACGCTATTGGTGTTCCTATTCGCGTATCTCAACTTGAACCGTTGGCACGTCCGCTATTCCCACATCACGCTGGGGTGGCTCGCCTTTCTAGCCGCCTTGGTGGCGCTCGCCATGTTCTCGCCGGCCGTCGCATCCGGCATCGCGCGCGTCTCGCTGTTTTTCATAGCTGTGCTTGGACTGGGTCTCGTTATCTATCTCTCGACCCATGGTTTTGACCGCGCGGTGATGCTGATTCCGACCTGGCTTCTTTTAGTGGTCTGGGTGATCGGTGCGGCAATGACGGTTCTGGGATTCCTGACCAACGACATCGTTGGGCCGGCGCTGCTTGGCGGCCTCGTTCTCATCGTCATGTTAATCGGTTTCACGGTGATGCAGCACGCATTCGCCGGCGGGCTTGCGCAGGGGATCGTATCTGACGTGGAGCGCCGTGCTTTGGCGCTGACCGGTGCCGGCGACATGATCTGGGATTGGGACGTCGCCGCCGATCGCGTTTTCACCAGCCCGGAGACCGAAACCGCGCTTGGCCTCAAGAGCGGATCGCTCGACGGCCCGGCGGCGAACTGGCTTGAAGTGGTGCATCCGCTGGACCGCGATCGCTTTCGCGCGACGCTGGACGGCATCATCGAGCAACGGCGCGGACGTATCGCCCAAGATTTCCGGATGCGCACGGCCGACGGCCATTATCTTTGGTTTGCGCTGCGAGCGAGGCCGGTCGTCGGCAGCGACGGCGAAGTCATTCGCCTGGTCGGGACGTTGAGCGACGTCACCGACGTCAAGACTGCCGAGGAACGGCTGCTGCACGACGCCGTGCATGACAACCTGACCGGCTTGCCTAATCGGCAATTGTTTCTCGATCGCCTGGAGGCGGTGCTCGGCTTTGCCAAGAATGACGTTTTGATCAAGCCGACCGTCATGGTGATCGACATCGACCGCTTCAAACAGGTCAACGATTCTGTCGGCATGGCGCTTGCTGATTCAATCCTGCTGACGTTGGCCCGCCGGCTTGGCCGTCTGATCAAGCCGCAGGACTCGCTGGCCCGCTTGTCGGGCGATCAATTCGGCCTTTTGCTGTTATCGGAGCGCGAAACCGCGCGCGTCACGGCGCTCGCCGAAACCATTAAACGCACGGTGCGCGCGCCAATCACCTTCAACGACCGCGAAATCTTTCTGACCGGCTCTATCGGAATAGCGACAGGTGATGGCGAGCAACAGCGCGCCGAAGAGCGGTTGAAGGATGCCGAGCTTGCCATGTACTACGCCAAACGCAACGGCGGCGATCGCATCGACGTGTTCAAGCCGCCGATGCGCGCGCGAAAATCCGATCGGCTATCGATCGAATCCGATTTGCGCCGCGCCATCGAGCGCGAAGAGATCAGCATCCTCTATCAGCCGATCGTGCGGCTGGAGGACCGCTCCGTTGCCGGGTTCGAGGCGCTGGCGCGGTGGAACCACCCGCGCCTCGGCAAGATGTCGCCGGCGGAATTCATAACCATCGCCGAGGAATCGGGCCTCATTGTCGAGCTCGGCCTGTTCGTTCTCGAGCGCACGGCGCGGCAGCTGAGCGCCTGGCAGCGCACGCTGCGTGCACGTGACCATGTGTTCGCCAGCGTCAATATTTCCTCGCGGCAATTGCTGCGCCATGATCTGATTCAAGACCTGCGTTCGGTATTGGCGCGCGCCCCCCTTGCGCGCGGATCGCTCAAGCTCGAGTTGACCGAGTCAGTCGTCATGGAAAACCCGGAACATGCGGCGCAGATGTTGCATCGAATTCGCGAGCTCGGGGCCGGTCTTGCGCTCGACGATTTCGGCACCGGTTATTCTTCGCTGGCTTATCTGCAGCGCTTTCCCTTCGACACCATAAAGATCGACCAATCTTTCGTGCGCACGACCGCCAAAGGCACCCGGCCGGTGATCCTGCGCTCGATTATCGCGCTCGCGCACGATCTCGGCATGGACGTGGTCGCGGAGGGCGCCGAAACCGATTCAGACGCGGTTGAGCTCTACCAACTCGGTTGCGAGTACGCCCAAGGCTTCGTGTTCGGTGAACCGATGCCGGAAGAGAAGGCGCGCGAGTTGCTGCAGCCGCATGCCAAACCCGAAATGGCGAGGTAGCGAATGCTCGAAGCGGCGCCGATCCGCACGCCGGCTGCAGCGATAAGATTACCTCTGGCTTTAATCTAGGCGTGGCCGGCTTCGCTCGACAGCATGCCGAGATCGATACCGATTTTCTTCAGCGCCTTGTCGTATTTTCCGCCTATATCGGGGCCGAAAATGAGTTCCGAATCCGGAGGACAATGCAGCCAGCCATTGCCTTGGATTTCGCTTTCTAGCTGGCCCGGCGCCCAGCCGGCATAGCCGAGTGCGAGAATCGCGCTCACGGGCCCGGCGCCGCGCGCAATCGCCTTGAGAATATCGAGCGTGGCGGTAAGGCAAATGCCCTCATCGATCGGCAGTGTCGAATTCTCAATAAAGAAGTCGGCGGAATGCAGGACGAAACCGCGCTCGGTTTCCACTGGTCCGCCGCGCATCACCTTTATGACTTCGGCGCGCGTCGGCAATCGGATCGCATCCGCGGCAGGGATGACGTCGAGCTTCACCAGCAAATCGGAAAAGTTGATGTTGGGCGCCGGATGGTTGACGACAATGCCCATCGCGCCTTCGGACGAGTGCGCGCAAACATAGATCAACGAGCGTGCAAAACGGTCATCAAGCATCGCCGGCATGGCGATCAGCATCTGCCCGTCCAGATAGCCCCGGCCGCGATTGCGGTTTTTTGCCGACGTCTCGCTTGGCAATTTCATGACCGAAGGTTAGCCGATCAACCCAGTTTTGCAAACGAGCGGCAACGACAAAAGTTCTCAAAGCTTTAGGGAAAGCGGCTATGCGCAGACGACAAACGTTGCGGTCACAATCATGTCAGTGGCGCGTGCCGACGGGTTCGTTCTAAGAAACGGCGAATGATGTCACTTTCGCTAAACAACCGCTTGGCGGCCGCGGCGCTGGCGCTGGTTTCAGCCGGCACCGCAACGGCACACGGGCAAGATGCGACCGCGTGGACCCAGGAACTGCATGCCTCCGCGCGACTGATCGCCGGCGCCGCCGCAACCGAAGCCGGCTCGAAGTCATTACGCGCGGGTGTCGAAGTCCAGCTCGATCCCGGCTGGAAAACGTATTGGCGCGATCCCGGGGATTCCGGCACACCGCCGACCTTCGATTTCGCAGAATCAACGAACGTCAAATCGGTTTCGATGGAGTGGCCCGCGCCGATGCGATTCGATGATGGCGCCGGCGGCCATTCGATTGGTTACCACGATCACGTGATATGGCCGTTGCGGGTCACGCCGAAGGACGCGTCGAAGCCGGCTTCGCTGCACGTCAAACTCCACTATGCCGTCTGCGGCAAACTCTGCGTGCCCGCGGAGGCCGATCTTGGGCTTTCGCTGTCCGGAAAAAGGGGCGCCGAAGACGGTGTGCTGACGGCCGCTGAGGCCCGCGTGCCGCGGCGCGCGGCCCTGGCTCCGACAAGTGACGCCGGCGGAGTTCTCGCCGTACGCTCCGTGCATCGTGAGCTTGACGAAAGTCGTCAGCGCGTCGTCGTCGAGGTGGTCGCACCGGCGGGCGCACCGGTCGAACTTTTCGCCGAAGGGCCAACGCCGGATTGGGCCTTGCCGCTGCCGGAAGCCGACAAGCCGACAATCGCCGGCCCAATTTCATTGCGACGTTTTATCTTTGCGCTTGAAGGCCTTCCCCCCAACACTCAAGCCAAAGGTGCAACGCTGACACTGACCGCAGTTTCGCCGACCGACGCGATTGAGGTCAAAGCGCGTCTCGACTAATCCGTTCGATGCGCTAATTTAACGCCCCGAAAGAAATTGATCTGCATAACCAGAGGATAGGAACATGTCCGTTAAAGTTGGTGATCGCCTGCCTGAAGCGAAATTTCGAGTGATGGGACCAGATGGTCCGGCCGTGAAGACAACCGCCGACATATTCAAGGGCAAGAAGGTCGTGCTTTTTGCGGTTCCCGGCGCGTTCACGCCGACATGCAACAACAACCACCTCCCCGGTTTCTTGAAAAATGCCGATGCTTTTAAGGGCAAGGGCGTCGACACGATTGCGGTGACCGGCGTCAATGACGTGTTCGTATTCGATGCCTGGAAAAAGTCGACCGGAGCGGGCCCCAAGATTGAATTTTTATCCGACGGCAACGCCGAATTCGCCAAGGCATTGGATTTGTCGCTGGATGCATCCGGCGCCGGGCTCGGCATCCGCTCCAAGCGCTACGCCATGCTGGTGGAAGACGGCGTGATCAAACAGCTCAACGTCGAGGAAGCGCCCGGCAAAGCGGAACTGTCCAGCGCGGATAATCTGCTCAAACAGATCTAACGAATAAAGCGCGGCGCGCTTATGCGGCGCCGCTCTCTCAAACCTTGTTTGAGACCGCGCGGCGGCGCTTGAGATTGACCGCCGCGATAGCCGCCGCGGTGGCCGCGAGGTCGCTTTGCGGCGGTTGCTCTTTGGGCGCTAACGGCGTCGCGATGGTTGCGAGACCATTTTGCGCTGACTGAATTTTGGCCGGCACCGTCGGCGCGGCGACGGCGAGATCGTTTTGCATCGGCTGCGCTTTGGCCGCAAACGTCGGCGCGACGGCACGATCAGCTTGGACCGGCAGCGTTCTGGCAGCTATCGGCGCCGCGGCGGACGCGTAGCCACGTTGCACCGGTTGTTTTTTGAACTCCCACTGCGGGCCTTGTTCAAACTTGAAAAGGGGCGGCGCCGCAACGGCCGTGCGTTGCCGCCGGCGCGTCCGAGCAAAAATATACAAAAGGAGTTTGACAATCTTTCTGGCGACGGTTTTGTGCCACTCGGCCTGCGTGCGCAGTGTTACAATCAGCGCGGCCTTGTTATCGAGTTCGGCTTGGAGGTGGTTTATCTCGGTGGCGCGTTTATCAGCCGGCCCAAGGCGGGCCATGGCCTTTTCACGCAACCTCTCCATGCCGATCTCCAGCCGCCGGATCGACATGACAAACTCCGCCCGCATCTGATCCCTCTCGGCTTGAACTTCGCCTGTGATCAGCGGGGTTACCGCGGCGAGGTCCCTTTTGGTCGACTGGACCGTGCTTCGGCGCAGGAGTGGGATCATCGAAGGCCTATTTAAAAGCGGGGTTGGCTCCAAGGCCCCGTCAGACTCTGGTCATAGCAAAACAGCGTTGAAAATAAATCAACATTGAAATTAAGGGTGAATTCGCACGTCTCAATCCGTGGCTTTCGCATTATTGCGGATTTCATCGATCGCCCCCCGGGCGAGTAGGTCGGCGCGTTCATTGACGTCGTGCCCGGCATGGCCGCGGACCCAATGCCAGCGAATTTCGTGGTCGCCGAGCGCGGCATCGAGCCGCCGCCACAGGTCAGCGTTCTTCACTGGTTTCTTGTCCGCGGTTCGCCAGCCGTTTTGCTTCCATTTCGTGATCCACGACGTGATGCCGCTGCGCAGATATTGGCTGTCAGTGTGTAGATCGACCCGGCAGGGCCGCTTGAGAGCTTCCAACGCGGCAATGGCCGCCATCAACTCCATGCGATTATTCGTGGTTAAAAGCTCGCCGCCTTTGAGCTCCTTCTCGCTTTCGCCGAAGGCGAGGATCGCGGCCCATCCACCCGGACCGGGATTGCCCGAGCAAGCGCCGTCGGTGTGAATAATGACGTGCGGCAGCGTCGGGCTCACGGCGCGTCGATTCCATAATCGCGGGCGCTGGTCGCCTTCTGGTGAAACCGCAGCTTGCGTAAGTATTCGATGGGATCTTTCGGACGCACCAGGGCGCCTGGCGGCACGTCAAGCCAATCCACCAAGCGCGTCAGCAGAAAACGCACCGCGGCGCCGCGCGCGCACAGCGGCAGATTCTCCCACTCGCGCGCCGATAGCGGCCGGGTCCGCGCGTAACTTGCCAACAGCGCCCGCCCCTTGGTCACATTGTAGGAATGATCGGGCTCGAAACACCAAGCGTTGAGGCAAATGGCCACGTCGTAGACCAGCGTATCGGTGCAGGCGAAGTAGAAATCGATCAAACCGGATAGCTTGTTGCCGAGAAAAAAAACGTTGTCGGGAAACAGATCGGCGTGGATCACACCCTGCGGGAGGCCTTCCGGCCAATCGCGCTCGAGCCGCTCGAGTTCGGCGGCGAGCACTTCCTGCAAATCGCCCTGTACCGTGTTGGCGCGGTCCCGGCACGCCTCGTAGAGCGCCCGCCAACCGGCGACCGAGAGCGCATTGTCGCGACGCATGCCGAAATCGGCGCCAGCGAGATGGAGCTGCGCCAAGGCCTCGCCCAATGCTGCAGCATGGGCGGCGCTCGGCCGGCGCATCCACATGCCGTCGAGAAAGGTGACAATCGCCGCCGGCCGGCCGGCCAACCGGCCGAGCGTTTGCCCGGCACGGGTCTTCACCGGTTGCGGGCAGGTGATGCCGCGGCTTGCGAGATGCTCCATCAGCGCCAAGAAAAAGGGCAAATCACCCGCCGCCACGCGCCGCTCGTAGAGGGTCAGGATGAAATAACCGCGGCTGGTGTGGAGCAGGAAATTCGAGTTCTCGACGCCTTCGGCGATTCCCTTGTAGGCCAAAAGGCCGCCGATATCGTAATCCGCAAGGAAGAGCGCTAGGTCCTCTGCTGCGACGTCGGTGTAGACGGCCATGAAAATCTCCAGTGCCTCGCGGCTAGCGTGCTCTACGTGGGGCCGTCAAGATCAAGAATGCCCCTGCCCTATCGGCATCGCGCCGACGGCGGTATGATCGCTCGAACTGGTGTTCTCCGCAGGCCGGGCAATGAAGACCATTCTTGTTCCAATTGAATACAACGCCGAACAAAATGCGCCGATGGTTTCGGCGTTGGAGACGGCGCTGCTGCTGGCAAGAAAGTTCGAAAGCTGTATCGAGGGATTCCCTTTAAGGCCCGCCGTCGCCGATATGCTGGCCATGGACCCGGACGCGGGTTTGACCATGGTCGCTGTCAAAGAGAACGACGCGGAAATGGTGCGTCAGGCCGAAAGCCTGTTTCGCTCATTCATGGAAACCCACAATGTTCAACGCCGCGCGGACGGCGCGGGGACGGCTTCGCTATCCTGGACGTGGCTCCCCGCAGCTCCAAGCGGCCACGAATTCGTCGGCAGCTACGGCCGGGTCTTTGACATCATCGTACTGGCAAGGCCGGGCGAAGAGTGGCAGAGCCCGGGGATGGTGACGCTTGAATCGGCTCTGTTCGAAAGCGGCCGTCCGGTCCTCATTGCGCCGCCAACGTCGCCGCGGTCTCTCGGCGCCAATATCCTTATCGCGTGGAACCGCTCAACCGAACAGGCGCGTACCATGGCCTTTTCCATGCCGCTTCTTCGCGCTGCCGAGCGTGTCACGATTTTGACTGTCGAAGGAGCAACCGTTGCGGGACCGAGCGGCACCGAAATGGCTCAGACGCTCCGCGCCAATGGCATCGCCGCCGAGGCGATTACAATGGCCGCCGGGAAAATCAGCGCCGGACAGGTGATCCTGGCAAAAGCCGAGGAGCTTGGCTGCGATCTCATTATCAAGGGCGCGTATACGCAAAGCAGGCTGCGGCAGATGATTTTCGGCGGCACTACGCGACACGTCCTTGCTCATGCCAAGCTCCCCGTTTTGATGGCGCACTGACGCTCGTCTGGTAACGCCCGTGCTCGTCATCGCAAGTCTTTGCGGATGATCTTGCCGATATTGCTCTTGGGTAAGGCGTCAACAAATACGATGATCTTGGGCACTTTGTAAGCGGCAAGGTTTTCGCGGGCGAATTTCTTGATCTCCGCCGCATCGAGCGCCGGATCGCGCTTAACGACAAAGAGCTTCACCCCCTGCCCGGTTTGCGAATCGGTCACCCCGATGACCGCCGCTTCCAGGACGCCGGGGTGCCGCGCGATGATGTCCTCGACCTCGTTGGGGAAGACCTTGAAGCCGGAGACGTTGATCATGTCCTTCTTGCGATCGAGGATTTTCAGGAAGCCCTGCTCGTCGAGCGCTCCGATATCGCCGGTATGCAGCCAGCCGTCTTTAGTGAGAACGAGTTTGGTCTCGTCGGGCCGCTGCCAATAACCCTGCATGACTTGAGGCCCGCGCACGCAAATCTCGCCCGCTTGACCGATGGCTAGATCGTTGCCGTTATCGTCGCGGATGGCGACCTCCGTAGAGGACACCGGCAGCCCAACCGTTCCGAGTTTCGGACTTTTGACAGGATTGATGCAGACGACCGGAGACGTTTCCGTCAAACCGTAGCCTTCGACGAGATGGCTGCCGGTCAGTTCGCGCCAGCGAGTCGCAACCGCACTTTGCACGGCGGCGCCGCCGCCGATCGCGAAGCTCAGGCTGGAAAAATCCAACGTCGCGAAGTCGGGCCGGTTAATGAGCGCGTTGAACAGCGTGTTGACGCCGGTCATCGTGGTCACCCGCGCGCGGCGCATGGTCCGAATAAGTCCTTTCAGATCGCGCGGGTCGGGAACGAGCACGCTCAATCCGCCCATCAGCGCAAACGCCAACAAGTTCGCGGTGAGCGAAAAGATGTGATAGAGCGGCAACGGCGTCAGCACGCTGCCCTTCTCTTCAGGAAGGTTTGGCGCGATCCAGGCACGACACTGCAAACAGTTGGCGACCAGATTGCGGTGCGTCAGCACGGCGCCCTTGGGGATGCCGGTCGTCCCGCCAGTGTATTGCAGCACGGCGGGAGCCGAGGACGGAAGCTTTTCATCAACGTAGAGCACACTCGCCGGACGGTCACACGCCGCTTGCAGCATAGTGCAGTTGTTGATGCGCCACGCCGGCACAGCCCGTCGAACGTAACCGTTGACGAAATTAAACATCGTGCGCTTCAGCGTCGGCATGAAATCGCCGAGCCTCGCCACTACCACGTGCTTGATCGGCGTGTCGTTCAGCACGAACTCAAGTTTGTGCGCGAAATTCTCCATGATCACGATGACGGTGGCGCCCGAGTCGTTGAGCTGATTGCCGAGCTCGCGAGGGGTGTAGAGCGGGTTGACGTTGACGACGACAAGTCCTGCCCGAAGTGCGCCAAGGAACGCGACCGGGTAAGCGATAAGGTTCGGCAGCATGATCGCGATCCGATCGCCGGGCTTGCAGGCGAGTTGTTCAACGAGAAACGCCGCGAAGTTGCGGCTGACCTGGTCCCATTCGGTAAAGGTCAGCCGCGATCCGAGGCACTCGAAGGCGGGATGATCGGCATGCCGGGCGCATGCATCCAGCAGCATGGCCGTCAGCGATGGATAACTATCGGGGTCGATGGTGCGCGGAATTCCCGGCGGATAGGAGGCGTACCAGACTGGCTCCATGGCGCCCGCTCCGGTTCGGTTAGCGGCCGGACTTGCGTCGGTCTGCGCGGACATGAAAATCCCCGTCTGTGCCAGCGGAAGCGAGCGGTTGCGACTTTACGGCAGATTTCAATTTGCGTGGAATAGACGCGGCGACCGTTCACAAGCATCGTTTGGTGAGGCCAACAGAAGCGCGTCAGTGTTCGATTAAGTAGGCAATCTCAAGTCTGCGCCTTGACCTTGCCCGTCTCGGGAAGCCGGTTCGCGCGTCCGTCGGCACCGGTCAAATGAGGCAATGAGGGCACTAAAACCGGGGCTAACCTCAGGCTTTTCACGTCCGATCGCCGGCACGCGGGCGGTTCATCCCTCTAACCGATTGATAATTATTGATAAACCGCAATTCAGCGGCCGTAGGAAAGTGTTACCCTTATTTTCGACGATCCGGCCCAGCGAAGTACCAAAAGCCCGAAATGGCCATTTTTCGCCACACTACACGGTTAATCCGGAAGGGTCGGGGGTGGGTGACTGGGTAATATCCCGTTAACCCTTCCCACGTGAGCGCTGTGTTACGGGTTTCGCTGCGGTGGGGATGCCGCGGCGGATCACACCGATCCGGTGTGTCAACGCGGGGACGCTAGTGGGCTTTAGTGGGGAGCGGCCAAATAGTTTTCGCATTGCGGCAGCTCCCGCATTCTATGCCTGCGGCCTAGCCCTTTTCGCCCTCGTCTTCGGTTCGCGCGGTTTGCAGAACGCTATCGCCGAAGGCGACACCCGCACGATCTCGATGCATCACATGCATACGAGCGAGGACATCACCATCACCTTCAAGCGCGACGGACGCTACGACGAGGCGGCGCTGGAGAAGATCAACTGGTTCCTGCGCGACTGGCGAAAGCAACAAGAGACGCGGATGGATCCGCATCTCGTTGACCTGATCTGGGAAGTGCAGCGGGAGGCCGGGTCGAAAGAGCCGATCTGGGTGGTCTGTGGCTATCGTTCGCCCGAGACCAACGCCATGCTGCGCCGTCACAGCAACGGCGTGGCGCGTTTTAGCCAGCACATCCTCGGCCATGCCATGGATTTCTACATTCCGGGCGTGCCGCTGGATCAGCTTCGCGCCATCGGTCTGCGCCTACAGCGCGGCGGCGTTGGCTTCTATCCGACCTCCGGGTCTCCGTTCGTCCACATGGACACGGGCGGCATACGGCACTGGCCGCGCATGACCCGGGAGCAATTGGTCCGCGTATTTCCTGATGGCCGCACCGTCCATATTCCGACCGACGGACGGCCACTGCCCGGCTATGCGCTCGCACTGGCCGATATCAAAAATCGCGGCGACAGCCCGTCGGATGCCTCCTTGGAGGCCGTGCGTAGCGCCGGATTCGATGTTGCCGACGGTGGTGTTGCGCATCGGATTGCTCGCCCATTCAAGAAATTGTTCGGCTTGGCGCCGGCCGATGAAGATGACGAGGGCGAGGCGCCGGCAGCTACGGCCTCGACCACCGAGCCGCAACGAACCGGCGCAAAGGCGGCCCTAGCGGCCGCCATCTCGCGGACCGGCGACAAGATCGCGGCCGAGAAGCGAAAACTGGTCGACGTCGCCTCCCGCGCGGAAGACAAGCTCGCCGCGGAAAAGGCCAAGCTCGCTCAGGTCGCTTCCAACGCCGAAGACAAGCTCGCAGCGGAAAAAACAAAGCTGATCAAGATTGCTTCGAAAGCACGCGTCATCACCCGCGCCGAGGCAGCAACCGTAACCGCAACGCCGAACGAGGTCATTGAGACGCGGGGATTCTGGCAAGGCATCCCGGAAGGCGAAGCCATTCGCTCTGCGGCGGTCGCAGCGGCCAGATCCGTTGCTGCCCTAGCCCGTCCAACGCCGGCTGCAGAGATCGCCAATAGCGAGCCGGAGACGACCGAGTCTATTCCGCCATTCTCGGCGGCGCGTCACGATCGCGCCGCGCCGGAAGGCGCTCTCGCCTATGCGGAGTCCATGGACGGCGAAGCAATCGCCAGCGCCACAGCGACGCCGCGAGCGACTGTGACCGGCCCGGTCGCAGTCCGCGCCGGTGCCGATGAAATGACCATTGCGGTAAAGCGCGTCAGCGGGCGGCCGACGTCGGCCATACTGACAGTCGCGAAGAAGACATCGCCGGGCATTCTTGCCAACGTCATGCGCCTCGACGATCCCTGGTTACGGGCAGTCGTATGGTCGCCCAGCGTCCACCGTTTCCTGTACGTCACCGAGCTTGGCGCGCGCGACTTCCGTTCACTCTCGCCGCTGATGGTGAAGCCCGCCAATTCGGTGCTGATGACATTTGCGACCGATCCAGCGTCTGGGCTTACCAACGATCATTTCAGCGGCAGTGCGATCGTGTTCATATCCACGGTCACCTACCCGCTCCGCACCGCCGAACTCCAATAGCATCTCATCGAGCCCGGCCGCGATAGCGCGACCGCAACGTGCGTTGCAGGCTTAATAGCCGTACCGCGAAGCGACTCGAGCGCGCCGCTTTTGTCGGCGCGAATCCTAGTTCAGCATGCCGAGAGCATGCAAATAGGTTTCGAGAACCGCTTCGTACTCTTTGCGCTCGTTAACGTCCTGCTTGCGCAGGCGAACGATGGTACGCAGCGCCTTGACGTCGAAGCCGGTAGCCTTGGCTTCGGCATAAACATCGCGGATGTCGTCCGCGATCGCCTTCTTTTCTTCTTCCAATTTTTCGACTCGTTCGACAAACGCCTTCAAGTGATCCTTGGCAAAGCGGCGAGGCGATTCATCGTCCTTAGCGGCGGCGTTTGCAGCAATTGCCATCGGGCACTCCTGACGTGCACAGTCCGATGGAGACGCCGGTCGGACTTTGCGAGAAAAACAATTTCAATAAGTCAGGCAGACCATTCGAAAGCGCGGTGGCTCTGGTCAAGCACTTCGCGCTTCATCCACAGCACTACACAGGTTGAGCGGCGCATAACGCGCCGTTCAATGCTTTTGGCTTGCTTTTTCGAACGCCGCTTTTTGTTCGGCGGAAGCGTCTTTTTGATACTTAGCGCGCCATTCGTCGTAAGGCATGCCGTAAACACGTTCACGGCTTTGCTCTTTGGTCAGCGCGACACCTTGCTTGTCGGCCGCTTCCTTCATCCAGTTGGACAGGCAGTTGCGGCAGAACCCGGCGAGGTTCATCAGGTCGATGTTCTGCACGTCGGTCCGCGACCGCAAATGCTCGACCAGGCGGCGATAGACCGCCGCTTCCAATTCCAGGCGGCTTTGGTCGTCGGTAGCCATGTTGTCCTCCGCGGCGTATTGATGCCTCGAAGATAGAGACGCGCGGGGCATGTTGCTATCCTGCGCCTAGTATCCCGATTCCGAAGTTCGCATCATCCCACGATACCCTCGTTTGCGAACTTCGGAATCAAAGGGACACTAGCAAGTTATTGAGGCTAGTGTGGCTTTGGTTCAGAAGTCCGCATGACGAGTTTTCGGCAAGAATGATGCGGACTTCTAAACCGCCACACTGGCAATCACATGGCGGCAATGTCGGACACCCGGGCGATTTCAGCGCGACAACTGCTCGAATCTTTGTTCCGCGCCGCGGTGAGCGCCGCGCACCCTTCCGCTTGTCTGCCGCCAAGCCTACCGGAACCACCAGACCGAGGCCGTTTGGTCATTCTTGCCGCCGGCAAGGCTGCCGGATCAATGGTCGAAGTCGCAGAAGCGCACTATGCCACCGTCCTGCCGCGCGAGCGGCTTGCCGGTCTCGGCGTCACGCGGCATGGCTACGGCCGCCCGACCCGGTTCATCCCGGTGATCGAGGCTGGACACCCGGTACCGGATCAGGCGGGCATATCCGCGACGAAGCGGGTGCTCGCGATGGCGGACGCCGTGGACGGCGGTGATCTTGTCCTCGTCCTGTTGTCAGGCGGCGCCTCGGCCAATTGGATCGCGCCGGCGCAAGGGCTCGCGCTCGAACAAAAGCAGGACGCGACGCGCGCGCTATTAAGAAGCGGCGCGGCGATCGACGAGATGAACGCGGTCCGCAAACACCTTTCGCGCATCAAAGGCGGCCGGCTCGCTGTGCGTGCTCACCCGGCAAAAGTGGTGACGCTCGCCATTTCCGACGTTCCCGGCGACGACCCGGCGGTCATCGGTTCAGGACCGACGGTGCCCGATCCGACAACGCTTGCCGACGCCCGCGACATCGTTCGGCGGCGCGCGCTCGCCCTGCCGGAAGACGTGATCCGCGCGCTTTCCGATCCTGCCAATGAAACACCCAAGCCGGGCGACGCGGTCTTCGCTCAAGCGGAATATCGCATTGTGGCCCGACCAGCCGACGCTTTGCAGGCCGCCGCGCAGGTCGCGCGAGCGGCCGGATATGAATGCATCGTATTAGGCGACCGCCTTCAGGGCGAAGCTCGCGAAATTGCCCGCGAGCATGCGCAGCTTGCTCGCGAGATCCTCGCGCAAGGCGGCCGGGTGGCGCTGCTGTCCGGCGGCGAGCTGACCGTCACCCTGCGCGGCAAAGGGCGCGGCGGTCCTAACCAGGAATACGCTCTCGCGCTCGCCCTGAATCTTGAGGGTGTGGCGCAGGTCTATGCGCTCGCGGCGGATACCGATGGAACCGACGGCGGCGGCGGCCGAAGCACCGACCCGGCCGGCGCCTTCGTCGACCCGAGCACGCTGAACCGGGCCAAGGCCGCCGGCCAAGATGCCGCCGCCTTTCTCGAAGACAACGATTCCACGGGATTCTTCAATGGCATCGGCGATCTTTTCCGCCCGGGTCCGACATTCACTAACGTCACCGACTTCCGCGCCATTCTTATTGACAGATAGCCCAGAACCGGATTCTGAACTGCCAATGAAGGACGCGATCGATCTCGGGATGGGGGCGCCACTGCTCCCGCGCGCGCGGACTGAGCGCAGACTCCGGGAACTCGTCTTTGCAGCGACACCCGCGCTATTCGCGCTAGCGGCGGCGTTGATGTTTCTAAGCGCGACCACTGAACCGGCAGCCGCGGACTTTCGTTTGTGCAACAACACGGCGAGCCGCGTCGGCGTTGCCGTCGGCTACAAGGATGCCGAAGGCTGGACCACCGAAGGCTGGTGGAACTTGCCGTCACATACTTGTGAGACCATTCTCAAGGGCAACCTGGTGGCCCGTTTCTATTACGTTTATGCGATCGACTACGATCGTGGCGGCGAATGGATGGGACAGGCCGTTATGTGCACCCGCGACAAGGAGTTCACCATCCGGGGGATCGCCGATTGCCTAGCCCGCGGCTTCGACCGCACCGGCTTTTTCGAGGTCGACACCGGCGAACAGCGCGCCTGGACGGTCCAGCTCACCGAATCGAGCGAACAGGCCCCACAACATCCGTTGCCAGGCGATAATCCTCTCTCTCCAACAGCGCCGGCCAACGGCGCGCGAGCCACGCCCGGGGGCGGCCGCACGGCGCCCAGTGCACCCACCTCGATCGTACCGCCGGCAAATCGATGAGGCGGCGTCGGCGCACCAAACTGGTCGCGACGCTCGGACCGGCCTCTTCGAGCCGAAGTATGATCGGTAAGTTGTTCGAGGCCGGCGCCGACGTATTTCGCATCAACATGAGCCATACCGCGCACGACAAGATGCGCGAGCTCGTGCAGACAATTCGCGCCGTCGAGAAGGATTGCAATCGACCGATCGGCATCCTGGTCGATTTGCAGGGTCCGAAATTGCGGCTCGGCAACTTCAAGAATGAATTTGCCCAACTCGACACCGGCCAGGATTTCGTGCTCGACACCGATCCGGCGCCCGGCGATGCGACGCGGGTGAACCTGCCGCATGCCGAGATCTTCGCTGCCATCCAGCCGGGCGACAGTTTGCTGATCGACGACGGCAAATTGCGGCTCACCGCCGCGCTGGTCGAGCCCCGGCGGATTGTCGCGCAAGTCAACGTCGGCGGCAAAGTCTCGAGCCGCAAGGGCGTAAGCCTCCCCAACACCGTGGTGCCCCTTGCCGCTCTTGCGCCGAAGGATATCGCCGACCTCGAAGCGGCGCTCGATGCCGGGATTGATTGGGTCGCTTTGTCATTCATCCAGCGCCCCGAGGACGTCGCCGAAGCGAAGAAAATCACCCGCGGCCGCGCCGCGGTAATGGCCAAGATCGAGAAGCCGCAGGCTGTCGCGCGATTAGACGAGATTCTCGAACTTGCCGACGCGCTGATGGTGGCGCGCGGCGATTTGGGAGTTGAAATGCCGCTGGAGAGGGTGCCCGGCGTGCAAAAGGAGATGACGCGCGCCTGTCGTCGCGCCGGCAAACCCGTGATCGTCGCTACCCAGATGCTGGAATCGATGATCTCGAGCCCGGTGCCGACCCGCGCCGAAGTCTCGGACGTCGCCACCGCCATTTTCGATGGCGCTGACGCCGTTATGCTCTCCGCTGAATCGGCCGCGGGGCAATATCCGATCGAAGCGGTGGCGACGATGAATAAAATCGCCGAGGAAGTGGAACGAGAAGAAGGAATCTACCTTCCGGCCCTGCATGTCCTGCACACCGAGCCGGAGCCGACCGGCGCTGACGCCATCGCCGCGGCGGCGCGGCAAGTCGCCGAAACCCTCGACCTTGCCGCGATCGTCTGTTGGACCTCATCGGGCGCAACTGGAATGCGGGTGGCGCGAGAGCGGCCGCGGCCGCCGATCGTCGCTATTTCGCCAATGCTTGGCGCCGGACGAAAACTGTCGCTGGTATGGGGTATTCATTGCGTCGTCGCCGAGGATGCGCGCGATCAGGACGATATGGTCGAACGCGCCTGTGAGATCGCCAGCAAAGAAGACTTCGCCAAGGCCGGTGAGCGGGTGATTATCGTAGCGGGGGTGCCTTTGGGAACGCCGGGCGCGACGAATATGATGCGGGTCGCCTACGTTGCCGGCACCGCAAGCGCCCTCGCCTAGCGGCGCGCGTCAATCGACCGGCTCGGCCGCCTTTTGCCTTGGTTCCTGCAAGCTCCGAATCATTTCTTCGATGGCTGCAGCGATGCGATCAGCCGCAGCATGGTGGAGCATATGGCCGAAGCCTTCGAGCACTTCGACTTTTACCACTGGGGTAGCCGCGGCTAGTCTCACGGCGTGCTTTTCCGGCGGCACCAATGGATCGCGGTCGCCGTTGAATGCAACAACGGGACCGCGAAGCGCGCCATAACGCCCGAATTGTCTCTCGAGAAACCCGTCAAGAACGCCAACGTCGGACCAATTGGCCAAGAGCGTCTTTGGCCGCAGCACCAGCATCGCGGCCGTGCGCTTGATGTAGCCGGGAGGGATCACCTGCGGCAAGAAAGCGGTACGCGAGCCCGGCCAGATGAAGATCGCACCGAAAGGGAGCGCCAAGGTGCGGGCAAACAGCCACCCGATCGGCGTCGCCAGCACGGCGTTAAGCTTGGCCATGCCCCAAAGGCCTGGATGAGTAGGGGCCGCAATAAGGACAAGCCCGGCCACGCGCGCCGGAAAATCCAGCGCGAAGGTGAGCGCCAACGTACCACCCCAGGAATGGCCGACAATAACAGCGCGATCGACGCCAATCCTGCTCAGCAATTCGTCCAGCACGACCGCTTGTTCGGTCGGCGTAGTCTCACCGCCCTTCCTGCGCGCGCTAAATCCGAAACCGGGCCGATCGATCAGAATGACGCGATGGCGTGCGGCGAGCCGCTCGCCTAAAGCGATCTCCATGTCCCTAAGGTTCGCTCCGGCGCCGTGGAGGAGAACGACGGGTAACACATCGTTCGCATGTGCGCTAAATCCGAGTTCAACGACGTGCCGCGGCAAGCCGTGAACGTCGATGAAACGGCCGTGAGGCGGATGCCGCCACTCAATCAGCCACGTGGAAGCCAGCGTGACCGCGGCGCCAGCCAAGAAGATGACAACGATGATAATCAGCGCAGTCATACCAATGAGCACCGGCGAGCGGTTCGAACTTCGCGCTTAAACACCAAGCGGCTCGCCCTTCAACCAAGCCGCACCGCGGGCGTAAAGCTTGTCGAGCTCCGCGCCTTCTATCCCCGGCATGTCCGTTTTGACTTTGTAACCGATCTTGCTCTGCAAATAGGCGAGATGCCGATAGCCTTCCGGGAAGCGCGCCAGCAGATCTTGGTCGAGCACAAGTTTAGCCGACGGATCGACCGGGTCGAGCCGATCCTTTTCGTAGATCGGCTGGCGCAAAACGATTCCCCAGCGGCCGTCGCGTTTCTCGATGAAATCGTGGAAGCGTCCCGTGCACACGACGTCGCAGACCACCCCCTCGACAGCGGCACGCTGTGAGATAGTCATTTTGGTTTGCGCGGTGGCGCGATGCCCGGACACGTCGATCGAAGTGCCGCCAAGAAAGTGCAGGATACGGACGCCGCGGGCCCAGCCTTCGTCATTGACTTTAATGAACTCCTCAAAGCCGCCCTGGAACCAGGTGGCCATCATGCGGCCCTCCGCATGCCACACCGTCCGGAAGCGATCCCACAAGCGGGCGTCGCGCCACACGGCCCAATTCTCTACCAATTCGCGGATAGCGACTTTGTCGGCGGCAATATCGGGCATGAGATCGTCCATCCTTTCTCAGCGGAGCGGAAAGAATGGTATCAGATATCGCGGCCTTCGACCTTCTCCCGCAAGGTCTTTACCGTTTCGCCGACATGCTCCAGGTGCGGATTGATCGCAAGCGCGCGGCGATAGGCTTCGAGAGCGTGCGCGTCGTCACCAAGCTCTTGCAGGATCAGGCCCAGCCCCGCCAGCGCCCCGAAGTGGCGCGGTTCGCGGGAAAGCACTTCGCGGATATCCGCCAGTGAATGGCCATAGTCGTTCATCAGGTAATAAACAGTGGCGCGCCGGTTCCATCCTTCGACGTAGCCCGGCTTGATCTCGACCACGGCATCGAGAAGCTTGATCGCAAGGTCGTAATCTTTCTCGTCGGCGGCGGCTTTTGCCCGGCCCATCAGCAGATTGCACGTATCGCTGCCGGAAATCATCCAAACGCCCCAGATGCGGGTCTCGATAGCCTTAGCGCTCTCCGCATCGGGCGCGATCTTGAGCGCATCGAACAGCGTATCGAGGCTCGGCGCGCGCGGGCCGTGATCTTGCCGCGGCAAATCGCTGGGCGGCGTCACCCAGTCAGGCGCTGGCTTGGCCTCCGGGCCGCTCTGCGCAAAGGAGGGCATCGCCGCTACGCAGGCAGCTGAAAGCAGGCATGCCGAAAGGGCAAAACTGCCGGTGAATCGCCAAGCCATGACAGTGAGTCTAACCGCGGAATGCGGCACAGCAAGGCCGAATTCCACTCACAGCGGCGTGAACGAACCCGATGTGATAAAGCGTGCCTTCAGCCTTGGCGGGCTTTGAAGCGGCGCTGCGTCTTATTGATGACGTAAACGCGGCCCTTCCGGCGCACGATCCGGTTATCGCGGTGCCGACCGCGAAGCGACTTTAATGAATTACGGACTTTCATGGGAGCAATCCGGCGTTGTTGCGGGTTGCTTAAGGAACCGCCACCGGCTTGTCAACGAGACTCGCAACCTGGTCCCGCGCACGCCTGACAGTTTCGCGGCTCATGCGTTGGACCGGCCAAACCGGAGCCCGGCGCTTTGCCTTGCGCTCCTGCAAATAAGCGACCCAGTTTTGATAGATGCCGATTGCCGGCGCCTGCCAAGTGTTTTGCAATCCGCCTTCGATCGCCTTCATGGGAAAGTGTCTAATAAGCTTTTCGGTCCGTTCGGTTCGGGCGCGGGTGCAAAAGTCTTCGATCAGCTTGCTCGCCTCGTCGTCGAAGTAGCCCTGTGGCAATGCCGGAAAGTTGTCGCGATCGCCGCGCAAAAACCGGCCGACATCGCGGCGATACTCCCGCGCCAGTGAATCTGCGTCGTATTCCGGATGGCCTTGAAAGAACAAAAATAGCGACGCGCCGCGATCACGGCCCACAAACATATCGGCGCCGGTCGCGGCCGATCGGCTCAGGACGCGATAGCCGGCGGCATTGAGCGCCGCGGCGGGGAGATCGTTGTGCCGCGAGTGTGGAACGGGAAGCCGCGACGGCATGCCGGTGGTTAGCGCATGCCAACGCACGACGTCGCAATGAAACACCCCGAACAGCTTCTCTTGGCGGAGCTCGCGTTCAATGCCGTCGGCTTGGAGAACGGCGGCGTGCGCAGCAAGACACGACCAGATCGTCGAATCGGTATTGTGCTCGGCCCACGCCATCAATTTGGTCAGACTGGGCCAATAAGGCTCATCACGTAGCGATGCGGCGCGCGGCTCGTTGCCGGTCACGATCAGGCCGTCGAGATGGGTGTCCCAAAGCTCGGAAACGTCACGGTATCGCGTCACGAGCGCCGCGCGCGCCTGCGCGCTGCGCGGAACTTCCGGCACCGAAAACAGCTTGAAGCGGACGATCACGTCGGGCGATGCCGCCCTGACGAGCGCGATAAACTGACGCTCGGTCGCGTCAAGCGCCGCATCCGGCATGTTGTTGACGAGCCCGATGGTCAGGCAATTGTCGCCGCGCAATTCAGCGCTTGCGCAAGACCGGGACGTATCGAGGAGAATTGGCATCGACGTTATACCGGCGATTATTCGGCCGCTATCAACGGCGAGCGAAACGATTGCGCGGCGGCGAGCGCTTGGTCGAGGTCGGCGATAATGTCATCGATGTGTTCGATGCCGACCGAGAGCCGGATCATTTCCGGCCGCACCCCGGCTTTTTCCTGCTCAGTCGGCGACATTTGCCGATGCGTCGTGGATGCGGGGTGACACGCCAGAGATTTGGCGTCACCCATATTGACCAGCCGCTTGAACAGCTTGAGCGCATCGTAAAACGATTTTCCTGCCTCAAATCCTCCGGCGATGCCGAAGGTCAAAATCGAGCAGGCGCGCCCGGGAAAATATTTCTGCGCCATAGCGTGATACGGATTGTCGGCAAACCCGGCGTAATTGACCCATTGCACGCGCGGATCGGCACGCAAGAATTCCGCGACACGGCGCGCGTTGTCGACGTGTCGCTCGACCCGCAAGGCAACGGTCTCGATACCTTGCAGCAGAAGAAACGCCGACAGCGGCGAGAGCACCGCGCCGGTGGTGCGCTGATAGACACTGCGGCACCGCGCGATGTAGGCGGCCGCGCCAAAATGATCCGTGTAAGTCAGTCCGTGATACGAACGATCAGGCTCGCTGAACATCGGGAAGCGCCTGGCGTTGGCGCGCCAGGGAAAGCGCCCGGAATCGACGATGGCGCCGCCGAGCGTCGTGCCGTGGCCGCCCAGGAACTTGGTCAACGAGTGCACGACGATGTCGGCGCCGTAATCAATCGGGCGCAGCAGGATCGGCGTGGCGACGGTATTGTCGACAATGAGCGGAATGCCGTGCCGCGCGGCGACCGCGGCCAGCGCCTCGATGTCGCAGATGTTCCCGGCCGGATTGCCAATGCTCTCGCAGAACAACGCGCGCGTTTGGTCATCGATCAGCCGTTCGAGCGCGTCGGCTTGATCGGATTGCGCGAAACGAACCTGCACGCCCTGGCTTGGCAGCGTGTAAGCGAACAGCGTGTGGGTGGTGCCGTAAAGCTGGGGAATGGAAACGATGTTGGTGCCGATCGCAGTCAAATTGAGCACGGCATAATTGAGTGCGGCCTGGCCAGAGCTGACACACAGCGCTTCCAGACCGCCCTCGAGCGCGGCAACCCGCCGCTCGAGCACAGCCGTCGTCGGATTACTGATCCGGCTGTAACGATGACCTTCGATTTCGAGATTAAACAGCGCGGCGCCCTGATCGGCGCTGTCGAATTCGTAAGCAACGGTTTGGTAGATGGGAACAGCGACGGCTTTAGTGGTCGGCTCAGTCTCGTAACCGCCGTGGATAGCCACCGTATCGCTTTTCATA